>Ga0105049_10000895_pt1 | contig 34188 bp, 22 predicted proteins | sample MAT06_FD_78087 | JGI IMG/M metagenome (GOLD analysis project Ga0105049, IMG submission 78087) | Freshwater microbial communities from Lake Fryxell liftoff mats and glacier meltwater in Antarctica - MAT-06 | ecosystem: Environmental > Aquatic > Freshwater > Ice > Liftoff microbial mat | place...
AACCTGACGCAGACCGTCCTGAACCACGGCGACGAGGCCATCATCCCGATTCCCTATTGGGTGACCTTTAAGGACGTCGTCAACTACGCGGGCGCCAAGTGCGTCTTCGCGCAAACCAACGAAGACGAGGGCTTCGTGCTGACGGCAGCCATCCTCGAGCGCTACATCACGCCCAAGACGAAGCTGGTGGTGGTGAATTCGCCCAACAACCCTTCGGGCTCGGTGATGGCGCGCGAAGAGTTCGAGAAGATCTTTTGGCTCGCCAAGAAGCACAACTTCCTGCTGATGACCGACGAGTGCTACTGCCGCTTCCTGTATGAGGACGAGCCGTTCTCGATCGCCAGCATGCCGGACGCCAAGGAGCACGTCGTGGTTTGCGGGTCATTGTCGAAGACCTACGCGATGACCGGTTGGCGCATCGGCTTTACACTCTCCACCGTGGCACTCGCCACCGGCATGACCAAGCTGGCCAGCCACTCGACGTCGAACCCGACTTCGATCGCGCAGAAAGCGGCCGTCGAAGCCGTGCGCGGTCCGCAGGATTCTATTCTGACAATGATGGCCGAGTATCGCCGGCGCCGGCAGTTCGTCGTCGAGCGCTTGCGCCAGATGCCGGGCGTCAAAATCCAGATGCCGCACGGCGCCTTCTACGCTTATCCGAACCTGGGCGAGGTGCTCAAGTCACCGGGCGTCGAAACGCCGTTTGCCTTCGCCGAGACGCTGCTGAAAGAAGAGCAAGTGGCCACCGTGCCGGGCGAAGCCTTCGGCACCGACAAGCACATCCGCATCTCCTACGCGACCAGCATGGAGCAGATCGCCAAGGGGCTCGACCGCTTAGAGCGCTTCATCCGCGCCCGGGTGTAGCGCATGGGGCCGCTACAACTGAAGCCAACGTTTCACGACAAGGTGTGGGGCAGCCCGGCGCTCGCACCTTGGTTCCCGGCGCACGAAGGAGGCACGGTTGGCGAGGTGTGGCTGACCCATCAGCCGGACCTGCCGCTGCTGTTCAAGTTCCTCTTCACCACCGAACGCCTGTCGGTGCAAGTGCACCCGGACGACCACTTCGCGGGGCAACACGAGGATTCGCGCGGCAAGACCGAGATGTGGCGCATTCTACGGGCCGACCCCGGCGCCGAGATCGCGCTGGGATTCAAAGAGACGGTCACCCGCGACCACGCCGTCGCCGCCGCCCGCAGTGGCGAGATTGTTGAACTGCTGCGGTGGCTTCCCGTGGCGCCGGGCGAAACCTACTTTGTCCCCGCGGGCACGGTGCATGCGATCGGCGCCGGCGTCGCGCTCTGTGAGATTCAGCAGCAATCGGACGTCACCTACCGGCTGTTCGACTATGGCCGCTCCCGCGAATTGCACCTCGAAAGGGGCTTCCAAGTATCGGACCTCGGCCCCTATGACGGCCGGCGCGGCAAGGTGCGCTGCCCGTACTTTGCCACCGAGGAACTCGCCTTTCTCGGCGAGTTGAGCCTGCGGACGGGCGCCGAACTTACCGCCCTGTTAATCCTCGAAGGCGAAGGCCGAATTGGCGGCGAGCCGTTCCGGATGGGCCAGGGCTGGCTGCTCCCGCGGAACGACGAGGTGCGGCTCGAAACGAGCGCACCGGTGCGGTTGATGCAAGTGATCGAGCCCTAAATACAACCTAAATACGAAAGGCCCCCGGTTGGGGGCCTTTCGTATGAATCCGAACCGCGATCAGCGGACCGAGAGCACGACCCCAGGCTGGCTCTGGCCCGAGCCGACGAAGACTTCAAGCGAAGTCCCCACGCCCGTGGGCGTGTCGGCCGCGAGCCGGAAGTTCACCTGCATCAAGCCCGACACCAGGGAGGGGGCCGAACCCGCGTAGAAGATACTCGCGGCGGGTACTTCGATGCCACCGACACGCACCCGCACCGCGCCTACGGGCCGCTTGAGGTTCGTGCCGATCACTTCGCCGTCAACGCCGCCCGGGCTGGTGGCGCCTTCGCCGGTGACATAGATCACGACGATGGAGCCAGCCGCGGCGGGGTTGGCGGGTCCGTTAAAGGTGCCGTTTTCATTGAACATCGCCGCTTGGCGGCCGTCGGTGGTGAAGATACCGGGGTTGGTATCGATCAGGCGGGGTTCAATCGTGTTCGAAACGATGTTATTGAATTCCACCGTCATGCGAGCCGATGCGCGCCCGGCCAGCGAGTAGGGCACCACGGCATTGATCTGCGTGGCGCTGGCAAAGAGGATCGGAGCGGGAACGCCGTCGAAGAGCAACCGTACACCGGCCAAGGAGGTGGTGAAACGTCCGCCCACCACTTGGCCGTTCACCGCCGTAACCGGGCCCAGGTTCGAGCCCAACAGCGAGATGATCATGCCCGGGGCCAGGGAGCCGGGCGCAAAGGTGGCGGCGTTGGCGAAGCCGGTGACGTTTGGAATCGGCACTTGCTCCATCGTCAGGTTGACGGTAATCACCGTGGCCTGGGAGCTGGAGAGCGACCCCGTGGGCGAAATGGTAAGACGGCCAGTGAAATTACCGGCCGCGAGGCCCGCCACGTTCACCGCCACGCTCAGCGTGGACGGCGTGGTACCGGTCACCGGAGTGGCCGAAAGCCAAGTGGCGTCACTCTGGACGTTATAGGCCACTTGGGCCGCGCTGGGGTTCGAGGAAGTAAGCTGTACCAGTTGGGCGGCCGGACTAGGTTGTCCGACGCGACCCGCGAAACTGAGGCTGGTGGGCGTAAATTGCAGCGTCGCGGCCGGCGTCACCGTAAGGGTGACCGTAATGGCGGGCGTATTCGGCGAGTTGGGGCCGGATACCGTCACCGTGCCTTGGTAAACCCCAGCCGGCAGCGATGCCGCGCTGCTGTTGATCGACACTTGCAGGAAGCCGTTGGTGAGGCCGTTCGATTGAGTTACCGTCAACCAATTGCCGCCGACTGGCGATTGCACCGTAGAGCTGAAGCTGAACGAAGTCGGTAATTGGCTAGTTACCTGAACCGGCTGTTGGGCCGGCTGGGAGCCGCCCTGGAGTTGCGTGAAACTGAGCGTGGCCGGCGTCACCAGCAGGGCGGTGGCCTGATTCACGGTGAGGGTCACTGGGATCACCAGCGGGGTATTACCGGCGCCGGGCGCCGAAATCACGATGGTGCCGAAGTAAGTGCCGTCGCCCAGCAGCGCCGGGTTGACACTTACCGTTAGGGCGGAGGGCGTAACGCCACTGACGTTATTCACCGACAGCCAATTGGTGGGCGAATTCGTTACGCTGGCAGTCGCGGTGTAACTGAAGTTATTGCTCGAACTGTTGATTTGTAGGGTCTGTGGCTGGGTACCGCTAGTGCCGCCGCTGCCGAAAACCAATTCCGACCGGTCGACACTGATCAAGGGCAAGGAACTGACGTTCAAGGTAATCGGAATCACGAGCGCGCTGGAGGCGCTGCCGCTGGTCACCGTCACGGAGCCGGTGTAGATACCCGTGCCCAAACCGAAGGGTGAGGCACTAATATTGAGCGTTGCCGGCGTGGTGTTCGAGGTGATATTCGCCGAAAGCCAGGAACCAGTACCCGTGGTGGTGCTTACCGTGACATTCAACTGCCCACTCGTGGCCGTAATCTGGCGGCTCTGCGCGGGCGGGGCCGAGCCATTGAACTGGGCGCTGAAGTTGATCGGTGACGTCGACATCGTCACCAACGCCGTGGCGCTGACGTTGAGCGTCACGTTGATCACGCTGCTCGCGTTAGATGCTCCGGGCACATTCACCGTCACCGTGGCGGTGTAGGTTCCTTGGGCGAGGGTGGAGGCGACGTTACTGGCGAGGCTTAAGGCGAAGGCGCCAGGAGTCTGCAGGTTGGTAGGCGAAGCTAACAGCCAATTACCGCCGTTGTTCGAGTTAACCGAGATGGCGGCTCCGAGCACGGCGCCATTCGAGGTAGTAACCAGGATCGGCCGGGGCGCGGGCAAGCCTTGCCCGGTCTGCAGATTGAAGGTGACCGATTGCTGGCTCAGTTGGACGAGTGGGTTATTGGTGACTTCGAAGGTGACCGGCAGGTTGACGGTGGAGCCGCCGCCGGTAACCGTCACTTGGCCGGTATAAGTAGCGGCGGCCAGGCCGGAGGGATTGACACCGACGGTGAGCGATCCGGGCGTCGAGCCATTCGCAGGCCCGGCCAACAGCCATGGCTGGTTGGACGAGACCGAGTAGGAGATGGACGAACTGTTGCTCGAGACCGAAACGGTACGCTGCGGGGGCGGGGTGCCTCCGGGTTGGCCGAAGAAGCTCAAGGTGTTGGGGCTCAGCGAAAGCTGCGAAGTGGTGTTACCGCCGCCCCCGGTGACGATCAGCGTAATGGGCAGGGCGAGAGGGCTGTTGCCCGCCCCAGTGCTATTGATGAACACGGTGCCCGGGTAGGTTCCCGCGCTGAAAGTGGAAGGATTCAAGGAGACGGTAATCGTCGCCGGCGTGGTGTTGCTGTTCGTGGAGACGGTGAGCGCACCGGTGGTGGAATCGGTGGTCACCGAGATGGGCACCGAGGTGAAGTTCGTCGTGCTGACCTGGATTTGACGGGTCTGGAGGGCCGCGGTGCCGGGGGCGACCGAGAAGACCGCCCCACCGCCCGGACTGGTGACCAGATTCGCGGTCCCGCTGGCGGAAACCACCAGGGTCACTTGAATGCTGGTATTCGAATTATTAGCACTGCTGGAGAGCACGTTCAGCGAGCCGATATAGGACCCCACGACGAGGCCGGAGGAATTCGCCGATACCGTCACCTGGCCGGGTGCGCTCCCGCTCGAAGGGTTGACGCTTAGCCAATTGCCGTTCGAGGTGGCCGAGACCGTATAGGGGATGATGTTGCCGGTGGAAGTACCGATTTCGAGCGTTTGCGACGTGGCCGAGCCCGAGTTGACAAAGAACCGCATTGGGCTGGGCCCAAAGATGAGGTCGCCGGTGGTGCTGCCGCCGCCACCGCCACCGCCCGTGGTGGTGCCCACGATGGTAAGCACGATCGGAACATTCACGGTTCCGGTCAAGGCGCCGGGCGCCTGCAGAACGACATTGCCGTTGTAAGTGCCCGCCCCCAAAGTCTGGAGGACGGAGTTATTGATGGAAACGACAAAAGTACCCTGGGTGTTCGTGGATCCAGGAGTGACGTTCAGCCAGTTGCCCCCGGTGGTCGTGGAAGCGGTCGCGGTGACGGCAAGGATGTTGGCGGGCAAGCTGGCAGAGACTACCAGGTTTTGCGAATTAGGAAACGAACCGGAGGATCCCTGGTAAAGGAAAGACATGCCTGAGGGCGTGGTCTGCAGTTGGTTAGTCCCGCTGACGGTCAGGTTCACTTGGATGGTGGCACCATTGTTCGATGCGCCGGGGGCATTGACGATGATCGAGCCGATGTAAGAGCCAGGGTTGAGACCGCTGGAACTGGCCCGGACGGTAACCGTACCGGGCGCGGTGCCCGAGGCATTGAAGAGGGTGAGCCAGGAAGTGGAGGTGCTGACGCTGTAGCTTTGTCCTGAGCCACTGGTGGGAGTGAGGGCGAGCGCCTGATCGCCATTGCTCGATGTCGCCAAGTTGAAATTGATCGGATTTTGCGAGAAGAGTAAAGTAGACGAACCGCTGCCACCGCCACCGCCACCGGCCACGCCAGTGACCGTGAAGCTGACCGGAATCTCAACGAGCTGATTCGCCACCGCGCCGTTGGCGTTGCTGATATTGATCTGCACCTTTCCGGTGTAAGTGCCATTGGCCAAACCTGCCGGATTGACGTTGACATTCGCCGCGGCGTTGCCGGTTATCTGCGAGCCATTCGGGCTCGAAAGAGTAGCCGAGAGCCAGTTCTGGCCGGCGACGTCCGCCACCGCACCGACAGTAGCCGTCTGAATGGGCGTGCTGGGCGTCAAGCCCAAGTTCACAAACTGGGTACTTGGCCCAGACCCGCCCCCCACGAAGCTAAAGCTGAGGGTGGAGGGGCTAAAGGTAACGATTTGGGCGGTGGTGACGGTCATCGTGATGTTCACCGTACTTTGAGCCACGCCGATGGTGGAAGAAGTAACCGTAAGCAGTGCGGTGTAGGTGCCCGCCGCCAAGTTGCCGGGGTTCACGCCCACCGTTACCGATCCGGGCGTGCTGCCGGTGGCGTTGGCCAAGGTGAGCCAATTTACGGTGGGGTTGGAGGGATTGGAGAACTGCGAGGCGACGGAGTAATTCACGCTGGCGCCGCTCGAAGAATTCACCGCCAACGTACGTGACGAGTTGGTGTTGGGCTGGACGAAAATCGAAATGGGATTCGGTGAAAGAGTGAACGTAGGCGGGGCGGAGACCACTAAGGTGACCGGGACCGAGACGCTGGGCAAGCCACTGGAGGTGAGCACGAGGTTCGCCGTGTATGTCCCGACGGCCAAGGACGCCGCATTGGTAGTCACGGTAATGGTCGTGGGCGAACCCGAAGTCCCCGTGACGCCATTGCTAACGGGGTTGGTGGTTAACCATCCGGAGGCCCCCGCCCCGTAGTTGATGCTCACGGCGTAATTCACCGCCGACCCGGTAGTGACGCCGACCTGAACATTGGTGGAGGAATTCGAGCCACTGCCATTGATGAAAGTGAGGCTGAGCGCCGAGGGATTGACTTGAAATTGCTGCGAACTTGAGACGATTAAGCTCACCGAAATGGTGGTGCCTTGGCCGCCGCCCGACGGAATGAGCGTGAGCGTACCGCTATAGGTGTTGGCCAGGAGACCCGCGGCGTTGGCCGTCACGGTGAGCGTGCCCGGCGAAACACCGTTGTTCGAACCGAGGTTGGTGCTCAACCACGTGACGTTCGAAGAAACCGTGTAGTTGATCGGATTGCCGGTGTTCGTGATATTCACATTCTGCGACTGAGCCGCGCCACTGGGGAGGGCGTTGAAGGTGAGACTGGAGGGGGAAGGAGACAAGACCCCTGCGCCACCGCCGGTTCCGGTGCCGACCACAAAGCTAACCGGCACTTGGATAATGTTGGAGTTGCCACTGAACGACACAATGATGAGGCCGCTGTAGGTACCTTGCGGCACGCCGCTGGGGTTGGCTTGCACGGTGACGCTAATCGTGTTCGGCGGATTGCTGATGTTGCATGCCGGCAGGGGAGTGGTGCAACCGTTGACAGTGGAGATTACCAAGCGGAGCGACGGAAAGCCCGACGAATTCACGGTGAGCAGTTGCCCGTTGCCTCCGGTGACACTCAATGTCAAATTCTGAGAGACCGGAGCGGTCGAATTGGCCGGGGCACTCAGTGAGATCGTCGACGGACTAGCCGTCACCGTCTGTGCGTCCAACTGGGGCGCCAGTGCTGCTGCACAAAGGCCCATCAGGGCGATGCTCGAAAGCGATTTACCGATCTTCATTGAGAGATCTCCTCCAAACAAATTACGAAAATTTTGATTCTTTGGCCGTGAATCTAGTGGCCGGAAACGGGAACTTTTGGACGCCGGGAAAATAGACGGTGGGGACGCGGACGGGGATACAACTAAAGTTAAACTGACTCGCATGGCTGCTGTCAAGGGTCATTCTCCACGAGCGGAGGTGCAAATCCCTTAATTTCCTTTACTTGAGCTTATCGTGGCTTGTAAATTTTTTCAAACTTGTTTCGGAAGTTTAACAACCGAAATTGTCCCGAAGGCTCAACGGTAAGCAAAATGTTGCCTCCGCCGGGCGATTGGAGGTTGGCAATGTAGGGATCTTCCACATTCGCTTCCTGTGCGCCGGCGACCGCGAAGTGCAGCTGCCAGAGGTCTTCGAGCCCCGGCGAGGACTTAAAGATCTTCCAGGAGGAGGCATCGCCGCCCTTCTTGGCGCCATTATTCATGACGACGACGCGGGGCGCCAGGGCATGGACCAAAGCCGCTGGGTTCGATTGGTTCGAACCATGGTGGGTGGAAAGCAGGACGTCGAGCTGGCCGAGCTTGTTCGCGGGGCAGGCGAGGTCAATCTCCTTATTCCAGGTGAGGTCACCCAGGTCGGCGAAGCGGAATTTGCCGTACGTGAGAACAAAGCCGACGCTGCGGGCGTTCTCGGAGGGGTCAGCGTCCTTACGCGGGGCTTCGGCGCAAAGGGGATTGGGCTGGCCGGCGCCGGGCAGCGGCTGGGCGATCAATTCGCCGCGGGCGGAGACAATTTCAATGTCGAGGCCCTTGAGTTTTACTTTGTCGCCGGGCTTGACGATGGTGGTGGTGGCTTTGCCGGCGGCGCGATCGAAGCTCTCCTGGAGATTGTCCGGGCCCTTGCCGGTTTCGGTATTCTTCCCATGGACGATGTAGTTGGCGACCGGAAAGCGCTCGGCTAGTTGCGTGATGCCGCCGACATGGTCGGTGTGATAGTGCGTAATGAGGACGTGGTCGATGCGCTTCACGCCGGCCTTTTTCGCGGTCTTGACGATCCGGTCTGCATCTCGCCCCTGCTGGCCGGGCCAGCCGGTATCGACCAGCAAGGACTCGCCGCCAGGGCCCACAATTAGCGTGCACTGCCCACCTTCGACGTCAATAAAGTAGATGGCGAGTTGCTTGGCGGCCAGGAGTGGCAACGCGGCGAGCAGTAGTAAAAGGGGAAGGACTTTCCGCATGCGGGTCATCCTACCACGCACTCGTCTTATCATGTTAGGAACCCCCGGGCGACAGCGTTCGTATCAGCAGTCAGGAGGCGCGAGGGCCACTTTGGTAGAAACTATGCTTTATTGCAGCAACTGCGGCGGGCCGGTACAACCGGCGGACACCTTTTGTGGAAAATGCGGCACGCGCCAGCCGGGTGCGGGGCCAGGTGCAGGTACCGGCTCGCCACCGCCCCCCACTCCCGGGGCCGTGCCGGGCCCGATACCGGCCGTGGACGCAATTTCGCCGCAAACGGCCGCCACGCTCTGTTATGTGCCGTGGGTGGGCTGGTTAGCGGCGATCTATGTCCTGGCGGCGGACCGCTTCCGGCTTGAACGCGATACGCGCTTCCACGCTTTCCAGGGCCTCTACCTCTTTGTCACTTGGCTGATTGTCGACCGGGTGATTGCCCCCCTGTTCCGCTTCGGCTTTCTGCCCGGACTCGGCACGCCGCTGCGGCTGGCGGTGATCGGCGCGGGGATCTTCATGCTGGTGAAGACCAGCCAACGCGAGCGCTATAAGCTGCCCGTGCTTGGCGATTTGGCGGAGAAGTCCGCCAGCGAACAAATGTAGGGTCATGTTATAATTATTCATTAGGCTGAATAATTAATCATGAAGACTTCCGTGGGCATTGTCGGGTTCCGTGGCTACAGCGGCGCCGAACTGATTCGGTTACTGAGCGCGCATCCGCGGGCGAACCCGATCTTGATGGAGCATCGCGCGGACGCGGGCGACCGGCCCGTACCGCTCGGCTACGGCGGGCCGCCCCGTATTGCCTCGACGCAGGCGGCGGCGGTGGCAGCGGGGGTGGAGTGCGTGTTTCTGGCGACGCCGCATGAAGTGTCGATCGAACTGGCGCCCGACTTCCTGGCCGCCGGCCTTCGCGTCATCGACCTGAGCGGCGCGTTTCGCTTGCGTACGACCGAGGTTTACACGCGGTGGTACCAGGAGCCGGCGATTCCGGCGAAGCTGTTGGCTGAAGCCGTTTATGGCCTACCCGAGTTCTATCGTGACCAGATCCGGGGCGCGAAGTTTGTGTCGAATCCCGGCTGTTATCCCACCGCGGCCAACTTGGCTTTGCGGCCGCTGGTGCGTGCCGGCGTGTTGGATCTCGACGCCGGCATCGTCTGCGACGCGAAGAGCGGCGTCTCCGGCGCCGGCCGCAAACCGAGCCTCAAGACGCATTTTTGCGAAGTCACCGAGAACTTCTCGGCCTACTCCATCTTGCAGCACCGGCACGTGCCGGAGGTGTTGCAGAACTCCGGCCTCGAAGAGAGGCAATTCAGCTTTACGGCGCAACTGATCCCGGTGCATCGGGGCATTCTCGAAACCATTTACGTCCGGCTGAATCAGGACACGGATCTGGCGGCAATCTACGCCGACGCGTACGCGAATGAGCCCTTCGTGCGCCGCTACGCGCCGGGGCAGGTGCCGGATCTGAAAGCCGTGACGCACACCAATTTCTGCGATCTCGGCGTGGTGCAACAGGGGCGGCGCGCGGTGATTGTGGCCGCCGAGGACAACCTGATTAAAGGCGCCGCCGGCCAAGCCGTGCAGAACCTGAACCTGATGTTCGGCTGGGCGGAAACGGACGGCTTGCAATGAAGTTGCTCGTGAAGTTAGGCGGCACGCTGCTGGATGACACCGCGTCGCGCCAAAGGCTGGCCGGGGAGTTGGCGGCCGTGGCGGAGGAGCATCGGTTGGTCGTCGTGCACGGTGGTGGCAAGCAAATGACCCGTTATCTAGCCGAGCGCGGCGTCGAGAGCACGTTTGTGCATGGGCTGCGCGTCACGACACCGGAAGTGGTGGACGCGATCCTGAAGGTCTTTGCCGGCACGGTGAATCATGAGTTGGTCGCCTCACTGGTGGCGGCCGGCGCTCGCCCTGTCGGTCTGACGGGCATTGACGCCGCGCTGACGGAAGCCGAGCGCGTCTCGGCCGAACTGGGCCAAGTGGGCAAACCCACACGGACCCAGCCCGCGCTGCTCGACCTGCTGACGGCCAATGGCTATCTGCCGGTGATCGCCTGCGTGGCCGGCAATCGGCAAGGCGAGATCTTTAACGTGAATGCCGACCAGATGGCCATCAGCGTGGCCGTGGGTTTCGGCGCCGAGCGGCTTTACTTTCTCACCGACGTTCCCGGCGTGAAATCCGCCGATGGGCGGGTGATCGACGTGCTGACCGCCAGCGGCGCCAGCCAGTTGATCGCTGATGGCGTCGCCACGGGCGGCATGGAGGCCAAGCTGGTGTCGGCGTGCGAAGCACTGGCAGGCGGCGTAGGCTCGGTGACGATCGCGCCTGGAGCCGCGCCGGGCATACTGGCCCAATTGCTGCGGGGCGACGCCGTAGGAACCCGGATGGTGGCGGGATGACAACTACGATTCGCAAGGCGACCTTGGCCGACGTACGGCCCATGGCGCAGTTGATTCAGAAATACGCAGATGTCGCCATCATGCTGCCGCGCAATGAATTTGAGCTCGCTGAGCACGTGCGCGACTTTATGATCGCCGTCAACGAGGCCGATGAGCTGGTCGGCCTGGGGGCGTTGCATATCTATACGCCCACTGTAGCGGAAGTCCGCTCTTTGGGGGTAAACCCGGACCTCAAAACGCAGGGAATTGGCCGGCGCATTGTAGAATCTCTCATCACCGAAGGGGAGCAATTGGGCCTGCACTCGATCTTCGCCTTTACCTACGTCCCGGGCTTTTTCCACAAGTTGGGATTCGATCTGGTGGACCGGGCGGAGCTGCCCCTGAAGGCGTGGAAAGATTGCTTGCGTTGCCCTAAATTGCAGGCATGTGATGAAATATCCGTCATACGTCGACTAAAAAACGACTTAGTAACCCCGGTCATCCCCCTCATTCTGGGGGGGCCATTCGCCCTGTTTCCGGAGGCCGGGATCACCCGGCCAGTACTCAAGCCGGCGGGCTGAATCGTTTTTCTTCAACAACTTAACTCTCACACGCTCCCCCTAGGTACCTACACGTCAATACCCCCAAAAGAGTTCCATCTAAGTACTTTGTTTTCAACGTTTTTTGCGATATCAAAGATGAAGAGCGTTTCTCGCGTGCTATCGCGAGGAAGCGAAGGAGTGTAGAAGAGAATGAAAGCACAAACCGTATCCACCCAAGAGGCGACCGGCCGCATCCTGTGTTCGACGATTTTTCGGCCCGGCGGCAAAAAGCTGCTGGCCAAGGGACACATCTTACGGGACGAGGACGTCCGGCTGTTAGCTGCCGAGGGCATGCAACAGGTATGGGTAACGGAACTGGAAGAGTGGGAGATCGCCGAGGACGAAGCCGTCCTTACCGTATCCCAGGAAATTGGCTGTGGCTCTCTGGAGATCCGGCCGGCGGCGGGGGGGAGGGCGAACCTGTTCGCCACCGAAGATTGCTGCCTGCTGGTGGACGAAGATATGCTGCGGCAGATCAATTGCACCTCGAGCATCGTCATTGCGACGCTCGCCAATTTTACGTTTGCCCGTGCTGGCCAGCGGGTGGCCACCATCAAGAGCAAGCCTTTTGCGGTCGGCCGCTCGGACCTGGACGGCGTGGTGGGCATGCTGAAGGAACGGGGACCTATTCTGCAGGCGCGGCCCATCCGAGCGCCGCAAGTCGGCGTACTTTACACCGATCCTCTCCATGCGGACCGGGCGCGCGTTTTGTTTGAGGGCATTGTCCGGCAACGTTTAGAGCGTTTCGGATTGCAGGCGGCCTTTTCGCTGGCTTCGACGGAGGAGGACAGCGCCGTCGCCCGGTCCTTACAGCATTTGCTGCGCGCGAAGCCAACCGTGATTTTGGTGGCTTCCACCACCGCGCCCGCCGGCCCGGAGGACGTGATCGGACGCTCCATCATTGCCGTGGGCTGCCAGGTGGAGCGCTTTATGGCGCCGGTGGAACCAGGTAACCTTTTGCTGCTGGGCTACAAGGACGACATGCCGATTGTCTCGGCGCCAGGCTGCTACCGGTCGGCCAAGTCGAACGTCGTGGACCTGATCTTGCCGCCCATGTTAGCCCGGTACCGAATCTCAGGGTGGGAAATCGCCTCACTTGGGCATGGTGGACTGTTGGGAAATTAGAATTCGCGAATAAATATCTGATTTCAGCTTGATTTCATACCAGGAGTGTATATATCCTGAAGGCGCAAGTTTCCTCCACAACCGCATACAGTGACCTCCGAGCTGTATGAAGGTGCTTATGAAAGGCCGGCTGATTATTTTCCAGCCGGCCTATTTTCTTCGGTAGGCCCCGCAATGATACGATGACTTGAGACCTCGTCCCGCTTTGCGTGAAAAACTCAGAATCCTCTCTGGCTTCGGCTTAGTCCTGCTGGGCATCGTCGGAATCATCCTGCCGGTGATGCCGGGTTGGGTCTTTTTGATTCCGGGGCTAATAATTCTTAGTGACCATTTCGTCTGGGCGCGTCGGATCCTGGATAAGGCCAAGCTGTACGTTGAGAAATTGAAGCGAACCGGAAAAAAGGTCGACTAGAGCGCATGCTGACTAAAATTTCTGTGCATGGCGCGCGTCAGCATAACCTCAAGAATATCGATGTCGAGATCCCGCGTAACTCCTTTACGGTCATCACGGGACTCTCAGGCTCGGGCAAGAGTTCGCTGGCCTTCGACACCATTTACGCTGAGGGCCAGCGGCGCTATGTAGAGACTTTGTCCCCGTACGCGCGGCAGTTTCTGGACCAGATGGAACGCCCGGACGTCGACTCGATCGAAGGCCTTTCGCCGGCCATCTCGATCGAGCAGAAAACGACGAACCGAAGCCCGCGTTCTACGGTCGGCACGATCACGGAAATTTACGATTACCTGCGGCTGCTCTACTCGTCGATCGGCACGCCGCATTGCCCGAACTGCGGCACCGCGATCTCGCGCCAGACCGCGGCCCAAATCCTCGAACGGATCAGCATGTTGGGTACCGGCGAGAAGCTGATGATCCTGGCGCCGATCGCCCGTGGGCGCAAAGGCGAGTATAAGAAAGAGCTCGAGAAACTGGCGCGGCAAGGCTTTGTAAGAGCGCGAATTGACGGCGAAATGCGGTCGTTGGACGAAGAAATCGTCCTCGATAAACGCAAGAACCATACGATCGAAGTGGTGGTGGACCGGCTGGTGCTAAAGGAAGGCGTGGAGAAACGCCTGGAAGCGTCGATTGAGACGGCCACCAAACTGACCGACGGGCTGCTGATTGTAGCCGTGGTGGATGGGCCGGAGCACCTCTACTCGCGCAAGCTGGCCTGTCCGGATTGCGGCACCAGCGTGCCGGTGATTGAGCCGCGCAGCTTCAGCTTCAATAGCCCCTATGGGGCGTGCCCCACTTGTTCCGGCCTAGGCAGCCGCTGGAGCTTCGACCCCGGCAAGGTGATCATCGACGGATCGAAGCCACTGCTTGAAGGCGGAATGGGCCCGGGCGCCAACTCGAACAAGATGGCGGGTAAGTTGGCCGACGCCGGCTGGAAGTTCCGCATCGACATCGATAAGCCCTGGGAAAAGATGACCAAGAAGGATCAGGGCATCCTGATGAACGGCGAAGGCCGCTTTCCGGGCATCCTGCGGCTGCTTGAGAGTCTTTATGAAGAAGGCACCAACTCCTACAAGGAGTACCTGAGCGACTTCCAGACGGCCGTCGCGTGCCCTGATTGCCGCGGTCGCCGGCTGCAGGCCGCTTCGCTTGCGGTGCGGGTGCAGGATCTGGCGATTGACGAGTTTACGCATATGTCCATCGCCCGAGCCTTAAAAGCCGTGCGCGAGTTTAAGCTCGATAGCCGCGAGCGGCAGATCGCCGCGCGCGTGGTGGACGAAATCGAGACCCGGCTCGAGTATCTGGACGCCGTAGGGCTCGATTATCTGTCGCTCGATCGCTCCTCGTCCTCGCTATCGGGCGGGGAGGCCCAGCGCATCCGGCTGGCCTCGCAAATCGGCACCAAGCTGCGCGGCGTGCTCTATGTCCTCGACGAGCCTTCGATCGGCTTGCATCCGCGTGACAACGAGCGCCTGCTCGAGACCATCGCCCGCCTGCGCGACCTCGGCAACACGGTGTTGGTAGTGGAGCACGATGAAGAGACGATCGCACGGGCCGACTATGTGATCGACATCGGCCCGGGCGCCGGTCGCTTGGGCGGCGAAGTAATTGCCCAGGGCACGCCCGCGATGATCGCCGCCGAACCGCGGTCCTTGACGGGGCAGTATCTATCAGGCGCGCGGTCGATTGCCGTGCCGAAAACACGCCGCAAGGGCAAAGGCGAATTTCTGACTATTAAGGGTGCCACGGAGCATAACCTCAAAAACGTCGACGTGTCGTTTCCGCTGGGTACGCTGACGGTAGTAACTGGCGTTTCGGGTTCGGGTAAGTCGAGCTTAGTGAATGATATTCTCTATCGCTCGGTGGCGAAGGAAATTTATGGGTCGAAGGCGGAGCCGGGCGCGCACGCTAGTATCGAAGGGCTGGAGCACTTAGACAAGGTCGTGGATATCGACCAGTCGCCGATCGGCCGCACGCCGCGGTCGAATCCGGCGACTTATACCCAGGTCTTCTCGCCCATTCGCGACTTATTCTCCATGCTGCCCGAGTCTCGCGAACGCGGATACAAAGCCGGGCGCTTCAGCTTTAACGTGCGCGGCGGACGCTGCGAAGCCTGCCAGGGCGATGGTTTGAAGCGCATTGAGATGAATTTCTTGCCGGACGTCTATGTTACTTGTGACGTCTGCCGTGGCCAGCGCTACAATCGCGAAACCTTGCAGGTGAAATACAAGGGCCACTCGATTTCCGACATCCTCAATATGAGTATCGAAGATGCGATTCCGGTGCTGGAGAATATTCCCCAGATTCATCAGAAACTGATTACTTTGCACGATGTGGGCCTGGGTTACGTGAACCTGGGTCAATCGTCCACCACGCTCTCCGGCGGCGAGGCGCAGCGAATTAAGTTGGCGCGCGAGTTATCGAAACGCCAGACGGGGCGGACGTTGTATATCCTGGACGAACCCACCACCGGCTTGCACTTCGAGGACGTACGCCGGTTACTCGACGTCCTGCAAAAGTTAGTCGACCACGGCAATAGCGTACTGATTATTGAGCACAATCTGGACGTCATCAAGACCGCCGATTGGCTGATCGACCTGGGCCCCGAAGGCGGAGAAGGCGGCGGCGAAATTGTGGCGCAGGGCACACCCGAGCAGGTGATCAAAAACAAGCGCAGCCATACCGCGCGCGCCCTGGCCAAAGTGATGAAGCCAAAGTGATGAAGTAGTTTACTGGACGGTATCGCGCGCACGCGGCGATGGCGGCTCCCAGATGTTTTTAACGAAGAGGATATCGGCACCGGGCGACTTCGGCTCCTTGGCCACCCGGTAGTCGACGCTCTTAAAAAGCTCCTGCGCCGCCAAGTTATCCTGCGGCACTGAGGCGTAGATCTTGGACGTTTCGCAAGTCGCCTCAAAGCCCATCAACATGTCCGAGCCGACGCCGTCGCGGCGTTGCTCCGGAATCACGTAGATCAGCTTCACGCAACCGTGCTTGCCGCCTTGGGCGCTGTAGTCGAAGATGCCGTAGGCCATAATCTGGGCCTTATGCGTGACCAGCTTGCAGTGGCCCTCGCGAATCGCCGTCTCGATCAGTTGGAGCTTGGCCGGATTGTCCCGGGCTTCCGAATCCACGTCCTGGATGTGCTCAAGATCGTCGGCCTCAGCCGGCTCGGTCATATAGCACTTGAACTCTTGCATCTCTGATTCGTCGAGCTCATCGAACTCATCGAGTTCCTCGTCGAATTCGTCAAAGTCAGCCTCGGCGGGCTTGGGAAATTCTTCTGCTTTCATAAATCCTCCAATGGAGAGTATTTAATTAGAATTATAGAGGAATATTGCCGTGCTTTTTGCGGGGCATAGTGTCGACCTTGTTTTCGAGCATCCGCAAGGCGGCGATCAGCCGCGGCCGGGTGTCGCGCGGCTCGATCACATCGTCGACAAAACCATGCTCGGCGGCGACGAAGGGGTTGGCGAAACGCTCCTTGAACTCCTGCACTTTGTCGGCCCGCGTCTGGTCGGGCGTTGAGGATTCGGCAATTTCGCGCCGGTAGACGATGTTCACCGCGCCTTCAGCCCCCATCACGGCGATCTCGGCCGTGGGGTAGGCGAGGTTGATGTCAGTGCGTAAGTGCTTGGAGCCCATCACGCAATAGGCACCGCCGTAGGCCTTGCGCGTGATGACGGTGATCTTCGGCACGGTGGCCTCGGCGTAGGCGTAGAGCAGTTTGGCGCCGTGGCGGATGATTCCGCCGAACTCCTGCTGCACGCCGGGCAGGAAGCCGGGCACGTCCTCAAAGGTGATGATGGGGATGTTGAAGGCGTCGCAGAAACGGACGAAGCGCGCGCCTTTGACGGACGAATCGATGTCGAGGCAGCCGGCCAGGAAGTTGGGCTGATTGGCGACGATGCCCACCGTCCGGCCATCGAGGCGGGCAAAGCCAACGACGATATTCTTGGCATAATGCTCGTGAATTTCGAGAAAATCACCGTCGTCGACCACCCGCGTGATGATGTCCTTGATGTCGTAGGGTACGTTCGACGCCTCGGGCACGACGGTGTCGAGCGCGGCGTCGCGGCGGTCGACCGGGTCGTTGGTGGGCTTCCGCGGAGCCTCGTCGCGATTGTTGCTCGGCAGAAATGCCAGCAGGCGCCGCAGTTGGCGAAGGCAATCGGCATCGTCTGCGGCGAGGAAGTGGGCCACGCCGCTCTTCTCGTTGTGCGTCATGCCGCCGCCGAGTTCCTCTTTGGTAACCTCTTCGTGGGTGACGGTTTTGATGACGTCCGGGCCGGTGACGAACATGTAGCTGGTGTGTTCCACCATGAAGACAAAGTCCGTGATGGCGGGCGAATAGACGGCGCCGCCGGCGCAGGGGCCCATGATGGCGGAGAGCTGCGGCACCACGCCGCTGGCGAGGGTATTGCGCAGAAAGATATCGGCGTAGCCGCCCAAGGAGAGCACGCCCTCTTGAATGCGCGCGCCGCCGGAATCGTTGAGGCCGACCAAGGGCGCGCCGTTTTTGAGCGCGAGGTCCATCACCTTGACGATCTTGCGGGCGTTGGTTTCGGAGAGCGACCCGCCGAGCACCGTGAAGTCCTGGGCGAAGACGTAGACGAGCCGCTGATTGACGTAACCCCAGCCGGTGATGAAGCCATCGCCTTCATAGACCTGTTCGTCCATGCCGAAGTCGCGGCAGCGATGGCGGACGAAGGCGTCGAGTTCCTGGAAGGTGCCTTCGTCGAGGAGTAAGTCGACGCGCTCGCGGGCGGAGAGCTTCCCGTCTTTGTGCTGGCGCTCCTGCCGGGCGGCGCCCCCGCCTTCTTTGGCCGCGGCGTGCCGCCGGCGTACTTCATCGAAACGATCTACTGCCACTGATTGGCCCCCACAGTCCTGACTAGAAAATAAGCCGGGGCAGCTTCCTGCTCCCGGCTTACATCCACAAATTTAGCGACGACCGAAAAATTGTCCGGCGACGCCCTTCAACAGGTCGTCTACCATGGAGCCATCCTTGTTCTGATCGAGGAAGGAGCCCAATATACCCATCACGCCGCTCGACTGGCCGCCCTGCATCATGCCGGCCAGATTGTTGCTGGACGATTGCTTCGAAAGCGCACCCATGGCGAGCGAAGCTACGATCGGCAGCATCTGCTTGAGTACGTCGGAGCCGATACCGGTCTGTTCAGCAGCCTGGGCGGCCACTTGGCGGCTGGCGTCCTTACTACCGAGCAAATGGCCCAGGATCGAATTGCCATCCTGGGTGGCGTTGCCGAGGGTCGACGGATCGTCAAGATACTGTTGATGACCGCCGCCGGTGAGCGCGCCCAGCAAGCCCTCCAGGCCGCCTTCCTGCTGCACATTGCGTTGCACGCCGCCGGTGAGTGCGGGCAGCAGGGCGGCAATCGCGCTCTGGGCCTGCGATTGGTTGAGGCCAAACTGTCCGGCTACCTGCTGCAAAACTCCGCCACCGGCGGCGCCCATAATTGTCTCTAAAAGTGGGTTCATGAAAATTGGTCTCCTTTGGATAACTCCCCGAAGTATACGTCATCGTCCGATTGAGGGTTGCGAGAAGTCATTGGTAAATGTTTGGGGCAAATTAATTTTCGCGTCGCGGACGGAAGCATTATTTTTGGCCAGGAAATCGAGCACCGTTTGCGCTTGGTCCAACTGAAACTGGCCGCGGGGATCGTAGCGCGGCAAGTGGAGCCGCAAGGCGCCCAGGCTGCCGCTACCCAGCTTCGCAAGCACCGCTTCGGGAGTGTTGCCATGGATCCAAGCGACGGCCGCTTGCATTGCGCGCACCAGCCGTTTGGCACGATCCGGATTCGACGCGAGCCAAGCCGGTTGCGCTAGCAGCGACATACTTGGATAGCCATCGGTGCCGAATACCTTGCGATTGCCTTCCGGGCTGAACGTCTCGGCTAAGGTGACCATTTCCGGATGCCGTTCGCGCAGGGGGACCAGGGTATTGGCCAGCACGACGCCCGCATCCACCTTGCCGGACTCGAGCGCCACCAAGGCCGCCGGCCCCACGCCGATCGCCGCGAAGCTCACATCCGTGGGCACCAAGCCGGCCTGTTCCACCAGCCGCCCGGCAAAATTCTGCATGGGGCCACCGGGTGCGGCGACTCCGATGACCTTGCCCTTGAGACCGCCGACGTCCTTGATGCCTTTGCCTAGAGCGGCAACCATGGCCAAGCAATGGCAGTTAGTAAGTTGCAGATAAGCGACCACGGGCTTGCCTAAGGCTTGGACGGTGATGGCCTGTTCGTAAGTACCGACAATGGAGTCGGCACTGCCGGAGAGAAGCGCCTCCATGGCCTTGCTACCGCCGGCGATCTCCTGCAATTCGACGGTGAGGCCCTCTTTCTCGAAGAAGCCCAGCTTTTGGGCCAGCAGCGGGGCTTCGGCGCCCTGGAAGATCACTAGGCGAAGGCGTTCCGGGCTGGGCTTCGCACAACTGGCGAGCCAGAGTAGGGAGAGAACAGTAAGGGTCCGCAAATCCCAGAGTAGCGCGAACTACTTACCCCGAGCCAGTTCCACGCTGCGCATAAAGCGGAACATGTTGCCGCCCAGGATCTGGCGCACGTCATCGGCGGAGTAACCTTCTTCTAGCAGCGCGCGCGTCAGGTTCGGCCATTTCGAAACGTCCTCAAGGCCGATGGGCACGCAACTGACACCGTCGAAGTCCGAGCCGATGCCGACGTGGCTGACGCCTACGAGTTTCACCACATGGTTGATGTGGGCGACGACGTCGGCCAAGGTGGCGCGCACGGGCTTCACGCCGGCCGTCATCGCCTGCATCTTGGCTTGTCGCTCCTTGGGGTCGGCGACTTCGGACATCATCGCCGTCAGCTTGGCGCGCAGTTCTGGATTGCGGGTGGGCGAGGCGTCGAAGGACTTTTGCGAGAGGAAGTCGCAGGAGAAGTTGAGGTTGATGACGCCTTGCTTCGTAGCCAGGGCGCGGATCATGTCATCGGTCATATTGCGGGTGGCGCTTGCGAGCGCGCGGCACGAAGAGTGCGAAGCAAACACGGGCGCCGTGGAAGTCGCGATGACGTCGTAGAAGGTCTTGTCGGCGACATGCGAGATGTCCACCATCATGCCGATGCGATTCATCTCGCGCACGACTTCTTTGCCGAAAGGAGTAAGTCCGTTATGGTGCTTGACGGCTGGGTTATTGATGTCGCCTTCGGAATCGGCCCAGTTATTCGTATTGGTATGAGTAAGTGTCATGTAGCGGACACCGAGTTCATAGAAGTCGCGCAGCAGGCGGAGGGAATCTTCGATGGCGTGGCCGCCTTCGATGCCGATCATGGCAGCGATCTGGCCGGTCTTTTTGGCCTTGATCACATCGTCGGAGGTGTAGGCGAAGAACATGCCGGGGCCGGCGCGGCGGGCGATGTCGTGCTTGATGGAGTCGATCGCTTCGAGCGCGTGGTGGGCGGAACGATTGCCGGTCACCATGGCGCCCGGGACGTAAGCGGCGAATAGCTGCGCGGTCATGCCGCCTTGCTGCATGCGCGGTAAGTCGGTCTCGCCGTCCTTGGCGCGGGCGGTAAAGTCCCAGCCTCCGAGTGTGCGCATGGGCACGTCGTTGTGCGTGTCGAAAATCACGGCGGAGGCGTGCACTTTGCGCACCTCTTCGTCAGTAACTTGGCGCTTCTTCATCTGGGCGGAAAGCGCACTTACCGCGCAAAGCAGGACGAGTAACTTTTTCATCGCAGGGCACCTCGCGAAAATAAGGGCCGGGCGAAATGCCCGGCCCTTAGGGAATCAGAACCAAGATTACCAGATCAACTTGAGCGCGAGCTGCATATTGCGCGGCTCGCCGAAACCGATGCCGGGCGCCGTAGCTCCGTTGCGGGTATTGGTGATGAGGCCGAAGGTGGCCGCCGAGTTGATGTTGACACCCGGATTGGCAAAATTAGCGCGGTCGAGGATATTGAAGATCTCGGCGCGAATCTGAACCCGGATACGTTCCGTGATAGCCGTGTCCTTGAAGATGGAGAAGTCCACCGCGCCAAAGCCAGGGCCACGCAGGATGTTACGGCCAATGTTGCCGAAGGTGCCGGCCGCCGGCACTTGGAAGGCCGGCGTGCCAGCCGAGCCGCAGGTCGCCGCGTTGCGGACGCCCGCGGCATCTAGGAAGCAGGGGTTGAAGAACGGTACCGAACCGAACGGGGTGGCCCGGGCGGGAACGTTCGAGGCCCAGTTAGCGCCAAGCACATCCACCCGGTCACGGCTGTCCAAGGTGCCGCTGCGGTTGGTGCCCGCCAGGAAGTCCACCGGCTCGCCGGTGTGCGCGGTGAACAGGGCGTTTAACTGCCAGCCCTTCGTCAGCCGAGGCAACTTACTCGTAAAAGAAGGCACGTCGTAAGTCACAAAGCCGGTAAAGATCTGGTTGATGTCGAAGTTGGAGGCGCCGTACTCCCGGCGCAGATTGAAACTAGTAGCCGGCAGCGCGTTGCGGACGTTCGAACCATTGTCGAGCGCCTTGGCCAGCGTGTAATTCATGGTGGCCGAAAAGTTCTTCCAACGCGTCATCCGCAATTGCGTTTGCAACGAGTTGTAATTGGAGTTGACGATCGACTCGAGGATATTGATCGAGCCCAGCGTGGGAAACTGGTCAGCCAACAAACGCCGTCCGCCCACCACCGGATTGATACTCCGCAGCAACGAGAGCTTGGTGCCCTTGCTACCCACGTAGCCGACCTGTAAAATCGCCTTCGAACTTAGCTGTTGCTGGATATTCAGGTTGAAATTTTGCACGTAAGGTGTGCGGAAATCGGGGCTCACACCGAAGGCACCGACATTGTTGGGCGCACCGACGTTCGGAAAGATCTCCTGGCCGGAGGCAATATTAAAGCCGCCCCGAGTCTGGGTAAACACCGGGTCCGGCCCCGCGGGATTCGCGTGGACACCCGCCGAGCCGCCATTCGGCATGCCGGTATTGGCCACGATGAAGTTGAGCGGCGGCTGATCGTAGAAAAAGCCATAGCTACCGCGGATGACCGTGTTCTTCATCGCGTTGTAGGCAAAACCAACGCGGGGCCCAAAGTTATTGAAGTCCTTCTGCCACAGTGGCGTGGCACCCTTGCCGACGTTCACGAAGCCTTTGCCGGGCTGGAAGGAGGTGATGCTGCGGTCCAGGTCAGATACCGGGCCCACGTAGCTCCAGCGCACGCCGAAGTTGAGGTTCAACTTCTGATTCACCTGCCAATTGTCGTGAACCCACCAGTCAATGCCATTCTGGCGATAGTCGCGCTGTAACTGGCCCCGAACGATCGTCGCACCGTTGTTACCGGTAACATAGCCAGCCATGAAGTCGGAGAGCGAGCGCAGCGAGGCCGACACGGTTGGGTCAGTCGCCCAAGGCCCGCGGGTACCGTCGAAAGTGAAGGTGCCGCGCTTGTTGGTGTCATAGAAGACGTCCAGCACCGCTCGGCGATACTCGCCGCCGAACTTCAGCGTATGCCGGCCGGCCGAGTAGCTCAGATTCTCCGTAATGTGTCCCGTAGTATCAATGCGGCCCAGCGGCTGGGTGGCGCTGGCACCGGCGAAATTCGTAATGCGCAGGGAGGGAGAGCCGCCCAGCGATCCGTTCTGCGGCACGCCGGTATTCAGACCAGCCGCGATCGGGTTGTAACTCGTGTCGGCATCGTTGAACACCTGGAGGAAGTAGTTCACACCCAACACCAACTGGCTCACCAACCGGGGAGACAACGTGCTGGTGAGGTTGACGGCGTAGTTATGCATCCGCGATGGGGCCACCTGGAAGTACTCCCGGTAAGGAATGCCCGCTTCGGCCGTCTGTTGACCGGTGCCGCCAAAGTAACGGGCCGACAAATTGTGCTTGTCGTTAATCGCGTAATCGAGCTTTACAATTCCGTTGTAACTGTCGTAGTCGTTGCGGTCACCCGCCACCAAATTATTGGTGGTGGCCGGCAGACCGTTGTAGCGCGCCGGCCAAAATGAAAGGAGATTCACCGCCACCGGACTAACAGGGATATTGTTCTGGGCCAACACCGCGCGCGCCTGATTCACCCAAGCCGTGGAAGGGTGCTGCGCCTGGAGCGACAAATTGGCGATGGCCTTCTGGCCTTCAAAGGTCGCGAAGTAGAAGAGCTTGTTCTTGATCACCGGACCGCCCACCGAGAAGCCCCATTGGTCGTTGCGCATCACGCGCTTCTTGGCGGTGGCCGGGTTCTGGAACGGCGAGAAAGAAGCGAAATACTCGTTCCGATTGAAGTAGTAAGCCGACCCGTGAAATCCATTCGTACCGCTCTTAATCACTAAGTTGACGTTGGAGCCGCCGTTGCGGCCGAAGTCCGCGCTGGCGTTGGTGACGACGGAGAATTGGTCAATCGCTTCGACCGGCAGCAGCGTGCCGGCGATACCGGAGACGCCGCCCTGGTTCACCGCCGAACTATTGTGGAAGGCGTCGTTATTGTCCGCGCCGTCGATCTGGTAATTGTTGCCCGAGACGCGCATGCCATTCACCGAACTGCTCGCTGGCGAAACGCCGGGGCTGAGTTTCAGCATCTGGCGGAAGTCGCGGCCATTCATCGGCAGATCCTGCACCGTACGCGGACCCACCACGCTCGCCAGCGTGGAGGAAGTGGTCTCGATGGTCGCCGCGGCAGCCGAAATCTCGATCGTTGTGGCCTGCTGTGCCACCGACAGCTTGATAGCCAAGTTCGAAGTGCGCGAAACCGCCACTTCCACGCCGTCGATCTTCTGGGTTCCAAAACCAGCCTTCGAAATGGTGACGTTGTAGAGGCCTAACGGCAGGTCCGGCATGGTAAAGTCACCGGCCGCCGATGCGGTTACCTGGCGAGTGAGGCCCGTGCCCTGGTTGACGGCCACCACGGTGACCTCGGGAACCGCCGCGCCGGACGCATCGACGATGTTGCCCACAATACTGCCGCGGAAGGTTTGCGCCCACGCACCTGCCGTAAAAAGGGCCGTGAAAAGGCAGAGAAGCAGAAGAGCACGCCAGCCAGAAAGATGCATTTTGGTTAACCTCACAAGAATTTGAACAATGCCTTGCAGCCGAAGCCGGGGGGGCAGCGATGAAACGCTCATTTTCGACCCGAAAATGAATGCGGACCCTTAATTACAACGTTTTCATAAAGCGTAACATCCTTGTCACGATCCGATCAATCCAATTCTTTGATGAGGGCAACGGGCTCAAAACAACCGCTGCTCGCCGCGTTCGAGTTCCAGGAGCGCCTGCTTCAGGTCCAGGCCGCCACCAAAGCCGGTCAACTTGCCGCTGGCGCCGATCACCCGGTGGCAAGGCTGGATGATGGCGATGGGGTTCGACCCATTGGCCATCCCGACCGCCCGCGAGGCGTCCGGCCGGCCTAGTCGCTTGGCCAATTGGCCATAGCTGGTGGTTTCGCCATAGGGGATCCGGCACAACTCTTCCCAAACGGCCAGTTGGAAGGGCGTGCCGGCAGGCTGGAGCGCGACCTCAAACTCGCGCCGCCGCCCGGCGAAGTACTCGGCCAATTGCCGCGCCACGCCGGCGAAGGCCTCCGCCGCTTCCACCCAACACTCATCCGGACCACGCGCCTTCGAGCCACTCGAGAAGTGCAGGTGCTCAAGGCACTTTTCCTTCCCCGCCAACAGCAACCGCCCGATGGGACTCTGGTGATAGGTGAAGTAAGTCATCGCCTTTCGATGATTCCCTCCACAAAATCACAGTGTTGCCGAAAGCCCAGCCGTTCGTAGACTCCGCGCGCCGTCGCATTCGACTGGTAAACATTGAGCGCGATCACGTCGATTTCGAGTCGCTGAAGCTCAGTCACTACGGCACTGGTGACGCGCGATGACAATCCGCGGCCGCGGCAATCGCGCCGCGTGTAGACGTTGCCCAGCGTGGCTACGCGCTCTTCGGGCACTACTAAATGGGTGCCGGCTACAGCGATCAGTTGGCCGCCCTCGCGGCAGCCATAGAACACTCCATGGGTGACCATGTCGCCGAAGAAAAACTCCGGTGCCTGGCCGTCCGCTTCGCCATCGGCGTAGAGCCGTTCGAGATCCGGCAGGTCAGCCGCCGTAAGCCTTAGGGCACCTTCGACCGGGGCCAAGCGAAAAGCCTTCAGCCGCATCCGCCACATCTTCTTGAGCCCCCCCGTGCGATAGCTGCGGCTCAAGGCCGGGAGCGCACTCGGGCGAATCTGTACCGAGTAGTGCGGCGCATCGCTGAATTCATCCACCAACCCCTCAAGCGTGCCCGACGCCCAGAGAATCGGCACATGGTAGGCGCGCAAGACGAGGGCCAGTTCGTCGCCCGCCCGATGCCAGGTGGTCTTGGGCCACATGTCGGCACCGAGGTCGCCCAGCGCATAGGCCGCCCAGATGGCGTCCCGGTGGAGCAACTGGCGGACTTCTTCACGGTCAGTCAAGATGGGCATGCGCCACCTTATGGTCGCATACCCATCCGAATGGGGATCCGTGGTGTTTAGAAGAAGATGGCCAGCGTGAGATTCATCAGCGGTTGGCCGCCCAGGGACGCCGTGCGCGGGTCGCTCGACACTTTGCCGAAGGTCCGCGGATTGCGGAAATCGACCGTGGTGGTGGGCGGGTTGAAGTTGTAGGTCTTCAATGCATTCTGGAAGTCCCAGCGCAATTGCGCGCGAACCTTTTCCGTGATCTGGAAGTTCTTCTGGGCCGAAATCTGAGACCACAACAAGGGAAGACCAGTAAACGTATTGCGCCCGAGGTTTCCCACCGTGAAGGCCGCCGGGTAGGCGAAGTTATCCAATCCATTCTGGCCGCCGCTGAAGACGGAGTTGATGTTCTGGACGTTGAAGCGATCGCCGCCGGTGTCGCGGAAGCCATCCCGGATGGATGGCGTCCCGACCACGTTCGGACGGCGGTTGCCGGCAAAAGTCGGATAGTAGTTGTTCGGGCTGCCATCGAAACTCATGGTGAGCGGGTTCCCGCTTTCCACCGTTTGGATCCAGGAAAGTTCGAAGCCACCGAAGACGTGTTTCTTCCAGCCGCTGCTGAAATACTTCTTACCCGCACCCAACGGCAATTCGTAATTCACGGTCGCGAGCCACCGATGGTTGCGGTCGTAACCGGCGCGCCCTTTTTCCAGGCCCCGATTCTGCAGCGGGGCTACCCCGGAGCCGTCATTGTCGTTGTCCTGCGAGTTGATCGCTTTCGAGAACGTGTAGAAGGTGGAGAAGAACATGCCACGAGACATGCGCTTCTCTAACTTGATGGTGCCCGAGTGAAACGTCGAATGTCCGAAATTCGAACGCAACCGGATATCGCCAAAGGCGCTGAACGGCCGGAAGTTCTGCGCCGAAGCGAGCACCGTATTTTGTTGGGAGGGGTTGCCGGCAAAGAAGTCGACGGGGAAGCTATTGGCCTGCCACCGCTCAATCAATCCCACGCCTGATGAACCCTGGTAACTAAGATCGAGTACATAATTCTTCTTCAGCTCGTATTGTGCACCGCCATTGAAGTTGATCACATAGGGATTCCGCAGATTCGGATCCCACCATTCGACACCGCGCGAGCCAAAGTTGCTACCCACGAAGGCTGAAGTCTGGTTCTGATTCACCAGAAAGCGGATCGGAGCCGGCCCTTTGCTCACCTGGAACACGGGGCTGGGGTCGCCCGGAGCCGCTTGTTGGTTCGACGTGGCTACATACTCGTCGTAATTGCCGCGCTGGGCCGGAAATTTCACGTCGACTGAATAGAAACCGATGCCACCGCGGAAAACCCACTTCTCCAGCGGATGCCAAGCGAGACCGAGACGCGGATTGAAATTGTTTGTGTCCCGCGCATTGAGTCCGCTCGTCGGGTGGATGATCGCGCCCGGTCGCCCCGTCAAAGGATCGGTCGCCGTGGCGCTGAAGTTGCTCATTGCCTTGTTCTTGGTATTGAAGGGCGCCTCGTTCGAATAACGAACACCGGCGTTCACCGTCAACGTGCGCGATAGCTTCCAGTCATCCTGGAAATAGAAGCTGTGGATAGAGGAGCGAGGCAACCAGCTCGTCAACTCTTGAGTAAACAAGCCTTGCGAAACGTAGCCCGTCAGGAATCCGGCAAAAGTATTACCCGTATTCGGTACGGCCACGCCATTCGCCTGCAAACCCGCGGTCACGCCGGCGAAACTCAACGACGCGGGACGCGCATAATTCGCCGAATTCAAACGGAAGCTCAGAATTTCGTAGCCAAACTTAAATGCATGGGTACCGCGCACTAGCGTCGTATCGTTACGGAACGAGTAGGTCTCATTCACCAGCTTACCCGGCGTCGCGCCGGTAAGTCCGTAGATGGAATCGGCGGTATCTCGGCTGCCAGAGCCAAAGGCGGGCATCAAGGCCGGATCGATATTCGGGATACCCAGTTGTTGGGGCCAGTTGCCGTCAAACGAAGGCACGGACGTATCATTGCGCCGGCGGTAGTATCCGACCCGCGAGTCGTTCACCAAGGACGGGCTGGCCACCCAGGTATATCCTAGCGACGAATTGATTTGCCGGAAAGGATTGTAGTTGCCCTGTTGGTGATCGAAAACACCCCGGTCCGGACGAATATTAATCGGTCGCCCGAAGCCACTTATGGCATTGTCGGTGTAGCTGCCGTAGATTTTAAACGCCTGCGAAAACTGATGATCTATGCGCAAGTTATAGTCGTTGAAGAACACGAGCGCAAGTTCGTCGGCGAGTAAGTTACCCACCGGGCCTAAAGCATTGAACGTGCCAGGCTGATTGGGTTGCACCCAGGGGTCCAGACTGAGCACCTTGCTCGCGACGGGGTCGAACCGCGCGCTGGGAACCCGGTTATTCGGGAACGGATCGCGCGACCAGGTGCCGTCGGCATTGCGCCGCGTCGAAGCCGGGTCGAAAATCTGATTTACGCTGGCAACGCCAGGAAATTGGAAATCGCCGCCACGCATGGCCGGCGTAGGCGTGCCCGCTACCACTTGCGCGACTTTCTTCTCATGCAACCGTTGATAACCGAAGAAGAAAAATGTTTTGTTACGCCCATCGTAAAGTTTCGGGATCATCACGGGTCCCCCTAAGTTCGCGTCCGGCTGCATGAAGAAGGTCATCACGCCATTCGGCCGGGTTAATGACGGCTGGCTGGTTCTAAACTTGTCGAAATACAAGCGATGCTGCATCCGCCGCGTTCGGCCATACCAACTGCCCATGCCATGCAGTTCGTTGGTCCCGCTCTTTTTCACCACGGAGATCACGCCTCCAGCCGAGTGGCCATACTCGGCCGGCGGCACCGTCGTGATCACCTTTACCTCCGCCACCGAGTTCTGCAATGGCTTGATCGTTTCTGTTCCGCCCAACTGGTCGTTGCCGTTCACGCCGTCCTCAAAGATGCCGATCGCGCCATTGCGCTGGCCAGCCAAGTGATAAGAACCCAAACTTCCCCCGTAAGCGTAGCCGCCGCTGGTCATGCCGGGCACCAGGTTCAGGGTCGAATTGATGTACCGCTGATAAAGGGGCAGTTCGTACAACACATCCCCGCTCATCACGGAACCGGTAGCTGAGGTTTCGGTTTCGAGTAACTGCGCGCCACCGGTCACCTCAATCTGATCGGTAACTTGACCCACTTGCATCGTAGTGTCGACCGCCAAGGTGTCGCCGGTGCGCAATTCAATCTCATCGCGCAAGGTCTTCTTGAATCCGGAAGCCTCAAAGGTGACCCGGTAAATACCCGGCTGCAGGGAGAGCACCCGGTATAAGCCCTCTTCATTGGTTTTTGCGTTAAAAGTAAAGTTGGTCGCTTTTTGCACGACCGTGACATTGCAGTTCGGCACAATCGCGCCAGTAGAATCCGTGACCCGTCCGGTCATCGTGGATGTGCCGATTTGCGCCAACGAGGCGCTCGACAGCAATCCCAATAGAAAAAGAAAACGTTTCATACGACCCCTCATGAACTAGACACTTCATTCCGATCCCAATTAGTGGGTGAACATGATTAATCACATTTTTGCGAAGAACGCAAGGGGGTCTAGTGGGTTTCGCTCTTCGCGCAACGCAAGCCAATGGTCGGGCTGCGCTCGCCGGGGCGGGCCCAACTACGATAGGGAATCGTCAGAAACAACGGCGGCACGTCGAACCAACTGCCGCCCCGTAGCACTCGATATTGCCCCGATTCGGGGCCCAACGGATTCTTTGCCGGCGCGCCGGCATAGTATTTCTGCCCATACCAATCGGCGCACCATTCCCAGACGTTACCGATGATGTCGCAAAGGCCGCCCACCTTGGCCTTGCTACACACCGGCCGCGGCCCGTCTACTTGATTGAATACGGCATCCTGCGCGGTGATCTCACGATCGCCCCAGGGGTACATCTTGCCTTCGGGTTCGCCCCGGGCAGCGTGTTCCCACTCGGCCTCGGTCGGCAGGCGTTTGCCGCCATCCCAGGCACAGAAGGCCACCGCGTCGTCCCAACTTACGTTGTTCGCGGGGTAACTTCCCTTCCCCTCTGGCATTTGGCCTTGCCGCCAATGATGGGGCGCGCGATGGCCGGTGGCTTTGACGAAGGCGGCGTAACTGGAGTTAGTCACCTCACGGGCATCGATCCAGAAAGGATCGAGGGCAATCTTACGCGTGGGGGAGTCATCCTTTACCGGATTCGGGTACCACGCGACTTCGTAGTCGGACCAAGGGAAGGCCCGCCCGCGCAGATACTCGCCACCCGGAATCAGCACCATTCCCGCAGGGTCAGCCGCCAGCAGCGAGACGGCTAGCAGGAGTCCGGCGAAACTAGCCATAAATCGGGGAGAGTTCGTCGGTAGGAATAAAGCCATTGGCCCCCAGCGGATCGACATAGACATAAGTGCGGCCGGAAGGGGTATTGTGAACTTCCTTGGCCCAATCGATGCCCAACGCCGAGTAAATGGTGGCGACAACGTTTTCGATGCGCGGCTGCTTCTTATGCTGCCAACCGGTTTCGACGCATTTGACGCCGTCAAGGTCGCTGGCGCCGTGCACGGTACCGCCTTTGACGCCGGCACCGGCAAACATGGCGGGGAAGACGTGTTTGTGATGATCGCGGCCGGCCTGGAAATTCAGAGGGCCCGGCGTGCGGCCGAACTCACCCATGCAAACAACCAAGGTCTCATCGAGCAGGAACTTACCCGGAGTGGTGGGCGAGGGCGTAGTGCCTAAGTCTTCGAGCAAGCTCGCCAAGGCGGGGTCCATTTCGGCGATCAACTGATAATGATTCGAGGCCGCTTTGCGGGTCCAGATCTCTTTGTGATGATCCCAACCGTTATGGCAAATGTGGATATAGTGCGTACCGCCGTCCTGCTTGAGTAAGTTCCGCGCGAGGATCGACGAGAGCCCGACGGAGGTATTGCCGTAACGCTTGCGGTCAGCTTCAGCGATCCGGAAAGCAGCGGGCCAGCGGCCGTCGGAGAGTAAGTGCTTGGCGGTGGCACTGAAGTCTTCAAAGCCGGTAATCGATTTATCGAGCCCGCTCAGACGTCCGGGATTCAATTCCCGCAATTGCGCCAGAAGCCGCCAGCGTTCTTCGAGTAACTCGGTGGCTTTCTGGTCAAGCGTCATGCCCTTCAGAGCCTCGTCCGGGTTCAGGTCGAAGACGGAGAAGCGGGCGGGCAGAAAGCCGGTGGCCATGGCGCCCACTTGATTGGTCGTCAAGTTGAAGGAGACGTAGGTGGGGAAGGTATCGGTTTGGCGGCGGCGGGATTCGAGCTCACTCGCCACGACGGACCCAATGGAGGGAATCTCGGTGGCAAAGGCGACATTCAACTGCCGGCCGGCTTGGACGTAATACTGGCCGCGGAAATGCACTTCCTCATGGCTGACGAAGGACCTGACATGCGCCACCTTGTCCATCAGCATCGCCATGCGCGGGAATAGCGCGTGCGGCACATAGACGCCGGTATTAGTCTTGCGGACGTCCCATTCTTTGAGGGTCGCCGCGTTCTCCTTAAAGTCAAAGGAATCGACATGGCTCAAGGCACCGGCCAACTCAAAGAAGATGACGTTTTTGGCATTGCCGCGGGGCGCGGTTTTGCGAGCCGAGTCCGCACGGAGTTGCAGGGGCCAAACGCTTTGGGCCGCCGCAGCGGCAATCCCCGCTCCTCCGAAGCGTAACAGCTCTCGTCGGGTAGGAATGAGTTCGCCAATGGTCGCCATGTGTTTCATCCTAGAAGTTATACAGAAATTCGACTAAGTTGAGTAAAGCCCACTGTAAGTTCTGCGCGCCCTCCACTCGATTCTTCTCGAGCGCCGACAGGGCCAATTTCCGCTCGGCCGGAAGAGGCTGGCGAGACAAGGTGCCGACGAATAACTCATCGACGACGCGGCCGTTGTCAGGATAGGTTTCGAGCAGGCGCTGGACGCGGCTATCCTTCGCGGCCAAGACGCGGTCGTTCACGACGGGGGAGCGCATCATCATGATTGGTTGCAGGGGAGAAGGCGTCGGCGGACGCGGTGGCGACCCGCGGTTAGACTCGCCAAAGGCGGCCATGAAACTCTTCAATTCCCCCTTCGGCTGGGGCACGGCCACCTGCATGGCCATCGGCACCGATGAAGCCGCGCCGCCGTCCGAAGATCCGTCCTCTTTCTTCGAGGCGATGACAAACTTGCCCGGCCGGCTGGTAGCCGTGGCGATGGCATCGTGTAACTCCTCGGCGGTGAGCATTCGCACCAGCTTGCGCGAGTAATAACGAGTGTATGTCTCTTTCCATTCGCCCGGAAAGCGCGCCGAGAGTTGATAGGCGCTCGAGTTACAAATGAGCTTGAAGAGCTTCTGCAAACTGTGGTTATTTTCGCGGAAGTAAGTGCCCAGTTTCTCGAGTAACTCGGGATGCGAGGGCTGAGCGTCCCAACCCGAGGGCAGGTTCTTGGGATCGAGCCGCAAGAGATCGAACTCATCGTAGGGATCGACAATGCCCACGCCCATCAACTTGGCCCAGAACATATTCACGGTCGCGCGCGAGAACTGCGGATGGCTAGTGAGCATGCGGCCCAGTTCTTCGCGCGGCTCCTCACCGGGCTTCGCCAGTTCGTCCGAAAGAATAAACTTAGGCGCACTGGCGCCGCCGCTGCGCCGATTGCGCAACATACTATCGGCCTTGGTGTCGTAGCCGGCGCCGCCGTCGTCGACGTAGAAATGGCCCATGATGGCGGCGCTCTTCTCGACGTGGGGGATATAGCGCGTCTTACCGAGAAAGGCGGCTTCCTGGAAGAAGTCCGACCGGCGCTTGGTCGTCAGATAGGCATTCACCTTTTCGAGATGGCCGCCGCCGTTGTGGCAGGAGATACAGGAAAGGTTAATGCCGAGAAAGACCTTGCCATATAGAATGGTTAACTCATCATGGGTGTCGATCTGATTCACCTTGCTGAGGTCATCGCCGTCGTTCGCCTCGCCAGACTTGCCTTCCACATGCTCGCGCACAATGGGATTGGCCGAAGCCACCACATAGTTACTTTTGGCCGAAGCCGCAATCAGGCTGCGGACCCAATCATCATAGGGGCGGTCCGCCGCCAAGCTCTCTTTGAGAGCGTAGTGAAAAAGCTGATAGCCGCGGCCCATCTTGCCGTTGGCTCGCAGGACATCCATGAAGAAGTAGGCCCATTTGTCGACAAACTCAGGGCTACCCACTAGCTGGTCGATCAAACGTTCCCGCTTTTGGGCCGAACCGTCGGCCAGAAATTCGCGCACTTCGGTGGAGGTGGGGATGCGTCCGGTAAGGTCAAGCTTGACGCGACGCAGGAATTCGAGGTCGGTGGCAAGCGGGGCATGGGGCACCTGATCGCGTTGCATTTTGCCAAGAATTTCGTCGTCGATGAAGTTACGATGCTTCACCGGAGCGGCGGCTACCGGGGGCAACTCGGAGGTGACGCGCTCCGTCAATTTGCCGGCGGAATTGGCTTTCGGACGGAAAAGAGGGGCGTGCGCCGACGCGGGAACGGACTTGTCCTCAGAGACCTGCGCCCCAGCCCACACGGCGACCCCGATGGCCATCGGCAATAGGTACTTCACGCTCACCTGCCCTCCAGACGTAGAAATAAGAGCCGTCCCGCAAGCGGACCGGTCGCTGGGGAGAGAATATCAGACTGGTTAGTGGGCGTCAATCCTCCCCAGTCGCTGCCAAAAGGTAGCCAGTTCGGGGCCATTTTGCGGGTCGAGAATGGCGAATCGAAAGCGAACCTCGTACGTTTTTTGCCAGGATGAGCTCCCTAGGTGTATGACGACTTAGTGATGGCCTTGGCGATGGCGGTGTGGCTGGCGTGGGAGGCGCACAAGAAGTATCTGGAAGCGCCGGGATTGATAGCGTTAGTGAGCTATGCGGGGGTGTTAGAGGGCGGTCCGAGGCATCCGCTGCGGAATGGGGGCATGGTTCCGTGGGGCCCGAGGTTTTGGGACCCGCATCGGGACCGGGGTTGACCGTTCGCGTTAAGCAGCAAGACCGGCCAGGAGGCTTGGCCAGGGGCCTATCCTACACACGGCTAGGGGAGTTCAAGGTCGATCTTCTTGATGGCCGGGTCGAGGGCGGTGATCTTGAAGGTACGGACCTGGCCGGACCTGGGGCCGTCGTCGACTTGGGGACCGCCGACGCCTTGCTTCCAGCGCTGAGCAAGCATGGCGCTAAGCGAGCTGACGTCGGCACCGCTGCTGGCTTTGCCGGATTCGGCAGCGGGGGCGGACTTCTTGTTGAGGCGGCATTGAGCGAACACGCCATCGCCCAAATCGATCTTGGCGCGGCCTTCGATTACTTCAGCAACACGACCGGTGACGGTATCGCCCACTTTGTGCTCGCCGATAAAGTCATCGGTGCGGGTGGGAAGCAGTTGCTTCATACCCAGGCGCAAACGGCGGCGTTCTTTGTCGATTTCGAGGACTTGAGCCATCACCACTTGGCCGGTTTTGAGCGCGTCGGAGGGGTGCTCCAGGCGCTTCTCGTGAGTGATGTCGCCCACGTGGATCATACCTTCGATGCCTTCGGCGATGTCGATAAAGGCACCGAATTTCTGGAGCGAGATCACCTTGCCTTCGACACTGGAGCCGATGGGATACGTCTGGTCCATCGCGGCCCAAGGATCGCCGAG
>Ga0105049_10000898_pt1 | contig 34165 bp, 26 predicted proteins | sample MAT06_FD_78087 | JGI IMG/M metagenome (GOLD analysis project Ga0105049, IMG submission 78087) | Freshwater microbial communities from Lake Fryxell liftoff mats and glacier meltwater in Antarctica - MAT-06 | ecosystem: Environmental > Aquatic > Freshwater > Ice > Liftoff microbial mat | place...
CCTGAATGCCATCGTGGGTCGCGCGCGGCCCGGCGACATGGGTTTCGACGTGGTACACATGAACCTGCACAAGACGTTCAGCACGCCCCACGGCGGCGGCGGTCCCGGCGCGGGACCCGTGGGCGTGGCCGCGCGGCTGGCGAAGTATCTGCCCTCTCCGCATGTCTCGAAGAACGACGATGGCAGCTACTCGGCGGTGAAGCCGAGCCAGAGCATCGGCAAGGTGCTGGCCTTCCACGGCAACGCGGGCGTGATCGTGCGCGCGCTGTCCTATGCGCTGATGCAGGGCGGCCAGGGCCTGTGGGATGTGGCGACGCTGGCGACGCTGAATGCGAACTATGTGATGCACAACCTGCCGCCGGTTTTCGAGCGTCCCTTCGGCGACCTTTGCAAGCATGAGGCGCTGGTCACTGTCCGCAAGGCGGAGAAGGTCAATGGCATCAAGGCCTTCGACGTGGCAAAGCGGCTGCTGGACCTGGGCTATCACGCTCCGACGATCTACTTCCCGCTTCTGGTTCCGGAGTGCCTGCTGATCGAGCCGACCGAGACGGAGAGCAAGGAAACGCTGGACCTGTTCCTCGATGCGATGCGCCAGATCGCGCGCGAGATCGACGAGGAGCCGGAGGAGCTGAAGAAGTCTCCGCGCACGTTGCCGACGGGTCGGCTCGACGAGGCGGCGGCGGCGCGGGAGCTCAGCGTGTGTTGCCGATGGGAGCCCGAGAAAGCCTGATCATCACCGCGGCTACGGGCGGCAGCACGGCCAGCGGAATCATTGCGAGCAACAGGCACAGCGCGCTCACCTCCCAGGTGGGCGCGTAGTGCATCAGGGTCATCAGCCGCACGGAGAGCGTCGTCGGCCCCGGAGGAATCAGGAGCACACACGCGCCAGTCTCTCCGATGACGAGCGCGATGCTCGCGAGCCCGCCCGCCAGCATCGCGGGCGCGGCGGCGCGCAGGCCCCACGTCCGCATGGCGCCGATAATTCCGGGCGAATCAAGCCGCGCCGCATCGATCAGATCGCGCGGAACGGAGCGGAGTTGGTACTCCACCAACAGCGCCACCAGCGGCGCGAAGCGCAGCGTCCACGCGAAGAGGAGCGGGCCGGTGGTTCCATCGAACCATGCCATTGCGTCGTCGAGGCCGAGCGGAAGCGAGCCCGGCGGTTGGAGGAGAAGGCTCTTAAACGCGACGCCGACGATGGGACCGGGGAGGACGAACCCGAAGACAGCGAGCAATCGCAGGGTCCGCGGATTGCGGAGCGTTGCGAGACCTGCTCCAAGGAGCGTTCCCACGCCGAGCGACAATGCTCCGCCGAGGAACGCGAGGCGGAGGGAGAAGAGGAGTTCGCTTCCCGCGAGCTGCCACGTCTCCCACAGCGTGTTCAACAGGCCGGTGGGACCGATGGATGTATAGACAAGGACACCGAAGAGAATGAGCGAGGGGACAGTTCCCGTCATCCAGCCCAGGGCGCGCCATGCGATGGGAGCGCTCGTGGCGGGGCGGATGGACTGAACGCTTTCTCCCTCGTCGGACGCCCTCGGGTTCCAAGCGCGCCCGAGTATCGCCAGCAGCACCATCGCGAGCGCGGCGAGAATCAACGAGGCGAGGGCCGCGTTGCCGGGGCTGTAGTATACGCCGAACTGGCGATAGACCTCGCTTACGAGGACAGGCATGGAGCGAAGGGACTCGGGGACGCCGAACTCGACGAGGGCGAGGAGGAGGATCAGCAGCGCGCCGCCCACGATTCCGGGGGCCGCGCCGGGAAGGGCCACGCGGGCCAGCACGCCGGCCCACGTGGTATCGAGGCGCGCCGCCTCCTCCGCATTGCGGTCGGCGAACGACAGCGCCGCGCAGGACGCGATCATGGCCACCGGCGCGAAAGACCAGGCGAGCATCAGCGAGAGGCCGGGAAGCGTATAGACAGGGGCGAATCGGACGGCGCCGCCCTCCAGCGGCAGAACCGCGTACCACGCGTTCATCACCGGGCCCGATGCGCCGAGGAGACGAATCCCCGCGACGGCGACCACGGCGGGCGAAACGAAGAGCGGCGCCACGGCCATGGCGATCAGGAGCGCGCGCGCGGGTCCGCGCTCGATCCGCATTGCGACCAGCGCGGCGGGAATCATCCACAGCATCGCGAGCACGGCGGCGGGAATCGCGGAGCCGAGGCTGTTGAGGAGCAGCTCGCCCGCGCGCATCGGCTCGGCCATCGCGGCATCAGGCGCGCCCGCGAATCCGCCGGGCACCGCGAGCAGGGCGAGGCAGAGCAGTGGCGCCAGAGCGATCCACGCGAAGAGGAACGCGCGCAGCGCGATCATGGCCGCAGGCGTCCGATGAAGCTGAAATGCTGGCGGTCGCCGAGCGCGAGAAGCGTCAGTTCCGCAACCACACCCTTGGCCCGACCAAGTGCCGTGACCCAGCGGCGCTTGCCGTAGGCATAGTGGGCGATCACCTCAATCTCGGCGGCGAGGAAGAGGTCCTCGCGCGACTGAACGCGCTCGAAGTGCTTCGCCAGCAGTGGCCGAATGAGATGCGCGCTCACGTCCTCGTTGGCCGAGTCGCGGAGGAGCTCATCCGGCACCTCCACAGTGGGATATCGCGAGCGAACCTTGCGAATCGCGCGCGGCCACACCGGCGCCATGAGGCGCGTCTTCAGCAAGGCGTGGTCGGTGTGCTCATGGATGATTGTATATGCGCCGGGTTCCAGGAGGTCGATGAGTCGCGGAAACACGCTATCGAGATCGGGGACGTGATGGAGCGCGTCCTTGGCCGTCAGGAGCGCGAAGATTCCGGGCGCGAAGGGCGGATGCGCGGGCTCCGCGCGAAGGTAGTCGATGCGCGACTCGCCCGTTTCGCGGGCGTGGCGGCGGGCGAGCCAGACTTCCTCGAAGCTGGGGTCGAATCCAAACATGCGGACGCCGCGGCGTGCCGCCTCAAGGCCGAATTGCCCGCCCCCACAGCCCACATCCACGCCGAGTTTCCCGGCAAAACGATCCATCCCGAGGAACAGCATCTCGCCCGTGCGCGCGGGAAAGTTCCCCCACGCGCGGTCATGGTCGCGGTCGTCGGGTTCCAGCACGCCCTTCACATAGAAGGAGGGATGCGTCCCCTTCACGCGGATGTCGAAGATGGACCGGTCGCCCACGTCCCAGAATCGCCGCATGAAGCGCCCCCAGTGGCGCCCCTCCGCAATGATGCGCTGGTCGGCGTCGGTGGGCGGCGGCATCTCGTCATTAAGGCCGAATGGAATCCCGGTGTCGTGTATAGACGCGGGAAGATGGCTGCGATGGGCGGAAAGAAATGCGCGATCCTGCTCCACTTCGCGCAGCCCATCGCGGACAAGGTCCGCGATGCCATCCTCGATGCGGTACCATCGCCCACAATCATCGCAAGTCAGTGCGGAGGCGAGCAGTTCGCCGTCGGGGGCGGTGCCGAGCGCGTGGACAGAGAGCGCGCCAAGCGGGGCGCACTCGGGACAGCGGAGGTGGGGATTCTCTGGGGATACAAGGGCGGGCGTTGCTCCCATTCACCAAACCGGTTGGGACTTGGCGACAACGATGAGGAGATTGCCGGACTGGAAAGTATAGTCGGCGGGGGGGTTGGTGGTGGTGCGCATGTAGGGCGACTGGCGATCGCCGTTGGGCTTGCCGAGAGGGGCGGATGGCTGCTCGACGGCGCCAAGTAGCGCGTCGAACTCCCCCTTCAGCAGCGATTGAATTTCGAGGAACGTTTTGCCGCGCCACTGCTCCCGGACGGGTCGCTTGTAGAACTGGTTCCCATAGCGCGAGCTGAAGATCTCGTCGGCGATTTCGACAACCCCTGAGACGCGCGCGCTGGTGGCAAGGATCGTGCGCGCGTCGCGATCCTGGTCGGAGCGGTTGGGAAGGGAGCGGTCGGCGAGGAGGATGGTACGCGAGGCATGGCGCACGCGGGCCTGCTCAAGCACGTCGGTCTTCGTATAGTCGCCTTGAAGGAAGCGAATGGGAAGCCGGTCGGCCGCCTCCAGGATAAAGTCGGGGGGAACCTCCGCAACGACCAGAACGATCGGGGTATTGGCGCGCCCGTGCTGGCACAGCTCCTCCACCACCTTGCGGCCGGCGCGGCTCCAGCCACAAACGACGATGTGGCCTTCCAGTTCCTCGATGTCCTGAAGGCGCGAATTCATGCCGCTGCGGAGCCTTTCGGTGATGATGGCGGAGACCGTGCCGGTGAAGAGGGCGAATACTGTGAGCCCGCCGAGCATGATGACAAGAGTGAAGAGGCGCCCGAGTTGCGTCTGTGGCGCGTCGCCCATGGGCTCCCCCGCGATCATGGAAAGGAGCGTCCACCAGAGGGTTCCGGGCGCTAAGAGAGATTCCCGGCAATCCACTTGGCCTCCAGCGCGGCGGCCTCCCGGGCGACCTCGGCGGGAGCGGCATGTGCGCGGGCGGCCCGGCGGGCAAGGCGGAGAGTTTCCACGTTGCCTGGCTGGCGACGTTCGGCCTCGCGCGCGCCGGCCAGCATCGCGGCGGGGGAATCGCCGTGGAACGTTTGCTGGACTTCGAAGGTCATGACGGAGGCCTCGTCGCGGGAGCGGGCGCGCTCGCGGACGACTTCGCCCGCCTGGCGGAGGAGGTCATCGATACGCGCCGAGTCTTCGCCGCGATCCCTCGCAATTCCGGCGCGCATCCCCAAGGCAATGTGACGGCGCGCCGCGGCGGGGTCGGCAAGCTGGGCATCCAAGTCGGCGATGGCGGCGTCGATTTTTCCGAGACGCCGGCGCGCGCGGGCACGGTAGAGCGGAACCTCGTCTGCGCGGAGGGGCGCAGGTTCGGCGATCGCGGCGGCGAGGCTGTGCTCCATCGCGTCGGCGTCGCCCCGGTGCTCGGCCAACTGTGCGTCGAGGAGGCGCGCATAGGTCAGGTGGCCGGCGGCGCGGAGTGTATCCGCCAGTGTTGCCGTAGCCGCGGGCATTGCCCATTCGAGGGTGATTTCGCCGAGGCGAAACTGCATCGCGGGGAGCGCCTCCGGCGGGAGGATGCGGGGAACGAAATCGAGCCACAGCGCAAGCGCGTCATGGAGCTCGCGAATCATCAGTTCGTTGATGAGCGTGGATGCATATTCGTTGGCAAAGTCGCCATCGCCCGGGCGCGCGGCAAAGGCGCGCTCCACGGCGGAATGGAATTCCGCGAGGCGGCCCACGCGCGCGAGGGCAAGTGCCTCGCAGATGGCCTCGTGCCCGGAGGAATTGGCGTGAAAGTCTGCGCCCTGCCCGGCGATGTGGGAGAGGGATTCATCGAGGCGGCCAAGCTGGTACTCGCATACAGCGCGAATCGTGGCAATATGTGGCGCCATGGGAAGGCGTGCGATTTCCGCCCGGTGGTCGCGGATCATCTCCAGCGTGTCCTTCCACAGGCCGCATTGGTAGGTCTCCAGCATGAGCGGCCCCCACATGGCGACGTCCTTGTCGATGCGGGACTTGGGGACGGTCCTCAGGATGGAGAGCCGCGCGGCGTCGTGCTCCTCGTGAGCCGCAAACAGGTAGGCGGCGCGCTCGGGCTCGACGTCCTTCCACGCAAACGGCTGGGCGGAATAGGACTTGCCGGCGGAGCGCACGGCGGCGGGGGCCTTGTACTTCTCCCCCGCCACCAGGAGGAAGAATATCTCGTCCTCGTCGGTGGTTGTATAGACGTCGAGCTTGTCTCCGTGCGCCGTGAGAAGCGCGGCCACAGGAGGCTCGATGCGGTTGTCGTGAAACAGGCGCGCGTAATACACGACGTTGCCAGCCTCGGAGAGGCGGAATCCGCGCTCGACGAGGAGATCGACGACGGCAAGGAATTCGATGAGCTTTTCGCGCTCCTCCTTCCAGGCGATCATGCCCTCGAGGACGATGAGGTGGGCCTCCAGGGTCTGATCGGTGCCGGGGGGCTGGAGGAGCGGCTCCAGCGCGGCCATCATCTCCTGATAGCGACGCAGCTTGAGCAGCGCGTCGGCGACGCGGAGGCGCATCCGCGGGCCGTGGGTGGCGCGGGGATCGGCGAGGTGCTGGGTCAGAAGTTCGACAACGGCCTGGCGGTCTCCGGCGGATTCGCTGCGGAAGGCACGGACGTAGGCGAAGTCGGCGAGGGAGGCGGTGCCGTCTCCACCCACGGCGGAGAGCAGCGCGTCAGCCCCGCCGGTATCGCCGACGGCGAGACGGGCAAAGGCATAGGCGATGCGCGCGTAGTCGGATGCGGGCGGGCCGCCCTCGGCCTCGATGCGGGCGATTGCCTCGTGATCGAGCCGCGCGAATGCCGCGCGGAGTTCCTTCTCAAGTGTGTCGGTCAAGGGTTCACTCCCCGGCGGCGATTTGGGATGTTCCGCCGGGATGGCGGGGCGGGAACAGCGAAAAGTTCCCGCCCGCGCAATTGGCTATTGGAAGAGAATCCAGGTGTAGCCGGCACTCAGCGGCTCGGGGACTGTGAGCAACGTGACGACGTTCACGCTGTCCACGATCCAGCCGGGCGATGCGATTGATGAATCGGCGGAGAAACGGAAGCCGATCTTCTTGGCGCCGGGGAACGGGGAAAGGTCCACCTCGACGCGCGTCAGCGCGGCAAGGGTGCCGTCGCCCCAGCATGGCTTGCCGGCATCGGCGGAAGTTGCGGTGGAGAGGATGGCCGCGTTGTATCCACCGCTGAGGATGTGGGGGCCAAGGTCGGTCCAGATGGTGCCGCCATCGGTGGATATTTCGAGGAAGCAACCATCATAGCCATTCTCGGTGTCATAGCTGTGGTAGAACTCGAGGATGTCGCCGGTGGAAAAACTGGGCGATGAAAGGCGAATGCGGGCGGCGCTCCCTCCGTTGGTCGTCCGATAGCGGTACACATTGGCGGGCGTATTGGCGAGCGCCTCGCTCTCCACCGCCCAGGCGCCGGCGCCGACGACCTGCTGGATCGTCCAGCCGAGGATCGCCGACGGATCGAAGTTGTCGGTCAAGCTGGGCGGGCCGAAAGCGCGCGTTGTCTGCTGGAGGCAGGCATCGTTGGGCGCGCGGATGACGGTTTCGTTTCCGGCGGCGTCGGCAACGACGACCTCGAAGAGATAGGTGGTGGCTGGCTGGAGGCCGCTCAAGGTGGCGGAAGGAGTCGGCGAGATGGACTGGCTTGCCACCAGGGGGAAGCTGGAGCAACTCTGGCCGGCGCGAATCGTGGTCGTCACCGGGCCATCGACCGTATATCCAACGGTGAAGCTGCTGGTGGATACGGAGGTGACGGCAAAGCCGGAGACAATGGGTGCGACCAGATCAAGGGCCGCCGTCGCCGTGCGCGTCACAGGGCCGACATAGGTCGCTGTGATCGTGTCGGCGTTAGCGCCCTGCAGGGTGCCATCCGCCGTCACCACGGCGTCGCCCGGGGAACCGACGGCGAGGGTACCCGTATAGACGGAGGGCGTGTCGCCCAGCGTCAGGGCAACGACCTCCGAATCGCCTGCGGTCGTGGTAATTGTTGCAGATATGGGACCCGGGCCCGCCGCGATGTCGCGGACGCGGACGGCGATCGCCTGACCGGCGCCATAGGCGGCCTTGCCGAGCGTGATGCTGGCAGACAACTCGGGGACAAGGGAGGCGAAAAAGGTCGTCTTGGTCACTTCCTCGCCCGCCTGATTATCGGCAAGCTGGTAGGAGACGAAGCACGAGCCCGTGTCCACATAGTCGAACTCCCCGCGGACGAGAATGCCCTCAACCACGCCGGTGGTGGCGTTGAAGACCGGCGATCCGGAGTTGCCGCCGTAAGTATCCAGATTGGCGACGAAGTGCGTCGTGGGCGTGTTGTTGTAGACTTGGGTGGTGGGGCCAAAGGCGATCTTGAGCGGAAGCCCCGCGGGATGCCCGATGACGCCGATGGCGGTGCCGACGGGCACGGTGCCCGTGCGGCGAATCTCGAGTGGCAGGGCGCCGCTGGCCACGACGGCGCGATCAACGCGGATGATGGCGTAGTCCTGGGCGCTGCCGAGGTTCTCCTGGGCGATCAGCTGGACGGCTGTATAGACGTTGGCGGCGGGAACCGTGGATACGGGAGTGTAGGCGTCGCTCATTTGAAAGCCGAAGACAAACCGCACATTCCCCGCGGAGAGATCCCCCGCGTCGAAGCAGTGGCCCGCCGTTGCGATCAGATCCTCGCCCACCAGAAAGCCCGTGCAGAAGGCCGAGACGGGCTGGGTGCGGAATGGCTCGCCGGTACACGCAGGATCGCCGTTGAATGTGTAGGAGGACAGGCCGATCGAGAAAGTGCCGTTGCCGTTGGAAGTCACCTGGCTGGAGGGAAACAATCCGCAGACGGACTGGGCGAGTTGGAGGCGGGCGGGATTCGTTTCCGCGTAAACATCCACGCGGTCGTCGGTGCCATAGACCAGCTTGGAATCGACGCGACCCTTTTCCGGCGGGGTCCAAGGGATGGGCGAGATGGCCGTGCGGCCATTCTCCTTGGTGCCAGCGAATGTTTCGGTCTGCGAAAGCCCGGGGGCGGCGAGGGCAAGGGTGCCAAGGATCGTCCAGATGGCCCGGCGGGTGAACGAGTAGGAGTGGATATTCAGGTCCATTTGATTTCCGTGCGGATTCGGCGGGGCGGGGAACTCCCCATGCATCGGGGGCGACCCCGCGCCGGTACATCTAGTCGGGGGCAGAAACTCGCCGCTGTCAACGCCTTGGGCATCGGGAAAAGCCGGATTTTGCGGGTGGGGGCAGGGGACGTGCGCATTCTGTAACTTATTGTGGCCACTGCAATTAGATGGACCGGATTGACGCTATTGACGAAAGGGACACGGTGGACGTCAATCTAGTCCATAGCCTCCATCTGGTCCACAGGCTTGGCTTCGCAGTAGATCAGAATGCACTAAGCCGTGCCCCGCGGCAGGCGGAGGCGAGATTTCGCCCTGGCTCGTGGAGGCTGCCCTTCCTTTTGGCGATGGTTTTTCCTTTGAGGCACGGAGTTGGCAACGGCATTGTCCGACGCAGGGCGCGGATGGCGCCCCATGCCCCCGCAGAGGAGAACAAAAGAGTGTCCAAGGTGAAAGTCGGCATCGTCCAGCAGGCCTGCTCGCCAGACCGCGAGGCGAATATCGCGAAGCTGGAGAAGGGAATCCGCGAGGCGGCGAGGCGCGGGGCAAAGCTCGTGGTGCTGCAGGAGCTGCACAACGGGCCGTACTTCTGCCAGACGGCGGAGGACCGGTTCTTCGATTGGGCGGAGACGATTCCGGGCCCCTCGACGGAGCGCTTTGGCAGGCTGGCGAAGGAGCTTGGGATCGTGCTGGTCACGTCGCTTTTCGAGAAGCGCGGCGCGGGGCTCTATCACAACACCGCCGTGGTGATGGAAAAGGACGGCACCATCGCGGGGTTCTATCGCAAGTCACACATCCCCGACGACCCGGGATACTACGAGAAGTTCTATTTCACGCCGGGCGACACGGGCTTTCACCCGATCCAGACGAGCGTGGGGAAGCTGGGCGTGCTGATCTGCTGGGACCAATGGTATCACGAGGGCGCCCGGCTGATGGCTTTGTCGGGTGCGGACTTCCTGATCTATCCAACGGCGATCGGATACAAGCCCGAGGACCCCAAGGACGAGCACATCCGCCAGGTGGATGCGTGGACGACGATCCAGCGCTCCCACGCGATCGCCAACTGTGTTCCGGTGATCTCGGTGAATCGCGTGGGCTTCGAACCGGACCCTGGCCCCGCGCGGGAGGGGATGCAATTCTGGGGGGGCAGCTTCGTCACCGGAAGCCAGGGCGAGATCCTTGTCCACGCGGGCGACCAGGAGGAAGTCCACGTGGCGGAGATCGACCGCGCGCAGGTGGACCTGGTGCGTCGCGCGTGGCCATTCTTCAGGGACCGGCGAATCGACCTGTACGGCGATTTGACGAAACGGTTTCGGGACTGAAAGCTCAGTCGGGCTTCTTCAGCGTCTCGCGCGACAATCCGCTGGAGGCGGGTCGTTCCGTCCGTTCCGGCGGGAGTGCTGGCTTTGCCTCGGTGGAGGGCGGCGTGGCGCGATCGAAGAAGTAGTCGAAGACGCTGACGAAGAGGAACGCGAGGAAGCACACGAGCAGCACGGGCACGGTGCCGGAGGTGGCCCACTTTCCTTCGGCGGCAATGTGCTCTGACCGGAGGTGGACGGCGACGAGGACGGCCGCCATGACGCCGTTGAGCAGGACGTAGCCCCAGAGCGGGAGCAGGCGGCGGGAACCCCTCTTTTTCATGGCGCGCAGGGGCCTCCTTGGCCCATCGTTATCCGACCCGAGTGGGGTGCCGACCCCGCCGCGCGTCAAGGAATACCAATGGACATCGAGCAGGACGAGCAGCGCGTCATCGTGCGGGAGGGGACCTTCCGCCTGGAGTCGCCGTTTAGGCCCGCGGGCGACCAGCCAGCGGCAATCCGGCAATTGATTGCGGGCTTTCGCAACGGGATGCCCGCCCAGGTGTTGCTGGGCGCGACGGGGACGGGAAAGACCTTCACGATGGCCCACGTGATCCAGGAGCTGAACCGCCCCGCGCTAATCATGGCGCCAAACAAGGTGCTGGCCGCGCAGCTCTATGCGGAGTTCAGGTCGCTCTTTCCCACGAACGCGGTGGAGTACTTCGTCTCCTACTACGACTACTACCAGCCCGAGGCCTACATCGCCGCGACGGACACGTTCATCGAGAAGGATTCCTCGATCAACGACGAGCTGGACAAGCTGCGCCTGAGCGCGACGCGGTCGCTGCTGGAGCGCAACGATGTGATCGTGGTGGCGTCGGTCTCGTGCATCTACGGCATCGGCTCGCCCGACGATTTCTTCAACATGATCCTGTATCTGGAACCGGGGATGCGGATGAAGCGCGACGAACTGTTGCGCAAGCTGGTGGAGCTGACCTACACGCGCAACGATGGCGACTTCCATCGCGGCGTGTTCCGCGTGCGCGGGGATGTGGTGGACGTGTTCCCGGCGTACGAGGAACGGCGCGCGCTGCGCGTGGAGTTCTTTGGCGACGAGGTCGAATCGCTGACGGAGATCGACTCGCTGACGGGCGAGAAGCTGCGCCGCCTGCGCCGCGCGGCGGTCTTCCCCGCGAGCGTGTATGCGACCGGGCGCGAGGCGCTGAAGAAGGCAATCGTCCGCATCCAGGCGGAACTGGAAACGCGGCTGGCGGAGCTTGAAACGGCATCGAAGTTCGCCGAGTACGCGCGCCTGAAGCAGCGCACCGAGTATGACATCGAGCTGATGCGCGAGATGGGCGTGTGCCCGGGGATCGAGAATTACTCCCGCCATCTGGCGGGCCGCGGAGCGGGCGATCCGCCCTATACGCTGATCGACTATTTCCCCAAGGATTTCCTCCTCTTCATCGACGAGAGCCACATCGGCGTTCCCCAGATCCGCGCGATGCACGCCGGCGACCGGAGCCGCAAGACGGTGCTGGTCGATTACGGATTCCGCCTGCCGTCGGCGCTGGACAACAGGCCGCTGCGATTCGAGGAGTTCGAGCGGAAGATCGAGAACGCGGTGTTTGTGAGCGCGACGCCGGAGGAGTATGAGCTGGAGCGTTCCGGCGGCGTGATCGCGGAGCAGATCATCCGCCCCACGGGGCTGATCGATCCGAGGATCGAAGTCCGCCCGGTGGCAAGCCAGGTGCAGGACCTGCTGGAGGAAATCCGCCAGTGCATCGAGCACGGCCAGCGCGTGCTGGTGACGACGCTGACGAAGCGATTCGCGGAGGAGCTGACGGAGTACTACACGGAGCTGGGCGTGGAAGTGCGCTATATGCACAGCGACACGGAAGTGATGGAGCGCGCGAACCTGATCAAGCAGCTCCGCGAGGGGAAATACCACGTGCTGGTGGGGATCAACCTGCTGCGCGAGGGTCTGGACATCCCGGAGTGCGCGCTGGTGGCGATCCTGGACGCGGACAAGGAGGGCTATCTGCGCTCGGCGCGGTCGCTGATCCAGACGGTTGGCCGCGCAGCGCGCCACGAGAACGGGCGCGTGATCATGTATGCCGACCGCGTGACGAAATCGATGGAGACGTGCATCGGCGAAACCGACCGCCGCCGCCAGAAGCAGGTGGATCACAACCTGACGCACGGCATCACGCCGCGAAGCGTGATCAAGGGTATCGGGTCGATGCTCCAGACGAGCTATGAAGAGGACGAGGACACCGGCGCGATGCTGGTGGCGGAGGACGAGCCCGTGTATGGCAACCGCGCGGACCTGGACAAGAAGCTGTCGAAGATGCGCAAGGAGATGCTGGACGCGGCGAAGTCGCTGGAGTTCGAGCGCGCGGCGAAGCTCCGCGACGAGATCGCGAAGCTGGAAAGGCAGATCCTTGTCCTGTGACGCGGAGACCACCAAGGGAGTCATGCGCCGCGCGATGCGCGAGCGCCTGAAGGACTTAACAGCCGAGCAGGCGGCGGACGCGGGCATCGCGGTGCAGAGTCGCCTCGCCTCGGTCGCGATCCTGTATCAGCGCGGCGCGATGGGGTTTCTGGGGCACGGCGGCGAAGTGGACCTATGGAACATGCTGGAAGACTTGATGGAGCTGCATCAAGGGATCATCCTCCCCTTGGTGGGCCCCGATGGAACGTCGCTGGAAATACGGTGGGTTGCTTCGATGGACGACGTGGCACCGGGCTATCGGGGAATCATGGAACCAGTCCGCGGGCGTTGCGCCCCCGCCGAGCTGGACGAGGTGGAGGCGGTGCTGGTGCCGGGGCTTGCGTTTGACCGCCACGGTGCGCGGCTGGGCCGCGGAGGCGGCCATTTCGACCGGCTGCTGGCTCAGATTCCAGACCACGCGACCAGAATTGGCGTCTGCCACGACTGGCAACTGATCGACGGAAGCCTGCCGACGGAGCCGCACGATCAGAAGGTGGACATGGTCTGCACGCCGAGCCAATTCGTCCGCACGGGAGCGCGCCGGTGACAATGGCCTCCACGATCTATGGCCCGGTGAAATCCTGGCGGTTCGGCAACTCCCTCGGCGTGGATTTGCTATTCCAGACGTCCATCTGCTCCTTCGATTGTATCTACTGCCAGCTTGGCCGCATCCAGCGGGTGACAAGCGCGCAGGCGGTATACGTGGAGACGGAGCGCGTGCTTTCCGATCTCATGCCGGTGGATTGGGGTGGCGTGGATGTGGTTACGTTCAGCGGCAACGGAGAGCCGACGCTGGCGCTGAACATCGGCGACGTGATCGACGCGGTGAAGGACCACCACAAAAAGCCGGTGATGGTGCTAACGAATGCGACGATGCTGACCGACGCGGCGACGCGCCAGCGCCTTGCCCGCGCCGACACGGTGGCGTGCAAGCTGGATGCGTGGGACGACGCCATGCTGGCGCGGATGAATCGCCCCGTGGCCGGCGTGACTCTGGAGCGCATCGTGGAGGGAATTCGCCTGCTCAAGAAGGAGAAATTCCCGCAGACGGTTGCGTTACAGTGCATGTTGATGCCAACGAATATTGGCGGGATTGCGCGGCTGGCGGAGCTGGTGGCGGAGCTGGCCCCCGACGAGGTGCAGCTCAACACGCCCAAGCGCCCGTATCCGCGCGCGTGGCACCTTGAGAATCGCGGTAACCACGACCGCGGGGTGGCCGTTGAGACCACGACGCTGCGCACGATCACGCTGGAGGACGCGCGGGAGGCGGAGCACATCCTGCGCGCGCGAAATCCGGGCGTGAGAATCCTGTCGGTTTACGGCGAGGGGTGACAATGGCCGGCAAGAAGCATCGGTTCAGGCTGAAGGTCCGCTGTGCGCCTGCGGACTTGCTGCTGGCGCTCAAGTCGGTATGCGAGGACTCGCGGAACCGGGACGCCAAAGCCACGTTCGAGTTTGACTGGCTCAAGCGCCGCGCGGCGATCAGCGCGGCGACGGCCTGCGCCGCGGAGGAACTGGCCGAACGCGTGCAGGTGCTGGCGGAGCGGCGAGGCGGCCGGGGACTGCTGCTGCCCGGGAAGCGAATCGATGAAGGGGACGGTCGGCATACCCTTCCGATGGGCATCCTGCTGCAATCCGCCGACGTATATGCGGAGATGATTCGCGACGCGATGGGCGAGCTGGGCATTCCGGTGGCGCTGGGCGAGGACGGCGAAGGCTTTGCCGTTGGCGTGAACCCCGTGGCGCGGGCGATGGACTATCTGTCGCTGGTGCGGATGTTTCCACTGCCCGAGTATCTGGAACTCGTCGACGAGGGCCTCGAATAGGGCCGCGAATGGATGGGTGCGGGGGACATTCCGGTTGCGCTTGCAATGCGGGTCTTTCCTAAAGGCGGCAGCACATTCGACACGGGCGAATAGAACCAATTGGGGCCGGGGACATGCGGGGAGTTGTCGCCTTCGCGAAGAAGGCCAATCGGTTCATTGTTTTCGCTTCAGTCGCCTTGGCGACGGTGATCGGCTCGGCGCACGCGTCGTTTCCCGGCATGGAAGTGCGGCGAGTCTTCGATGTGGAGGACTTCGCGAATCCCAATCCGCCGAATCCAGAGAGACCAGAGGCGTCGGTTTCAACGCTGAGGGCGCTTCCCGACGGGCGCGTGGTGATCGGCCTTGGCGATGTGCGCGCCTACCTGTGGGACCCCGCGGTGGATGTCCGCCCCAGTGGCACCGGCATCCTTCCGCCGCCCTTTCTCAACCTGCGCAACGTGCCGCGCAATGAATCCGGCGTGATCGGGTGTGTGGCGGCGCCGGACTTCGCGGCGACGGGCCATTTCTATCTTTGCTATACGTCTGAGACGGGCCCGCTGAGCGAGGATCTTGTGCCAACGGCGCGCACGATTCGCGTGGAGCGCTTCACCGTCGATCCGGCGAACCGCCACGGCATCCTTCCGAATGATCGCGCGGTCGTCTTCGAGTTCGCCGTGGACTCGGTGCTGTCGCTGATTCATTTCGGCGGCGGGCTGGAATTCGGGCCCGACGGAATGCTGTACATGGGGGTGGGCGATAGTGCGAAGCCCGCCAATTCCCAGAGCCTGGACTCGTGGCGGGGCAAGGTCCTGCGCATGAGGCCCGATGGCACCGCGCCGGAGGACAACCCGTTCTACAACCCGGCGGCGCCGGGTTCGTCGGCGAGCTATATCTATGCGAAGGGGCTGAGGAATCCATACCGGCTGCACTATAGCGCGCCCCACGGCATGTTCCTGGTGGCCGACGTGGGATCGAACATCTGGGAGGAAATCAACGTGCTGGAACGCGGCGCCAATTACGGCTGGCCGCAGATCGATGGACCTTCTTCCGACAATCCAGGAGTGGCGCATCCCGCCGACTACCGCGATCCGTGGTATTCGTATCTGCACGGCAAGGGCGAGTTCGAGGGAGCAGCCGTGGTGGGCCTCCTCACCTACACCGGCGACATGTTCCCGGAGATTTTCCGCGACCGGCTGTTCTATTCCGATTTCGGATTCTTTCAGGACGGCGGCAAGCCGGGCCATGTCTATACGCTTCAGGTCGGCGAGGATAAATCCCCCGGCACGGTGGAGACATTCTACCAGTATCCACATCTGGTGGTGGGCGCGTCGGACATGACGATGCTTGGGGACGGCAGCATCCTCGTGGCGGCGACGCTGCATTTCTCCGGCGGGATCGACCGGTTCAGCTATCGTGTGCCCGACGAGCCGCCGTCGATCGCGATCAACGTGTCCCCGCTGGAGGGCGAGGCGCCGCTGGCCGTTGATTTTTCCGCAGTGGTCACCGACGCGGATGCAACCACGGTCGAGTGGCGCTCGGGGGGCCTGTATATGCAGTCCAACGCCCCGTTCACTCACGTGGTTACGGAACCGGGCCTCTATGATTTGACGGCAACGGCCACCGATACGTTTGGCCAGCAGGCCTCCGACTCGCGCCAGTTGCGCGTGTTCGAGCGGGTCACCACGGCGACGCTGACAGGGCGGGTGTTGGACGCGAGCAGGTTGCCGCTGGCACCGGTGGAGGCGACTGTCCTCGTGACGCAACGCGGCGGCCCTGCGCTGGGGGAAGGCCTCGCCGGGCAAGGCGGGGAGTTCTCCGTTATGGTTCCGCCATTCGAATCGGTCAGCGGCCTGATCGACGTGACGGTGGAATCGCCGGGGCTGGTGACGCGGCGGTATCCGCTCGCCACTGGCGAGTCGCACGAATTGGAGATCCACCTTTCGGAGGCCGCGCTGGTCGGCGAGGTGATCGATGCGGTTGATGGAAGTCCGATTCCCGGGGCCGGGCTGTCGATCTTCCTTCGTGACTCGCGGGGTGTGCCCCAGCCCTACCCCGGGGCGGAAGAAAGCGCGGATGTTGATGGACGCTTCTATCTGCCGATTCGCACGGGGGATACGCCGGGAGTCTTCCAGATCGAGGCGACCCTTGGCGGAACGGAGGAGGAGTACCAGACGCTGGAGAACGAGTTCCCAGCGGAGGGACCGGGAGAGGTTCCCGCCATCGTGGAGGTCCAGCGCATCGCGGAGCCCGAGGATTGCGACAATCTGGCCGCGCCCGGGTGGTTTGTGGTCTCGTACGCCGAGGTTCAGACCATCTTCAACACGCATTGCATCGGCTGCCACGGGCCGGTCAGCCCGTATCGGGGGCTGGTGCTGGCGGAGGGCCTCTCCTTCAGCATGGTGGTCAATCGCCGGAGCGACGAAATGCCATCGAAGTTTCTGGCGGAGCAGCACGAGGCGTCCATCCTCCCGCCGATCGATCAGTACCTTCTGGACAAGGTGAATTGTTCCGCGCCGGGCTATGGATCGGTAATGCCGCCCTATGGCAAGATCAGCGGCAGGGAGCGGCGCGACATCGCCCAGTGGATGCGCATCGGCGCCCGGCACGACAAGTCGGCGGCCACGATCTGGCTGGCGCAGGAAGAAGTGGCGAGCGGGTCCACGGTGACGATTCGCGGCGGGGGGGAGGGACCGCTGCCCCCCTTCGACTTCCGGTGGGAGTTCGACGACGGGACCAGGGGCGAGGGCCCGCTTCTCGAACGGGCGTTTCTGGCGGATCAGACGCGCGAGACCTCGATGACGCTTCGCCTATTCAACACCGCGGGGGCGCCGGTCGCCGTGGCCTCCGCACGCCTGCTGGTTCTTGGGTCGGATCCGTCGCCGACTCCATCGCCGTCGCCAACCGCGTCGCCGACGGAAACACCAACGCCGACGGACACTCCGACTCCAACGGGGACTTCGATGCCGACGGACAGTCCGGCACCCACCATGACACCAGATCCAACCGATCTTCCGGGCCCAACGGAGACGCCCAATGCTACGGCATCCGCGACCGCCACCACGACCCCGGAACCGTATGCCGCGCGGGATGCGCTACTGGGCCGGAGGCCTAGCGTGGCGGTCGATCAGGACCGAAATGGGGACGGGATTATCGACTGCTCGGATATCGCGTGGTAGAAATGTCGAAATACGCAAATGGGGTCGCAGCTTCCGAGAATCCACCTTGCCCTCTGGCACGGGGGCCGGTTGCTTGCTGGCCACGCTGACACGACAATGCCTTTCGCCGGCGTCTTTCGAGCCCCTTGCGGATAGGTCCCCATGAAATCCCACCAGTCGGTTTTCACGCTCAAGCTGCGATACCCCTTCGGGATTTCGCGCGGGGTCAGCACCGAGGCATATACGTGCCTCTTCCGCCTCGGCGTCATGGGACAGGGCGAGGGGACGCCGGTTCGGTACAAGGATCAGAAGGCGGAGGATTTCCCTCCGGTGCTGGAGAAGCTGGCGGCGCTGGTCACGGAAGAGAACATCGGCAACATCGAGGAGTTGGATGCCCGGTCGCGCAAGGAAGTCGGCGCTCCCTCCGGCGCCCAGGCCGCGTTCGACATCGCCCTGTGGGATGCCGCGGGGCGTCGCGCGGGAAAGCCGGTGCACGCGCTGCTCGGCAAGGAGAAGCCAACCGGCAAGACGACCTATACGGTGAGCCTTGGCGACAACGCGGTGATGGAGGAGCGCGCGCGCGAGGCGGCGCATCTTCCCTTCCTCAAGATCAAGCTGGGCCGCGACGCGGCGACGGATCTGGACGCGATGAAGCGCATCCGCAAGGCGGCGCCGAATGCGGTGCTGCGCGTCGATGCCAACGCGGGATGGGATCTGGCAACGGCGCGAGAGATGTGGCCGAAGCTGGGCGAGCTGGGCGTGGAGTTCATCGAGCAGCCGCTGAAGATCGGCAACTTGGAGGAACTCAAGACCCTTACGCGCGAGTCCGAACTTCCCATCGTGGTGGACGAGGACGCGCAGGACGTGTCGAGCCTGGCGCCGCTGCGCGGGCGCGTTCACGGGATCAACATCAAGCTGATGAAGTGCGGCGGCATCACCGAGGCCCTCCGCATGATCCGCTTCGCGCGGGAGGAAGGCTGGATGATCCTCATCGGCTGCATGCTGGAAACGCGCCTCGGCCTTGGCGCGGCGTCGCAGTTGGCGGGGCTCGTGGACTACATGGATGTGGATGCCCACATGCTGACGACCAACGATCCGTTCCCGCCGGGGAGCCTCGCGGAGTTCTCTCCCGAGTTGCCGCTGGGCGACGAGCCGGGCATCGGCCTGCCACATCACCAATTTGCCTGAACCAACCAGTAAACCACCGGAGAAATTCAAGTGAGTCACAAGACGAAGGCGATTCCCCCCAAGCGGTTGATCCATCTGGCGGAGGGGAATTTCTCGCATCGCAAGAGCAAGATGACGACGGGCGTTCTGCGCTACGGATACCATCACTCGCTGGCGGTGATCGACTCGACCCGCGTGGGCGAGACGGCCAACCAGGTGATCGGCTTTGGCGGCGATGTGCCGGTGGTTGCCTCGCTGAGGGACGCGCTGGATTTCCAGCCGGAGGCGATCCTGGTGGGCATCACGCCCGCGGGCGGACGCCTTCCCGACGACATGAAGCAGACGCTGCTGGAGGCGATCGAGCACGGACTCGACGTCTATGCGGGGCTCCACGATTTCCTGACTGACGACCCGGAGTTGGTGGCGGCGGCAAAGCGCAAGGGCGTGATGCTGTGGGATATCCGCAAGCCCGACAAGCACCTGCCCGTGGGCGGCGGGCTGACGCGCTGGAGCAAGAGCTATATCTCGCTGATGGTCGGGAGCGATTGCGCCATCGGCAAGATGACGGTGGCGCTGGAAATCGACCGCGCGGCCAAGGCCCGGGGCATCGATTGCGAGTTTGTGGCAACGGGCCAGTGCGGCATCGCCATCGCGGGATGGGGCTCACCCATCGACGCGATTCCCGGCGACTTTATGGCAGGCTGCGTGGAGCGCGACGTGCTCACTTGCGAGGGCTCCGAGATCATCCTGGTCGAGGGTCAGGGATCGCTCCTGCACCCCGGGTTCAGTTCGGTGACGCTGGGCCTTGTGCATGGCTCCTGCCCCGACAGCTTCGTCCTTTGCCACCAGATCACGCGGCGCGAGATTTCCAACATCCGCGAGGTGCCTATCCCCTCGCTCGACGAAGTGATGCGCCCCTACATCGACATCGTGAGGCCGTTCAAGCCCAACGCCAAGCTGGTCGGCGTCTCGTTCAACTCCGTCGGCGTCTCCGACGAGGAGGCCAAGGCCGCCATCGCCGACGCGGAGAAGCTGCTGGGCGTGCCCGCCACGGACCCGATCCGCTATGGGGCGGAAAAGCTGGTGGAGGCGATGCAGAAGCACCGGAAGGAAATCGGGAAGTAGGCTGGACCATCGGAAGGGAAAAAAGGCCGCGGATTACGCGGATGACGCGGATTGGGTTCCGGGTTGTCCGCGGGATCCGCGGTTCTTCGTCAAGGGTGGCTTGGGCATCTTGCCCGAGCGGAGTTACCCGCATCGCCCGGCAGGAATGCCTTTAATCCGCGTCATCCGCGCAATCCGCGGCTAGTTCTATTCCTTCCGCCTCACGACAACTTAGTCATCTGCCTCGGCCTTTTGATCTCCCGGCCCCGCCATCTCACGACGCCTCGCTGGCGGGCGTGGTAGGTGGAGAGGAGGAGTATATACGCGGCGAGGAGGGCCCCCGCGGGGTACATGATCGCGACGAGGGCGGGGCGGATGGCGAGGTAGTGGCGCGTTCGCGCGACGAGCACCGCGGCGCAGGCCGCGTGGAGCGCGAGGGCGGCGAGGGCGAGTGGCCAGGCTCCGCAGAGCGCGGCGGCAATCGCGACAATGGCGGGCGAGGCGTGGGCGAGGGGGAAGAAGATCGCGCCGCCGATGGCGCGGTCCCAGCCGCCGCCGACCGCCGTGTGCATGTTCTTCTCGAAGCCGGCGATGATGCCCTGGAGCGAGGTGTACATTCGCAGCCGCACCGCGGCGCCGCCGCGGACGAGGAGGAGGCGTCCGCCGGCGCGCTTGGTCAGCAGGCCCATCGCCATGTCGTCGATGGTCTCTCCGCGGATGCGGCGATGCCCTCCCCATGATTCATACATCGAGCGGCGGATCAGTGTGAAGGCCCCTATGCCGACGATTTCCTTTCGCTCGGGGTCGTTGAGGTGGCGTGGGTCGATCTGGATAACGCCGAGGTGCATGAAGAGCGGGAGGAGCGCGTTTTCCCACGCGCCAACGCACTGGACGCGCGGCGAGATGGCGAAGAGATCGGCCCTCTCCTCCATCATCTGGGCAACGGACCGCGAGAGCGTGTCGGGCCGGTGGATCACGTCGGCGTCGGTGAAGAGGTAGAACTCAGTCTCTGGCGGCGCGGCGGCGACGGCGCGGTGGAGCGCGTGGCACTTCCCCATCCAGCCTTCGGGCGGCTCGGGGACGTGCAGCACTGTCAGGCGGGCCGGATCGGCGTCGCGGGCGATGCCGTCGAGAATCGCCGCCGTGCCATCGGTGGAACGGTCGTTGGCGACAACGACGCGGAATCGCGGGTAGTCCTGAGCGATGAGCGAGCGCACGGCGGCGCCAACGTAGCGTTCCTCGTCTCGCGCGGGGACGCAGACCGTGACGAACGGAGCGCCGGGGCCGACGCGGGCGCGACCCAGACGCGGAGTGGCGCGGTGGTGGCTCCAGAACTTGCGATGCCAGAGGACGAACCACAGCAAGGCGACGAGGGCGAGGAGCGTCCAGGCGATGGCAGGGGGAGTAATCATGGCTCATTGAGGCGAATCCCCCGTGGTGCGTAAGGGGAATCCGCGCGCGTTCCCAAATACGCTTGCCCACGGGGGGAGGCGGGAAGAACCCTTCCGCCTCTTCGCAGCCCGTGGCGTGCGCCACAAACCCTCCCGCGCAACCGACTTCCAAAAGGATACCTTCCACGATGCACAAGCTCGTTCTCCTCCGCCATGGGCACAGCACTTGGAACCACGAGAATCGATTCACCGGTTGGACGGATGTGGACCTGAACGCGCAGGGGTTCGACGAGGCGAAGTCCTCCGGCAAGCTGCTCCGCGAGGAGAAGTTCGAGTTCGATGTTGTCTATACATCGACGCTGAAGCGCGCGATCAGGACCATGTGGATCGCGCTGGACGAACTCGACCAGATGTGGCTGCCGGTGATCCGCGACTGGCGCCTGAACGAGCGGCACTATGGCGCGCTGCAGGGCCTCAACAAGGCGGAGACCGCGGAAAAGCACGGGGAGGAGCAGGTGAAGATTTGGCGCCGGTCCTACTCGACCCCTCCCCCGCCGCTGGAGGTCTCCGATTCGCGCGCGCCGCACCACGACCGCCGCTATGCTGGCGTGGACAGCGCGCAGCTTCCCCTTTCGGAAAGCCTCAAGGACACCGTGGCGCGATTTCTTCCGCTCTGGAATTCGGAGATCGCCCCGAAGATCCGCGAGGGCAAGCGCGTGCTGATCGTGGCCCACGGCAACAGCCTTCGCGCGCTGGTCAAGCATCTGGACCAGATGAGCGAGGAGGCGATCCTTGAGCTGAACATCCCCACGGGTGTTCCGCTGGTTTACGAGTTGGACGACAATCTCAAGCCGCTCAAGCACTACTACCTCGGCGATCCCGAGGCGGTGGCCAAGGCGGCGGCGGCGGTGGCGAACCAGGGCAAGAAGCAGTAACAACGCACGGGAGACCATCGATGGCGCGCAAGGTTACGTATCGCGATGCAGGTGTCGATATCGACGCGGGCGATGCCTTCGTGGAGGAACTCAAGCGCATCAATCCAGCCATCGGTGGATTTGGCGGATTCGTCCCAATCCCCAAGGGGTACGAGGAGCCGGTGATGGTGCTCTCCACCGACGGCGTGGGGACGAAGCTGCTGATCGCGAAGGAACTCCGCGTCTTCGATACCATCGGCATCGACTTGGTCGCGATGGTTGTAAACGACATCGTCACGAGCGGCGCGCGCCCGCTGGCGTTTCTCGACTACTACGCGATGGACAAGCTGCGCGTGGCGGAGTCTGCGGAGATCATGAAGGGCATTGTCGCGGGGTGTGCCCAGGCGGGTTGCCAGTTGATCGGCGGCGAGACGGCGGAGCTTCCCGGCATCTATCCCAAGGGTGGCTTTGACCTGGCGGGATTCGCCATCGGCGTGGTGGAGAAGGCGCACGCCATCGACGGATCGAAGGTGAAGGCCGGCGACGTGGTGATCGGTCTGCCGTCCTCGGGAATTCACAGCAACGGCTACAGCCTTGCGCGGCGCGTGCTGCTTGACGGCAAGAAGAAGCCCCGCGGCGCGCGGCGGCGCGAAGTTCTGGAGATGATGATCCGGCCCACGTCGATCTATGTGAAGCCGATGCTGAAACTGCTCCGCAAAGTCGATGTCCACGGCATCGCCCACATAACCGGGGGCGGGCTGCCGGGAAACTTGGTGCGTGTGATTCCCAAGAAGCTGCGCGCGGTGCTGGATCCCGCGAAGTGGGACGTGCCCGAGGTCTTCAAGCTGATCGAGGACCAGGGCCCCGTTGCGGCGGCGGAGATGTACCGCGTGTTCAACATGGGCATCGGCATGTGCATCGTGGTGGATCGCAGGGACGCAAAGGAAACACTGACGATCCTGCGCCGGAACTCCGTTCACGCGCTGGAGATTGGCCACATCGAGAAGGGCCCGCCGGGCGTGGTGATCGAAGGCGTTTCGGAGTAGGCCCCGGGAACGTCGGGATGGAAAAAACGGTATTCACCACGGAGTCTGATTGGCGGGCGCACCCAGTTGATGAACTCCGGGGATTCGCGCTTCTGATTCGCGCAACTCCTACGGGGTCGTCTTCCTGCCAACCCGCTTGCCAGTCGCCTACCCGGAGGCCTTATGATACATTTTGCGGATTTCCTCGATATCCGTAAACGGCTCAGGGGACTTGATATCCATTTTCTCAAGCGTATCGACGACGATCTGGGCAATCGCGAGATTGCGGAACCACTTGCGGTCGGACGGAATAACGAACCACGGGGCTGAGTCGGTGCTGCACTTGCCAATCGCGTCCTCGTAGGCGGCCTGGTAGTCATCCCAGAGTAGCCGTTCCGAGTAGTCGGCGTCGCTGATTTTCCAGTTCCGTTCGGGATCATCGAGACGATCCTTGAATCGTTCGAGCTGCTCTTCCTTGCTGATGTGGATGAAGAACTTGAGGATGTGCGTTCCGTTGGCGACCAGGCGGCGCTCGAAGTCGTTGATCTGCCTGAACCGCTTGGACCAGACTTCTTTTGGGACCAGCTTGTGAACACGCACGACGAGAACGTCTTCGTAGTGCGAGCGGTTAAAGATCACGATCGCACCGCGGCGGGGCGCTTCCTTCTCAATTCTCCAAAGGAAGTCGTGCGCGAGTTCCAGCGACGAAGGCTGCTTGAAGCTGATGGCGCGGCATCCCTGCGGATTGAGCGGGCCGAAAACGTGGCGAACCGCCCCGTCCTTGCCGCCGGCATCCATGGCCTGAAGACATACGAGCAATGAGCGCTTCTGTTCCGCATAGAGGCGGTACTGTAGCTTCGCCATGCGATCGAGGAGATTCGCAAGCAGGGGTCCGGAGGAGGACTTGCCCTCGTCCTTGTCGGAGAACCCCGGATCGAGCTTATCAAGTCTGACACGGCTTCCGGGTTCGATGCGGAACTTCGTCGTGTAGTTCATCGCGACTCCCGACAGGGGCGAATGGTGGGCATTTTCTATTCCTCCGCGGGGAGGCTTCCCGGAGTCACTCCCACGATGCGGCCTCCGCAGATCCCATCGATCACGTCGCCAAAGATTGCGCGGAGCACTTCCTTGGAATCGTCGGGGGGCGGCGCCTGGAAGAACACTTGGCGGTCGAGGCCCGGGTGGTGGAATCCGAGTGTGTGGGCGTGGAGCCACGGGCGGTTGAAGTGGCTGAAGACGCGCTTGAGGTCGTGTTGCGGCGGCGTGAGCCGTTCGACGCAGCGTTTCAAGCCGCCGTCGTAGTTCTCGTCGCCGACGATCGGGTGGCCGATGTGCTTTAGGTGGATGCGGATCTGATGGGTGCGGCCGGTTTCGAGGCGGCACCGCAGCAGTGCAAACTGGTGGGAGCGGCGCAGGACGCTGAAGTGGCTGATGGCTTTCCGCGCCAGGGGGCCGTCGATGGCGCGCTTGAGGCGGTTGGATGGATCGCGTCCGATGGCGGCGTCCACGGCGATTTCCTCCCACGCGGGGTCGCCGATACAGAGCGCGAGGTAGCGGCGCTTCACCGTGCGCGCTTCGAGCTGCTTGGCGAGCGCGGTCATCGCGCGTTCGGTCTTGGCGATCACCATCAGGCCCGTGGTGTCGCGGTCGATGCGGTGGACGATTCCGGGCCGCTTCACGCCGTTGATGCCGGGCAGGTTAGGGAAGTGATGCAGCAGCGCGTTGACCAGTGTGCCGTCGGGGTGGCCGGCGGACGGATGCACGACGAGGTCGGCCTGCTTGTTGACGATGATGACCTCGTCGTCCTCGTGGAGGATATCGAGGGGGATGTCCTGGGGCCAGGGCCAGTCGTCGGTGGGCAACGGCCACTCGATATCGACGATGTCGCCCTCGGAGAGTTCGTGTCGCGGCTTGGCGGAGCTTCCGCCCACGCGGACGAGGCCGTCCTTGACGAGCTGCTGGACGCGGTTGCGCGACGGCGCGCCGGGAAGGCGGGAAAGCCAGGTGTCGAGGCGCATTCCGGCGGCTTCCGCCGGGACGACGATGCGCGGGTCGAGGGGTTCCGCGGAAAGATCGGGGTCGTCTTCCATCACTTGTAGGTACGCAGTGCGCCGGAGGCCTCGCCGATATCTTCGATCATCGGCCGCATTGAGATGCTGAAGGCTTCCTTAAGCGCAGCGCGAAGCTCCTTTTCGTTGGTCTTCATGTTGTTATAGGGATCGAAAGCACGGCTGCGTCCCTGATAGCGCTTCCTGAGCAAGATGTTCTTGGTGCGCCAATCGACGAGGAGGATGCTGAAGGAGACCGTGGCGCGCTGGTCGATCATGGCGAATTGGGCGTCCTGAAACCGGAGGAGGTATCCAATCTCCTTCTGTTCCAGCATCTCGAGACTGGAGGCGCGGATGGCCTCCTCCGCCAGCTTCTCCTGGCTCTTGTTCTTCTGCTCTTCCTTGCTGAGTTCCTTGCGTTCGAGCGAGCCCATCTCCCCCAGGATCGTCTGTACGTCGCGGCTGGGGGCCGTGGCGACGGGGCCATCGGCTGGGTCTTGCCACTGGATCTGGCTGAGGACATCGTGGGTCGTCAGGGTGACGCCGCCCCGAAAGACGCCCTTGGCGCGCGCGCCGATTTCCTCCCGATAGGCGTCGAAGACGGAAACCTTGAAGAAGTGGGCGTTGATGAAGCTGCCGACGCGGATCTTATAGACGCGGTCCTTCACATCGTCGGGGAGGGAGACGATGATCCCCTCCTGAGAGCGGTAGCTGGTGGGATAGATGGCGCCGGTGCCAAACTTCAAGTCGGTGCTGCACGAGGAGAGAAACAGGACGGCCAAGGCGGCAATGATCGGCATCATCCTGCGGTGGGTGGTAAAGTTGGTCATGGTTTTGAACAACGCCCTTTCAGATTTCAGAAGAGGACCGGCGGATCGTGGCCCGGTAGAGGGGTTCGGGATTCGCCTTCCCTTTCAGGGGGAGGTATTCCCTTGGGCCCACATCCAGCGGGAGCCCCCGGATCAGCTCGGATTCGGGTCCGCCCAGCATGGTCATGCTCTTCTCACCAACTATGACTTCGCCAACCGAGGCAAGGGATTGCAGGCGCGACGCAATATTTACGGCGTCGCCGAGGGCGGTGTACTCGATGCGGAGCCGCCCGACAAGGCCGACTGTTGCCTCCCCGGTATTAATCGCCGCCCCGGTGGCGACTTCGATGCCTTGGGCGAGGTGGAAGCCCGACTCGGCGAGGCGCCCCATGGCGAGCTGGATGTCGATGGCCGCGCGCAGGGCGCGCTCCGCGTGGTTGGCGGGTTCCTCCTTGAGGGCGCCAAACAGCGCCAGCACGGCGTCGCCAAGGAACTTGTTCACTTGGCCGTCGTGACGGAAGACGCATTCTGATGCCGTTTCGTAGAAATGTTCGAGGAGCGCGAGAACGGCCTCCGGCGGGGCCTTTTCGCTCATGCTGGTGTAGCCGCGGATGTCGATGAAGAGGATGGTGATCTCCCGCCGCGCGGCCCAGATCGAGTCGTCGCCGTAGTTCTTGAGGATTTCCTCTCCGATGCGCGGAGAGACGGACTTGAGGAACACGTCGCGCACCAGGCGCCGGTCACGGTCCTTCACCACGATCACATAGGCGAAGAACAGCACGACGCCGAAGAGCATCCCGAGAACCGGCCGCACGATGTTCATCACGACGCCGACGCGGTGGAACAGCAGCGTCTGGCCGACGAGGTGCAGCGCGAGGACCGCGAGCGCGAGCCACGACGCGGTCGCGAAATCGAGCCGCCAGTAGAGCCCCGCCAGCAGCGCCGCCAGCAGGAGCGCCAGCGCCGCCCGCGGCATCGGGGTGGCCACGCGGAGGAAATCGCCGCGCAGGATGTTATCCAGCAGGTTGGCGTGGAGCCCGACCATGGGGAAGCTGGCGGCGAGGGGGATCGGCTCCAGGTCAGTCGCCTCTCCGCCGGAGATAACTTCCCCGATGAAGACAAATGTGTCGCCAAAGAACGCCGCCGGATCGCCGCCGAGGCTGGCCGGCGCGAGGTCGGGGTTGAGCACGGCGGCAATGGTGGGATGGCGATTGAGGAATGATTCGCCCTCGCGGAAATTCACGAGGTACTGGCCGCGATCGTCGATGGGGATGCGGATGGTGCCGCTGTGATTGCGCGCGGGGGTGAATCGCAACTCGCTCCCCCAGTCGATCTCGACATCGCGGAACGGAACGCCGTACCACTGAAGAGCGGTTGCGAGGCTGAGCTGGGGAAACAGGCGCCCATCGTATTCGTAAACCACGGGAACGCGGCGCACGACATCCTCGGTTCCCTTCTCGACATTGGCGAATCCGAAGCCCTGGGCGGCGAGCATCGGCAGCGGGGCGAGGATGCGGATTTCCTCCGCGTGGAAGGGGTGCCCCTTGCCACTCCACTCGCGCCCCTGGCTGTGGAAGAACCAGCGGGAAAGCGACTGCCCGCGCAGGTCGCGCGCCCACGCGAGGCGGTTGTAGAGATCGGCGCGGTCGGCCGCAGGGAAGTCGGCGTCCGAAGCGGAGCGAATCTGGCGCTCGATCTCGCGAAGCTGATGGAGGTAGTCGTCCAGGAAGCGGACCTGTGCGGCGAGGGCGGCGGGATCGGTTTCGGTCTTGAGCGTCTCAATCTGCTCCTCGAAATCCGTCGGCGCATCGCGGAGCGGAGTGAGCCCGAGGCCCTGGCGGCGGAAATTGTAGGCGAGGACCACGGGGAGGTCGTCGCTTTGGATGGTGGAGGCGAAGAGGCCGTCGCTGGATTTCTCCTCCACAAAGAACATGTCGAACGTGACGGACCGGGCGCGCCAGTCGCGAAGGCGGGCGAGCAATTCGATCCACGCCTGGCGCGAGTGGAGGTCCTCGTCCAGGCGCTGCTCGTCGGCATCGCCCACGCCTATGACGCGGATGCGGTCGCTGATGGGCTGGGGCTCCATGGCGTTGCGGAGCCTCGTTCGGCGGTCGTAAACGGCGTCCTCGAAGGACCGCAGGAGGGGGATCGGGGCGAACTCCACAAGGAGCAGGGGGACCATCGCCAAGAGCAGGAGGACGAGGAACCGGGGGCGTGCCTCTCCCTGGCCGGGTCGGCGCGGCCCGCTGGGCGGTTTGGAGGCCGGTAGGCGAGACATGGCGGCGACGTTACCACATGGGGCGCGCGGCGCAATTGACACCCGAGGCCCGGCCCGAAAAGATCGGCGCCATCCGGTACTGGAGGAATCGCATCATGGCCAAAAAGGATACCGTCGCCGCCTACAAGGCGCCGGACGACCAGCCCGATAGCGCGAAGGCGTTCCTGAAGCTTATCACGATCATCGTGCCCGTGGCGCTCTTGGGCTGGCTGGTCTATATGTTCTTCTTTGGCAGCGACCCCCGCCGCAAGCTGGACACCGTGGAGGAGACCCTGGCCGCGTTCACCGAGATCGCACGGCCCTATGTTGGCCCGGGCTCCCCGATTCCCTCCCACAGCGATGTGAATATGCTGCTGCGATTCTTCGACAGCGATTCGCGCGACTACTTCGACAAGAACATCGACGGCATCGCCAAGGTGATGTATCAGACGGAGCCACAGAAATTCGCAGAAATGGCAGAGGGCCAGAAGCGGCTGGAGGCGATGGCATACATCCTCTCCTTCAAGCCGCTCAGCGGCATCACCATGGTAGAGACGCGACGCGAGATCGAGAACGGGGACACGGAGGTAACGATCCGCGCAGGGGACAATTCCCAGATGACGGTGATGATGGAGCGCGACGGCGGCGTGTGGGTGATGAAGAAGCTCGGCGGGGTGCAGCCGAGCCTGGAACTGATGCTGACCGGAAGGAAATCGACACCGTGACGGATAGGGCGAAGCTGGCGGTGCTGGGGGCGGGATCGTGGGGGAGCACGCTGGCGGCGCTGCTCCACGCGAACGGACACGAAGTTCGGGTGTGGTGCCATTCCGGCGAGGAGCTGGAGCAACTCCGCGAAACGGGGCATCCGCCCGGCGTGCCGGAACTGAAGCTGCCGGCGCTGACCCTGACGACGGAGATCGCCGAGGCGGCGCGCGGTTGCGACGCGGCGGTGCTGGTGATACCGGCACAGGCGGCGACGGCGCTGTGCAAGAGGCTCCGCGAGGAGGAGATCGCGATTCCCCTGATGGTGATCGCGAGCAAGGGGATCGACCTGACGACGCTTAGGCCGCTCTCCGCGGTGATCGAGGAGGCGTTGCCCGACACGCGCGTCGGCGTGATCAGCGGTCCGTGCATCGCGCGCGAAGTGGCCCAGGGCATTCCCACGTCGGTGGTGGCGGCGTGTTCCGATGCCGACTCCGCGGGAGCGATCCAGCGCTGGTTTGCCGGGCCCGCCTTCCGCGTGTATAGACAGGCCGACGTGCTGGGCGTGGAGTATGCCGGCGCCTACAAGAATGTGATCGCCATCGCGGCGGGCGTGGGGGATGGGCTTGGCTTTGGCGCGAATTCCAAGAGCGCCCTGCTGACGCGGGGGCTGGCGGAGATGCGCCGCTTCGCGGTGGAACTCGGCGCCCAGGAGTCCACGATCTCCGGACTCGCGGGGATCGGCGACCTGTGCGTGACGTGCTTCAGCCCGCACTCGCGCAACCGGCGCTTTGGAGAGGCCCTGGGCAAGGGCGGCAATCCGGCGGAGGCATTGGGCGGCATCGGCGAAACCGTGGAGGGCGCCCCGACGGCGCGGGCTGTGTGCCGCATCGCGGCGGAGCGCGGGCTGTCCGTCCCGCTCGCGGAGGCGGTCGTCCGCATCATGGACGGCGAATGGAATCCCAGGGAGGCGGTCATCCGCCTGATGTCTCGCGAACTCAAGGAGGAGAACTAGGATGAACAACAGCGTGGCGTGGGCGTCTCGTCCGCGATGGATGACGACGTCAACTCGCGGGCGAGGCGCCCGCGCCACGCTTGTGTGCCTGGTTCTGGCGATTTTCGCGCTCCTGACGCCCACCCTCTCCCGCGCGGCGGAGGCGACAAGCCTTCGCCTGGCGACGCACCACAGCGACGCCCTTACCACCGACAAGCTCTTCTATGTCTATACGCCGCCGACGGAGGACCCGGCGGAGCGGTTTCCCGTGCTCTACGTTCTCCACGGCAAGTGGGGCTCCCACGCGGACTGGCCGGAGAAGGGGAACGCGGAGGAGATGGCCAGGCGCTATCGCATGATCCTGGTGTTTCCCGATGGCGGCCAGTTCAACTGGTACCTGAACAGCCCGGTGATGCCGGAGTGCCAGTATGAGACCTACCTGACGCAGGACCTGCTCCAGTATGTGGATGCGAATTTTCCGACGATCCCAAGGCGCGAGGCCCGTGGCCTGATGGGCCTGAGCATGGGCGGGCACGGCGCGCTGCTGATGGCGGCAAGGCATCCCGATCTCTATGGCTCGGCGTCGTCGCTGTCGGGAATTCTGAAGCTGACCAACCACGGCGCGCGGGGTGAGGTGGTTGATCGGCTGGGTCCGCTGGACAAGTTCCCCCAGCGATGGATCGAGAATTCCGTGTGGGATCAGGCGGAGCGATTCCAGACGGCCAATGTGAAGCTGCTGTTCGACTGCGGCGAGGACGACACCAAGACCGGCGCCATCGCCGACAACCGGCAACTGCACGAGAAGCTGATGGAGCTGAAGGTCCCCCATATCTGGCGCGAGCACCGCGGCACGCATAGCTGGCCCTACTGGACGGAGCACCTTCCCGATCACCTGAGCTTTCACCAGGCGGCGATGCTGGCGGCGGTGGAGAAGCCGGAGAAGTGGTTTGGCATCTACTTCGCGCGCCTGGCGCAGTTCTTCGACGAGAACGCGGCGCTGACGGTGGAGCCGGAGGACGGGAAGCTCCGCGTGGTGCTGCTGGGCTCGTCGAGCGTGCAAGGAATGCCCAAGTCACTTTTTCCCGGCGACCGCGCCGGCTACCAATATCGCGCGTTCAATCGCGGCATCGGCGCCGACCGCCTTGGCATCGGCACGCGCGGCCTGACGAAGCGCATGGAGGAATCGGTCTTTGACCTGAAGCCCCATGTCGTCTTCATCAAGAACGGCCGCAACGACCTGGGCGCGCGCCATGGCAGCAAAACCGGCGACCCAAGCGAGGACCGCATGATCGAGGAGTACACGAAGATCGTGGACGAAATCCAGAGCCGCCTTCCCGGGTGTGCCATCGTGGTTTGCACGTCTCCGCCGGTGCTCGGCAAGTATGCCCATCTTGCCCCGTCGATCATCGAGTACAACAAGCGGCTGCGGAAGCTGGTGGAGGAAAAGGGACTTGTTTTGCTGGACCTGCATCCGCTGCTGGTGGCGGAGGACGGGCTGCTGCTCAAGCCGGAGAACTCGGCGGACGGCCTGCATCTGTCCCAGGCGGGGAAGGAAATCTGGGCGGCGAAGATTTACGAGGAGCTGGACCGGCAGGCGGCACGGGTGGGGATCGCGAAGGCGAAGTGACGCGCCGCTAGTTGCAGCTTTCCCGCGCGATCAATTGAGGCGTCATATAGACGGGCTTCTGCACGGCGCCCGTCTTCATGTAGTCGATCAGCATCGTGGCCGCGCGGAAGCACATTTCCTCGGTGGGATAGCGCAGGCCGCTGATGGTTGGGCTGCTCATCACATAGGTCAGATTTTCCTCGAAGCCCACCAGCTTCACGTCCTGGGGAACACTCAGTCGCGCCTCCAGTACTTCGGCGAGGACCGCGAAGGGGAGGTGCTCCCCGAGCGTGAGGAAGCCATCGGGGCGCGCGTCCTTGGCGAGATACTTGCGCAGCGCCAGTCGTGTCTTGGTCGGGTCGCTGGGGAGATAGACGACATCGAGCGTCACCTTCTCCTGAAAGTCGGTGACGGCCTTGCGGATGCCCTCGATGCGTTCCACGGTGGCCTGCTCCTGCTTGCGGTTCTCGGGAACGGCGACGAGGACGCGGCGCGCGCCGCAGACAATCAGGTGTCCCATCGCCATGCGGCCGGCCAGCGTCTCGTCCGTCCGCACGTTGACGAAGTCGCCGACGAGCGGGGTGGGGCCGACGATGGCGAGGCGCAGCCCGCTCTCGACGATGCGGTCGAGCCCCTCGGCGCTGTTCTCGGGATTAATCCAGATCAGGCCGTCCACGGTTTCCTGGGCCTGGGCAACAAGGTCGGGAATCGAGCGGTTGGGATGCCGAGGCATCACCACGAGGTCCATGCTTTCCGACCGCAGGCAGCGCGCGATGCCGTGCTGGACGAGCATCAGGTCGAAGTGGCGGAAGACCTGGGAGAGCGACGAAATATCGATGGGGCGCTCCAGCGAATCGTACACGGGATAGCAGAGGCCGATGGCGTTGTGCTTGCCCGTGGCGAGGCGGACCGCCGCGCGGCTGGGTCGGTAGCCGAGCTTCTTGACCGCGCCGTGGACACGCTGCTTGGTTTCCTCCCGCGCGCTGAACCCGTCATAGGAGTTGTTGAGAATGCGAGAGACGGCCGCGATGGAAACGCCGGCCTCGCGCGCGACATCGGAGATGGTGACGCGCTTGGGGGACTTCGGGGAGCCTGCCGCCATCGGGTATTCCAAGCCTGAAGCTAGAAGGATGCGCGTCACCTGCGACCGGTCGAGACTATAGGCGTTGGACCGGGGATCATGGTCAAGTAGAGAGCCCGCCGCCCGCCGGGTAATTTCCCGGCGCCGTCAGCGCGACAGGACCTGGCGATAGACTTCGGCGGTCTCGCGGGCCGTGCGCTCCCAGGTGAAGGCGCGGGCGCGCCGGGGCCCGGCAACGCGGAGCTGGGCCGCCGTGGCCGGATCCAGCGCCTCCGCCATCCCGCGCGCAATGGCCCCCACGTCGAAGGGATCCACCTGGATACCCGCTTCGCCGACGACCTCCGGCAGGGAGCTGATACTGCTGGTGACGACGGGAACGCCCGCCGCCATGGCCTCCAGCGGGGGCAGGCCAAAGCCCTCGTTGAGCGAGGGAAAGCAGAACACGTCGGCCTCGCGATAGAGCGGGATCAGGTGCTCCTCCGCGACGTAACCAACCGCGCGCACCCGATCATCGATCCCGAGTTCCTTCACCAGGGCGGGGAGCCCGCTGACGCCCCAGTCGCGCGTTCCCGCCAGCACGATCTCGTGGTCGAGCCCGCGCTCGCGGATGACAGCGGCGGATGCCCGGATCATGCGCTCGACATTCTTGTCGGGATCGAGCCGGCCCACGTAGAGGATGTAGGGACGCTCAAGACCGAGCGCGGCGCGCATCGCTGCGCGTTGCTCGGGCGTTGGCTCCGCGAAGAACTTGGGATGGACGCCGATCGGAATGACGCGGATACGGTCGGCGGGGACGGGGAGGTAGCGGCGGATTTCATCCCGCGAGAACTCGGAGTCGGTGATGATGGCGTCCGCAAGGCGCCACGTCGCGCGGAGATACCACTGCCAGTACTTCGCGCGAAGCAGAAACGTCCTCTTGGGATTGTGGAAATACACCATGTCGTGCAGCGTGAGCACGTAGGGACAGACCTTGCGCGGCGGCAGGAAGTTGGCGGGGCCGTGATAGACATCTATACGGTCCCGGCGAATCTGGGGGAGTAGATTGACGAGTTCCCACGCGGCGCGAAGCGGCGGCGACGACGGGCAGGAATGGAGGACCCGCTGGCTGGCACCGGGCCCGCCGGAGGGATACAATGCCGCCTGATCGGGCTTCACATAGAGCAGGTACTCAAGATCGGGCACCACCGTGGGAAGCGCGTGATACAGTTCCGCGAGGTATCGGCCCGTGCCGGTGAGGTAGTTGCGCTGCTGGAGGGCTGTGAGGGCGATGCGCGGCAACGGTGTGTCAATCCGATGGGAATGGGGAATAGGGAATGGGGAATGGCCAGAACACTAACCAAGTCGCAGAACCGTCCCGGGAGGGACGCCCAAGTCACGCGCAACCGAAGGACAGAGCATCGCGATACATCCGCCCCTAATCCTTCACAAATCCCCTAAAAAGTAGAAGCCCCTCTGCGCGCCCCTGTGTTCTCTTGTGTTTGCAACGACGCAAGACACCACAGGGAACGCGCAGAAGGCGACCAAGAATCAGCAGCATTCGGCGAAGGCGATCAAGCTGGACTTTGCGCCGGGCGAGTCGGTGACGAGTTTCGGGGGGTTGGCGGTGGCCGCGCGCGTATTCGGGCGCCTGGGCCTGCGCTCCCTGCTGGAGAAGCACCTGCCCCACCGCCGGGGCTACCGCCTGCCGCAGATCGCCACCGCCGCGCTGGCCGGCATGCTCACCGGCGCCCAGGGCACG
>Ga0105049_10000904_pt1 | contig 34104 bp, 24 predicted proteins | sample MAT06_FD_78087 | JGI IMG/M metagenome (GOLD analysis project Ga0105049, IMG submission 78087) | Freshwater microbial communities from Lake Fryxell liftoff mats and glacier meltwater in Antarctica - MAT-06 | ecosystem: Environmental > Aquatic > Freshwater > Ice > Liftoff microbial mat | place...
CGAAGAGCGTCCTGCCGGACGGTCCCAGCAAGGTGGTGCTGCAACGCGCTTGTGGCTCCGCCTGCCACACGCTCGACGCGGTGACCGGAATGCGACGGGACCGGAAAGCCTGGCAGGCCATGGTCGACAACATGATCGCTCGCGGGGCCAGCGCCAAGGACGACGAGGTGCAGGTGATTCTGGACTACCTCACCGCGCACGTCGGCAAGTAGCGCCAGCTATTGATATGATCCGGGAAGCATGTTTATTTGGCTGCTCTTCGGAATCTGCGGGCTCGTCTACGCCAACGAGCCGCTCCTCACTTTGCTCGCCCAGGAGTGCGGCAGTTGTCACGCCGGGGGCAAGGCACAGGGCGGCCTCTCCGTAGCAACCATGGACGACCTGCGCCGGGGCGGTAAACATGGGCCAGCCATCGAGCCCGGTTCGTCGGCGCGGAGCCTGCTGGTGCAGCATGTCACCGGAGAAAAAACGCCGCGGATGCCCTTGGGCGGAACACTCTCGCCGCGGTTACTGGCCGAACTCCGCACGGCCATTGACGCCTTACCGCCCACCCTGGTCATCACGAAACGCGACGCGCATTGGGACTGGCTGCTGAAGGCGCCGAGCGCGCCGCCTTTGCCGGCTACGAAGCAAAAGGCGTGGGTGCGTAACCCGATCGACTCGTTCGTCGCGGCGAAGCTTGATTCCATGGGGATTGCACCGGCCCCCGAGGCCTCGCGCCGCACCTTAATTCGACGCTTGTATTTCGACTTACTCGGCCTGCCGCCGACACCGGAGCAGGTGCGGGCTTTTGCGGACAGCGAAGATCCGCAAGCTTACGAAAAACTCGTGGACCAGTTACTCGCCGACTCGCGTTATGGCGAGCGTTGGGCTCGGCATTGGCTGGACCTGGTACGTTACGCCGAATCAGACGGCTTTGCGATTGACGGCGAGCGGCCCACCGCCTGGCGCTATCGTGACTATGTCATCCGCTCCTTCAACCAGGACAAGCCTTACGACATCTTCGTGCAAGAACAGATCGCGGGCGACGAGTATCGAGGCAAGAAGCCCGCGCCCCCCTCAGACCGATTGGTGGCGCTGGGCTTTCTACGCTTTGCGCCGTGGGAGGCCGACGCCAACTCGAAGAAGCAGTTGCGGCAAGATCATCTGAATGACGTCACCGCCACGGTGGGCAGCGTATTTTTGGGGATGACCACCGGCTGCGCGCAATGCCACGACCATAAGTACGATCCGATTCCGCAAAAGGATTATTACCGGCTGCAGGCGTTCTTCGCCGGCACCGCCATCGCCGACCTGCCCGTACCGTTCGACGAAGTAGAGCAGCCCAAGGAGAAGAGACGGCTGCTGCGGCAGCACGAGGACGAAGCCGAGGCCGCGCAAGTGGCGCTCGACCAACAGCGCGAAACTCTGAAACAACGTTACATGAAACTTTTCGCGGTGAAGGTCGAAGACGACGGCCTCAAGAAGTTTCTGGGTAAGTTAAATACCAAAAACCTATTCTTTCTGGAACAGGACTTACCGTTAGTAAAAGAACCCGAGTGGCGCCAGCCGCTGCGTAGTTACTTCGACACCCGCGACCGGATGCAGCGGGAGCAGGAGTTAGCTAAGCGCTACCAGCCGATCGCCTATGCCGTAAAGGACGTAGCGCCGCCGGCGGCTCCCGAAGTGCCGGATACTTATGTACTCAGCGGCGGCGACCTGGCCGCGCGAGGCGAAAAAGTAGAGGCAAGTTTCCTTTCTTGCGTCACCGGCCAATCGACACCGGCCACCATTCCCTTTGCCGGCGGCAGCAATGGACGCCGCTTGGCGCTGGCCGAGTGGATCGCAGCACGCGAAAATCCCTTCACGGCCCGCGTGATCGCCAACCGCCTGTGGCAGCGGCATTTCGGCGAAGGCTTGGTGCGGACGCCGAGTGACTTCGGCAGGAATGGCGACACGCCGTCGCATCCCGAGTTACTCGATTGGTTGGCCGTGCAGTTAGTGGAAAAACAATGGAGCCTGAAAGCGCTCCATCGCTTAATGCTTACTTCGGCGACTTTCCGGCAGGCCAGCCGTCATCCGGAACAGGAGAAGCTCGCCGCCATGGATCCGGCCAATCGCTTCCTATGGCGGATGAATTGGCAACGCCTTGACGCCGAAGCGCTGCGGGACTCAATTCTAGCCGTGAGCGGCAAGCTGAACCCCGCACCGGGCGGGCCACCGGTACTCTTCAGCGTTCCGGAAGACGTCGCCCAGGGCTTCGAGTTCTTTAAGTGGTTCCCTTCTTCGGAAGAAGAGCAGCGCCGGCGTAGTATCTATCTGATCCAACGGCGTAGCGTACTGCTGCCCATGGCCGAGACCTTCGACGCGCCTAACTTGAGCACTTCCTGTTCCCGCCGGCAAAGCACCATCGTCGCGCCGCAGGCCTTGACCCTGCTCAATGGCTCATTAACTCGCGCGGCCGCCAGCGACTTAGCTCAGCGACTGCAAGGCACGGTGGATCCGGTACAGGAAGCCTTCTGGCTAACCCTCAGCCGGCCGCCATCGGCTACCGAGCGGAAGGAACTCGAGCGGTTCATGGCCCAGGGTTCCGATGGCCTCGCTTCCCTAGGCGCCGTGTTATTTAACCTGAACGAATTTCTGTATGTGGAGTAACTGATAAATGAACCGCAGAGATTTCTTCGCCCCAGGCGCCTTCGGATTGAGCAGCATGGCGCTGGGCCAGTTACTCGCCGCCGACAGCCATCAACAGCCGCACCACCCGGCCAAAGCCGACGCTTGTATCTTCCTCGCGATGTTGGGTGGCGTAAGTCAGGTAGATACCTTCGACCCGAAGCCCAAATTGGCCGAGCTCAATGGCAAAATTATGGACTGGAGCAAGGAGAAGAAAACCGACCAGCCGAACTTATTCGCGAAGCCGCGCAAGTTTGTGGCGAGTCCCTTCAAGTTCTCTCGTTATGGCAAATGCGGACGCGAGGTTTCGGAGTTACTGCCGCATACTGCGCAACACGTCGACGACCTCGCACTGGTGCGCAGTGTGCAAAGCGACAACGGCAATCATCCGGCCGCGGTCTTCCAGATGAACACCGGATTCATCATTCCGGGGAATCCGTCGATGGGCGCCTGGGTAACTTACGGCTTGGGGACCGCCAATCGGAACCTGCCCGCTTTCGTCGCCATGCCGGACTTCCGGTCGATCCCCTTCAGCGGCGCTCAGCAGTGGGGCAGCGGCTATCTGCCGGCCGAGTATCAGGGCACAATCCTGCGCGCCACCAGCGAACCCATTCGGGACTTAGCCTCGCCCAGCAATGTTAAGACCGACTTACTCGCCGCCGAGCGCGATGCCCTCCGCGGCTTGAACCGCGAGTATCTGGCGGCCCGGCCCGACAATGCCGACTTACAAGCGCGCGTCGATTCGTATGAGCTCGCCTATCGCATGCAAACGGAAGTGCCGCGCGTGCTGTCGATCGACGCGGAACCGGAATCGATCAAGGAGATGTACGGATTGAACGATCCCGTCACCGCCTCCTTCGGCCGGCGCTGCCTGATGGCCCGCAAGCTGGTGGAAGCGGGCGTGCGGTTTGTGGAAGTCTTTACGCCGTCGCAGAGCTGGGACGCGCACGGCGACATCCGCAAGAACCACGAGAAGAATGCCCGCGAGACCGATAAGCCCATCGCCGCCTTGATCAAGGATCTGAAGCAGCGCGGAATGTTGCCGCGGACCCTGGTGGCGTGCATGGGCGAGTTCGGGCGCACGCCGGATACGCCAGCCGAGCAGGAGACCCCGGGGCGAGACCATAACACCCGCGCGCAGAGCATGTGGTTTGCCGGCGGCGGCACGCAAGGCGGCAGCATGATCGGCGAGACGGATGAGATCGGGCACAAGGCCGTCAAGGACATCTACCATATGCACGATGTGCACGCGACGATCCTGCACCTGATGGGCTTGAACGACCTGCGCCTCACCTACTACTTCGGCGGCCGTAACCGGCGGCTGACCGATTTGGGCGGGCGGCGGATCCAGGAGATCCTGGCCTAAGCCCTAGAGGCTCTAATTCCGCTGATCAGCAGCGATCCTCCGGCCTGTGTAAAGCAAGTCAACCTGACCCCTGGAGCAGCCGTTGAGGGGCGGCGCAATTCGCGCGACTTACTTATTCGTATCTAGACGGTCAAAGTTTGCCCACCGCTTTTAAGAAGGATTTTACGCCGACGAAACGATTGTGAATTCTCCTGCATCTTATTCTGAGAGAGAAGAAGTAGCGACCCCATGTCCAAGACCTTAGCGCGCGTCGATCTGTCAGGCGACCGCGCCGAGCCCGTCTCGATTCTGCACCCCGCCCCCGACGTCCCGCGACGCCGCTTTCCCTGGCGGTGGATCCTCCTCATCGCATTGACGTTCGCCCTGATCGGCGAAGCCCGCTTCTCCTGGCTGCAAAGCTTCACGCTATCCTGGCTCGCCTCGCACGCCACTTACCAAGTGAAACCCGGCCGAGGCAACGTCCCTCAGGTACCCGGCGGCCCCTACGATGCTCGCCTCGGTTACGCCCACCTCAATCGCTTCACCCGCCGCCTGGAGCGCGAAGGCTTCACCGTGGAAGCGCAGGCCCGTTGGTCAGAAACGCTGCGCGATCTGGCTTCGTTTGGTTTGCCGCCGATTTATCGCGAGAAGAACCAGACCGGGCTCACTCTGCTCGACGCCTCCGGCCAGCCCTGGAGCGTCGCCCAGTATCCGGGACGCACTTATCCGACCTTTGAGTCGATTCCGCCCGTCATTATCAAGTCATTGCTGTTTATCGAAAACCGTGAGCTACTCGACGAAGAAGCGCCTAACCGCAACCCGGCCGTCGAGTGGGACCGCTTCGCCCGCGCCATTGCCGACCTCGGCATGCGGCAAATCACACGCGGCACCCGGTCGAGCGGCGGTAGCACGCTGATCACGCAGCTCGAGAAGGTCCGCCACTCGCCTGAAGGCCGCACCGCCACACCCGTCGACAAGCTGAAGCAGATGCTAGCGGCTTCGCTGCGCGCTTATCAGGAAGGCCCCTCCACCCTGGCTGCCCGCCGACAAGTGGTTTGCGACTATCTCAATTCCCTGCCCCTGGCTTCCATCCCCGGCCACGGCGAAGTCATCGGCCTCGGCGACGGCGTTTGGGCCTGGTATGGTGCCGACTTCGAACGCGCCACCCGGTTACTAAAGCAAGCCGACTCCGGCGTCAACGCCGCTTCTGCCGAACAAGGCGCCGCCTATCGCCAAGCGCTCAGCCTCTTGCTCGCCATCAACCGGCCCGGTCACTATCTGCAACGCGACCCCGCCACCCTCGTCGGCCGCACCGAGAGCTATGTCCGCGTATTCGCGGAAATAGGTCTGATTCCCGCTACCCTACGCGACGCCGCCCTCGCCTCTCCGCAAGCCCTGCGCAACAAGGCACCGAACGTCGACTTAGTCAGCTTCTCCGAACGCAAAGCCATGGACTCGGTGCGTAACGAGTTAGTCAACTTACTCGCCCTCGACGGCTACCATCAACTCGACCGGCTGGACCTGACGGCCAAAACCACCATTAACCGTGCCGCCACCGAAGCCACCACCGCCACGCTGCGCCGGCTGGCCGACCCCGAATTCGCCGCTGCTAGCGGTATCTTCGGCGATAGATTACTCCAACCTGAAGCCGTGGCCCAAGTGATCTATAGCTTCACCCTGTACGAACGCGGCGAAGGCGCCAACTACTTACGCGTCCAGGCCGACAATTACAATCAACCGCTCAGTATCAACGAAGGCACGATGCTGGAATTAGGCTCCACGGCGAAGTTACGCACCTTAATCACTTACCTCGAAGCCATCGCCGGTATTCGTGCCCAGTTACTCACTCAGGCCCCCAAAACCTGGCAAGCCGCGCCGCGCGACCCACTTACTCAATGGTCGATCGACTATCTGCGCTCAACGCAAGACCAGAGCCTACGTCCGATGCTCGAAGCCGCCATGGACCGCACTTACTCCGCCTCCCCCGGCGAAGGCTTCTTCACCGGCGGCGGGCAGCACGTCTTCGCCAATTTCGACCCCCACGACAACGGCCGTATCCTCACGGTGCGCGAAAGCCTTCACCGTTCCGTAAACCTCGTCTTCGTCCGCCTACTGCGCGACGTCGTCAGTTACTATCTCTGGGGCAAGCTGAAAAAGCAAAGCGACATTCTCGACACTGACTATGCCCCGGAACGCGCCGGTTACCTGGCCCGCTTCGCCGACCGCGAAGGCCGCGAGTTTCTGAATCGCTTCCACCGCAGTTACGCCGGCCTCGGACCCAACGAAGCCCTCGAGCAGCTTTTGCAATCCCGGCCCGTCACCTCCCAGCGCGCCGCGCTCATCTATCGCTCCGTCCGCCCCGACGCAGGCTGGGGCGACTTCGGCGCGTTCCTGAAGGTCCACTCGATCGAAGTGGAGGACCTCGAGAAGCTCTACGACCGCTACGACCCCAGCAAGCTCAGCCTCAACGACCGCGCTTACCTCGCCCACGCCCATCCGCTCGAAATGTGGCTGGTGGCTTATTCGCAGGTGCGTCCCGAAGCCGAATGGAGCGAGATCGTCGCCGCCAGTTCCCAGGTGCGGCAGGACAGTTACCAGTGGCTCTTCCGCAGCAAGCACAAACACGCGCAGGACATCCGCATTCGCACCCTGATGGAAGAGGATGCCTTCGTCGAAATCGCCAAGAGCTGGCGGCGTTTGGGCTACCCCTTTCCCACGCTGGTGCCCTCCTACGCCACGGCCTTAGGCAGTTCCGGCGACACGCCCGCCGCCTTGGCGGAAATGGCCGGAATCATCTTGAGCGGCGGCCAGCGCCAGCCCGCCGTGCGCCTGGAAGGCCTACACTTCGCCGCCAACACGCCCTACGACACCAAGCTCGAGCGCCGCGCCGCCGCCACCGAACGGGTTTTGCCCGCCGAAGTCGCTGCCGTGGTGCACGAAGGGATGTTGGGAGTCGTCGCCAAAGGCACCGCCCGCATGGCTTTTGACGCCGTCATGAAAGACGGCCAGATCGTCCCCGTTGGTGGCAAAACCGGTACCGGCGATAACCGCTACCAGACCTTCTCCGCACCCGGCGTCCTCTCCAATTCGCGCGCCATCAACCGTACCGCCACCTTCGTCTTCACCATCGGCGATCGCTTCTTCGGCACCGTCGTCGCCTATGTACCCGGAGACCTCGCCACCGGCCAACGCTTCACCAGCGCGCTTCCAGTTCAAGTATTTCGGACCCTGATCCCCGGCCTCGAACCGGTCCTCCGCTAACGCTTCGACGGCGACTTCGGCAGCGTTCCGGACTGCACAATCAGCCGCGTAAACAGCTCCACGGCCTTATCGATCGGCAAAAAGTCGGCCGCATCGATCGGCGTCAAGCCGGCCTTATTCCGCTCGTCGAGCGGCGCGCCCTTCTCCGCCAAAAACCGGATCACTTCGCAGATCTTCTCCTGGGACTCGAGGCCGCCGTCCTTGGCCGTGCCGGTCACTGAAGCATGCATCAACGTAGCGCCCTCACGCGTCACCACCTTCGTCTCGCTGTCGAACTCATAGGCCAAGCGAACCGCCGCCACTTGGCCACTGCCGACCGCCGCCATCAGAAAAGAGCCGCCGTCAGCAGCCTTCACCTTGGGGTCGCTCCCCGCGTCGAGCAACGCCCGCATCGCCGGAATCTGGCCGGCGCGCGCGGCGAGGAAAAGGGGCGTCTGTTCGCCGGGCGCTCCACGGAAGCCACGCCCACCGCCGGCGCTTGCGGCCGTCCGCGCGTCCTGATTGGCGCCCTTCTTAAGCAAGGTCTGTAGCAGCGGCAGGTCGCCCGCTTGGGCCGCCAAGTGCAAGGGTGTGTTGCCAGTACGGTCGGCGATATTGGGGTCCGCTCCAGCTTCGAGCAGCGCGAGGGCCGCGGCGGAGCTGCGATGCGACGTGGCGGTAAGCAATACTTTGGTGCCATCCGGCAGCTTCGCGTTCACGTCCGCCCCGGCGGCGGTAAGCGCCTTCACCGTGGCGGCGTCGTTCTTAACGGCGGCGAAGAACAAGGCCGTAAAACCGGCCTTGGACGCCAACTTCCAGTCCGCGCCGCCTGACAGCATTCGTTCAACCACCGCCGCATGACCTTCCGCCGCCGCCCACATCAGCGCCGTTTGGCCCTTGCGGGTATCGGAGGCATTCGCGTCGGCGCCAGCGGCTAACAAGGCGCGGACAGCCTCGAGTCCGCCAGCGCCCGCCGCGAGCATGAGCGCCGTTTCGCCATTCGCCCGCGCGGCTTTGAATGGCGCGCCCGCTTTCAGCAGGGCTTCCACCAACGGGCCGTCGCCGTTCGCCGCGGCCAATGTCAAAGGCGACTCGCCGTATTCGCTTACCGTATCGGGTGAGGCGCCCGCAGCCAATAGCTTTAAGGCCAAGTCCCGCTCGCCCAGGTAGACCGCCCGGGAGAGCGCCGTGCCCCCGTCGGAGTCGACGGTCGTCAGGTCGGCCTTGGCCTTCAACAATGCGGTGACGGCCGGTGTGTCGCGGCGTTTCACCGCGTCGAGCAGCCGCTGGTCACTGCCGGTGGCCGCATAGAGCACCGTCGCCAACAGCAAGTAGCGCATTTTGGCTTAAACCTGAGCCAGCCGGCCCGTGCTGTCGCCAAAGTTCTCGCACGGCACCTGCGCCGCGTCGAACAGATTGAGGAATAGATTATTGAGCGGCGTCTCGGAGGTGTACTTCAAGTGGCGATTGCCCTTGAAGAAGCGGGTACCGGCGACGAGCGCGATCGGCAGGTCATGATGCGTGTGGATGTTGCCGTCGCCCAAACTGCTGCCGTAGCAGACCATCAGGTTGTCCAGCAGACACCCGCCCGCCCCATCCGGCGTCGACTTCATCTTCTCGAGATACGCGGCAAACGTCTTCACCAGGTGCGCATCGATCTGCGCCACTTTCTCGATCTTTTCCTTGTCGTTCATGTGATGGGTCAACGAGTGGTGACCGTCCGAAATTCCGATCGACCGATACGGCCGATTGCTGCCCGCGCGGCCCAGCATGAAGGTGATCACGCGGGTCATGTCCGTCTGGTAGGCGATCGCCTGTAGCTCAATCATCAGCTTGGCGTGCTCTTCAAAGCTCTCGGGCGTCGAATCGGGGCGCGCCATGGCTATGTTGGTTTGGGCCGATTGCAGTTCGGCCTTCTGGATGCGGCGCTCAATGTCGCGAATCGAGTCAAGATACTCGCTCAGCTTGCCCCGGTCGCGCGTGCCGAGATCGGTCTGCAAGCGGTCGATGCTGCTGGCCACATAATCGAGAATGCTGCGCTGCTTATTGAGGGCCAACTTCCGCTCAGCCGGATCCGCAGTGCCGCCCTCGCCAAAAAGGCGCTCGAAGATAATTCGAGGGCTCGCTTCCATCGGCAGCGGACTGGTCGGCGTCTTCCAGGACACCGTATTCGTGTACGCGCAGCTATAGTTTTGATCGCAAGCGCCCGCCAAGCCCGGCGCTTCGAGCGACAGCTCCAGCGAGCTCAACTGCGTGTGCTTGCCCAATTCGCGCGCCGCGATCTGGTCCGCGGAGATGCCACAGCCGATGTTGGTTTCCGAGCGCCGCGGATGCACGCCCGTCAGCCACGTGGCGCCTTCGCGCGCATGGTCGCCCGGCCCATCGCCCAGCGCGCGCCCCTGCACCTGGGCCAAGCCCGTCAGGACGCTGAGGTTCGCACGGAAAGGCTCCAGCGCCTTCATCGCCGGCGTAAGCTCAAAGCCAGCGCCAACCGCGCTAGGCGTCCAGCGATCCATGATCATGCCCACCGGATGATAGATAAACGCCAACCGCGCCGGCGGCGGCGGGGCCGCGGCCAACGCTGGGCGCATCGCATCCAGCACCGGCAATGCCAATACCGTTCCGGCGCCACGCAACAGCGTGCGGCGCGACAAGGCCTTCTGAGTAATGATCATCGCACTCTCCTCATTTGAAATGGCGCGCTTTCGACGATGGCGGTTACCAGGGCGGACATTCGATAATTGTCGACCGCCATTTGGCGGGCAATCAAGCGGACCGTCGGCCGGTCGCGCGCTTCGAGTCCGCGCCCCAGCGCGTAGGTAAGCAACTTCTCCACCATCGTTTGTACAAATTCGTCCCGATGCTGATTCAGCAGCAACTGTTTCAGGCCCCCAGGCCCATCGAACTCCTGGCCATTGGGCAGCTTGCCCTTGGCGTCCACCTTCGCGCCGCCATCGTCGCCGCGCCACTCGCCCACCGCGTTAAAGTTCTCGAGCGCAAAGCCGATCGGGTCCATCCGGCTATGGCAGGAAGCGCACACGGCATTCGAACGATGGGTCTCCATCGCCTCCCGCAGGCTCAGCCTACGGCCATCCTTGGCCTTGGCCTGCAACTCCGGTACATCAGCTGGGGGCGGCGGCGGCGGCGTCCCCAGCAGATTCTCGAGGATCCACTTGCCGCGCTGCACCACCGAGGTGCGGTTCGGATACGAGGTCACCGTTAAGATGCTGCCCTGCCCCAGCAGCCCGCCCCGGCGCGTATCCGGCAATTGCACCTGACGAAAGTGCGCGCCGTAGACGCCGGGAATACCGTAATGCTCGGCCAAGCGTTGGTTCAGATAGGTGTAGTTCGAATCGAGCAGTTCAAGCGCGCTGCGCTCATTGCGGAAGATATTGGCCAAGTAAAGCTCGGTTTCGCGCTGGAAGCCTTGGCGCAGGTTCTCGTCGAAATTCGCGAAGATGTCCACATCCGGCTTGGCGTTGGCCAGGGTGCGCAGAAAGAGCCATTGGCCGCCGAAATTGGTGATCAACGCATCGGAGCGCGGGTCAGCCGTTAACCGCTTGATCTGCGCCCGCAGCACCTGCGGCTGGCGCAATTTGCCTTCGCCGGCCAAGCGCAGCAGCTCATCGTCCGGAATACTGCTCCACAGGAAAAAAGACAACCGTGAGGCGAGTTCATAGTCATTCAACGCATGGACGGTGCCCGGCGCCATCCCCTTGGGGTCGCGCTCAATGCGGAACAGAAAGTCCGGCGACACCAGCATCGCCTGCAAGCTTTGGCCGATAGAATCGTCAAAGTCCATGCCTTGTTTCCGGTTCTCTAAGAAGAAGCGCAGCAGGGGGCGCACGTCCACTTCGGCGACGGGCCGGCGGAACGCGCGCTTGGCCAGCGCACTCAGAATCGTGCGGGCACAGGGCTCTTCCTCGGCGGGCTTCGTGGGATGGCAGGCAAAGATCCTGGTGCGGCTGGCGGTCTGCCCGCGGCCCGTGGGCTCGTAAGGGCCGGCCACCATCGTCAGCGCAACATCGGGCGGCGGCGCGCCGGTGCGCTGCGGCACCGGCCAACGCTTCACGCTCACGCCGTCGATCCGCAAGTCCATGTCGACTGACTTGTCGCCCGGCCCGCCCGGCCCGCCGCCACCAAAGCCCGGAAACCGGCCCCCGGCGCGCATCGCCACCTCCGGCCGTGCCGACTCGCGCAGGAACGTCACGACCACCGCGTGGGTACCGGCCTTGATCGGCAGCTTCAACCGGTAGGGCGTCGGCAGCGCGCCATCGCCCGTGGAGCCGGCCAGGTTTACCTTAATTTCGTATTGCGCGTCGAGCGAGAAATGATGGCGAAAAGCCAAGCCACCGGCCGCGCCCAGCGGCAGCTCATCGGCACCCGGCGCGCGCTTCTGGCTCCTGACCGTCGTGCCGTAAGTGCTCTCCTCCGGCTTCATCTTCAAGTCGCCAATCGCCTGCCGGCTCACCAAACCCGCCACGGAGAGATAGCGTTCCAGCAGCGAAGGCGACATCGACAGCAGATCCGCCATGTTGTCAAAACCGAAGCCACTCTCGTCCACCGGCAATTGCAGGCCCGGCTGCGTGTCAAGCCCCAGCAGGTCGCGCACGGCATTGCTATACTCCATCCGATTCAGCCGGTGCGGCATCGGCGCGCCAGGGTCGGGCTTGGCGACCGCCGCGCGATCGAGCGTTTCGGCCACCGTCTTGGTAAACGTGGCGAGCGTCGCCGCATCGGGACGGGGCATCCCGGCCGGGGGCATCGCGCCGGATTGCACCTGCCGCAGCACCTTCTCCCAGGTGGCGGCATCGTCGCCGGCTTTGGCGAAGTCCAAACCGCTCAGCACCAAGCCGCCGGCCTTCATGGCCGGGCTATGGCAGCCGGTGCAATAACGGTCCAGCATCGGATGCCGTTGGGCTAGGGCGAGTCCCGAAATCAGGAAGAAACCAGTAATTTTGCGCAAGAAGAGGCTCGTGAGTCTGACGTAGAAATTATATCACCGCCCTAAAACATTCTTCGCACTAGTCGGCCTGAAAGGGTCCGCTCTCCGGCCAGTAGACCTGGGCCCGCACCAATTCCGCAATTTGCCGCACGTGTCCCAAATCGTGATTCACCCAGGTGTTTAGCAATTGCTCGAGCGTAAACCGTCCCCGCTTGGGATGTTGCGCCGCACGCGCCAAGTCGGCCGGCTCCAGCGCCCGCAGCACCAACAAGGCCTCCTCACGCTGCTCTTCCCAATGCGCGAAGGACTCGTCCGGATCATTCTTCGAATAGGCCCCCGCCGCAGAGAAGGCCTTCTCGTCGTAAGGCTCCACCAGAGCTCCGTTCGCCGCCAGAATCGCATCCACCCGGCTGCGGAAAAGACGACCTTCCACATGCGAAAGGTGCTCCAGCACCTCCGCAATCGACCACCGGTCCGCAGCCGGTTTCCGCACCGCGACGTCATCAGGGACATTGGCCATCAGCATCCGCAGGATGTCGGGCGTGCTGGCCATTTGGTCGAGGGCGGGATGTTGCAAAACCTTGCTGGGCATCCCCCGATTCTACTGTCAAAGCGCGCTGCCTTCACAGCCATTTTGATCATTCGTATGAATACCTTACGGATTTACACTTGCGCCGGCTTGGTAAACTGATGAAGTGTCCCCCAACTGGAACCGTTTGCCGGCCGGATTGCGCTTCGAAATGTCAAAGTCAATCGAATCAACAACTCCCGGGTTCGTTTCGTATCTTCGGCCCGAAGAGGCCGAAGGGGATTGAACCGCGAAGGCTAATTAGCTAAAATCACGTTAGCTAACCAAATGTCCACCACCACCATCCACGATGCCAAAACCCACTTGTCGCGCCTGATCGAGCAAGCCGAGCGGGGCGAAGAGGTGATCATCGCCCGGGGGAAGAAACCGGTGGTGCGGTTGGTGCCAGTGGAGAAACCGGCCAAGAAACGTATACCCGGAATGTTCCAGGGCGAATTCGAAGTAACCTCCGCGTTCTTTGAACCGCTACCGGCGGAGGAGTTGGAAGGCTGGGAGTGAGCGGATGCGCGTTTTGCTGGATACGCACGCATTGCTGTGGTGGGCGCTGAACGATCCGCGGCTGTCGACGAGGGCGGGGGCGACTTTGGCTTCGTTCGACACCGAAGTCTTCGTCAGCGCGGCCTCGGCCTGGGAAGTGGCAACGAAGTTCCGAATTGGCAAGCTTCCGGGCGCGGGCCTGATGGCCCAGGATTTTTCGGCCCGCGTAGAACGGCTGGGCTTTCGGGAACTGCCGATCACCGTGGAGCATGGCCAGCGAGCGGGACTCTTGCCGGGCAGCCATCGGGATCCGTTTGACCGGATGTTAATGGCGCAGGCGCAGGCAGAGAATCTGCCGATTGTCAGCAATGAGGAGCTTTTCGATGAGTATCATGTGCGCAGAATTTGGTAACGCCCGGGAGACTCCATGCCATGGATAAAGCGAAAAACATAAGAAGTCAGATTCGGAGACTTGCCTATGACTCTTGAGGGAGACTCTCGGTACTTTCCAAAAGATCTTGTCGATCAAGTGCGTTCTATCGTTTGCACAAGTTATTCTGTCCCGCAGCATGCCGTCGATATTCGCGTCTTAACTTCAGCGCTTGATTCTCGAATCAGACCTTGACGCACTGGTTGACACCTTCATAGGATCGGCGAAAGTCGGTTTTGGGTTGATGGAAAAGCGTACCAAGTCGGGAACATTGCCCCGATTCCGTCCATTCGGACCTGCGTCAGACATTGACCTCGGCATCGTCAGTTCGCGATTGTTTGAGCTAATATGGGAAGAATTATCTACTCACGCCAACAAGACTCACTCGATGCCTTAAGACTCAGGAAGGCTGGGCGACTACCTGGTGCATGGATGGCTGCGCCCAGACCACTTTCCCAACGCTAGACTAAGAAGATGCGACGGTTGGTGGGACACATTCAGGCAGCTCTCCTCGGACAGCCGTCTTGGTCGGCGTCCCATTAGAGGTGCCCTCTTCCACTCTAAGGAACATTTGCGACGATATCAACTTCGCGCACTAGCAGAGTGCCGATCTGCGCTAGAGGCTCTACTATCAAAACTTCACCAACCAATAAGAAAATCCGTGAGATCATCTCCATGGTAAAAGAACGAAAACTGCTTCCTCGACCGGAGTTCCAGCGACGACTGGTATGGGCAAGAGACGATAAGAACCATTTCCTCGACAGTGTCCTCCGGGGGTTTCCTTTTCCGGAAATATACTTCGCCGACGGCGACGTTAATCATTCAATAGATTTAACTTAAGCTCAAAGTAGAAATCGCTGTCTGCGGGACGCTGCAAGATTAGCCGGATCCGCTTGCTTGATATTGAGATAAATAACGCCGTGTATGCGGCGGCGTTGAAGAGATTTTGCGAGCGGGTCGCTGAATACGAGTTCTTTCGAAGCCATAATGTGTTTAACGCTCTTGATCTAAAGCGCATGGGCGATTTACGATATGTACTTGGAATCGTGGGTACAATGCTTCAGGGATACTTCAACAGCGATGATGCTTTCGAAGGGCTGCTGAGTCGCTTCAATGACGAGTTCTCGGAGGAAAACGGCATCTGTTCGAGATTGGAGAGAGTCTTCGCGTATCTCGAGGAGTGTGCGTTCGATTCACGGTCAAGAGCGTGGAAGAAGGCTGATCTTTTTACGCTGTTAATTGAACTCGATCAATTTCTGAACGTGAAGGGAATGAACCCTCAACCAAGCCAGATAGTTGAACAACTCAACCATTTTTATCAAACTGTAGATGCGGCCCCGGTCAATTAACAGCAAGTAAGTTCAATATATTACAAGGCAGCGCTGCAGGCATCAAACGATAGGATCAACAGAGTCCGACGGGCAGTAGTTATTGCAGGGGTTTTAGGTGAAGCCCAAGATGAAGTTGTCATCGATCAACTCATAGGTCAAGGCCTGGCGTAGGTCCGGTCGGGAATGGAGACGCAAACCAATAACCCGCTCTCATCCGTTGGCGGTTGAGGCCAGAACGTAGAAGCCACAGGCGCTACTGGATACTCCGCGTGGCGACGAGCCAGCGGTTTTGGGGACCAGGGCGGTGTTCGGGGATGATGCAGCGCCACCAGGCTTGAGTGAGGATGCGGATTTGGTAGCCGTGGTTTTCAAAGATGCCGATGACATCGTGTTCGAGCTCTTCGGAGTGGGTTTCGACGATGAAGCGGGCTTGGGTTTGGGCCAGGAATTTATTGGCTCCGGCGAGGATGTTGGCTTCCTGGCCGTCGACATCGAGCTTTACCAGGCAAGGGCCGCTGATGTGGGAGACGAGCGAATCGAGCGAGACGTTGCGGGCATCGTCGTTGGGGCTGATGAACTGGTTCGACAGTGCAAGGCGCGGGTCGTCGGTGAGGCCGTTGTAGGCCAGGTTGCGGCGCAAGGCGGGCCAGCAGGTTTCGTCCGGTTCAAAGCCCAGCACCTGGACCGCCGGCGTGCGCTTCAAAAAATAAAGTAGGTATTCGCCTTGGGCTGAGCCGATATCGATGGCAGTATGGATGCCACGCGATAGCTCCGTAACCCACGGGTGTACTTCGCGCTCAAAAAGGCCTAGATAGACCTGGGTTTGGCCGCGTAGATCGAGTTCCATCTTGAGCCCTCGAAAAGGGCCGGATTGGATGACGCGCGGAGAGACTCCAGCCGGCACCAGTTTTTGTTTGACACTGCTCAAGAGCCGCATTAGCTCACCTCTAACAGGTTTATCGGGGCCTGGAAGGAGGAGCGCGAGTCGGCTTCTTTATTTTGAAGGGATAGAGAGGAGGGCTTCGAGGGGCTGGGGGTCATCGGCTAGGCCGACAATATTCTTGGGCATGACGAGAGGTGGCTTCGCCAGCAGAACCTGAGCGCGCGCGGCGGCAAGTGGCTGCCGGCTGACCAGGACCGGGGCGAACTGGGCCATGAGGGCGGCGATTTCGGCATCATCCACGGGCTCGGTAAATAGGAGCGCGCCCGGGTGGGCTTCCTTGAGCGCTTCGGCAAGGGCTTCGGCGACGCGAGCAGCCGTGTCCAAGAGGAACTGGCGGTCGTCGGCGGCGACCGTGGGCTTCGTGGTCTCGAGCTTGGCAAAGGTCTCGGTAAGCAAGTCAGAGAATGAGGTGGACTCGAGACCGTAGATCTCGTTGACACGCTCGATGGAATAGGCGTAGCGCTCCTTCAGATAGCCGATGTACTGCTGCTTGGCGGCGCTATCGGCGTTGAGACGGCGGATTTGGGCGAGGCGGGCGGGGGTCCAGGCGGACGGAGTCCAGGTGTAGCCGAGCAGGTCAGCGCGGTTGCGGCCGAGTTTGGCAGCGACTTGGGTGGCGGTGACGAGGTCGTCATCGAAGGGATCTGGCGGAAGGGTGATGAGCTGAAGTTGGGAGGAATCGTAACGCCAGGCGACAGGCTGGCCAGAGGGAGAGACGAGCCACTTTCGCCCCGCCACCTCGCCCAGCCGGTAGTGGCTGGGCTGGTAGAAGGCGAAGAGGCTCGTAAAGCCGCGCACGGACTTAGACCTCGATGCGAACCGGGGCGATCAGCGGCCGGCGCTGGGTTTCTTTGCTGAGGAAGCGCTTCAGATCATTGCGGATCTTCTCTTGCATGACGCCCCAATCACCCCGCTCCTCGGCTTTCGAATCGAGGAAGGTTTTGTTGACGATCTTGCGGGCTTCGGCGAGCAAGGGTGCGCCGTCTTCCAAAGAGATGAAGCCGCGGCTGACGATTTCGGGGAGGCCTTCGAGCTTGCCCGTGGCTTTGTCGATGGCGAGAATAGGGAGGACGAAACCATCTTCGGCGAGGTGACGGCGTTCGCGGATGACGACGTCTTCGACGACATCGTCGAGAGAACCCGAGTCGATACAGACGCGGCGTAGTGGGATGCTTTCGCCACGGCGGGCGCCGTTTTTGTCGATTTCGAGGACATCGCCCGAGTCCATGACGAAGGATTTCTCAAGGCGCTGGTGCAGCAGGTGCTCGGCCAAGGCGGCGTGCTTCGAAAGCTGCCGGTACTCCCCGTGGACGGGAAGGAAAAAGCGCGGCCGAACGAGGTTCAGAATGAGCTTAAGCTCTTCCTGGCTGGCGTGACCGGAGACGTGGACGGGCGGCGTGGTAGCGCCATAGATCAGTTCGGCTCCGCGGCGGGCAAAGTGGTTCAGCATTCGGTAGATGGGCTTTTCGTTGCCCGGGATGATGCGCGCACTGAGGACTACCGTGTCGCCCTTGCCGATGCTGAGGTGGCGGTGGTTATCGACAGCGACGCGGGCCAGGGCCGACATGGGTTCGCCTTGGGTACCGGAAACGAGGACGCAAACCTTGGACGGAGCGGACTCCATGATGTCCTGCGGACGCAGGAGCAGGCCGTCGGGGATTTCGATGAGGCCGAGGGAGTGGCAGATTTCCGTAGTGCTCGTCATGCTGCGGCCGAGGATAGCGACCTTGCGGCCGAACTCCTTGGCGACGTCGAAAATCTGCTGGATGCGTGGAATGGAACTCGAGAAGCAGGAGATAATTAGGCGCTTTTCAGCGTTCTTGAAGATAGATTCAAGCTTGGGCCGAACGGCGCGTTCGCTCTCGGTGTAGCCGGAGCGCTCGACGTTCGTGGAATCCGATAGGAGCAAGAGCACGCCGCGCTTGCCGTATTCGGCGAGGGTGTGGAGATCGAAGGGCTCGTTATCGATGGGGGAGGGGTCGACCTTGAAGTCGCCGGTGTGGATGATGACACCCAGCGGCGTGGTGATGGCGAGGGCCAGGCAACACGGCATAGAGTGCGTGGCGTTGATGAACTCGATCTTGAAGGGGCCTAGCTCAATGATTTGGCGGGGCTTCACCGGAATGAGCTTCGCTTTATCCTTGAGGTCGTGCTCGTCGAGCCGCCGGCTGACCATGGCCAGGGTGAGCGGGCTCGAGTAAACAGGGATATTGAGGTCGGCGAGGAGGAACGGCACGGCGCCGATGTGATCCTCGTGACCGTGCGTGAGGATCAAGCCGCGGACGTGCTTGCGGTTCTCCAGCAGGTAGGTGAAATCGGGAATGACAATGTCAACACCGAGCATGTCGGAATCGGGAAACATCATTCCGGCGTCGACGACAATAATGTCGTCGCCGTAACGGATGGCATGAGAATTCATGCCAAAGTCACCCAGGCCGCCGAGGGGGATGACTTGCAACTTTTTATCGGCCATGTTCTTGGAAATAGATACCTTTATCTCAAAGGTAGCATGAGCCACGCTCGAATTTTTGCCCAATCTTCCGGATTGGCCACCGGATGGTTCCACGCGAAGGGCCCGCGGGACGCGATTTCGACGGTTTCGAGGGAGCGGCGGATGGGTGGATTGTCGGTGAGATCGAGAACGATGGTGAGGCCATCGCTCTCAGAAACAAGATGGGCGGGAAATGTTTCGCCGTCTTGTAGCTTGAGTTGCAGGGCTTTGCCGGACGGCGGCCAAATGGACTTCGCGGTGAGGTTGAGACCTTTACCTTGGTGGCAGGCGGCGCATTGGTCCTGGTAGAGTTGCCGGCCGGGGGCCGCGGAGTCGGCTTTCGGTGAGGGGCCGGCGGGCTGGACAGGGTCGACCTTACCGCCGTTTAAATGGACGATGTAGTTGACCACGGCTTCGACTTCGGCAGGGGAGAAGCGATCTTTCCAGGCGGGCATGGCCGAGCCTGGGATGCCGTCGCGGGTGACTTTGAGGAGGTAGGCGCGGTCGAATTGGCGATCGCGAAGGCGGGGTCCGCGGGCGGCCGCGCCTTCGGCGCCGTGACAGTAGCCGGTGGCGCAGCTTTTGGCGAATAGCTTGCTGCCCTGCTCGACGGTGGAAGGAAGCTGCAGGGCGAGGAGCAGCCAGATCACTTCTTCGGCTCCTTCTCCGGAAGGGCAAAGACGAACAAGGTGGAGCCATTGCGGAATTGCTCGGCTTCGGGCCAGAGTTGACCCATGAGTCCGGAGACGGCCGAGCCCCAGCCGGACGGGGTTGCGATGTACTGGCGGCCACCTACGGAGTAGCTGATGGAGGAGCCGCGGTGACCGCTGCCGGTGGGGAAGCTCCACAGCTTCTTGCCGGTCTCGGCGTCGAGGGCGAAGAAATTGCCCTCGGGATCGCCGGTGAAGATGAGGTCGCCGCCGGTGGCCAACACGGAGGCGAGAAGGGGGTATTTGGACTCGTAAGTCCATTTTTTCTGGCCGGTAACGGGGTCGTAGGCGTCGAGGTGGCCGCCGGGTTTGCCGTCGGGAGTGGTCTTAAGCGTGAAGACGCCGCCGAAGAAGTTCTGGCCTTCCTTGGGCTCTTCGGATTGCACGGTGACGGTTTGGCACCATTCGATGGCCGTGGTGTAAAACCACTTGGTTTTGGGCGAGTAGGCCGCATGGTTCCAACTGCGGCCACCGCCAATGCTGGGGCAAATGGTGGTGGGGACGCCGATTTTGGGTTCGTTTCGTCCGACCAGGTTACCGTTTTCGTCGATGCCTTTGATCCAGTTAATGTTGCGGGCGATGGGCCAGGCGGAGAGGAATTCGCCGTTAGTCCGATCGATGACGAAGGTGTAGCCGCCTTTGTTGACGTTGATGAGGAGCTTGCGGAGGCGACCTTTGACGGGAAGGTCGACGAGGACGGATTCGTAGGCCGTGTCCCAATCCCAAACGTCGTGGGGGATTTGCTGGTGATACCACTTGAGCTTGCCGGTGTCGGCGTCGAGGGCGACGATGGAGTCGGTGTAGAGGTTTTTGCCTTGGCGGGAGTCGCCGTAGAAGTCAGCGGCGGGGTTGCCGACGGCCCAGTAGAGCTGGTTGAGTTCAGGGTCGTAGGAACCGGTCATCCAGGTGGCGCCGCCGCCAAACTTCCAGGAGTCGCCAGACCAGGTTTCGTGGCCGGGCTCGCCAGGTCCGGGAATGGTTTGGAAGCGCCAGGCGAGACGGCCGGTTTTGACGTGGAAGGCGTTCAAATAGCCGCGATGGGCCGAGTCGCCGCCGGTGACGCCGACGATGACTTTGTCCTTGACGACGAGCGGCGCGCCGGTGATGTTGCAGCCGCACTTGGCGAGCGGCTCCACCTCAACGTTCCAGAGTTCACGGCCGGATTTGGCGTCCAAAGCGACAACGTGGTTATCGAGAGTGCCCATGAAGACACGGCCTTGGTCGACGGCGACGCCCCGGTTCCAAGGGCTATAGATTACGCCGATTTCCTTGGGATTCTGGTAGAAATAATGCCACAATTCGCGGCCCGTGGCGGCGTCGATACCGAAGACGCGGTTACCCGAGGAGGAAAGGTACATGACGCCATCGATGACGATGGGAGTGGATTGGAGGCCCCCTTCGTTCATGCCCGTCTGGAAGGCCCAAACGGGGGTGAGCTGGCTGACATTGGCACGGGTGACCTGGGTGAGGTCGCTGTGACGCCAGAACTGGTAGGTACCGCCATAGTGGGGCCAATTGGCGGAAGTGCTGCCATTAGGGGTCTGGGCGGCGGCGAACAGGGTAAGGAGGAACAGGAGTAAGAACTGAGGCATGGCGTTTAACAGCATACGTGGGAGAGCTAGGTGAGTGCAACAAAATCAAAAAGCCCGAGCTGGAAAGCTCGGGCCAATTGAGAGGAACGGGGATTAGACTAGGAGTTGGACTTGGCGCGGCGACGAGCGATGACACCGAGAGCGACACAGGCCGAACCCATGAGAAGCATAGAGCCGGGTTCCGGAATACCGCCGCCGGAGGAGACGGGGACAACGGGGAGGGCAGACAAAGCATTGGTCAAGTTGAAAGAACCGTTTCCGAAGAGCTGGTACACAGTGAAGCTTTGGGAAGCGCCGACGCCAAGGGAGGCAATGTTGAACACGTATGCCAAAGCGCGATCGTTGTTGCCGGGAAAGGGAGAACAAGATCCGGTGGGGCCACCGCTAAGGGCGACAAGGCAATCCGAGTTGACATAATTATTAGCGAGAATGCCGATGTTGACCGCAGCATTGTTGGAAGCCAAAACTGCGTTCAGACCGGTAAACGAAGATTGCGCATATCTAAAACCGTTTAAGGTGCCCGAAGTGTTGGTGGAGCCGAAGCTTGGATTGGTGCCGCTAACGGGATTTCCGCCAGAATACTGATCATAGTCCAGGGCGGTAAAGCCACGGAAATTGGCGACGGCCGCAGTGCCGTTATTCGTCACGCTATAGACTTCTTCGATCACGTCGGCAGCGATGAAACGGTAGGTTTTGGTCCATGCAATATTGCCGAAAACACCGGAGAAAACGCCCGAGGTGGTGATCGCGGAAATACCACCAATCGTGGTGAGGCCAGCGGAGGTGGTGGAGAAATTAGTGTTTGGCCCCGACGTGCCAAGGCCACCGATAGAGTTCGAGACGAGAGAGTTGGGGTTGTTGGTGCCCAGAAATGCGCCGAAGTCATGGACGGCATCTCCGACGTCCAACATTTGGAAGCCGAAGGCCGTCAAACTGTACATTTGTCCGGCATTAGCGGAATTGCCACCGGTGGCGGAATTGTTCACACCCGTGCCGATTGGCGAGGATCGCGTGGTGTCGTTGACGAGAAAGCTAGTGCTGCCTGAGCTAAGCGGCGCGAGCGGAGTTGCGAAGGCAACGGTTGAAAGACCCACTGCCAGAACCAGCGCTTGTAAAGTGAAAAATTTCATGTGAGACCTATTCCTCCTCAAAGGGACCAAACGAACCAAAATGGCGTCCAGCCAAATTATCGGCCGAACTCAAACTTATCTTTAGCAAATCATTCAAATGGCCAAGGACCAGAGGAGCTTTGTCCCGCCGGGCCCTTCTTACTTGAGGGATCTATCCGGCTAGCCAAGGGAAGGTACCATAACCAACGACTCATCGGTCGGTGTCCTTCGCCTAATATGGAGTGTAACGAATTCTTGGGGGAGTGGCAAGGGTAAAACGAAAAAAAGAGCGTTCAAAATCACTGAGTTACACCTAGGTTACCCAGATGAAAAGTTGGGGATGAACCTTACCTGCCAAACGGGGGTAGAAGGTCACCAAGGAAAAGTAGGGACCTTCCCCGCATGTGAGGGCAGATTAGTACTAGTTCCCTCGCCTACCACCGCCACCGCGGGATCCGCCACCATCGGAACCTCGGGAACCGCCGGAATTTCCACCACTTGGAGTCGAATTACCGCCTCCGCGCATGCTACCGCCGCCGTCGCCGCCGCCGTAGTTCCCCCCACCGCCGCGCACTCCGCCATAGGAACCACCCCTACCATTCTGAGGGGCATTCTGAGGGGCATTCTGAGGGGCATTCGGAGGGGCACCTCCCCCATACGAGGGTACGGAGCGGTACTGACCACCGGAATCACCGCCGAAACGACCGCCCCCGTCCGGGGAGCGATTGCCTCGGCTGCCGCCAAAATCTTCTCCGGAATCGGACCGGTCTCTTAGGACGGGCGGATTGACGCGAATCGGGTCCGAGCGGGTGGCTCCGCTGGAACGCTCGCGATAGGAGCCGAATTCGGAGTCGGGACTTCGGGAGGGAGCCTGATTCGAATCGACGCTGGGGGATTGGCGATAGGAACCGCCACCGCGAACAGCGTCGCCTTGGCTGCCGCCGAAACCGAAACCGCGGTCCGTTGCTGGGGTCGAGTTGTCGCCGGAGCGGGCGCCACGCCCATATTCCCGGGTGCTATCGGGGGAGCCACCACCCGTTGAGCCAGAACCGCGGACGCCACCGGCGTCGGGGCGGGCTGGCTCTCCGAAGCGGCGCCAGCCATTGCCATCGGCAGAGCTACCGCGGGAACCAGGATCGATTTCACGGCCGCGCGACTGGCCCGGATCGCCGCGGGCCCCACCGTAGCTGGAGCCCGGAACGCCGGCCGGCGCCTCTGCGCCCCGGGTGCCGGGTTCGCCAAAACGGCGCCAACCGTTGCCATCGGTCTGGGTACGGGAAGTGCCGGAGTCACCACGGACGCCGCCCCCGCGAACACCGGTGTTGTCACCGCCCCGGACGGCATCGGAGCCGGAGGGCCGGTCGCCGAGACGACGCCAGCCAGTATTGTCTCCTCCACCTCGGACGGCATTCTCGCGAACCGCACTGTCGCCGCGCACCGGGTTGTCACCTCGAACACCGCTGAAATCACGGGCCACAGGATCGGCAGAACGGCCACCGCGCATGCCGCCATCGGTACCGGGATTGGCGCCGGGCAGGTCGGTACCACGCGAGCCGCCGCCCCGCATTGAAGGATCGAAGGCGCGCGTGGCTTGTTCGACGCCGCGCTGTTGCTCGGCGAAGGGCACGCGTTCTTGGGCGGCCACGGTCCGGCGGCTATAAATGGCGCCGTCATAGCCGCCGCGGACGCCGCTATCGCTCACGCGACGGTCGTTGAAGGCAAGGCTCTCGCGGGCCGGCGAGGCGGGCAGTTGACCTTGCATCAGCCCGGCATTACGCAGGTTGGTTTCGCCAACGCGATCGAACCGGCCACCGGTGCGGCCAAACTGACCGGCGTCGACCGCGCGGGCACCGCCGTCGACGCGGGCGTTGCGGTAGTTATTCACGATGTTGTAGTTATTCACTACCCGAATGTTGTTCTGGACATTGGTGCGATTGCCGTAGAAACCGCGGCCATACCAGGGGCGGAAGCGCTCAAACGGCGCGAGCGGCACCCAGCCGAGATTACCGAAGCCGACACCCACACCGAGCTGGCCAAACCCAAACCAAGCCACCATTGCTGGACGCCACCAGGTGCGGCCGAAGCGGGGCCCGGGATACCAGCACCAGCCGGTGTTTTGGTGAAACCAACTGCCGTAGTGGAACGGGGCCCAGCCGAATTGGTCGTAGCTGACCCAACTCCAACCGTAGTAATCGAGCCAGACCCAGCGGCCTTGGCTATAGGGGGACCAGCCGGCGGCGACGCGGGGCTGCCAGACCCGACCGTAGGGAGCCGAGTCGACCCAGGTGCCGTTGTGGTCAAGCTCTTCGGCACCGACGATGTCGTCGGCCAGGTATTGACGACTCCCGGAGCGGTCTAGTTCGCGATCGCGGCTGAGGTTGAAGCGGTCCCAGTCGTCTTCGCGGACTTCGGCGAGGGTTTGGATTTCGGGGTCGGAACGGTCGCCGCGCACCAAGGTGGTACGTCCACGGCGAACGCGCTCCACGCCACGCGGGGAGTAGATCTCGGCCGCGCCGGTGCGGGCGGTAACCTCGGTGGTGCCGTCGGGTTTCACCGAAATGCGATAGTCACCGGGTTCGGTGGGCCGGACGCTGACCGAGGGAGTATTGATGTCGATGTCGGAGGCGGAATTGCGGGAGACGTGCCAGGTGAGAGTGCCGCGGCCGAGTTCCACCGTATAGCGGCGGTATTCGATCTCGGACAGACGGAGATCGGATTCGGGGGCGATGCGAAGACGATTGGTGCCGTCGAATTGAAGTTCGGTGCGGGAGGCCAGGCCGGTAAGGATCCGGTCGGAGGCGACCAGGGGAGCATTCACGGCGGCGGAGATGACATCGCCCGAATCGCCGCGGCGGACGGTGACATCCCCATTGATGAGGCTAATACGGGCGACGCCACGGCCGGGCACATCCTGCGCTTCGTCGGTGTTCGGCCCCGTCGACTGGGCAAAAAGACCTGCCGGGGCGAAACACAGGGCAAACGAAACAAAGCCAACGCGAATTGAGGTAGTCATCGAAGATGTCCTTTCCGGCGTCTCCATGGTGCAATTCGAACTCCAAAAGCTAACTAGAAGATTCGAGGATAGTTGCGCTAAAATAAGCAAACATGTATGTGGCTGAAAAGCACCAAGCTGGTTTGAACCGCGCAGCCACGCTGGCTGGCATCCTCGCCGGCCCGGTGCTCTTGCTGGTCCTCGTCTCCGCCTTTTACTGGAAGCTGACCGCTAAGGACCAATATACCTGGCTCGACTCGCCGGATTTGGCCAATCAGGTCTTACCCTGGTGGAACTATCAGGCCCGGGAGTGGCATGCGGGGCGATTCCCGGCCTGGGAGCCAAACCAATGGGGCGGTCAGCCGCTGGTGGGCCAGATGCAACCGGGAGCGGCCTATCCGCTGAATTGGCTGTTGTTTTTAACCCCATTGCGGGAGGGGAAGCTCAAGCTCGGCTTTCTGCACTGGTATTTCATCCTTTACCATTGGCTGGCGGCGCTCAATTGCTACTTATTCTGTCGTTATATATACAGGTCGCGTGCGGCGGCGGTGCTGGGGGGTTGCATTTTCGCCTTCGGCGCGGCGGTGGGGAACATCGATTGGCCGCAGATGGTGAACGGCGCGATCTGGATGCCGTTGATTTTCCTGAACTTGTTCAAGATAAAGGATGAACCGGTGCGGGCCAACCTGCATGCGGCGTGGGCCGGATTCTGGCTGGGCTTCACCTGGCTGTCGGGTCATCACCAGATTCCGACCTTCGTGACGTACGCGGCGCTCGCGACGTGGTTGTGGATCGGCTTCGGCGAGGGGCGAAGTTGGCGGATTTATTTGCGCCCATTTCTGTTATTTATTTCGACGATGGGGCTGATTTCGGCCTTGCAGACGCTGCCGGCCGCCGAATACGGGCCTTTGGCGCGGCGTTGGGTGGGAATGACGGAAGCCGCCGAATGGAAAACGAAGGTCTCCTACCACGTGCACGAGCTCTATTCGCTCTTTCCCATCTCGCTGCTGGGCATTGTGTTCCCGGGCCTGAGCCGCAGTTTCCCCCCGTTTGTGGGCGTGGTGGCATTCACCCTGGCGCTGATAGGGCTAGTGGGCAGTTGGCGCAAGGATGGGCGTCTACGGTGGCTAGGCGCGCTGGGACTGTTGAGCATTCTGGTTTCGCTGGGGCCGAATAGCCTGCTGCATGGAGTGATGTATGCGTGGGTACCGCTGGTGGAGAAAGCGAGGTCGCCGGGGATGGCGATCGCAGTATTCGGCTTTGCCTGCGCGGCATTGGCGGCGGGAGGAGTGGACCGGTTGCGGCAAAGCGAGCACTTGCTGCCGGTGGCCCGGCGCCTGCTGTTGGGGCTGGCGGGGGTGGTGCTGGTGACGTACTTCGTGGTGGCCGAGGTGCGAGGGAAAGAGTCCTTCGTGGACGAACGGCCGATGATCACGGCGTTGGTGGCGGTGCTGCTGGTGGGGTTGTTGGCCTGGCATCGGACGGGCGAGCTATCGGGGCGGCAACTGGCGGCCGGGGTGCTGGGGCTGAGTCTGCTGGAACTCGCCAATATGAGCGGTTACGACTTCCCGAATGCGAATCGGCCGGGAGGCGGGAGGTTTCTCGAAGCGACGCGCGAGCACGACGATGTCGCCGCCTATCTGCGCGGTCTGAGGGAACCGGTGCGGGTGGAAGTAGACAACAAAGCCATCGCCTACAACTTCGGCGACTGGCACGGGATATCGCACTTTGGCGGTTATCTGGCGAGTTTGACGAGCAATCTGGTGGATATGGGCTCCAACTCCGTGCCGGGCCGGGCGATCTTCGGCATCTCGCACACGGTGGGTCGCGCGCCGGTGGAACCGGATCAGCAATTGGTGTTCAGCGGGAAGGCCGGAGTGAACGTGTATCGGCGGGCGGGCAATCATCCGCGGGTATGGACGGTGCACACGGTGTTGACGGTGGAACCGAATGGCCTGCGCTCGGCGATGGACCGATTGACGGCGTTGCAGGTGGGTCAGGCGGTAGTAGTGGTGAACCCGGCGCCGACGGTTCCCTTCCCGGGCCCGAACTGTGGCGAGGATCGGGTGCGGGTACGGAACGATGAGCCATCGAGGATTACGGTGGCCGCGCGGATGGGTTGCACCGGCGTAGTGGTGTTGGGCGATACCTACTATCCGGGGTGGCAGGCGACGGTGGACGGCACACCGGCCGAGTTATTGGTGGCCTATGGGGTAGCGCGCGCCGTGGTGGTGCCGAAAGGAGAGCACGAAGTGACGTTCCGGTATCAGTCGCGATCGCTGCAGTGGGGGGCGGGGATGAGTTTGGCGGGCGTCCTATTGCTGGTTGCGGTCACGTACGGGGCGCGGGCCAAGCGTAGCGCAGGACCAACCGCTGATTGATGGGGTCGAAACCCATTTGTTGGGCGGCGAAGCCGCGGCGGCGATAGAAGTGGCGGGCAGTGACATTTTCGACGGGGGTGTCGAGGGCGAGGCCTTGGGGGCAGCGGAGGCAGGCGAGAGCGATCAGGGCACGGCCGAGTCCGCGGTGCTGGGCGTGGGGAGCGACGAAGAGCTGTTCGACCCAGCCGGTCGGATGGGACGGAAAGAGGATGAGGAAGGCGAGCAGGTCCCCGTCCACCCACACTTCCGCCTCTTGAGCGTAATGCCGCAAAAAGCGTTCGCGAAAAGCGGACCGGGGATGGGGATGACGGCGAGGGGAAAAGGTGTGGTGCCAAGTGTCGTACCAACAGTCGATCAGGGGCTCGAGATCAGCGGAGGTGTAGGGTCGCAGCAAACGCTTTAGGATAGGCGGGACCTGCGGTGGTGCGCCAGCCCTGGAGGTACTGGACTGGCGCCGCGGCCGCCTGATTCAGGGGAATCGATGCTGCAATTAAGTCTAATATATTGAATAGCTTAGCCGGAAACCCAGGGATGCGCGTGGATGCCCCCGTTCGGGGATTAAGGCTATTCGATTCAATGGCATAGAAGAAAACTGTGTCTGAACTGAGATTAGCGGCAACCCGTTCAGGGAAGATTGGGCCGATTCGCCGAGAAAATCAACGAAGTTACACGTTCACTTTGCGGAACTGTGGCAAGCAGAGCACTGGCCGAAAATGACGATGTCATGCCCGGTCATACGGAAGCCAGTCGGCACCAGCGACTTGACGTTCAGGCACCCGCTGAGTTCAAAGACCTGCTCGCATTGCTGGCAGCGGAAATGATGATGATGATCCTTGCCGGCTACCTCATAGCGCGAGGATTCGCCTGGCAGGTCGACTTTTACCAGGACGCCTTCTTCGAAGAGCGTGTTGATGGTGCGATAGACGGTAGCAATGCCCACGCCCTCGACTTCCTGGGCGACTTCCTGGAGGACGTCCTGCGGGCCGAGCGGCCGGTTCAGTTTTTCAAAAACCGCCCGGATGGCCCGGCGTTGGCGAGTGCTGCGCGTCATGGGCTTCAAGCGTAAAAGGCTCCGTTTCCTAGAGTAGCGTTCCAGACCATAGAGTAACGGGGCCGTGATGGTCGCAGTGGCCAGCGTGGGGATGATGGAGGTGGCCATCGACCAGATAATCCACATGATCGCCATGGGGGACGGCGGGGTGGCCGCAATCGGGCCCGTGGACGTGGGCCGCGTGATGGCCGCCGCAAAGATGCGCCGGTGTGCAGTCGGCCGGATTCTGCGCGGAGATCTCGAACACGCATTCGTCGTAGTGGCCATCATGCGCCTGATGGAGGTGGCCATCATGCAGGAAGTCGACGTGGTCGCCGTGGGCGATGGCGAGGTGGCCGCAGCCTTCGCCGTGCTGATGCTCGTGTTGGGGATGGGCTATACAAGACATGATTTACTTCACTCCTTTTTTGAGACTTTTGGGGGATTTGGGGGCGGGCAGGCCTTCGCTGGCATGAGCCAAGGCATTCGAAATCAGTTCGGCGATATGCGAGTCGGCGAGGCCATAGAGAATGTGCTGACCATCGCGGCGGCGGCTGACCAGGTCAGCGGCGCGCAGCACGCGGAGACGCTGGGAGACCGTGGAGAGGCCATCGTCATCGATTTCGGCGATCTCGGAAACGCAGAGTTCGCCCTGCGCCAGGACGGCCAGCAGACGGAGACGGGGCGGGTCGCCGAGGGCTTTGAAGATACGTACCGCACGCTCGAGCGCGGCGGCAGAGGCGGGGGAGGGAACGCGGCGTCGCCGATGTTCGCCCGGGGCGCAGGCTGGGGAATCGTTTTTGAGAGCCGACAACACCTTCATTACTTCACTACCTATTGAAGTGTTGCATGCATTTACCGGACGGGTCAACCAGGGTGCATGGTAAAATCGGGGCGTTGCGCCAAAGCGTGGCCAAAGCATGGATAGCACCCCTCATAAGTCGCCGGCCGGGACGGTGGATTCGCCGGTGATGGACCGCGTGCCGCCGGATCGTCTGCGTGACCTTGAGGACGCCCTCGGCGAGACTATCCGGGGCAAAGACGAAGTGGTGCGGCTATCGCTGGTCTGCCTGCTGGCGCGCGGACATCTTTTGATTGAAGACGTGCCTGGCGTGGGCAAAACGACGTTGGCTTCGGCCCTGGCGCGTGGCGTGAATTGCGGCTTCCATCGCCTGCAATGTACCAGCGACATGCTGCCAAGCGACATTATCGGCGTCACCATCTATAGTCCGCAAGCGACCGAGTTTGAGTTTAAGCCGGGGCCGGTGTTTACCAATTTTCTCCTGGCTGACGAGATCAACCGCGCGACGCCAAAGACGCAGTCGGCGTTGCTGGAGGCGATGAACGAGCATCAGGTGACGGTGGACGCGCGGACCTATCCCTTGGAGGCGCCGTTCATGGTGATCGCCACCCAAAATCCGGCCGAGCATCACGGCACTTATCCACTGCCTGAAAGCCAACTGGATCGCTTCCTAATGAAACTGGAGATCGGGTATCCGGACCGCGCCAGCGAGCGGGCCATTCTGCGCGGAACGGCGCGTGCGGCCTCCGGCGGCCGACAGGTGCTCGAGACCAGCGAATTGATGCGGCTGCAGCGGCAGGTGGAATTGGTGGCGATTGACGATGCCTTGGCCGACTATATTCTGGCCATTGTGGAGCGGACACGCCGCCACGACGGGCTGACCTTGGGAGTGAGTCCGCGGGGCGCGCAGGCGCTCTTCCGCGCGACCCAAGCGCTGGCCTTAGTGCAGGGGCGCGAGTACGCGCTGCCGGACGACGTGAAGCGCCTCGTGGTGCCGGTGTTCGCGCATCGGGTGACGGTGAATTCGCGGGGCGCGTTGGGGCGAAGCACCGACACCGCCAAGCGCATCATCCAGGAGATCCTGACCCTGGTGGAAGTTCCGCTTTAGAATCAGCAGCCACATAACTTAACTGAGCCGCGGTAGGGGCAAAGGGAAACCTTTCGAAACTGGCGCCGTCTGAGCACTATGGAGTCCGTGATATTCTCAGGCATATCCGGTGGCTGATAAGTGAGGCAAATGCGCTCCCGAATTTGGATCTTCTCGCTCGTTTTGGCCTTCATGGTCATATCGCTGACGTACGCCCAGCGGAGGAGCCGGCCGAGCTTTGACGACGAAGACGGTCCCGTCATCACTCCCCCCGATGCCGGTGAGAAGACGGAGTTTACCTTTACCCGTCTGCGCTACCCCTCGTTTCGCGGCGGAAGCGGCTATTGGGGTGTGCGCGGCAGTTGGTCCACCGATTACCCGAAGGCCGATCGGCAGTTCGTCCAGGGCGTGCGCAGATTGACCCGGCTGCATGTGCGTTCGGTGGAAGATGTGGTGGATCTCGACTCCGATGAAATTTTCAATCATCCCTGGATTTACGCCGTCGAAGTGGGCCACTGGGACCTCAATGAAAAGCAGGCCGCCAAACTGCGTGAGTACTTGTTGAAGGGCGGCTTCCTAATGGTGGACGACTTCCATGGTTCCATCGAATGGGAGATCTTCACGGCCTCCCTTTCGCGCGTCTTCCCCGATCGGCCAGTAGTGGACCTGGCCAACAAAGAGCCAATCTTCCACGTGATGTACGACCTCGACGAGCGCTTTCAGATCCCCGGCATCGTGATGTTCTATTCCGGCCAAACCTATGAGCAGGACGGAGTAGAGGGCAAGTGGCGCGGGGTGCTGGACGACAAAGGGCGCGTGATGGTGGGTATTTGCCACAACATGGACATCGGCGACGCCTGGGAACACGCCGACATGCCGCGGTATCCGGAGCATTATGCGTCGCTCGCCTACCGTATCGGCATCAACTACATTGTGTATTCGATGACCCATTAGGACTAACAATTTTGTTCGAGTTTCTATTTAGCTATCCATCCCGGGTTTATGAAAAAGGGCAATTTGTGTTGCTCGGCGGCTGGCCGATCTGGGCCTGGGCGCTCTTGGCGATCACCGTGGCGGGGGGCTTGGCCTGGCCTTATTTCCGCAGCCGTAACGATGGAGAAGTGCGGATCCAAGGCTGGCAATCGGTGGTGCTGTGGGGCTTGCAGGCGGCGATGGCATTGTTGCTGTTGAGCCTGTTGTGGCAGCCGGCGTTATTAGTGGCGACGCTGAAACCCCAGCAAAACGTGGTTGCGGTGGTGGTGGACGATTCGAAGAGTATGGCGATCGCCGACGAGAGTGGCGGCAAGACCCGCGCGGCGACGGCCAAAGAGATTCTGAATGCCGGCTTGCTCGAGCAATTGAAAAAGCAATTCCAGGTGCGGATGTATAAAGTAGGCCGCTCGCTCGAGCGATTGGATAAGACCGAGGATATCCAGGCCACGCAAACGGCGACGCGGCTTTCGGACGCCTTGCGCGGGGTGGCGGCCGAATCGGCGAGCGTGCCGCTGGGCGCGATCGTCCTGCTGAGCGATGGCGGTGACAATGCGGGCGGCATTGATCTGGCAACGCTGTCGGAAGTCCGCAGCCGGCGCATTCCGGTGCATACCGTGGGGCTGGGCCGCGAGAAATACGATCGCGACTTAGAGATTATGTCGGTCGACGTACCGGCGCGGGCCTTGGCCGATTCGCGGATTACGGCGCAAGTAACTCTCCGGCAAACGGGCTATGCCAAGACCAAAGTGAATCTGACTTTGCGCGATGGAACGAAGATCCTGGGTCAACAGACCATGGTGATGAAGGCCGATGGCGAGCCGCAGACCGAAAGTATCCTGTTTAATGCCGGCCCGGCGGGGCCCAAGGCTCTGCAGATCGGGGTGGCGCCACTCGAAAATGAAGAGAATCGGGCGAATAACCAAGTTACTCGCTTAGTGAATGTGGAAGCTACGAAGCCACGCATTCTGTATATTGAGGGCGAGCCGAAGTGGGAGTATAAGTTTATCCGGCGGGCGCTCGAAGAAGACAAGACCGTCTCGATCACTTCGATGCTGCGCACGACACAGAACAAGATCTACCGGCAGGGTGTCGCCGAGCCGAAGGAACTGGAAAATGGATTCCCGGATAAGGCAGAAGAGCTCTTCCAATATCAGGGCCTAATCATTGGGGGCGTCGAGATCGGGTACTTTACTACGGCGCAGCAGGAGCTGATTCGGCAGTTTGTCGATCGGCGAGGCGGCGGGTTGTTATTTCTGGGGGGACGGAACGGGTTGTCGGATGGCGGCTGGGGAAGGTCCGGCCTGTTGGATCTTCTGCCGGTCTCTATTGGCGACCGGCGCGATACCTTCAAACGGGACCGGGCTAAGGTGGAATTGGCACCCGGTGGCCAAGATAGTCTCATCACCCGCTTAGTCGAAAATCCAGAAGCGAATATCGAGCGCTGGAAGAAACTGCCGGAAATTGAGAACTATCAGGAAACTGGCGCGGCTAAGCCCGGTGCGGTGGTACTGGCTGAGTTTCTAGTAGGCGGGAAGCGAATGCCTTTGTTAGCGACCCAAAATTACGGCCGGGGGCGCTCGGCAGTGCTGGCGACAGCGGGCACTTGGCGGTGGCAGATGTTGCAGCCGCTGGAAGATAAGACGCACGAACTATTTTGGGAACAGCTTTGCCGGTGGCTGGTGACGTCGTCGCCGCCGCGCGTGCTTTCGTCGACGCCGAAGCAAGTGCTGACGGACGAAACCAAAGTGCAGATTCGGGCCGAGGTGCGGGATAAGACCTATCTGCCCGTGTCCGACGCGCAGGTACAGGCGCGGGTGCTATTGCCCGATGGCAGTTCGGAGATGGTCGATCTGCGGCCGGAGCCAATGTCCGCCGGCCAGTATACGGCCACCTGGGACGCGGATAAGCCAGGTGCTTATGTGGCCGAGATTGTCGCCAAGCGCGGCACCGAGGAATTGGGAACCGACTTATTCAACTTCCGGCGCGAGGACGGCGTGGCTGAGAACTTTGGCTCAGAACAGAATAAGGAGTTACTCGAAAAGTTATCTGCGCAAACCGGCGGCGTGTATTACTCGCCGTCTACGGCGTCGAAACTGGCCAAGGACATTTCCTATTCTGAGGCCGGCATCACCGTGCGCGAGGCCAAGGACTTGTGGAATCTGCCGATCGTGTTTTTCTTGATTCTGTTGATGCGCGCTACTGAATGGATGCTGCGCCGAAAATGGGGCGTGGTATGAGCCGTAGTCTGAGATGGCCGTTAGCGCTAATTTTGAGCGCCAACCTGTGGGGCACCACTTACTATGTCACCGTGTCCGGTTTGGGCGGCGAGGCGGAGTACGAAACCCGATTCAATGGATTGGCCAACGAGGCGCACAAGTTGGTTTCGGGCACGCCTGACGCGAAGGCCTATTTGCAGCAGGGTCCGTCGGCGACGAAGGCCAAGATCCGTGAGTCGTTCGGGCAAATCGCTACCGATGCCACGGCGGATGACAACTTAGTGGTGCTGTTGATTGGCCACGGAACCTTCGATGGGGCGGAGTATAAGATCAACCTGCCGGGTCCGGATCTGTCGGGTGTAGAGTTGGCTGCCCTACTCGATCGGGTGAAGGCGAAGAAACAGTTAGTCGTCAACAGCACTTCGGCCAGCGGGTCTTCAGTGGCTTCGTTGCAGAAGCCGAATCGCGTGGTGATTGCGGCGACCAAGAGCGGGGCGGAACGCAACGCCACGGTGTTTGCCCGCTTCTGGGTAGAAGCGTTGCGGGATCCGGGCGCGGACGCCGACAAAAACGACACGGTAACGGCGATGGAAGCTTATCGCTATGCGGACCAGAAGACCGTGCAATATTACGAACGAGCGAAGCGGATTGCGACGGAGCACGCGGTGCTCGAAGATACGGGCCAAGGCGAAGGCGTGCGCAATCCGACGGCTGACAATGGGCACGGGTTAGTCGCCTCGCGCACGCCG
>Ga0105049_10000906_pt1 | contig 34098 bp, 17 predicted proteins | sample MAT06_FD_78087 | JGI IMG/M metagenome (GOLD analysis project Ga0105049, IMG submission 78087) | Freshwater microbial communities from Lake Fryxell liftoff mats and glacier meltwater in Antarctica - MAT-06 | ecosystem: Environmental > Aquatic > Freshwater > Ice > Liftoff microbial mat | place...
AAATTTGTGATGTTTGACCTGCGCTGCCTAACACCGTGAAGTATGTTGCCATCAAAAAAACACCCCAAAATAACTATGAACAAACTACACTCATCCAGAAGACCTGGCAATCATCTTCTATCCCAATTGCAGCAAAAACTCCTTCAACAATTCTCCGTCCGCATCAATTTTTGTACTCTTTTTTTCTAACTCCAGTTGTTTTTTGATGGGTTCAGGAATGGGCACCGCTTCGCCAATTACAGGTTCTACCACATCATAAAATTTTACGGGATGTGCTGTTTCCAAAACCATTCCGTTCTGATCGGGATGTTCTTCTAAATATCGCTCCAAAGCCAGGAAGCCAACGGCTCCATGCGGATCTAATAAATATTGATTGGTTTGATAAACCGATTGCAACGTAGCTTTCGTTTCCTCATCTGAAATACTACAACTGCTAAAAATATTTTGTAACGATTTAAACTCGTGGTGAAACAATTCCAGTATCCTGATAAAATTACTTGGATTACCAACGTCCATCGCATTAGAGATCGTTGCTACCGCCTTTTTAGGTTGATATTTTTCAGTAACCATAAAATCCGGCACCACGTCATTTGCGTTGCAGGCTGCAATAAAATGCCTGACCGGTAACCCGGAAATATGTGCCAGAATACCTGCGCAAATATTTCCAAAATTGCCACTGGGAACTGCTATCACCGGTGGATTTTTTTTATCTGCCCATTGCTTGTAGGCAAAGAAATAATACAATTGCTGCGGTAACCAACGAGCTACATTAATTGAGTTGGCAGATGTAAGGAATAACTTTTCGTTGAGCGTTTCATCAGTAAATGCCTGCTTCACCATTTGCTGGCAATCATCAAAAGTACCGTCTACTTCCAGCGCATGAATATTTTTACCCAATGTGGTCAACTGCTTTTCCTGAACGGAACTTACTTTGCCGGAAGGATACAAGATCACCACTTCAATTCCATCCACATCATAAAAACCATTGGCCACAGCCCCTCCGGTATCTCCGGATGTTGCAACCAACACGGTCACCTTTTTATTGGCAGCGCCGGGCGAAGATGGATGATTCACAAAATACCCGAGGCACCTGCTCATAAACCTGGCGCCCACATCTTTAAAAGCCAGTGTGGGACCGTGATACAATTCTAAAGAAGAAATGCGATCTGTAACTTTTACCAATGGTATCTCAAAGTTGACGGTTTCATTCACTATGCGGCGCAACACCTCTTCAGGAATGGTATCACCCACATAAGGCTTTATCACCTGAAAAGCAATTTCTTCGTTTGAATATTGTGTAACATTTTTAATCAGTTCTTTTGACACGGCGGGTATTCTCTCAGGAAAGTAAAGGCCTTTATCAGGTGCTTGTCCATTGATGGTAGCCTGTTTAAAATCTACTTCCGGTGATTGATGATTGGTACTAAAATATTGCATTGAAATGGATAATTGATGTTTTTTATAAAGCCGAATACATTCCTAATTCGTCATTTTTAATTCTTAATTTCTAATTTCTAATTCCTATCTCATAATTCATAACTCATAACTCGTAATTCCTAACTCATAACTCATAATTCCTTACTCATAACTCATATCTCATCACTCACAATCCTCACACCGCCCTTATTGATGGTGGTGACGTGTGTATGAAAATCCAACTCAATGCGATTGTAAATTTCCTGCATCACTGTTTGTACTTTTACTGCGGTAGCCTCATCCCTGCTTAGCATAAAAATAGAAGGACCAGATCCGGAAATACCACCTCCCAATGCGCCGGCTTCTCTACACTTGCTTTTTACTTCATCAAAGCCAGGGATTAAAATACTTCTTACCGGCTCTATGATTACATCTTCCAGCGAACGGCCAATTAAATCAAGATCATTACCCATGAAGCCTGCAACCAGTCCGGCGATATTACCCCATTGCCTGATGGCATCTTTCAGCAATACTTCTTTACGCAAAATTTGGCGGGCATCTTTGGTACGCACTTCAATTTGCGGATGCACAATCGTAACAAAAAGATCGGGTGAAGGAATTGAAATAATATCAAGTGGAAGAATGCTGCGAATTAAGGTGATGCCGCCATAAATACAAGGCGCCACATTATCGGCATGTTTAACACCGGAAGCAACTTTTTCACCAAACATGGCAAAACGAACGAGGTCTTTATTTGAAAATATATTACCTAGTAAATGATTGGCTGCTACTACAGAACCCGCTGCACTTGCGGCACTGGAACCAATGCCGCTACCCGGTTTTATCCGCTTATGAATGGTTACTTCAAAACCTATTGGTATATCCAGTTCATTGATCATTTCTATTAGCGGAGCGCCGGCTGTATTTTGCGCTGGGTCGGTCGGTAACGGATAGCCGTCGGCACTGTGTATGATTATTTTCTTTTCGTCCAGCAATTTAACTTCCATCAAATCGTTGGGCTCATTTAAACACATCCCCAGAACATCAAAGCCACAGACCAGGTTTGCCACTGTTCCGGGTGCCAATACCTTTACAATCGTGTTGGTAGTGAGCTTGGGTGATTTAAGAGTAACTGCTTTTAATTCCTGTTTAGTCGAATTCATATTTCAATTATTTAGGGGCCTGCTTCCGCCTTCTTTTTGGAGGTTGGGTAAGGTTTATATTCTTCCTGTTCTGATGATATCTGCAAAAACGCCCGATGCAGTAATGTCTGCACCAGCACCGGCTCCTTTAATTACCAACGGCTGGTCCACATACCGGTCCGTATAAAAAAGCACGATGTTATCCTTTCCATACAAATGGTAAAAATCATGCTGCGGATCAATATGCTGCAAACCAACCGCAGCTTTTCCATGATCGTATTTGGCAACAAACTTTAATTTTTTTCCGGTAGCTGCGGCTTCTTCGTACAAGCTTTTAAAATGTGCTTCATGCTTTTCCATCGACTGGTAAAAATCGGCTACTGATCCCTGCATACATTCCACCGGCATAAATGAATTATTGACGATATCTTCCATCTCCATCTTCTCGCCCACCTCCCGTGACAGAATCATTATTTTACGCATCACATCTTTACCGCTTAAATCAAGTCGAGGATCCGGTTCGGTGTAACCTTCGTCCTGCGCCTGTTTTACCACAGATGCAAAACTTTTTTTACCATCATAGTTATTGAAAACAAAATTCAATGTGCCACTTAAAACTGCCTCCATCGTATGCACCTTATCACCACTCCGCAACAAATCGTTCAGTGAAACAATAATTGGCAAACTGGCGCCCACATTGGTTTCAAAAATAAATTGTGCATTGTATTCAGTAGATAGTTTTTTAAGTTTAGTGTAATAAGCGTAACTAGATGAACAAGCGATCTTATTACAAGCTACTACCGAAATACTTTTTTCCAGAAACTGATCGTAGCAGGAAGCTACCAGCTCATTGGCGGTGACATCTGCAAACACGGCATTGCGCAAATTTTTTGCGAGAATAGCCTCTATAAATTCTTGCATACTCATGGCAGGACCATTGGCCAGTAAGTCTTTCCAGTTATTCAGATCAATTCCTTCATCATTGAACAGCATTTTTTTACTGTTGGCCAGTCCAACTACATTAATTCTCAGGTGCAGTTTTTCCTGCAGGTATTTTTGTTGTTTTAAAATTTGCGCCACCAGTTTGCTACCTACATTTCCTACACCCGCAATAAACAGATTCACTTCTTTGTAAACGGTTTCAAAAAACTCTTCGTGCAATACATTGATTGCCTTTTTTACATCATGCGTAGAGATGACTGCAGAAATATTTCTTTCGGATGATCCCTGGGCAATGGCCCTTACGTTTACACCATTGCGACCAAGATTACCAAACATTTTACCACTGATCCCCGGATGACTTTTCATATTATCACCCACAAGTGCAATGATCGCCAGTTCTTTTTCCACTATGATCGGGTCCACTTTTTTTGTTTCAATTTCATAAGCAAAAGCCTCGTCAATGGTCCGCTTTGCGTCATCTGCATTTACTGCATCAATACCAACACAAATAGAATGCTCAGAAGAACTTTGGGTGATCAGAATTACATTGATTTTTTTTGCAGCCAGCGCTTCAAATAATCTTTTTGAAAAGCCCGGAATACCCACCATGCCACTGCCTTCCAGGCTCAACAGCGAAATGCTGTTGATACTTGAAATACCACGAATGCTATTACCATTAAAGGTGGATTCTTTTTGTATTACAGTCCCTAAATCTTCCGGCGAAAATGTATTTTTTATCCAGGTGGGAATACCCTTGCTGCTAACCGGTTGTATGGTAGGTGGGTAAATGACTTTTGCACCAAAATGAGACAGCTCCATCGCCTCCTGGTAGGATATCTGTGGAATGATTTTCACGTTGGTCACCAATCTTGGATCAGCAGTCATCATACCCGAAACGTCTGTCCATATTTCCAGTACATTCGCATCCAATGCTGCCGCAATGATTGCTGCTGTATAATCAGAACCACCTCTGCCTAAAGTGGTATTGGTTCCATTGGCGTCAGATGAAATAAAGCCTGGTAATATAAATAATTCAGCAGTGGCTGCGTTGAAAAATTTCCTTATTTTTTGATTGCTCACCCCAAAGTCTACCGCTGCTGCACCGAAGTTGGAATTGGTGATAATAATTTCCCGGGAATCTTTCCACTCGCTGTTTTCCATTTCAGTTTTAAAACGGGCGGCTATAATAGATGAAGATAAAATTTCTCCATAACTCACAATCCTGTCCTTGGTACGTTCAGATAATTCACCTAGTAAAAAAATACCGTTGCATATATCTTCAATTTCATTGCAAAAAGTTTTTACCATGCTCAATACACGGCTCTGTTGTGTGATCGGAATTAACTCTTTTACGGTTTGTAAATGACGCTGCTCGGCCTCCAGTAATTTTTCTTTGTATGTTTCATTGCCCTCTGATGCTAACTGACTGCACAACAATAAAATATCCGTTATTCCACCCAATGCTGACACGACAACAATTGTTTTATCTTTTTTTACTTTTTCGCTCACGATGGCGATCACCTTGTTTATATTCTCTGCGTTCTTAACTGAACTGCCTCCAAACTTTAAAACCTGCATGATTGTTTTTTTGTGTGTAAATGTAAATAGTAAAAAGCAATATTATTTCACCAGAAATGAAGCCTGTTGCCCAATGGTAATATGAAGAAGATAAACCCTTAACGGGTAATCGTAGTAGCAATTGTAACAGTGGTGCAGGCGGCTGTTGAAGCTGCTGAATTTTTGCGGGAGATAATATGTAAATTCACTTGAAGCACTTTTATATTGCGCTAAATTAAGTGTTTAATTGTATTAGAGCTGAAGTATTTGAAAATTTTGAGGTATTTTCATGTTTTACTTGTGTTTGCTGCCAGCATTCTCACATTTTATTAAAAATTATTGAATTATGGATCATCAGTCAACAAGGGGTTTGCAGCATTTTAAAGATTTAATTGGACTTAAGTTTCAGTTGTACAACAGTCTTTTTACATCACTTCCCTTTCACCGGATCGAAAAAACCGGTATTTTACTCTCACTTCTATTAAATAATTGTGAAGAGGGCTACAAGAAAAAACAAAGCCCAACAGAAATACTTGAAGATTTTTTTTCAAAACATACTACTTATAAACAACCACAGGAAAGACTGGATTTGTTATTCCGTTTTATTCAATACATCGAACGGCAGGTTGTATTATTTGATGCATTGGAAGATGCAGGTTTTAAAGAAGTGCATGACATCGCCGGGGTTGGAACACTCAAACACCTTGAAAGTGAAGTAATAGAGCAGCACAAGCAAGAGGAATTGAAAGAGAAGCTGAAGACCTTTGCGATCAGGCTGGTACTAACTGCACATCCAACCCAATTTTATCCCGGCTCGGTATTGGGTATTATCAACGATTTATCCAATGCCCTAGCCGAAAACAATGCGGTACAGATCAATATGTATTTGCAGCAACTGGGCAAAACACCTTTCTTTAAAAAACAAAAACCAACTCCATACGATGAAGCCATGAACCTGATCTGGTACCTGGAGAATATATTTTACCCGGCCGCCGGAAGAATTATTTCCTTCTTAAAAAATCAGTTCCCAGAAGCCGTGGACGATAAAAACCCAATCATCAACATGGGCTTTTGGCCGGGTGGAGACCGGGATGGCAACCCATTTGTAAAGGCAGCTACCACTTTAAAAGTGGCCGATGCATTAAGAGGCGGTATCATCAAATCATATTACCTTGAAATAAGAAGAATCAGGCGCAGGCTCACGTTCGACGGAGTAGAATCCATTTTAATTGAACTGGAAAAGGATATGTACAACAATATCTTTATTCCCGGGCAGCGTACCCCTTTAGATAAAGCCAACATTTTAAATTCGCTTTTAAGAATAAAAGAGATTCTTATCTATAAGCATAACAGTTTATTCCTTCACCTGATTGATAACCTGATCAATAAAGTAAATGTTTTCGGATTACATTTTGCCTCGCTTGACGTAAGGCAGGAAAGCACTATACATGGGAATGTGCTGGCAGAGATTGCAGCCAAATCCGGCGCTATTACACCAGATTACACCAATCTTTCTGCTGTTGAGAAAATAGCGTTGTTAACCAGTATCACAGCGACCGTTAGCGATGAACCTTTTGAAAATGAGTTGACCATTGATACCATTGCAACCATTAAGGCGATCAAATCTATTCAGGATTTTAATGGAGAAGCCGGCTGCAACAGGTACATCATCAGCCAGTGCAATAGCGCTTTAAACGTGATGGAAGTATTTGGATTGTTTCTGATATGTGGTTGGCAAAAAGATTCCATGAGTATAGATATCGTTCCTTTGTTTGAAACCGTAGATGATCTTCAACATGCTGCTGACGTAATGCAAACATTGTACTCCAATCCAACATACAACGCCCACTTAACCAAAAGAAATAAGCGTCAAACGATTATGCTTGGCTTTAGTGATGGCACCAAAGATGGCGGGTACCTAATGGCTAACTGGAGTATTTACAAAGCAAAAGAAGAGTTAAGCACCATTTCAAAAGAATATGGTATTGAGGTAGTTTTCTTTGACGGTCGTGGCGGACCTCCATCAAGAGGCGGTGGTAAAACCCATAAGTTTTATGCTTCCATGGGACATAATATTTCCAATAAGGAAATCCAGTTAACTGTGCAGGGACAAACTGTGAGCTCCAACTTTGGCACGGTGGATGCAGCCCAGTTTAACATTGAACAATTGTTGCATGCAGGTATATCCAACGATCTTTTTAATAACAGGGATATAACGCTTGAAAAAGATGAAGAATCTTTATTGGAAGAACTGGCCAATGAAAGTTTTAGAAAATACACCTCGCTGAAGAATCACCCCTATTTTGCCGATTATCTATCGCAGGTAAGTCCGTTGAAATTTTACAGCGAAACCAATATTGGCAGCAGGCCTGCTAAACGTGGAGGTGGCAATAAATTGTTATTTAAAGATCTCCGGGCAATTCCTTATGTGGGTGCCTGGGCGCAGCTTAAACAAAATGTAACCGGTTATTTTGGTGTGGGTTCAGCACTAATGGAACTGGACAAACAAGGAAAGTTTCCACACATAAAAAGACTGTATCAGAATTCATTGTTTTTTAAAACACTTTTAGATAATTGCGAGATGTCAATGAAAAAATGCTTCTTTCCGCTCACTGCTTTTTTAGCGAAGGATGAAAAGTATGGGGTAATATGGAACATGATTTACGATGAATATATTTTAACAGAGCAGTTTATTTTAAGGCTTTCTGACAAAACAGAATTGATGAATGATTACCCGGTTGACCAGCTTTCAATCATCATGAGAGAAAGAATTGTGTTGCCGTTACTTACCATTCAACAGTTTGCAATTATGAATATCCGGGAGATAGAAGACAACCTAATTAATTCGCCGTTAAAAGAAACTTACGAAAAACTGGTGATACGGTCTTCATTTGGAATCATCAATGCAGGAAGGAATTCAGCCTAATTAAATTTTTTCTTTTCAAAGGGAAGCAAATCGCACATTGTTTTAAATGAATGACGTTCGATCGCTTCCCTATTTTGGTACCCAAAAAAGATAGTTGTCTTTTCTTGATGCTTATGCTTACAACCTAAACAAAATTAAATAGTCGCTACCGTGACATATAATTGTGTGAAAATGTAATTAATGGTTAGGTTTTGAATTGGCTTTGCCGTAGGTTTGGCAAAATCAAAACCATACAAATGAAGATTAAAAACTTTCTGTTTAGCCTTTTTGCAATGATAACTTTCCTCCATTGCACAAACTTACAGGCACAAACCGCATTACCCCTAAGTGCTAAAGTAGTAAAAGGCAAATTAGACAACGGCCTTACTTATTACATTTTACCTAACAAAAAACCCGAGAATAAAGTAGAACTGCGATTGGCCATTAATGCGGGTGCAATCAACGAAGATGACGACCAGCAAGGACTGGCGCATATGGCAGAACACATGGCTTTTAACGGCACAAAGAATTTTAAAAAGAATGACATCGTATCATTTTTGCAGGATATTGGCGTAGGCTTTGGCAGCGATTTAAATGCTTATACCAGCTTTGATGAAACGGTGTACATTTTACCTATCCCTACCAGCAAGCCTGAAAATCTTGAAAAAGGATTCCAGGTGCTGGAAGACTGGGCACATAATGTATCGTACAATAACGACGATATTGACAGCGAGCGTCCCATTATTCTGGAAGAAAGCCGCCTGGGTAAAGGAGCCGATGACCGTATGTTTAGGAAATTATATCCAAAACTTTTCAAAGGTTCGTTATATGCCAATCGTTTACCCATTGGCGTTGATAGCATCATCAAAGGCTTTCCGCATGATGCCATTAAAAGATTTTACAAAGACTGGTACCGGCCCAATTTGATGGCAGTAATGGTGGTAGGTGATATCACCGTTGAAAAAGCGGAAGCCTTGATTAAAAAACATTTCTCCGGGTTAAAAAATCCTGAAACGATTCGGGAGAGAAAATATGCAGTAGTACCAGCCTATGCCAGTTCTGATGCTTTGGTAATAACCGATAAGGAAGCCACCAGTTACCAGGTTAGTGTGCAATATCCAACCTTTGTAAAAAAGGATCTTGTAACAGATACCGATTATAAAAATCAACAAATCCGGTCTTTGTTTTCTACCATCTTTAACCAACGTTTACAGGAACTCACCCAAAAAGAAAATCCACCCTATCTGTATGCATTTGGAAGTTTTGGTTCATATGCAAGGGGATATGATGCCTTTTCACTGGCAGCAGGTTCCGGCACCAATAATCCAACAACGGCGCTTACAGCTTTGATGACAGAAGTAGAACGGGCAAAACGTTTTGGCTTCACACAGTCCGAACTGGAAAGGGCTAAAAAAAGCTACCTCAACCGGATGGAAAAAGCGTATAATGACCGGGATAAAACTGAATCAGGCGCACTGATAGGTGAACTGGTACAGAACTTTTTAGAAAAAGAAGCGATGCCTGGTATTGAAGTAGAATTTGAACTTACTAAAAAAATACTACCGACCATTACGCTTGAAAATATCAATGCCGTACTGGATGTAATAAAAGGTGATAAAAACAAACTGGTAGCTGTAATGGGACCGGAAGGAACCGATAAAATAATTTTGCCCGATAGTATGCAGTTGATGCAAACGCTGGCAGCGGCTGAAAAAGTGGACGTAAAAGCGTATGAAGAAAAAGTAATTGCAACTAACCTATTGAGTAAAGAACCTAAAGCAGGTAAAGTAGTAAGCAAAATTTCGGATGCTAAATTAGGCACCACTACGCTGAAATTATCCAATGGCGTAACTGTTACCTTAAAGAAAACAGATTTTAAAAATGATGAAGTCATTATGTCTGCAGCAAGATATGGTGGTAAAAATGCTTATGGCATTAAGGATAAATTCAATGCAGAATATGCTACACAAATAGCCGCTACCATGGGTTTTGGAAATTTCTCGCCTACTGATTTAAGAAAATCACTGGCGGGCAAAACAGCTTCAGCAAATGATATCTTCTCTGGTACACAGGATGGTTTTAGCGGCAGCAGTTCTGTAAAAGATGTAGAAACCATGTTGCAGCTTTTATACCTGCACGTAACGGAACCCCGAAAAGACACAGCACTTTTCAATTCCTTTATTCAAAAAAACAAATCGCAATTGGCAATGTTGAGCTCTAATCCGCAGGCAGCCTTTGTAGATACCTTTTACAAAACCATGTTTAACAACAATCCGCTGGCACCGGTTGCCGTACCACATGCAGAGTATTTTGACCAGGTGAAGCTTGACAGGGCAATGGAAATCTACAAAGAACACATGGGTGATGTAAGTGAAATGCAGTTTGCCATTGTTGGAAATATTGATGAAGCCAAATTGATTCCAATGCTTGAAAAATACATTGCATCGCTTCCTTCAAGTGGTAAAAAATTCACTTATACTGATAACAAAGTTCGTACTGTAAAGGGCAAAATAAATTTAAATGCCTACAAAGGAAAGGAGGAAAAGAGTTTAATTCTTGCGGTATTTGCAGGGGAAACACCCTTCAGCGAAGATGAAGCGTTAAAGGCAAGCGCATTAACTGAAGTATTGAACATCCGCATCATTGAGGAGCTGCGTGAAAAAGTGCAGGGTATTTATGGTGGAGCTATCTTTGGAGGCTTGGAGAAAGTGCCTTACAACTCTTACTCCTTCATAGCCCAGTTGCCTTGTGGTCCGGAAAAAGCAGATACGTTGACACAGGCTTTACAAATTGAAATTGCTAAAATCCGCAAAAATGGTATAGAAGAAAGCTACTTGTCGAAAGTGAAAAAACAATGGCTGGAAACGCACAAGGAAACGATCAAAAGCAATGCGGCTTGGGCTGGAAATATCATCAGTAGCAAAGTGGAAGGGGAAAACATAGATCGTTTTGTGAACTATGAAAAATATGTTGAAAAGCTAACAACTGCCGACATAAAAAAAGTAGCTAATACCTACCTGAGTGGAAACAATTTAATGATTGCTACCTTAATGCCTGAGAAATATGATCCCAAATATGAAACCAGCACCGGCAACCGGAAGAATGTGGTAATGAAAACCATTGATGTAAAATCGGCTGATATAAAAATTGAGTTGTATGACAATGGAGATGTGGATGGTGATGAAGTAACGGTTTATTTTAATGGCAGTGTAATCAGTAATAAACAAAAGCTTACAGAGAAAGCAATAACCATCAATGTGAAGGCCATTAAAAATGCCAGTAATGAACTGGTAATGTATGCCGATAATCTTGGTAGCATTCCTCCGAACACTGCTTTGATGAAAGTGTATTGTGACGGGCAGGTATATGAAGTAAGAATGGAATCTGATGAAAAGAAAAACGGGGTAATTCGGTTCTCATTTAAATAAAAATGCTCCAAATAAAAAATGCCGCAGTTGTTAAAACTGCGGCATTTTTTTGCCCAATATTTTCAATCGAAAAATATTAAACAGCGGTCAGCATTTTTGATAATGAGTAACGATAACTGAATTACTTTGAAGTGCATTTTATTGCACGAAAACTTTAAGTGAGGTTTCCGTCAAATCCGCACTGGTTATCACTACCTGATAATGACCGGTTTTAATGGAGGCTGGCAACTCAATTGTTTTTGTATCCGCTCCACCTTTATGCTTCAGCATCTTCATAAACAATAGCTGTCCGCTATTGCTACTTAATTTTACTGTATAATTACCGATTGGTTGATGAAGAAATTGAATCTGCATTACATTACCGGATATCGGATTCGGATACACAGAAAAATTACGTTCATCCTTATCAACACTTACTTTTACCACCTGGCTATATTGTATCGCACCATCTAAACCGATGCTTTTGATTCGGTAAAAAATAATGCCACTGGCAGGTTTTCCATCCATGCAATTGTACAATACTTCCGAAAGATTGCTTCCCCTCGCAAAAGTTGTATTTATCATTCTGAATCTAGTTCCATCATCCGAACGCTCCACTTCATATTTACCGATATTTAATTCATTTTCAATTATCCATTCCACCATCACTTTTTCGTTTTCCGGATATGCTTTCAAACGTAAAAAGGTTACCGGCAGTGTCGAAGATTTCCCAAAGACCACCGTAAATCGGTTGACGGCCTGAGATGCCAACTCATTGTTGATTACAAAGTTCACTTCGGTTGTACCGAACAAATTTAAAGGGGTGGACAATTTTGTATAACTGTCTTCCAGCATAGCAATTAAAGTAGGATCGCTTATATTGGAGGGAATAAATTTAAACTGATAATTTCGTTTGGTAGTTCTTGTAAGGTTAAAAAAAAGTGTATCCTTGCCAACCAAAGAAGGCCGCCTTTCGGTGGCCAATAAAACATTGTTTCTCAATAATCCAAATGTCTCGTTTGAATTGATACATTTTAAGTTGTCAAAATCATCTATTTCAGGTGCAAAAGCAGGGTTAAAATCTGCCCTGATGCCGTCTGCCGAAATAGTACTTCCATCAGCAATATTTAATAAATTTAAATTAGCAATAAATGTTTCTGTAATACCCGAAGGCCTTCCAAAAATCCGGGTATTATTCCATCCCGATTTATTGGTTTCTTTAAATTCCACCGCTGCACTTCCTGCTGTATGGGTGATTGTAAAAAAGCCCTGGCCAGATTGTATGTCATTTGTCTGCGTGCTGGAAGCCGGGGAAGGTGAAAAAATACCAGGCGTTACCACATCGTCCATCACCACATATCCACCCACTAAATTCAGCTCAGGATCCCACACATAAAATTTTCTTTTGATATTGGTTGTTCCGGAGTTAGTAAGCATCAAATTCAAATCAATCGGAGAAGCATAGGGGTTTCCTACAATCGAAAAACCGCCGGCAGTTGATGATAAATTTGTAAATCGTTGTGTGCCTGTTTGTAAATATCCGGTACTGGTTAAAATAGTTATGTTTTTTATGATACCATTCGGATCAATATTATTAGGATCTCTATCCCCTCTTACAAACACAAAATATCCGCCATTATCAGCGTTTCCAGTTGAACCGGGCGAAAGGGGTACCTTGGTATTCAATAGATTTACAAATTGCTGGGTGCTGTTATCAAATCGCTTAATCGAAGGATTATTAAGGTAACTAAAATCCAACCCATTTGTTGATGAAGGAGAAGGCCCGGTTACCAGCATACCCTTACCCAACGAATACACACCGCCATTTTGCCAGCCTTGAAAAATCGTATTCGAATTTGTAATGGGCGCTGTAAGCACCCGCCACGATCTGCGGGCAGGTATATAGCGTTCTACATTTACGTTGCCCAACACATATGCACCACTGCCTGCTGCCATCCTTGCGGTACCATTCGCCGTCGACTTTAAGGTAAGATGTCCGAATGTGGTAAGGGCACCTGCAGTTGGTGTATAGGTTCCGGTGATGTTTAAAGCTCCTCCCAATAAAACGCCCGAAGCATTATTGATGGTTAAATTTTTGATTGTATTATCACTAAATGCATTTGCAGGTATCGTTTGTTGTGTCCCTCCCCGCATTGAGATGGTTCCGTTGGTGGCATTGAACGTTCCGCCATTATTGATGGTTCCATAAATTTCAAAAGTGCCACCGCTCCCCACTGTAATGCTTGCGCCATTTGCGATGATGATATTATTGATGCTTGCGAGCGTTGAAATTGTTGGGAATTTATTACCTACGGGTGAGGTTGGAATGGTAATACTATTGGTTGCTCCAGGCAGTACTTCAGGCACTCCCCCACAATCCCAATTGGCTAAAGTACTCCATTCAGTAGTACTATTGCCTGTCCATGTAATGGTATTAATAATGGCCTGCACCGGCACCCTGCCAGCCGATAAACATTGGGTAACATCGGTGGCTACATAGAAAGTGGTGGTTGCAGCAATCGATGGTGAATAGTTGGTTCCGGTAGCAATGGACGTGCCTCCATTACTGGCCGCATACCAGCTAATGGTGCCGGACGTAGCTGCAACTGTTAAACTAACTACACCAATTCCACACCGTGACGCTGGTATGGCAGAAGAAATCCCTACTACCGTGATTGGTTTAGCAAGGGAGGTTACTCCGCCACTACAGCCACTACCACTGCTCACATTAACCCTATAAGAAATCAATCCGGTTACATTTACCGGCGGTATGTAATTAAAGAGGTTCGCATCTGGAATATCCAGATAACTCCCACTCACATTACTCTGCCATTGATAAAACAAATTGCTTCCCCCGGTAACTGTAGCCGATAAAGAGATAAGGCCGTTTAAACAGGTTGTACCAGCAGTAGCCGCAACAGTTACGCCGGTTGGCGCTGTAGGCGTAATGATCGCAATGGTAAAATGATCGCATACGGAAGTAAACCCGGTTCCTGATTCAGTTACGCTTGATCGATATTTATAATTGTGAGTAGCGGACGTTATGCTTAACCTTTTTGTAGTGGCACCACTAAAACCTCCCCCATTAATTACAGATGTCCATGATGCCCCGCCATTGTCAGATTGCTCCCAACCATAGGTTAACGAACCTCCGTAGGCAGCATTTGCAATAACTTCTAAATTCGCCGTACCTCCGCTGCAAATCGAGCTATTGGTTTTATCCAGATTCTGAGAAATATTGGGAGCCATCTCAATAGCATTTGCATTAAAAGCTATAAACGCATAATCACTGGTACCGCTGGGTGTAATTTTCAATGCGGCAATATTGGTATAGTTGCCAGCGGTAATACCAAAGTCGGAGAGCTTAAATGCTACAACTCTGATATCCCTGGTAGTATTGTTAACAAAGGCTTTATAGCCCTTTGCTGAGTTAAATGAGGCACCTGGACTTAAATCGAATAAGTCTAAACTATAGGTTCCAAGTTTTGCAACCTGGGTCATATCCTGCGTAATAATATTTCCGATGGTAGTACCCGCTGCGTTTACAAATTGAAAAACATCATTGCCACTGGAAGGAGAAGCTATTTGGGTAATTAATATATCGGGCTCCGCATCCAGTATTTTATCAGGATTAATGATATGGATATCAAAAGTCATCAAGGCAGTGGTGGGGAGATTTGTAAAACCTGTTCCCATATTCAACCCATTGATTCCGTCTGTTAAAACATCCTTCACCGTTAAATTTGATACCGCCGAAGCATCTGCAACTGAGGCATTACCATCCACTTTACTGGCCATTGCAAGATAAATGCTGCTTCCTATGTTTGATCCGGCTATATTCGCAACGGGCAACGATTTAAATCTACCGGCAGAAAAGCTAGTACCCTGCCCGGTAAGAATACCATCATTCACTCCTGTAGAATAGTTTATCCCATTGTAAGTAAAAGCCAGTAAATTATTGCCATCATCCGGATTATTAGTATTGTTATTGGCTGTTGTTGACGACCAGTAGCCTGCAAAATCAGTAATGATACCGGAAAGTGGCAAGTAGTAAAAGCCGGTTTTAGTGCCGCTTAAGCCCCCGTTATTGACTGTAATAGCGCCTGTAGCGCCACTTCCTACCTGTGCTGTAATGGTTGTTGCAGAAACTATGGTAAAAGAAGCGGCTGCGGTTCCGCCGAAACTGACTGCGGTTGACCCGATAAAATTGGTGCCAGTTATGGTAACAGTGGAACCTGTTGCTGCGGAAACGGGTGTAAAAGATGAGATTGTAGGAGCACTCTGTGAAAAAAGCGTATTCGGAATTAAAAATATAAATATGATAGCAAAGCTTTTTGCAGCATTTAATATAGTTCCCAAAGGTAACAGTGGAAGGTGGGTACCAGATTTCATCAAGATAGGGTGAATATCAGATTAAACAAACAAAACTAAATTTCAACAATTAAAAATAAAGTTGCACTGCCCGCTTAATATTCAACATTAAAAATAACCAATTCAAAAAAAACAGACTGTAGTAATTTTTCTATTTTTTTTCTTTTTAGATAAAATGCAGCACCTCTTTTGTCAAAGCCTTAAATAATTACCAGGATTGATTTTAAATCTTTTTGGTTGCGACAAATGGATTTTTTCCCGCAGCGTAAACTGGCATTTTGGTAAAATAATAAACAAAAAAAATGGTTAGTAATATAGCTCTTACCAAAAGGTTGGTTTTTCTTCTTTTTATTGCTTCATAATATCAGCCTGGTTATTTTACAGGACTAAACATTAAGGAAAATGGATCCATATTTAGGACTTTAAAAACAAGGCCCCTCATAAAAATGAGGGGCCTTTACGATTGCTTGCCATTTGAAAAAGGTAACTGTATCGCAATCTCTATATCGATGCAGAAAAAATTAAAACTTATAAATAGCGGCTAACAAACCTGTTGCAGTTGATTTAGAACTGCTGCCATTACTTTTTAAATAAAAACCACTTTGTGCAGATTCGAACCTCAACTCTGGAATAATGGTTAAAGGACCAGCCTTTAAATTCAATGATAACGTATTGGCAAAGATGTTTTTTGTACTAAAGTAAATCATCTTGCTATCGCTGATGTACTCACTTCTTAGTGTAAGGCCAACTGTTGCAGTTGGATCAACATTCAGGTATAAAGCTGCACCTTTCCAGCTTCCGCTGGTGGCAGATACACCATTATTACGATCTTGTATAGTACCATTTACACCAATGTTAAACTTGCTGTTAACCACTGCAGTTACAACCAAATCAAACTGGCTCAAACTTTCAAGTCCACCAGGGATTGACTTGGATTTTGATCCATAAGAACCAACGTAATTAAGGAACGCTTTGAAATTACCATTTGAGGAAGCTCCACTAATTTGTGCAAGCAGGCTCTTTGTCGAGATGGTAGCAGTAGACTGATCTGTGTAGTTAGCTAATCCAAGCATAAATCCAACCGGACCTGCAGTTACGTCCATTTTTAAACCGGTATGAAAGAATGGTCCGTTGGTAAACATATAAGACATGCTGTAGTTTCTGTTCAGCGGTGCATCCAATAATTCGTATCCAACGTGCGTACCAAACTTACCCATGGTAAATTTCACTTTGCTTGATGGAGCATAGGTTACATACAACTGCTTCACATTTGCCAAAGAAAGAAATCCGGCAGAACCATCATTATAAGAAAACTCTTCTGCACGACGTCCGAAGCCAAGATCAACAACACCGGTTACTTTACCTGACATCGCAGAAGCATCTGCCCTGAGCGAAGCCATACCCAATTCAAATGAATTCTGGGAATTGGTAAAACTGGTAAAATTGTTGGACGAGAGATTACCTTGTGTAGGCTTGCTATTTGAAAAATTACTCCTGTAATAGGCATCCACGCTTCCGGAAATTGTTAGGGATTTCGTAGAATCCTGAGCAGATAGGGTATTAGATAACGTAGCAATAATTACCGCTGTTGCAAAAAATTTTTTTCTCATTTTAAAAGTTTTTGTTTTTGATAAATAGGTTAACAACTACAGGTATGAATACCAGTATTAATTTTATAGCAGCGGCAACGTTACAATATGGGGAAGAACAGGAACTGAAAAAAGATTTACCCTTTACCAGTTCTTGCTTTAGAATAGCAATAAAAATACACCAGGGCCAAAGGAAGACTTATTGTAAGCCCTGGTGTTTATTCAATTAGACATTATCTTTTTCATGGATGGTACCGCCGTTATTCACCAGTAGCGTTCCCTGTAAATATTTTTCATCATGCTGAGAAGCATCCAAACCTTCTTCTTCATCAGCCGCACTAACACGAATTGGTAAAACAAAGTTGATGAACTTGAAAATAAGGAAAGAAACGGTGAAGCTATATAGAACTACAATTGCCATCGCTTTTGCCTGAGTTAAAAAGAAAGAGAAGTTACCATAAGCCCAACCATTCGGACCATCCTTAATACCATGTACTACCTGGCTTGCAAAAACACCCGTTAACAGCATACCAACCATACCACCAATACCATGGCAAGGAAATACATCCAACGTATCATCCAATCGTGATTTTTGTTTGATACCAACTGCAATATTGGACACAAGCGCACCAATTACACCTATGATGATACTTTGCGGAATACCTACAAAACCAGCACCCGGGGTAATTGCCACCAGACCTACTACGGCACCGATACAAAATCCCAGCACAGATGGTTTCTTACCCTTCAATATATCAAAGAACATCCAAGCCAACCCTGCAGCGGCTGCTGCTGTATTGGTTGTACCAAAAGCATTTACTGCAAGTGGCGTAGCTCCTACTGCAGAACCCGCATTGAAACCAAACCAGCCAAACCAAAGCAAACCAGTACCAATCAATACATATGGAACGTTTGCTGGTGGAATTTCAGCCCTTTCTTCATGTGATTTACGACGCTTTAAAACCAACGCACCTGCAAGCGCTGCACAACCTGCAGTAATATGAACAACGGTACCACCGGCAAAATCCCAGGCACCCATTTTTGCAAGGAACCCATTTGGATGCCAGCTCCAATGAGCAACTGGTGCATATACCAACAAACTAAATAAAACAATAAAAACTACATAAGATGTAAAGCGGATACGTTCTGCAACGGCTCCAACTACTAATCCTGGAGTGATGATTGCGAACATCAATTGAAACAATGAAAATAAGGTAAGCGGCATTGTATTGGCTAAAGGCCAGGCCGCATGAGATTTTACACCCTGATAAAAAAGAAAGGTTCTCGGATCGCCAATAAAGCCACCCAGCGAATCCCCAAAACTTAAACTAAAACCAACTACAATCCACAAAACACCGACTATACCAGCAGCTACCACACTTTTAATCATTGTAGAAATCACATTCTTACGGTTAACCATACCGCCATAAAAGAATGCAAGTCCTGGAGTCATTAAAAAAACAAGTGCTGTTGAAATAAGCACCCATACCATATCAGAGGTGTTGTATGCCGGATCATTGGGACCGGGAACGTAATCTGCTTCAGGCTTGATAAAGGCCGCTGCTATCGCTAGCACAATTAATACCGCAAATGGTATAACTGATTTTGTTGAAAGTCTTCTCATTCGAAATTTTTTTAAGGTTTAAAAAGATAAATAAAAGAAATTATATTTTATTTGCATATAAAATTAACTGAGTAAAAATAACAATTTTTAAGATTAAAAATACAATTATAGAATATTTTATTTAACGTAATGTGTATAACGGTATCTAACTTTAATTAGAAATCTGTAGATATTATTTATTTTTTATGCAAAAAACTATACAGAATGTGGATAAATAGCTATTAAACGATATTTGATTTAATTGGCTATTTTTGGCCGAACTCTCTTACCAAAGTATTTATTTTATCATTTTTATAAAAATATGTTTTTTTAAAATTTCATAAAATTCTCAACATTTCAATATTTCAATCTGAATACACGTGGAATCCCGACCAGCTTACCACCAAATTTTCGCACTAATTTATAAATAGGATTAGCAGTTTTTTTGCAATGGTAAGTCCCGCACTAATCAGGTAGATGATAAAAAAAATCCCAGGAAATAAACGATTGAAACAATTTTGGGAACGATTAGATGGTTGGTTCGTTGGATGCTACTCAACCTATCAGGCTAGAGAGAAAACTGTTTATTCCATTAAAGAAGTCGCCTATCTCAATGAGAATATTATTTTATGATGGTCGCAACGCAATCAAAATTTCCAACTTTAGCGAATCCTGATAACAAAATCTGCCATTTAGCAAATGAAAGTGAGAGTTATGATCATAGCTATTTTATAAAAGGAGAAACGGCGGAATACTTTATAGTTGAATACCCGGACGCAATAAATGGAAATAGAAGAAAAAAAAGGGGTAAAACTTAAAGTCTTACCCCGTTAATCGAATATTATGAGATATAATAGAATAGTCAACCAGAAACAATTGCTGGTTAAGACAACCTGATTACTTAAAGATATCTTCCAATTGCATTGCCGTCGGCTGTTTCCAATAGTGAATGCCCCATTAAAAATTCATCCACCTTTTGAGCACAATCTCTACCTTCTTTGATGGCCCATACCACCAACGATTGCCCTCTGCGCATATCACCCGCCACAAAAACCCTGGAGATATTGGATTGGTAATTCTTTTCTGTTGCCCTTACATTACCTCTTTCATCCAATTCAATTTCCAGCTCGTTTACCAAACCTTCGTGCTGTGGATGAATAAATCCCATTGCCAATAAAGCCAATTCGCAGGGAACTTTTCTTTCGCTACCCTTAATTTCTACGAATTGAGCAGGCCTGTTATCAACAATCTTCCATTCCAGATCAACCAATATCAATGCTTTTAGATTTCCCTTTTCATCACCAATAAACTCCTTGGTGGCTATAGCCCATTTTCTGTCGCAGCCTTCTTCATGAGATGAAGTTGTTTTAAGCACCATCGGATAAGTTGGCCATGGCATGTAATCACTTCTTTGGACTGGTGGCTTTGGCATTAACTCAAACTGCATTACAGAAGCCGCCTTTTGCCTGTTGGAAGTACCTACGCAATCGCTTCCTGTATCGCCACCACCTATCACGATCACATTCTTACCTGTAGCAAAAATATCTATTTCGGAAAAAGAAATATCCTTGTTCCTTTTATTTTGTTGCCTTAAAAATTCCATGGCATAGTTAACCCCATTCAAATGTCTACCAGGAATATCCAAATTTCTTGGAATCGTGCTACCGCCAGCCAATACGATTGACTGGTATTCCCTTAGCAAATCACTAATGCTGATATCTACGCCCACATTGGCATTGCATTTAAAAACAACCCCTTCTTCTTCCATCAATTTAATTCTCCGGTCAATTACCCATTTTTCCAGCTTGAAATCGGGAATACCATATCGCAGTAAACCTCCCGGCTGATCATCTCTTTCAAAAACAGTCACGGTATGTCCTGCAAAGTTTAGCTGTTGTGCAGCCGCCAATCCTGCCGGACCGCTTCCAACCACTGCTACTTTCTTACCAGTTCTTGCAATTTGCTTATCCGCTTGCACATATCCCTTATCAAATGCAATTTCTATGATATGTTTTTCAATTTCTTCAATGGCAATCGCTGGCTGGTTGATGCCCAACACACAGGCTGTTTCGCAGGGTGCAGGACAAATTCTTCCGGTAAATTCTGGAAAGTTATTGGTAGAAGATAATATTTCGTACGCCTCTTTCCAGCTTTTACGATAGACGGCATCATTGAATTCGGGAATCACATTGCCAAGCGGGCAGCCGTTGTGACAAAAAGGAATGCCGCAATCCATGCATCGTGCAGACTGTTGGTTTAATTTTTCGTCCGTATATCTCTCAATGAATTCATTGTAATCGTTTACCCGCTCTTCGGGTAAGCGCTTCGAAGGGAGTTCCCTGTTAAATTCTAAAAAACCTGTTGGTTTGCCCATAGATACTTTGCCTCTCAAACGAGAGAATTTTTTTAAAGTAAATAATATTTTTAATTGTCCGATTGATATTAAGAATACACTGAAAACTTATTTATTAAACTCCCCTTTCAATGCACCAGCTTGCTTTTGCAATACTTTCTTGTAATCCTTTGGAAACACTTTTACAAAATTTTTCAATTGGTTTTCAAAATCTTCCAACACAAATTTTGCAACATTGCTATTGGTATAATTATAATGATCGCTGATCATCCTGAACAAATCATCCTTATCATCTTCACCAACCGGATCTAAATCAACCATCTCTTTATTACATTGGATATGGAAACTGCCTTTTACGTCATATACATAAGCAATACCTCCACTCATACCTGCGGCAAAATTCCTTCCGGTGTCGCCGAGTATTACCACTTTTCCGCCCGTCATATATTCGCAACCGTGATCGCCAACACCTTCCACAACTGCGGTGGCGCCAGAGTTACGAACGGCAAAACGTTCACCAGCCTTTCCTCTCACATAAGATTCACCTGAAGTTGCTCCGTAGAATGCAACGTTACCAATGATGATATTATCTTCCGGAACAAAACTTGCCATGGCAGAAGGATACACAATCAATTTGGCGCCGCTTAAGCCCTTACCAAAATAATCATTTGCATCACCTTCCAGTTCCAGCGTAACACCTTTGGTATTGAATGCGCCAAAACTTTGTCCGGCTGTTCCGGTAAATTTAAAGTGAATGGTATCTTCCGGTAATCCTGCAGCCTGGTATTTCTTCGAAATTTCATTTGACAGGATGGTACCAGTAGTTCTATCAATATTTTTAATATCGAAAGAAGCAGTTACTTTTTTCCGCTCCTCTAATGCAGGTTTAGCAGCGGCAAGTAACTTCCAATCAAGCACATTTTCCATCTCGTGATCCTGGCTTTCAGTATTGTATAAACCGGTATAAATAGAAGCAGGCTCTTTGTACAGAATTGGCGACAGATCTAATTTGCCATATTTCCAATGATCGATATCTTCCCTCATTTCCAAACAATCAACCTGTCCTACCATTTCATTCACCGTACGGAAACCAAGCTGTGCCATAATCTCTCTTAACTCTTCCGTTAAAAACTTAAACAGGTTCACTACATAATCTGCATCACCGGTGAAACGATCACGCAATCTTTTATCCTGGGTGGCAACACCAACCGGGCAGGTATTCAAATGACATTTACGCATCATAATACAACCTTCGGTAACCAGTGCTGCTGTTGCAACGCCCCATTCTTCTGCTCCCAATAAAGTGGCGATGGCGATATCCTTTCCTGTTTTAAGTTGACCATCAGTTTGCAATACGACCCTGCTGCGCAATTTATTTTTTACCAGAGTTTGATGTGCTTCTGCTAATCCTAATTCCCACGGTAATCCTGCATGTTTAATTGAACTTACGGGTGATGCACCTGTACCACCATCAAAACCTGCTATCAATACAACATCTGCTTTTGCTTTGGCAACACCCGCTGCAATGGTACCCACACCTGCTTTGGAAACCAGTTTTACATTGATTCTTGCGGCCCGGTTGGCATTTTTTAAATCAAAAATCAACTGTGCCAAATCTTCTATTGAATAAATATCGTGATGCGGAGGCGGTGAAATTAATCCAACACCTGGCGTTGCGTGGCGAACCCTTCCAATCCAGTCATCTACTTTATGACCCGGTAATTGTCCACCTTCACCTGGCTTTGCACCTTGGGCCATCTTTATCTGCAGCTCATCTGCCTGCGTTAAATAATTGCTGGTAACGCCAAATCTTGCAGATGCCACCTGCTTGATAGCGCTCCTCATAGAATCTCCATTTGGCAAAGGTTCAAAACGCATTTCATCTTCGCCCCCTTCGCCGGTATTGCTTTTGCCACCAAGGCGGTTCATGGCAATTGCAAGTGTGCTATGTGCTTCGTGAGAGATAGAACCAAAGCTCATGGCACCAGTAGCAAATCTTTTATAAATTCCTTCGGCCGGTTCTACTTCATCTATAGAAATAGGTGCACGATATTTATTAAACTGAAACAGACTCCTTAACGTACAGGCTTTTTGTCCCTGTTCATTTACTGTCTTCGAATATTTTTTAAAAGTTGGGTAATCATTCATCCTGGTAGAATACTGCAACAAGTGAATGGTTTGCGGATTGAATAAATGGAACTCGCCTTTACGTTTCCATTGGTATAAACCGCCTACAGGCAAACGATCAACCGGGATATGTTTTTTAGGAAATGCAAAAGCATGTTTCGCCAAAGTTTCTTTTGCAATTTCATCCAGTCCCAACCCCTCGATACGTGAAATAGATCCGGTGAAATATTTATCGACTACTGATTTATTGATACCGAGGATTTCAAAAATCTGAGCTCCCTGGTACGACTGCAAAGTAGAGATTCCCATTTTAGAGAATACTTTCAGCAATCCATCATTTACCGCTTTGATATAATTTTTCTTCAATTGCTCCACCTCTAAATCGGTTTGCAATTTTCCGCTGATCTTCATTTCACGGATGGTTGACAAGGCCATATATGGATTGATGGCAGTGGCACCATAGCCCAATAAACAGGCGAAATGATGCACTTCCCAAACACTACCAGATTCAATTACCAGTCCTACACAACCTCTCAAGCCTTTGCGGATCAAATGATGATGCACTGCAGCCGTTGCCAATAAAGAAGGGATCGGCGCATGATCTGAATCCACTGCACGGTCGGTCAAAATCAATACTTCAAAACCATCTTCGGCTGCATCTACCGCATACCGACACAAACGATCCAACGCTTTTTTCATGGAATCCGGCTTTCCATCGGCACGATAATACATCTGCAATGTTTTGGCCTGGAATACACCGGTATCAATACTCCGGATCTTCTCCAACTCGTAGTTAGATAATACCGGATGCTTCAATGCGACCGTGTGACAACTAAATGGATCTTCTTCCAACAGGTTACCATTGTTACCAACAAATGTTGTCAGCGACATTACCAATCTTTCACGAATAGGATCTATTGGCGGATTGGTAACTTGTGCAAATAACTGTTTAAAATATGAGGTTAAATGCTGCGGCTCATCACTTAAAACTGCCAACGGAACATCCGTACCCATGGAACCAATTGGCTCCTTCCCATCCAATGCCATTGGGGCAATGATTTCTTCCAGATCTTCTGTGGTGTAACCAAATACTTTTTGATATTTAAAAATCTGATCACTTTCCAGGTGTGTAAACATTACCCTAGGTTCAGGTAATTCTTCCAGCCTGATTTTATATTTATTCAACCAATCGCCATAAGGTTTTTGTGAGCAAATGGTACTTTTCAATTCGTCATCGCTGATGATTCTACCCTGCTCCATGTCTACTACAAACATTTTACCTGGCTGCAATCTTCCTTTTTCAATGATAATAGAAGGATCAACTGGTAATGCGCCCGTTTCAGATGCCATGATTACACGGTCATCGTTGGTAACACAATAACGGGATGGCCTAAGACCATTACGGTCAAGCGTGGCACCAATTATTTTACCATCAGTAAATGAAATAGAAGCTGGTCCATCCCATGGTTCCATCATAGAAGCATGGAATTCATAAAACGCTTTTTTTACCGGATCCATCATATCGTCTCCATCCCATGCTTCGGGAATCAGCATCATCATTACATGCGGTAACGAACGGCCAGTAAGCGTCAACAATTCAATCATATTATCCAGGCAAGCAGAATCGGATTGTACCCCGTTAACTACCGGCAATAACATCTCCATTTCTTCTTTACTAAAGAAAGCAGACACAAAACCTTTTTCGCTAGCTTTTAACCAATTAAGGTTTCCCTGTAAAGTATTGATCTCTCCATTGTGCGCAATGTAACGGAATGGCTGGGCCAGTTTCCAGGAAGGAAACGTATTGGTTGCAAAACGGGAATGCACCAATCCAAAAGCTGATACTACCCTTTTATTATTTAAGTCAGGGAAATAATTGCGAACCTGGCGGCTGGTCAATTGCCCTTTATAAACTACTGTTTTGAAAGAGAGGGATGCTACATAAAAACCAATGGCATCTTTGCGTACCGTATTATCAATGGTATGAGTTGCATATTTGCGCAACACAAATAATTTCCTTTCAAAATCCATCGGGTTGGTAATATGATCCGGACAGGCTACAAAAACCTGTTCCATCACTGGCTCTACCGACAATGCAGTTGGGCCGATATCAAACGTATTAACCGGTACACTACGGTAGGTAATTATTTCAAGTCCCAACTTTTCAGCGGCGCTATTAAAGATATCCCTGCACTCCTCCCGCAATTTTATTTCTTTTGGAAAGAAAATTACACCCACGGCATACTTACCAAAAGAAGGTAAATGAACACCCAACTTTACACATTCATCAAAAAAGAATTCATGTGGTATCTGTAAAAATATACCAGCACCGTCACCGGTATTGGTTTCACAACCACATGCACCCCGGTGCTCCATATTTTCCAAAATGGTCAAAGCATCCGAAATGTGCTGGTGAGATTTGTTGCCTTTAATATTTGCAACAAAGCCAATACCACAGGCGTCATGTTCAAATTGCGGATCGTACAATCCAGGATTCTCTTTCATAATAATTAGTTTTTTGCCCACTGATTACACAAATGTTTCACAGATTTTTTATTCTTTTCATTACCACCTGTTCACTGTGAAGACGAACAGATTTTAGCATATCGGCAAATTATCTAACAAGCTGCCTTTTAAACGAGGTAGCCAAATACATTATCATTCTTACTGATTGCTGTAAAGTTAATGTGATATTTATTTAAATTTTGCAGCAACGCCTCATAGTCGGCTTTTGATTTCAATTCAATTCCTACCAATGCAGGACCGGTTTCTTTGTTATGCTTTTGCATGTATTCAAACCGGGTAATATCGTCATTGGGGCCAAGTATGTCATTTACAAACTCTTTCAATGCGCCGGGCCTTTGTGCAAAGCGAATTAAAAAATAGTGTTTCAATCCTTCGTATTGCAGGGAACGTTCTTTAATTTCCTGCATCCTGTCAATATCATTGTTTCCGCCGCTTACAATACACACCACATTTTTCCCTTTGATTACATCTGCATAATCATCCAAAGCTGCTATCGACAATGCGCCTGCAGGCTCTACCACAATCGCATCTTCATTGTACAATTTTAAAATAGTGCTACAAACTTTTCCCTCCGGCACCAGGTGCATATCATCCAATGCTTCCCTGCAAATGGGAAATATTATATCCCCCACTCTTTTTACCGAAGCCCCATCAACAAAGCGTTCTATATTTTCAAGCGTAACGGGATGCCCTGCTTTAATGGCTTCCAACATGCTGGGTGCTCCCTCCGGCTCCACACCAACAATGGTAGTTTTTGGAGAAAATGTTTTAAAGTAAGTGCCCACTCCAGCACTCAACCCACCCCCTCCAACCGGAACAAATAAAAAATCTACTTCCGGTTCATCTTCCAGAATTTCAATGCCCACTGTTCCCTGTCCTTCTGCGATTTTTAAGTCATCAAATGGAGGAATAAAAGTGAGGGCGTTTTCTTCAGTGTATTTTTTTGCAGCGATTGCACAGTCATCAAATGTATCTCCGACCAATTTTACATCAATCCATTCTTCGCCAAACATTTTTGTTTGAGTAATTTTTTGATTGGGTGTAATCACCGGCATAAACACCACACCGTGTACTTTAAGCTTTTTACAACTATAAGCAAATCCCTGTGCATGATTTCCTGCACTGGCACAAACAACACCACGCAGCAGTTGTTCAATTGGCAGACTGCTCATCATGTTAAAAGCACCCCGCAGTTTGTAAGAACGAACCACCTGCAGATCCTCCCTTTTCAAAAAAACATTGCACTGGTACTGCCTGCTCAAATTGTGATTGAGCATCAGCGGTGTACGGGTGATAATGCCTTTGAGGCGGGCGGCGGCTGAGAAGAAATCGAGGCCCCGGACCCCTAAAGGGGAGTTACTTGCTGCGTATTCGATGCTCCCGGCCTCTCCCAATAAAAGATCGGGACCTTGTACCAAGGATGTCTGCGAAGCGTATTCGGAGCCCCCGACCCCGCTAGCCAGGGGGGAGGTCTGCGTATCATATGCTAAACCCCCATCCCCGCTAGCCAGCGGGAAGGTCTTCGTACCGTATGCTATTTCTTCTGTAGTGTTCAATTTGTTGTTTACTATTTTTATAAGAGGCTGACGCACCTCCTGCTATTTCGTGATCCCTTCGTATAACTCCCCGCTGGCTAGCGGGGATGGGGGCGGTTTGGCGGCTTTTATGCCACCGTACTGATCGTTTTCATTTCAGTCATCGCTTGTCTTAATTCGCCACCAATCAATTCAATTGGATGAAAGCGTATTACTTCATTGATTACGATGATTGTTTTATTGTCAACACCGTTATCCTTTCCGTCGTTATAATTTTTACCGATGATATTGGTATCTACCTTCTTCATGAAATCGGCTAGCAAAGGTTTACACGCATGATCAAAAAGGTAACAACCATATTCCGCCGTATCAGAAATTACCCTGTTCATTTCAAACAATTTTTTGCGGGCAATGGTATTTGCAATCAATGGCGTTTCGTGCAAAGATTCGTAGTATGCAGACTCTTCTTTAATGCCTGATTCAACCATGATTTCAAAAGCAAGTTCCACACCTGCTCTTACAAAAGCCACCATCAATAAACCATTGTCAAAATATTCCTGTTCAGCAATTTTGACATCGCCGGCCGGTGTTTTTTCAAAAGCAGTTTCGCCAGTTGCAGCACGCCAGGTCAATAAATTTTTATCATTGTTCGCCCAATCTTCCATCATCGTTTTAGAAAATTCGCCGCTCATGATATCGTCCTGGTGCTTTTGAAACAAGGGACGCATGATATCTTTCAACTCTTCTGACAATTGAAATGCTTTAATTTTTGCAGGATTAGAAAGCCTGTCCATCATCGCCGTAATGCCACCTTGCTTCAACGCTTCGGTAACAACTTCCCAACCATATTGAACCAATTTTGATGCATAAGCTGCATCGATTCCTTTCTCAATCATTTTATCAAAACTCAAAATAGAACCGGTCTGCAACAAACCACAAAGGATAGTTTGCTCGCCCATCAAATCAGATTTTACTTCAGCAACAAAAGAAGATTTCAAGACACCCGCTCTGTGTCCACCTGTTCCAACACAATATGCTTTGGCATATTTCAATCCTTTTCCTTCCGGATTATTTTCAGGATGCACTGCAATTAAAGTAGGCACACCAAAACCTCTTACATATTCAGCTCTCACTTCAGAGCCCGGGCATTTTGGAGCCACCATGATTACGGTAATGTCTTTACGAATCTGCATGCCTTCTTCCACAATATTAAAACCATGAGAATAAGAAAGTGTAGCGCCCTGTTTTATCAACGGCATGATGGCAGTGATTACAGCAGTATGTTGTTTATCCGGTGTAAGGTTAATTACCAAATCAGCAGAAGGAATCAACTCTTCGTAGGTTCCAACTTTAAAATTATTTTCAGTCGCACTTTTCCACGATTGTCTTTTTGCATCAATCGCTTCCTGGCGCAACGTGTAGGTAATATCCAAACCAGCATCTCTCAAATTCAAGCCCTGGTTCAACCCTTGTGCGCCGCAGCCCACAATTACAATCTTCTTTCCTTTCAGTTCATTTACACCATCTGCAAATTCACTTTTGTCCATAAATTCACAAACACCCAATTGGTTTAGTTTTTCTCTTAGCGACAATGTGTTAAAATAATTAGCCATGTTTTTTGTTGTTTACCCCCGTCCCGCCGCAGCGGAGTGTCAATCCTGTCCGGAGGAGTTAATAATGATGATAGTTTATTTTAAAAATATTTTTTCAGTGACTGTATTTCATAGCAGCACCGCTGTGAAATTGTTCTGTTGTTTTTTCTTTTAATAAAAGAAGAGAAATAGTCTCCCCTATACGGCATACCAATGTGATGCTTCTTTCAACCCGAGCATCAGTTATATTTTAATGAATATCACTCAATTCTTCAAAAGAGTGAATGCTATTTCAAATGATGACTGACCTAAGTTCCCCCTTCAGGGGGACAGGGGGCTTTTCTACATACTAAAAACCTCTTCCTGTTGATTTAAAAACTCATTTTCTTTCACCTCTTCACCTGGAGCCAATGCTTCAAACTCTTTTAGCTTTTCATGGAAGCCCCTGCTTTTTTTGATGATGGCTATTCTTGCACTTCGTACAAATTCAATCAGTCCGTATGGTTCCAACGCTTTCACCAATTTATCTGTTTCTTCTCTGTGACCGGTTGTTTCAAATACGGTAAAATCTTTAGTGATGGCAACTGCTCTTGCACCGCATTCTCTCAGCAATCTTTCTACTTTTACTTTTTCTGCTATTTCTTCGGTAGATACTTTGTACAAGGCCATTTCCTGCCATACCAGTTCATCTTCCGTATTATAATATACTTTCAACACTTCTACCTGCTTTTCAATTTGCCTGCACACTTTTCTTACTACTTCTTCCGTTTCATCAATCATGATGGTGAAGCGATGAATTCCATCAATCTCTGATGGAGACGTATTCATGCTATCAATATTTATTTTTCTTCTTACAAAAATGATGGCGATGCGGTTAAGCAAACCAATCTGGTTTTCTGTATAAACTGTTATGGTGAATTCCTTTTTCATAATGAAACCTGTTGCGGTATTAACCGGATGATCAAAATTTATTTAATAGCAATTACTTTTTTTCGAATCATGCAATGATCCAAAAACTATCTGGATATAATTCGCTTCAATGCCATCGAATAACCAAGATGCAAACCCTCATGCATCGTCAAATATTTTACTGCATCTTCTATCTCATTCAGCACTACACCAAAACTAGTGGTATAGGTATCGAATTTATCAAAGATGCCGGCTTGAATATCTGTAATCAATTCATTGATCAAAGTGACCGCCTGCTGTTTCAAAAAAGCAAATTCTTCTGCATCAATAAATGAATCAGGCTTTGTTCCTTTTGCATATTTTGCCACATAGGCTGCATCTATCTTCAACGGTTGATTGGCCAGTTTGTAACAAAGTATTTGCTGGCTTACTATCACATGTCCAAAATTCCAAATGATATTGTTATTGAATCCTTCCGGTATTTCATTCAGCTTTTCAATGGACAAATCTTCCACCAGGTTTATAAATAATCTTCGGCTTTGCTGAATAGTTTCTATCGCCGTATCTGTTTCGAATATCATTGCAATGTTTTAAGAATTTTAACTCAATCTGATTTCAGCAACACTGCAACCCTGTGGAACCATCGGAAATACATTGTTTTCTTTTCCAACCATCACTTCCAGCAAATAAGCGCCCTCGTGATTTAACATTGCAGACAATGCATCCTTAATCTCCTCTCTTTGTGAAATGCGTTGTCCTTCTATTTTGTATGCCTTTGCAACCATCACATAATCCGGACTGGCAATGTCTACAAAAGAATAACGTTTATCATTGAATAGCTGCTGCCACTGGCGCACCATTCCTAAAAATTCGTTGTTTAAAATCAGAATCTTCACATCTACTTCACATTGCATGATGGTGCCCAATTCCTGGATAGTCATTTGAACACCGCCATCTCCAATGATGGCTATTACGGGACGATGAGGAGCGCCAAATTTTGCACCGATTGCTGCCGGTAAAGCAAAGCCCATGGTGCCTGCACCACCCGAAGTAATATTACTTTTACTCTGATTGAATTTAGCATACCGGGAGGCAACCATTTGGTGCTGACCAACATCTGTAACGATGATGGCATCCCCATTGGTCAATTCGTTCAACACTTTTATTACCTCACCCATTGTCAATGTATCGCCTGTTGGATTTAGCTCATCGTTGATTACAACCTCTATTTCCTTTTGTTTAAACTCATTGAATTTTGCAATCCATTCGGTGTGTTGTTTTTCCTCAATCAGCTTTGTTAGCAATGGTAATGTTTCTTTACAATCGCCCCAGACAGGCACGGTTGATTTTACATTTTTATCTATTTCAGCAGGGTCAATATCAAGGTGAATTACTTTGGCCTGGCGGGCATATTTATCCAGTCGTCCGGTAACACGATCATCAAAACGCATTCCCACAGCAATCAGCACATCGCATTCATTGGTTAAAACATTGGGACCATAATTACCATGCATCCCTAACATCCCAACATTTTGTGGATGGTCGGTTGGCAAGGCGCTTAGTCCCAATAAAGTCCATGCTGCAGGCAAACCACCTTTTTCAATAAAGGCTTTAAATTCTTTTTCTGCCTTACCCAATATTACCCCCTGACCGAAAATTACAAATGGCTTTTTTGCTTCGTTGATTAGTTTGGCAGCCGCTACAATGTATTCATTGCGAACAATTGGCTTTGGCCGGTAACTTCTTACAAAGGTGCATTTTGTATAACCCTTGTATGCGAATTTTTGTATTTGCGCATTTTTGGTAATATCAATCAAAACCGGACCTGGCCTGCCACTACCTGCAATATGAAAAGCCTTTGCCAATACAGACGGTATTTCTGTAGCATCAGTTACCTGGTAATTCCATTTGGTTACCGGTGTAGTAATATTGATCACATCCACTTCCTGGAAAGCATCCGTTCCCAAAAGGTGTGCGAAAACCTGCCCGGTGATACAAACCAATGGCGTACTATCAATCATCGCATCAGCCAAACCAGTTACAAGGTTTGTAGCACCGGGGCCACTGGTGGCAAACACTACGCCTACTTTACCAGAACTTCTTGCATAGCCTTGTCCTGCGTGTATGCCACCCTGTTCATGACGAACCAAAATATGTTTTAACCGATCGTGATAATCATACAATGCATCATAGATTGGCATAATGGCACCACCCGGATATCCAAAAATGGTATCCACTCCTTCTGCAACAAAAGCGTCTAACACAGCCTGTGAGCCTGTAATTTCAACCCCGTCTGCCTCCTGGAGGGGCAACTTGGACGCAGACACTGCAATTTCGGGTGCTGCTTTTTCTTTGATGATGTCTAATGTTTCCATTGTATGTTATTTTAAAAAATGTGCTGCTTGTTTTTTAATATCCGCTATCTTGACTTTAAAAAAAAGAAGGTATTATCGAACTCCTTCTTCCTCCCCGCTGGCTAGCGGGGCTGGGGGCTTTTCTACTCCTCATCCGTTACACAACCTTCGCTGGCATCCTTCACATACTTTGCGTATTTAAATAAAATACCTTTGGTTACATTTAATGGACGTTGTTTCCAGTTGGCCCTGCGCCTGGCTATTTCTTCCTCCGATACTTTCAACGTCATCTTCTTGGTAGCCACATTCAATTCAATGATATCATCATCCTGAACCAATCCGATTAAACCACCAATAAATGCCTCAGGTGTAATGTGCCCTACCACAAAACCATGCGTACCGCCACTGAATCTGCCATCTGTAATTAAGGCAACACTTTTACCCAAACCTGCTCCAATAATTGCAGAGGTTGGCTTCAGCATTTCGGGCATACCGGGTGCACCTTTTGGCCCTACATGGGTTATTACCACTACATCTCCTGATTTTATTTTTCCGCTGTTAATACCATTAATTAATTCAGACTCACCATCAAAAACCCTGGCCGGTCCTTCAAACAACTCTCCTTCTTTACCGGATATTTTCGCCACACTTCCACGCTCAGCTAAATTGCCGTACAGGATTTGCAGGTGACCTGTAGCTTTCACTGGATGCTCAACAGGTAGTATCACCTTTTGTGTATCAAAATCCAATTCCGGAACATCCGCTAAATTCTCTGCAACAGTTTTACCCGTTACTGTCAGGCAATCGCCATGCAAAAGACCTTGCGCTAACAGATATTTCATCACTGCCGGCACGCCGCCAATATTATGAAGATCTTCCATTAAATATTTACCACTTGGCTTAAGGTCACCCAATACCGGAACTTTATCACTAATCATTTGGAAATCGTCCAGTTTGAAAACTACATCAACGCTCTTAGCAATAGCGATCATGTGCAACACCGCATTGGTGCTTCCGCCCAAAGCCATGATGATAGTAACTGCATTTTCAAATGCCTTTCTCGTCATAATATCAGCAGGCTTTATATCCATTTCCATCAGGTGACGGATAGCCTTGCCAGCATTTAAACATTCCGTTTTTTTGGCTTCACTTAATGCCGGATTGCTGGAAGAATACGGGAGGCTCATCCCCAATGCTTCGATGGCACTGCTCATAGTGTTAGCCGTGTACATTCCGCCACAGGCACCAGCCCCCGGGCAACTGTGTTTTACAATACCTAAGAAATCTTCCTCCTCTAAATTACCGGCCATCTTTTGTCCGAGTGCTTCAAAGGCAGATACAATATTCAAATCCTGTCCTTTGTAATGGCCCGCTGCAATGGAACCACCATAAACCATAATTGACGGACGATTTAACCTGCCCATTGCAATCAAGGAACCCGGCATATTTTTATCGCAACCAGGTACCGTTATCAATGCATCATAGTGTTGTGCACCACAAACTGTTTCGATTGAATCTGCTATAACATCCCTGCTCACCAGTGAATAACGCATACCAGGTGTTCCATTACTCATTCCATCACTTACGCCGATGGTATGAAAGGTAAGCCCAACCAAATCAACGTCCCAAACGCCCTTTTTAATAATCTGCGCCAGTTCATTTAAGTGCATGTTGCAGGTATTACCGTCATACCCCATACTCACCACTCCCACCTGTCCTTTTTTAAGGTCTTCTTCTGTTAATCCAATGCCATAAAACATGGCTTGTGCT
>Ga0105049_10000909_pt1 | contig 34054 bp, 25 predicted proteins | sample MAT06_FD_78087 | JGI IMG/M metagenome (GOLD analysis project Ga0105049, IMG submission 78087) | Freshwater microbial communities from Lake Fryxell liftoff mats and glacier meltwater in Antarctica - MAT-06 | ecosystem: Environmental > Aquatic > Freshwater > Ice > Liftoff microbial mat | place...
ATCGAACTCTTGATCCTAGCGGGCCGCGGACGCCGCGAGATCAGCGCGGCGCCTTCAGGGTCGGGGTGCGCGTCGGGAGCGGCCCCTCGAGCCTCCAGATCACCGCGGCGGGGATGCGCGCATCCTCGGCGAGGCGCACCGATCCGTCCGACACGAAGATCCGGCGCAGATCCTCGGTCTCGACGCCGTCGCGCGCGGCCGCGAGAAGGCTCCCCTTCGCGATGCGTTGCGGATCCTGATCGATGCCGCGCGCGACGGCGAGAGTCAAACCGTGGACGCGCATGCGCGCGACGATCTCCGCGAGCGTCGCGGAGTCCGCGAGATGCAGCGCCTCGGACGCGAGTTCGGGATGCGAGAACGCGCCGGCGGTGCTGCCGAGCACGGGACGGCGCGCGTGGTAGGCGACGAGCTCGCCATCGCGCGGGTCCGAAAGGATTCCCCACGTCGAGCGCGAACTCGAGCTGTTGAACGGACCGCCGGGAGGAACTTCGCTGCGAATCCAGCGCAGCGCGGAGAACCAGGCGAGCCGGTTCTCGCGCACGGAATCCGAATCGCGCGCGATCACGTGCGCGCCCGCGCGCAGCGTGAGGAACAGCGCGACGCCGGCGAGCCACCAACGCTGGTGGCGCTCGGCGACGATCGTCGACAGCGAACCCGCCAGCGCGCACGCGCTCGCGAGCACGAAAAGCGGCGCGAAGTCCGCGCTCACGGAGGCCAGCACCGCGGTCGTGAGGGCGAGCATGAACAGGTGAAGGCTCTCCGCTCCGCGATCCTGGCGCAGCCGCACGGCGCCGAATGCGAGCCCCACGAAACCCAGCGTGGTGAAGTGGCCGACGCTGCCGATCTCGGAGATCGCGGAGCGGGCGCTCCACCAGGCTTCGATCGGGCCTGAAGCCGCACTCCACGCGCGCGGGAGCTCGAACACGAGCAGAGCCAGCATCGCCGCGAGCGCCGCGAGTCTCGCGAACGAGCGCGCCTTGTGCGCGGCATCGCGTGGCGCCGTCAGGAGGAGCAGCGCGAACGGTGCCGCCGCGACGAGCAGCACGTCCGAGGCGGCGAGGGCCCAGCGTGCCACGAAACCCCCGGGCATGTGCTCCCACGGTCCGTCGGCGAGCGGGAGTCGCGCTACGAACGCCGCGACCAGCGCGAAGAGCAGGCCCGCGCGCACCGCGATGGGCCGGACCTCGGCCGGACCGCGCGTCGCGCGCAAGAAGATCGCCGCTGCCGTGGGCAACGCCAGCAACGGGCCCGCCGCCGACATCGACGTGAGCAGGCCCGCGATCACGCCGCACAGGAGCGCTTCGAGGATCGTCGAGAGCGCGTCCTCGGCGCGCACGGCGACCTGGGTCCCGCGCACGAGGAGCGCCAACAGCACGAGCACGAACGCGGCGGCGTCCAGTCGCCCCACCTCGGTCGCCCTCCACGCCGGCGGGGCGAGCGCGAACGCGAGGGCGGCCAGAACGACTGGCACGTACGCGCCGCGCGCGCTGATCCACGCCGCCCATACGAAAGCCGCGAAGCCGAACAGGAATGCGACGGGCCCGATCCACGCGGCGAACGCCTCGAGATCCGGTTCGTCGACGCCGCCGAGCGACGGATCGCCTTCCGCGTGCGCGAGCCAACGTTCCGCGAGCCCCGCGACGAGCGCGTCGAAGACCGGGAGCGCCGGGATCTCCGCCGTAGTCGTGTGCGCCTGGAAAGGATCGTGCTGCGGCACACGGCCTTCGGCCAGCGCGAGCTCGATGCGCCGCAAGTGCAGCGCCGTGCCCGGATCGTCCACGACCCAGCGCGACGCGCCCAAGTCCCGGATCTCGGGCGCGAGATGTCGCTCGGAGAGCGGCGCGAGACGCACCGCGAGCCCGAGCAGCAACACGAGCCCGAGGGCGACGGCGAAGACGGTGCGGCTCAAGGACCAGCCGCTACTTGGTCGGATAGGTCTGCAGGACCCACGTCTTCCACTGGCTCTCGAACTCGTGCACGGAGAAGCCGAACGACTGCTTCAGCGCGTCGCGCGTCGGCATCTTGGCCTTGAGGTGCTTCACCAGCTCGTTGAACTTGGCCGCGTCCTTGTTCAGCAGGTACTCGACGTAGCTGAACGAGACGGCATGCATCGGGAGGGTCAGCGTGTCGACGTTCTGCTCGAAGACCTCGGCGATCGGAGGCGCCTTGTCCTCCTCGATCATCTTGCGGACCGCGAGCCGGAACTTGCCGCCTTTGAAGTCGACGTTCGAGTTCGCTTCCTGGAAGCAGTACGTGTCGCAAATCGACCAGTAGCGGTCCTCGAAGAAGTGCGCCAGACCTTCGTCGAGCCAGCCGGCCTTGATGTTGCCGATCCAGGCCACGGGCTTTTGCGCCGAGAGGATCAGGTGCGTGACCGAGTGGACGATGTTGCGGTGGAGCTTCTCCTCGTCCTGGAAGTTCTGCTTGTTGCCGCACACCGAATAGCTGGGCGTGTTGCCCATCAGCTTCACCCCGCCCTTCGCGCTTTGACGGCAGAAGCGCAGGCCCGCGTCGTGGTGATCCTGCGGCAGCTGCCACACGAAGACGCGGAACTTTTCGACGAACTCCTTGTCCGTGATCCTCATCCGCGCGCAGTAGTCGGCGTACAGCGACTCGAGGCGCTTCAAGTAGAGGTGCAGGAGCGCGTGCGACTCGAGCCACTTCTTGTCGACCTTGAGCCGATCCATCTCCCACGCGAGGACGAAGTGCGCGGACTCGGCCTTGCGGATCGGCCGGCCCATCGTCTTGTCGATGTAGTCCAAAGCGACTTTGCGCGTCGCGACCTCGACCTTCTTCGCTTCGATCGCAGCGCGTGCGGGAGCGTTCTGGCAGTCGAGGCAGGGCGTGAATCCGACGCCCGCGCACACGGCGCAATCGGCGATCACGCCGCAGAAGATCACTTCGTCCTCCAGCGTGCACTCCTCCCGCGGATGCTCGCTGCACGGCAGTCGGCCGGTGGACTGGCACTTCTTGCAGACGGGCGCGTCCTGCGCGTCCTGCGCGGCCGCGGCGGACGGGCGCGCGGACGGCCGCGCGGACGGCGGCTCCGTGACGGCCGCGTCCGCGTCACACCGCGCGCTCGCGGCGGGAGCGAAGGCCCACGCCAGGCAAGCGAGCAGGACCAGGAGTCGCGCCGCCGTCTTCATCCGCGGATCAGCTCCTCGACGACCTGCTTCTGCGGGTCGAAGTCGCGCAACTTCACGCGCGCGGCGAGACCCTCGGAGATCGCTTTCCGCGGCGCGAGGCCGACCAGCTCGCTCTCGCGGATCGCGACACCGCGCTCGGCCGCGAGCGCCTCGATCTCCTGGTAGACGCGCTCGAGTCCGGTGGACTCGAAATCACAGACGTTCATGCTGACCTGCGCGCACTGCAGGTCCTCGAGCCAGAATCCCATCGCCTTGATGCCCTTCAGGCCGCCGTCCTTCTCGCGGATCTTCTTGGCGATCTGCTTGGCGACGGCGACGTCCTTCGTCTCGAGGTTCACGTTGTAGGCGATCAGGAACGCGCGCGCGCCGATCACGATCGCGCCGGCGGTCGGATGCAGGTGATCCTTCGGCCCCTCGTCGGGCGTCCGCGACGGGTCGGTCGCGACGGCCTCGCGCAACTTCTCGAAGCCGATGTTGCGCACGTCGGGCAGGTTCTTGCGCGCCGGCGACTTCGCGGCCGCCTCGTAGTAGTAGACGGGGATCTCGAGCTCGCGGCCGACGCGCGCGCCGAGCTCGTGCGCGAGCCGCACGCACTCGGCCATGTCGCTGCCGTCCAGCGGCACGAAGGGCACGACGTCGGTCGCGCCGACGCGCGGATGCTCGCCCTGATGGCCGGTGAGGTCGATGAGTTCGCGCGCCCGCGCGATGCCGCGGAACGCCGCTTCGACGGCGACCGCGGGCGGCGCCACGAACGTCACGACCGCGCGGTTGTGGTTCGCGTCGAGGCTGTGATCGATGCGGCGCGCGCCGGGCACCGCGGTGATCGCGGCAACGATCGCGTCGACCACTTCGGGCCGGCGACCTTCACTGAAATTGGGGACACACTCGACGAGGGCCATGCGGACTCGGATCTCGCTCCGGTTTCAGGACTGGGGAACGTCATTGGAACCGCGCTGGCGACGCGCGCCAAGGATCGGCACGGCGGGTTCGCGCTCGAGAACGACGGATCCGGCCTTGACGACGGCACGAACCGCGTTTCGGCCGTGCTCGTACACGAGGTGCACATGGTTCGGGACGTCGAGCACCACGAGATCGGCGTCCTTCCCCGTCTCGATCGTCCCGAGGCGCGCGCCGCGGCCCAGCGAACAGGCCGCATTCAACGTCGCGGCCGTCAGCGCTTCGCCAGCGGTCATGCGGTAGCGCAACGCGGCCCAGGCCAGGACCTGCGGGATGCTCTGCAGGTAGCACGAACCGGGGTTGAAGTCGGTGGAGAGAGCGACGGCCACGCCGCGATCGATCAGACGCCGCGCGGGCGCTTCGCGCTCGACGCGCAGGAAGAGCGGGACGATGGGACAGAGCACAGCGGTGACGTTCGCGGCGGCCAACGCGTCGGCGCCGGCGTCGTCCACGTACTCCAGGTGGTCGGCGCTGTGCGCGCCCAGCTCGGCCGCCAGCCGCGCGCCGCCGAGCAGCGACAACTGGTCGGCGTGGATGCGCAGCGCGAGCCCCAGCGACCGCGCGCGCTCGAGGATCCGCCGCGACGCAGCGAGCCCGAACGTGTGGCCCTCGACGAACACGTCGCAGTACTCGGCGAGCCCCGACGCGGCGACGCGCGGCAGCATCTCGCGCTCGACGAGTTCCACGTACGCGGCCGGGTTCGCGCGGTGCTCCGCGGGCACGTCGTGCGCGCCGAGGAAAGTCGGCACGATCTCGACCGGGTGCTGCGCGCGCGCGATCGCGAGCACCTCCAGCGATTTCAACTCGTCCTCGATCGAGAGTCCGTAGCCGCTCTTCGCCTCGATCGTCGTCGTGCCCAGCTCGAGGAAGCGGTCGAGTCGCGTCAGGACGCGTGCCACGAGGTCTTCGCGCGAGGCCGCGCGCACGCCGCGCACGCTCGAGAGGATCCCGCCGCCTTGTGCCGCGATCTCCAGGTACGTGGCGCCGCGTGTGCGCATCTCGAACTCGTCCTCGCGCGTCCCGGCGAACACCGGATGCGTGTGCGCGTCGACGAATCCGGGCACGACCGTGCCGCCGCGTGCGTCGAGCTCGCGCGCCGCGCTCCAGCGGCGACGCAGCGCGGCTTCGTCCCCGACGTCGACGATCCGGTCGCCGCGCACGGCGATCGCGGCGGACCGATGGACCTGGATCTCCGCTGACGCACGGCCGGTGCGCGGCGTGCTGCCGAGGGGCGTCGCGATCTCGGCCGCGCCGTGGATCAGGAGGTCGGCCGGCTGGCGTTCCGTCGGGGAAGACATCGGGAGGCGGACTCTAGTGGGTTGAACCCGAAGTTCGCCACGATAGACGCCCTGCTTGCGCCTCCCCTGCGGCGCCGACGCTCCTCCGAGGGTTGCAGCGAACCCGCGTCGTCGCGCCTTCTTGCAGGGAAGACGCAATCAGGGCGTCTATCGCGGCGAACTTCGGGCTCAACCCACTAGCGCACCCCTTCGGACCCCGGGCGCAGTATCCTCGCCAGGACGTGCGCAGCCGAGGACCCTTGCAGTGGAGCATCGACGCGGCCTTCGTCGCCGCGATCGCCAGCGCGTGGTACTTCGCTCGCGATCGGGCCGTGTCGCGCGAGAACCCGTACGGTTTCGCGTTGCGCGAAGTCGCGGCCGAGTCGGGCATCGCGTTCGTACACCGGCCGCCCGCGCTCGACCCTCAGATCGCGCACATAGAAGCGCACGTCGCCGGCACGGGCGCGGCCGTCTCCGTCGTCGACGTGGACCAGGACGGCTGGATGGACTTGTACGTCGCGAACGGTGCGGCGGGCTCGCACAACGCGCTCTACTTGAATCAGCGCGACGGGCGCTTCGCCGATCGGGCCGCGGAAGCCGGCCTCGCCGACTTGAACCGGGAAGGCGACGGTTGCACGACGGGTTCCGTGTGGGCGGACTACGACGGCGACGGCGACGTCGACGCGTTCCTCTACCGCTGGGGCCGCCCGAAGCTCATGCGCAACGAGGGCGGCCTGCGCTTCGTCGACGTCACCGACGAGGCCGGTTTGGGCCGTCACGTGAACTCGAACGGCGCCACGTGGTTCGATGCCGACGGGGACGGCGACCTCGATCTCTACGTGACGACGTACTTCCGCGACGAAGTGGATCTGTCGAAGCTCACGACGACGCGGATCATGCACGAGAGCTTCGAATTCGCGCAGAACGGTGGGAAAAACCGCCTCTATGAGAATCGCGGCGACGGGACGTTCGTCGACGTCACGGACCGTGCGGGCGTGGGCAGCACGCGCTGGACGCTCGCGGTCGTCGCGGCCGACCTCGACGGTGACGGACGTCAGGATCTGTACCTCGCGAACGACTACGGTCCGGAGGAGCTCTACCTGAACCGTGGCGACGGCACGTTCGCCGAAGCGCGCGGCGTCGGGCTCGAGGAGAGCAGCAAGAGCGGAATGTCTGCATCCCTCGGCGACTTCGCCGGCGAAGGCAGCTTGGGTGTGTACGTCACGAACATCTCGAAGCGCGGGTATCTCTTCCAAGGGAACAACCTGCGCGTGAACCGGCTCTCGCAGGGCGGGTCGCTGCGCAACGTGGCCGAGGGTCCCGAGGTCGATTGCGGCTGGGCCTGGGGCGCGCAGTTCGGTGACCTGAACAACGACGGGCGGCCCGATCTCTACGTGGTGAACGGATTCGTGTCGGCCAGCAAGGAGCGCGACTACTGGTTCGGCATGTCGAAGATCGCGATCGGTGCGGGAAAACTGGCCGAGGACGCGCAGTGGTGGCCGCCGATGGAGGACCGCAGCCTCTCGGGGTACGAGCCCTCGTGCGTGCTCGTGAACCAAGGCCGCATGCGCTTCGTGAACGCGGCCGCTGCGGTCGGCGCCGACGACTTGTACGACGGTCGCGCGGTCGCGTTCGCCGACCTGTGGAACCGCGGCGTGCTCGACGTGATCGTCGCGAACCAGGCGGGACCGCTCCTCGTCTACAAGAACGAGGTCGCGCCCGAGCGCAACTGGTTGCAGCTCGAGCTCGTGGGTACGCGCGCGAATCGCGAGGCCTACGGCGCCGTCGTGCGCGTGGAGTTCGCCGGCCAAGTCCAGTGCCAGGCCGTCGTCGCCGCCAGCGGTTTCGCGGCGCAGAACGACCGCCGCCTGCACTTCGGGCTCGGCGACGCGTCGCGCGCGGACCGAATCGAGATCCGCTGGCCGTCGGGCGCCGTGACGACGCTCGCGAACGAGGCGGGTGGCCGAGTGCTGCGCGTCGAGGAACCGACACCATGACGACTGCCGCGGCAGCCGCGAACCTCGGGGCACCCTCCAGCGAGAAGTCGTTCCTGCAGCGCATCGATCCGCGCTGGTACAGCTCGACGCTGCTCTCGACGTTCCTCGTCATCGGGCAATGGCGCTTCCAGATCCTGGGCGACAGCTACCTGCCCTGGGCGGTGGCGCTCGGGACCGCGATCCTGACCGAGCTCGTGCTCGGGCGACTCACGTCGGGCAAGTGGGTCAACCTGCTCTCGGCCTACATCAGCGGCAACAGCGTCGCGATCCTGCTCAAGCCCGCGGGTTCGCTCTTGTGGCCGTTCGTCCTGTGCGCGTTCCTCGCGATCCTCTCGAAGTACGTGCTGGCCTGGCGCGGAAAACACCTGTGGAACCCGACGAATTTCGGGGTCTGCGTGATGTTGGCGCTGGCGCCGTCCGTCGTCTCGATGCTGAGCCACCAATGGGGCAACGAGCTGTGGACCGTCGGCGTCCTGTGGTGCCTCGGCGGCTTGACCGTCTACCGCGCGAAGGTCTGGCACGTCACGCTGTCGTGGCTCGCGGCCTTCGTCGCGTTCGCGGCCCTGCGCGCTTTCGTGATCGACGGCGGTCGGTTCCAGACCGAGCTCGCGCCAGTCACCGGGCCCATGTACACGATGTTCATGTTCTTCATGGTCACCGACCCGAAGACCATCGTGCGCGGCAAGGGTCTGCAGATCGCGATCGCGATCCTGGTCGCGGCGGTCGAGTGCGTGATCCGGCTGCTCGCCGAATGGGACGTGATCAGCGTGGACAACGCTTTGGCGATCGCCCCGCCGATGTACGCGTTGTTCCTCGTCGGTCCGCCGCTGCTCGCCTTGCAGCTGTGGCTCGATCCGCCGAAGCGCAGCTAGCCACCGCGGGTGTGAGTGCTCGACCTTGCGTGCGAGCCCGCCGCGGGACCGCGCGAGGTCCCCGCCTTCGACCAGAGCGCTCCGTGCCTTCGTCGCGCGTGACGAGACGTTTTCGGTCGTTCGTGGTGCGGTTTTGCAGCCCGCATCCGTGTGCACATCATGCTCGCTCGTCGATCGACCGTCGATCGACCGCCGATCGAACGTCGCCGCCTGCGGTGCGCTTCATCGGCGCACCCCGCGGCCCGAGGATCGGGCGCTGAAGGAGATCGACATGAAGTTGCAGTTGATCGCGGCCGGTCGGAGATCTGGCCGCGAGGCTGGCCGAGATCACGCCGGAGCGCCGATCACGGATCTTGGAAGTCACCGAGCGCACATGGTGTGACACGCCGGCGCGACTGCGATCCGACGCGTACGCGGTCGGCTTCGAGATCGTGCGTCGGCTCGGAGTCGCTCGGCTGCTCGAGCTGTGCCGGCGCGCCGAGGCCGAGAGCCTGGAGCGCGTTTCCGGCGAGTGGCTCGCCGCGCCCGTCGAGTCCGCGCGCGATTGATCGAAGGACTTCGTCGATGCTCGCTCGCCGAGGCCGACGGTCGAGTCGGCAAATCGAGACGGGCTCAGGACCGGGAAAAATCGGTCTCGGAGTCAGCGCCGCCGCGCGACTGCGACGACCGACGTGCCGTGCCACGGCAGCAGCGCGTCGAGCCGGCGGATCAGCCACACGGTCGAGTTCATGATCTTGAGCTGCACGCGGCCGAAATGACGGCGCTTGAGCACGCGTCCGTTCCACCACCACGCCGGCGTCGTCGCGCGGTTGAAGTCGAAGACGGTCTCGACCTCGAAGCCCGCGTTCTCGAGCGCGCCCGACAGCGAATCGCGCGTGTAGCGGCGCACGTGTCCGAGCACCTCGTCGAGCGAGCCGTAGAGCTTCGGATTCTGCGGCACGAGCACGACGAACCGCCCGCCGGGCGCGAGCGCGCGACGCACGTTCGCCAGCGCTCCCGACTCGTCGGGCACGTGCTCGAGCACGTTCAGGCACACGACCGTGTCGTAGCGGCCCTCCAAGCGCTCGAAATCAGCCGGGTTCGCGAGGTCGCACTTGCGCACGTCCAGGTACGGCCGCCCTTGGAACGCGCCGCGCAGGTACTCGAGGTAGAGCGGGTTGACGTCGCTCGCCGTGTAGGCCGTGCGCGGACACAAGTTGCGCGTCATGTTGCCGATGCCCGCACCGATCTCGAGTACGCGGTCGCCGCAGTGCGGCCGGATCGCGTCCCCCATCCAGCGGTTGAACTTCGGGACGTCCGACATGCTGACGAGGATGTTCGAGCCGTGCGCGTCGGGCTTGTACAGATCGTCGATGATCCACCAGCGCAGCATGGCGCCGAGCGCCAGCACGCCGTCCCAGGCGCGGATCTTCTTCCCCTCTTCGTACGTGCGCCCCGCGTAGCGGATCGGCACCTCGAAGATGCGTGCGCCGCGCTTCTGCAGCTTGAAGACGAGCTCGGGCTCGATGCGGAAATCGCGCGCACGGATCGGTATCGACCGCAGGAGGCTCGTGCGCACGGCCTTGTAGCAGGTCTCCATGTCCGACAGGTTCAGGTCGGTCAGCACGTTGCACACGCACGTGAGCAACTTGTTGGCGAGCGTGTGCCGGAAATAGAGGACGCGCCGGTATTCGCCGACGAGGAAGCGCGAACCGAACACCGCATCCGCCTCGCCCGAGAGGAACGGTTCCATGAGGCGCGGGATGTCGCGTGGGTCGTACTCGAGGTCGGCGTCCTGCACGAGCGTGACGTCGCCCGTCGCGAACTCGAGACCGCTCGCGACGGCGGCGCCCTTGCCGCGATTCTCGGCGTGCTCGACGAGGCGCATGCGCCCGGGGTTCTCGGCCGCGAGCCGCCGCAGGATCTCGCGCGTGCCGTCGGTCGAGCCGTCGTCGACCGCGATCAACTCGAGCCGCGCGATGCGCGGGTCCGTCAGCGCGAGCACGCGGCGCACGGACTCGGCGACGAGGTAGCGCTCGTCGAAGGCCGGCATGACGACCGAGAGCGTTAGGCTGTGGCTCGTCACGCGGCGCTCGCGGCAACCCGCGAGTCGGGGAGGATGGCACCCGCGCGGCCCACCCGCCAGACCGGTGCGGGCGCTCGGCTTCGCGCTTCAGCCCGCGCGCTTCAGACGGGCCGGTCGGACGGACGCTTCGCGCGGCAGCGGAACGCCGAAGTCGGCCGAGATCGCCGCGCGCATCCGGCGCCGCGCGCGGAAGAGGATCATCTTGAGGTTCGAGAGGCCCACGCCGAGACGCACGCAGGCCTGTTGGTAGGTGAGCTCCTCGACCTCGATCAGGTGGAGCGCGGCGCGGTCGCGCTCGGACAGCTGGTCGTAGGCCGCGGCGTAGCGGGTGAGCAAGAGCAGCCAGGCGTGCCGCAGGATCCGCTGGTCCTCGGCCTCGAGGAGCTCCGCGGCCGGGCCGGCGCGGCGATCGGTGGGCTCTTGGAGACCCTCGGGCATGTCCTGGAACGAGCGCCGGCGCTCGAAGCGCGAGCGCCGGACCAGGTTCCCCGCGATCGTCCGCGACCAGACGCGGAAACTGCGCGGCCCGTGGTCGCGGAAGCTCTGTGCGTAGCGGTAGACGTTGACGAACGTGTCCTGCAGCAGCTCGGCCGGCTCGAGTCCGACTCGCCGCCCCGACGCGAGCGCGGCGGCCCACAGGAGCAGCGGTCCGCGGGCGTGGTCGTACAGCGCTTGGAAGTCCTCGCTCGTGCCGCTCTCGCGGAAGGCCAGCATGAGCTCCGTCTCGAGCCGCGCGGCGTGATCCTCCGGGCTTTCGCCGGCGCTGAGCTCGATGTCCACCCCGCGCTGGCGCAGCCGCTGGAGCGCGCTCAGGTGGAGGGGCAGGCGAACGGGGGCGACGACGATTCGAGGGAGCTTGACCACGCCGCGCCCGAATGCGAGGTCCGTGCCGCCCCCACCGCGGGGGACGGCCGATCCGGGCAGCTGAGGCAAACCATGGCCTGGAAAGGACTTCCGAGCCGAGTCCGAATCTGGAATGGGAGTTCCTCGCGCGCCGTTCACCGTTCGGCGGCAGGGCCGCGTTTCGTGTGCGTAACGATCCGGCGGATTCCGGTCCGGACGCGGAAGGTACGATCCCCTACCGCCCGGGCTCGTCCGGACCGACCCACGCGCCGCCTTGCTCGCTCCTAGCCCACCGCCCGAATTGCTGCCGAACCTCGCCGAGGGCCTGGCCCGGATCCTGCCCCTGGTCCCGGTCGTGCTCGGCGCGAGCTTCTTCGCGACGCTGCGGCTCGCGCTCGGACGCTCCACGCCCTCGCGCCTCTTGGCGGATCTCCCGCCCGCCGGCCGCGCACGGCTCGAGCCGCTCGCCGCGCAGGCGGACAGGTTGGCCACCAGCGCCGGGCTGCTCGAGGTCGCGTGCCGCGCCGCGATCCCGATCCTGGTCTACAGCGCGCTGACCGCCGACCAGCGCGGCACGTGGATCCAGGCCGTGATCGCGCTGATCCTGTCGATCCCGGTGATCCTGGTCTTTTGCGACGCTCTGCCGGCCGCGATCGCGGCGCACCGCGGCGACGCGTTCGTGCGGCGCGTCCTGCCGACCTTCCACGCGCTGCAGCTGCCGATCCACCTGCTCGTGCGCGCTTTCGAGATCGTTCGCGCCGGAGTTCGCCGCGCGATCGGTCTGGGCCAGAACCCGGGCGCATCGCGCGAGATCGTCGAAGGACTGCGCGAGGTCATCGAGGAAGCCGAGCTGTCCGGCGACTTGGACGCGACCGAGCGCGAGATCATCGGCAACGTGATCGAGACGCGCGACACCGCCGTCTCGACGCTGATGACGCCGCGCACGGACATCTTCGGCGTCGAGGTGCGCGAGGGCCTCGTCGGCGCGGCGCGCGTGTTGGCCGAATGCGGACACAGCCGCATCCCGGTCTACGACGGGTCGCTCGACACGATCCTGGGCCTCGTGAGCGCGCGCGACATCGTGCTGGTGGCCGCGGAGAAGAGCCTCGAGAACACGAGCCTGCGCGTGCTCGTCCATCCGGCGCACTTCGTGCCCGAGACGAAGAGCGTGCGCGAGCTCCTGGCCGAGTTCCGCCGCGAAAAAAGCAAGATGGCGATCGTGCTCGACGAGTACGGCGGCACGGCCGGACTCGTCACCTTGGGCGACGTCGTCATCGAGCTCGTCGGCGACATCGCCAGCGAGCGCGACGAGGGCGCGCCGCTCGCGATCAAGCGCCTCCCCGACGGCAGCGCGGACGTCGACGCGACCCTGCACGTGTCCGAGGTCAACGAGGAGCTCGGCACGGAGATCCCCGAGGAAGACGGCTACGAGACTCTGGCCGGCTTCGTGCTGTCGGAGCTGGGCCACGTCCCGAAGAAGGGTGAGGTCCTCCATCTGGCGGGCGCGGAGTTCCGCGTGCTGGAAGCCAGCGACCGGCGTGTGCTGCGCGTCGGCGTGCGCGCACGGATCCAGGCCGCGGCGGCGCCCTGATCCGCCGCGCGTCCTCCGCTCGAGCTCCGGCTGAGCGGTCGGCGTGACGAGCGCTCGCGAGCGCGCGCCGACCTTCCGCGCGGGAGGAGCCGATCGAGCGCCTCGAACAGTCGTACAGCGACTGACAACCTGACTCGTTCAACGGACTGCGCCCTCGCATCTCGCGGAACCTCCGCGGACCGAGTCCGCGCGAACCGAACCCACGCGGCGATCGGTTAGGTTGGCGACATGCCGGTCCGTCACGACCGCGCGCTGGTCCTGCGGCGCCATCCGTGGAGCGAGTCCTCGCTCGTCGCGCACGTCGCGACCGCGGGGCACGGACGCGTGCACCTCCTGGCGCGCGGCGCGTTCCGGACGAGCTCGCGCTTCTACTGCGTGCTCGACCTCTTCGACACGCTCGAGCTCGAGTGGAGCCAGTCGCCCGGCCGCGAACTCGCCGACTTGCGCTCCGGTGACGTGCGGACGCGTCGGCCTCACATCGCCGGCTCGCTGGCGGCCTACCGCGCGGCGACGACGGTGCTGGAGCTCGTCGACCTCGCCTCGCGGTTCGGACCTCCGGATGCGCGGCTCTTCGCGCGGGCCGAGGAGGCGCTCGACGAGCTGGACGGGACGGCTGCAGCGGAGCGCAGCGGAGCCACTTGGAACGACACCGACATCCCGCTCCTCGAGGACGTGCCTCCGCGGAACACCCCGCCCCGCCCGGACAGCGCTCCTCCCGAAGTCCCCTCCGCGCTCCCCTCTCCCGACCTCGTCCTCGCCCACTTCGAGCTCGACTACCTCGACCACCAGGGCTTCACCCCCGCCCTCGTCACCTGCGCCGCCTGCGGCAACCCCGCACCCCCGACCTCTGCCCACGACCCACGCGTCCCCTTCTCCGCCGGCGCGGGCGGACGCCTCTGCGCCCGCTGCGCCGAAGAAGCTCGCGCGCGCGGCCTGCGCGTCGGCACGCTCCCCACACGCGTGTTGGAGGACGCGCAGCTCGTCCAATCGGGGAACTGGCCCCTCGACACCGCGCCCGAGCGGATCGAGCGCGTCCGCGACTGGATCGAGCGCTTCCTCGACTACCATCTCGAAACGCGGCCCCGTTCTCACCGCGCCTTCTTGTCCGTGCACAACCGCAACGCTCCGGTGGAGCGCGCCGCCCGACCCTCCACGTGATGCCCCTTCTGCGTTCGATCCCGGCCGTCGCCGCGGCGCTGTGCCTCCTCCTCCTCGGCGCCTGCTCCTCGACCGGCGGTCTCTTCGGCCCCGAAGCGCTCGATCCCGAGGAGGTCCCCGGCGCGCTGGCCGAGGCCAACTCGGCGCTCGCGCGCGACGACGCGCAGGAGGCCGTCGAGATCCTCGTCCCCGCTTCGCGCGCGGTCGGGCTCTCGCCCGAACTGCGCGACCGCGTGCAGGTGGACCTCGAGAAGAGCGCCCAGCGCCGCATCGAGCAGCTGTCGGCGCCGGACTCGGACCCGGACGACATGGCCGCGCTCGTCGAGCTCGAGCTGCCGCGCCAGATCGCCGTGCAGGCCGGGCTCGCCGCGGCGCGCCGCTACGTCGAGGTGGGCGAGCCCATGGACGCCTACGACATCCTGAAGAGCCTCGACAGCAAGTTCCCCCTGCACCACGAACGCGTGGCGTCGGGCAACCTGATGGCCGACATCGGTCTCTCGCTGAAGGACGACGAGCCGACGCTCTTCGGCTGGTGGGACACGCTCGGCGAGTCGCAGGAGGTGCTCGAGTACGTCATCCTGAAGACGCCCTGGGCCCGGCGCTGCGACGAGGCCTACATGGCGCTCTCGGTCCTGTACGAAGACGATCAGGACTGGCAACTCGCGATCGAGCGCGCCGAGGGGCTCGTGCTGAACCACCCCGGCAGCCCGCTCGCGATCACGTCGCAGGCGCGCGTGCCCGAGCTGCGCCTGCGGATGCTGGCCAGCCCCGAGTACGACCGCCAGGAACTCGACCGCGCGCGCCAGGAGCTGCAGGAGTGGCTGGTCACGCACGGGACGAGCGAGCTGGAGCCCAAGGTCCGCCTGCAACTGGCCGACTGCCTCGTGCGCTTGTGCGAAAGCGATCTCGGCATCTCGCGCTTCTACGACACGGTCGGAAATGCGTTCGGCGCCCAGCGCCACGCGCGGCGCGCGATCGAGGAAGCGCGCGACGCCGGCGACACGGAACGTCTGCAGCACGCGGAAGAATGGCAGCGCTCGCTCCCCCCGGCCGTGAATCCGCGCGACGGCACGGAGACCCTGCCTTGAACCGCTCCAGGCTGCTCGCCCTGCTGGTCGCCGGCGCCGGTCTCGCAGGCGGCTGCGGCTATTCGACCGGCATCCGCGTGGCCGATCGGGTCCGCAGCGTCGGCGTGACCTTCTTCAACAACAAGACGCTCGAGCGCGACGTCGAGCGCCCGTTGCAGGACGCCTTGACCGCCGCGATCCGCTCCCTAACCGACGTGCCCATCGCCGATCCGGGCGGGGCCGAGGTGATCCTGCGCGGCGAGATCCTGGAGTACAAACGGCGCGGTGGGATCCGCAGCGCGGACAACCAGCTGCTCGAGACCGGGCTCTACATCGAGGCCGAGGCCGGGCTCTACGACCGGGGCAGCGACCGCGCGCTGGGGCCCCAGAAGCGGGCGGTCGTCTGGGTCGGATTCGTGGTGGACGAGCCCAACGGCGAACCCAATGCTCGCGACCGCGCGATCCGCTTCGTCGCCGAGGAGCTGGTCCTCGAGCTCTTTTCGGCCCTGCAATGACGCCTGCTTGGGACTGGCCCGTGAGGACGATCGCACCGACCTCGGACGGCTCGGGAGGCGCCCGGGCGAGCCGCGACCCAGCATTTGCCGCGGGCCTCGCCCATCGAAGGCCCGCTCTCCCTACGCTATGTGTGGTCCGCCGCACGGCTCCCCCTGCAGCATCGGCCCGCACCCGTCGATAGAGCCTCCATGCCCGAACCGAAGACCAAGGAGAACCAGGACAAGGCGCGCAAGACGCGTTCGTTCGGTTCGTTCGCCCTGATCCTGTTCGTCCTCGTCGCGATCTTCCTCCTGTGGGGTGGTCAGCGCATGCGTCCGCGCATGGACCTGACCCAGGACCTGTACGAGTGGTACCTCTACAGCGGCGACGTCGACTCCCAGGAGATCGTCGGCGCGAACGTGATCGAGGGCGCGCTGAAGGACACGCGCCTGTTCTCGGTGCGCTTCGCCGACGTGGGTGGGCGCGAGTCGCTGTACCGCGAGCTCAAGGCCGCGCAGAACATCCAGTCGATCCGACCCGCGCAACTGCAGCGCGCGCTGGAAGGTGGCTGGTATCAGCCCGTATTCGCGCGCCACCTCACGGCCTACGGCGAGCTGGTCCAGGAAGGGACCGCGACGAAGGCCGAGGACGCCAAGCCGGGCGAGGCGGTCGTGCAGAAGCAGACTTCGCTCTCGCACCCGCAGACCGACCGCATGCTGATCCAGGCCACGGCGCGTCCGCTGTCGGCTTGGAAGGCGGCCGAGGCCACGGACCCCCCGTTTCACCTGCCCGTCTCCTCGGGCACGGTCTGGCTCGAGGTCGAGGACATCGACGACTTCGCGGCCTTGACCGGGATGCTGTCGTCGCGCTCGGTCCCGATCGAGTCGATCTCGTTCGACATCTCGAAGACGACCGGCACGAAGGCCAGCGAGTCGAGCTCGCTGCTCACGCAGGCCCTCTTCATGTGGGGTCCGCTGATCCTCCTGTTCGTGATCGTCCTGTTCTTCATGCGCCAGATGCGCAACCAGGGCGGAGCGGGCGGCGTCATGAACTTCGGGCGCTCGCGCGCGCAGCTCTACAGCAAGGAAAACCACGTCAACGTCACGTTCGACGACGTGGCCGGCGCGGACGAGGCCAAGGACGAGGTCAAGGAGATCGTCGAGTTCCTGAAGAACCCGGGCCGCTTCACGCGCCTCGGCGGACGCATTCCGCGCGGCGTGCTGCTCGTCGGCTCGCCGGGTTGCGGCAAAACGCTGCTGGCCAAGGCCATCGCGGGCGAAGCCGAGGTCCCCTTCTTCTCGATCAGCGGTTCCGACTTCGTCGAGATGTTCGTGGGCGTCGGCGCGAGCCGCGTGCGCGACCTCTTCAAGCAGGCGCGCGAGAGCTCGCCCTGCATCATCTTCCTCGACGAGATCGACGCCGTCGGTCGCCGTCGCGGTTCGGGCATGGGCGGCGGTCACGACGAGCGCGAGCAGACGCTGAACGCGATCCTGGTCGAGATGGACGGCTTCGGCACCGACGAGGGCATCATCGTCATCGCCGCGACGAACCGTCCCGACGTGCTCGATCCGGCTCTCCTGCGTCCGGGTCGCTTCGACCGCGAAGTCACGATCGACCTGCCCGACCTGAACGGCCGCGAGCAGATCCTGAAGGTCCACCTGAAGAAGGTGAAGGTCGGCGGCGACGTGGACGTCACCCGCCTCGCGCGCGGCACCCCGGGTTATTCGGGCGCCGATCTGGCGGCGATCATCAACGAGGCCGCGATCATGGCCGCGTTGCAGCGTCGCGACGAGATCTACATGGAGCACCTCGAGGAGGCGCGCGAGAAGGTCATGTTCGGGCGCCAGAAGCGCTCGCGCGAGATGGAACAGGCCGACCGCAAGATCACGGCGTACCACGAGGCCGGTCACGCGGTCGTCGGCGCGATGATCCCCGAAGTCGATCCGCCGACGAAGGTCACGATCGTGCCCCGCGGACGAGCTCTCGGCCTGACGACGTTCATGCCCGAGAAGGAGCAGTACCACATGCAGCGGCGTCGACTCGTCGGCCAGCTCGCGGTGGGTTACGGCGGTCGCATCGCGGAAGCCGAGTTCTGCGGAGACATCTCGGCCGGTGCGTCGAGCGACATCAAGCAGAACACCGAGCTAGCGCGGCGCATGGTCGCGGAGCTCGGCATGAGCGACAAGGTCGGGCCGGTGAATTACGCCGAGCGCCAGGGCAGCGAATTCCTCGGCACCGAGCTGATGAGCTCGAAGTGGCACAGCGAAGAGACAGCGCGCGAGATCGACCAAGAGATCCAGCGCTTCCTGCGCGAAGCGTACGAACGCGCCGAGGTGCTGATCCGCGCGAACCGCAACGCAGTCGAGTTGCTCGCGACCGCGCTCATGCGCTACGAGACGATCACGGGCGAAGAGGTGAAGGAGATCCTGCGCGGCGCATCGCTCGACTCGATCCGACCGGGCGCTCCGCACGTCGTGCCGCGCACGGCGAGCGCGCGCGCGGAGGCGGCGAAGAACGCGCCGAAGCCGGTGACCGGCGGCGAGTTGCCCGGCACGCCGGGTCTCTCGCCGGCTTGAGCGGTCGGACCTCGATCCGATGAGTGAACTGGCGCGCGACCCCGTCTTCGGCGAGGTCGCGCGCGCAATTTCACCGCTGGCCGTTCCGGTGCGCGCCTCGGTTGCGCCGACGCCGCCGCCGTTCGCGGTCGCCAGCTTGATCGGTTGGGTCGAGGTCTCATTCCGGGCCGGCAGTCTCGGCGCGGACGAACTCGCGCGGCTCGCTGCGATCTCGAACTCCCTGTTGCCGACTGCGACCGGTACCGCTCGCGAACTCCTCGGCTGTCCGCGCTTCGCGCTCGAGCAACCGGAGCTCGCGACGGCCGCGGTCACGGCGCTCCTCGCCGCGCACGACCGCGCGAATCGGCCGGCGGGATCCTTGCGTTTCATGGGCGTCGTCAACGTCACTCCCGACAGCTTTTCGGACGGCGGCTACCACCTCGATCCGTCACGTGCGGTCGAGCGCGCGCTCGCGCTCGTCGTGGAAGGCGCCGACCTGCTCGACATCGGCGGCGAATCGACTCGACCGCGCTCCGAGCCCGTGTCGCTCGAGGAAGAGCTGCGCCGCGTCGTGCCGGTCATCACGGAGCTCGCGAAGCGCACGCGGATCCCTATCAGTATCGACACGATGAAGAGCTCCGTCGCGCGCGCCGCGCTCGACGCCGGAGCGACGATCGTGAACGACGTGTCGGCCGGGATCGCCGATGCCGAGATGCACGCTGTCGTCGCGCAGCACCGCGCCGGCTACGTCGCGATGCACATGCAAGGTGACCCACGCACGATGCAGACGGCGCCTCGCTACGACGACGTCGTCGCCGAAGTGACCGATTTCCTGCGCGAACGCTGCTTTCGCGCCCTCGAAGCCGGCGTCGTGCGCGAGACGTTGTGGATCGATCCCGGCATCGGGTTCGGCAAGACGTTGCAGCACAACATCGAGCTCCTGCGCCGACTCCCCGAACTGCGCTCGCTCGGACTCCCGATCCTGCTCGGCGTCTCGCGCAAGTCTTTCATCACGAAGATCACCGGGCTCGAAACGCCGCCCGAGAAGCGCATCGGTGGAACGGCGGCGGCGCTGACGCTCGGAGTTCTCGGCGGCGCCGCGATCCTGCGCGTCCACGACGTGGCGATCATGCGCGAAGCCGCGCTCGTGGCGCGCGCGATCGGCATCCAGGACTGAACCGCGCTCTTCCTTCGGATGCGCGCGAGTAGCAGAATCCCCGTTCTCTGGTGGAGAACGTGGGGAACGAGCGCATCTTCGGTACGGACGGCATCCGCGGTCGCGCAGGCGACGGCTGGCTCTCCGTGCCCGCGGTCACGAGCCTGGGCGCCGCGATCGGCGAGGTCCTTGGCGCGCGCTTACACGGCGCGAGCGGGGCCGGCGGCGCACGCAACGACGGTGCGCGACCGCGCGTCCTCCTGGGTCACGACGGACGGCGTTCGGGGCCCGAGCTCGAGGCGGCGCTCTCGCGCGGCCTGGCTCAAGCCGGATTCGACGCGACGAGCGCCGGTCTCATCACGACGCCCGGGCTCGCGCTGCTGACGAAGCTCGACCACTTCGTGATGGGCGTGATGGTCAGCGCGTCGCACAACCCGGCCGAGGACAACGGCATCAAGGTCTTCTCCGGTGAGGGCGACAAGCTCTCGGACGAGATCGAGATCGAGATCGAGCAGATCTTGCGCGCACGTCCAGCGCTCGACCTGCGCGGCCCGGGACCGAAGCACGACGCCGGGCTCGAGGAGCAGTACCTCGACCTCCTGCTCTCGGGTCCCGGCGCGAACCTGCGCCTCGACGGCCTCGTGATCGCGCTCGATTGCGCGCACGGCGGCGGCAGCCGGATCGCGCCGCGTGTGTTCGGCCGCCTCGGCGCGCAAGTGATCTCGATCGCGGCCGAGCCCGACGGCGACAACATCAACCGCGGCGTCGGCGCGACGCACATGGATGCGCTGCAAGCCGCCGTACGCGCGCACAAGCCCGACCTCGGCATCGCGCTCGACGGCGACGGCGACCGGTGCCTGCTCGTGGACGAGAAGACCGAGGTCGTGCACGGCGACGGGATCCTGACGCTGCTCGCCATCGACGCGATGCGCAAGAAGGCCTGGAAGGACCCGCGTCTCGTCGCGACCGTGATGAGCAACAAGGGCTTGCACCGCGCGCTGCGCGCTGTCGGCGTCACGGTAGTGACGACGGACGTCGGCGACCGCCGCGTGGTCGAGGCCATGAAGCGCGAGCACCTGAAGCTCGGCGGCGAGCAGTCGGGCCACGTCGTGTTCGGCACGGATCACCACTACATCGGCGACGGGATCTACACGGCGCTGCGGACCTTGCGCGTGTTGCGCGACGCGAAGAAGCCGTTGTCCGAACTGGCGAGCGCGTATCGCCCGTTCCCGCAGGTGCTCTTGAACGTGAACGTGTCGCGCAAGCCGTCCCTGTCGGAGATCCCGAGCATTGCGCGCGTCCGCCAGCAGTTCGAGACCGAGCTGGGCGAGGACGGCCGGATCCTCTTGCGCTACTCCGGCACGGAACCGCTCGCGCGCGTGATGGTCGAAGGGCCGGATGCGGACCGGATCCGCGAGCAGGCGCAGACCTTGGCGGACTTGATCTCGGCCGAGATCGGTAGCTAAGTGGCACCAACAGGCGTCCTCACGAACGACAAGGGGCGCGAGCCATGAAACGGCTTTTCCAGGACACTCGACGGACTCGTATTGGGAACGCTGGACGCGCTCTCAATTGGGAACGTTCGGAGAAGCGTGCCCAACGCAATCGCGAGCGCTCACCGGACAGCGTCAGCGGTACGCAGCCGAGGGTGAAACGCGGACCGCGCGGCAGGTCCAGATCGAGCTCTACCGCTCACGGCACCTCCAAGTCGTGCCAGCTTTCGGCCTCGATTACGGCCGCGACCCAGCGCTCCGCGCCCTCCACGCTCCCGACGTCGATCTGACCAGCGCCGAGCGTGCGGAAGTAGACGGCGTCGCGCTCCCGCGCGGAACGCTTCGCCAACCTTGCCGCGAGTCGCTCGGCGATCGATCCACCGGCCTGGGCGCAGGCCTCGAAGGCCGGCGAACCGCCGGTGGGATCCATGGTGCAGGCGACGCGAGACCAGGAACTCCAGCAGCCTGTCCGTCGATAGTCGTGCTCCGCGCACGGCCCGGCGAGGCGCTCGAACAGCGCGCAACCCGGAGACTTCGGATCCCTGGATGCCAACCACAGACCGGCGACGGAAGTTCCCGACTCGACGGCGCCGCAGCGCTGGCAGGTCCTGGCGCCCGACTCGAGGATCGGGAAGTGGGTGACGAGAAAACCGGCGAGCACGAACAGCCCCGGAGCGATCCCGATCGCCTTCACCCAGCGCGGGACGAAATTCGAGGGCCGGTGGGTGCGCACGCTCCGTCCAGACGTCGTGGGCTCGTCGTCCTTCCCCATCGCGAAACCCCTACCCCGCCTCGGACCGCCCGTCACCGCGGCTAGACTCCCCCGCTTGCACGTCCACATCGCCATCGAGACTTCGACCCGCGTCGGCTCCGTCGCCGTCCAACGGGGCAGCGAGCGACGCCGCGCCGACCTGGGCGAGTCGCGCGCGCACGCTTCGGACCTGATGCCGGCGCTCGACCGGCTCGTCCGCGAACTCGGCGGCACCCCGGCCGAGCTCGCCTCGGTCCTCGTCGGCACCGGCCCGGGCAGCTACACCGGCCTGCGCGTCGGGATCGCGACGGCCCTCGGCCTGGCGCGCGCTTCGGGAGCCCGCGCCCGCAGCGTACCGTCGGGCGAGGTCCTGGCGTTCGGCGCGCTCGACCCGGGGCAGCACGCCTTTCATCTGATCGACGGCCGCTCGGGCGGCTTCTACCTGGCGCACTTCCTGCGGACGGAGGACGAGGTCGAGGTCATCGAGTTCCCCATCGTCCTCGGTCGCGAGGAACTGCCCGGCCGGCTGGCCGGGACGGCGCCGATCCTGACCGACGACGCGACCGCGGCGTCGTCCGGACTCTCGCCCGAGTTCCTCGAGCGCGTGCGCACCGACGTCCGACCGGACGCGAACGCGCTGCTGGCGCTCGGGCTCGCGCGACTCGAACGGCTCGGGCCGGAGGAGCTCGACGCGATCGAGCCGCTGTACCTGCGACCGTTCGGCATGCGGCACGGCGACTGAGAGCGCGTGAAGAAATGGAGCCTACGCGCTCTCAGACTCGAGTGGCGACGCTTCGCGTCGCGTCGCCAGTGAATTCTTCACAGGCTCTGAGGGCCTGTGAAGGAATCGGTCCAAGGGAGCGCGCCCGGATCCCGGTCGGGCGTTTTGTGTTCATCCGGAGGTCGGCCAGCCCGTCGGCGGGCTTCCGCCAGGCAACCGCGCGACATCGAGGCCCGCGACGATCGGACTCGCCAGATATCGGCTGGTACGGCGCGGATCTCTCCCGAATCAAGTTCGTCGGGAGCGTCGGCGGGCGATCACCGCGCGCGCCGCGATCGAGCGCGCACGCGCGACGACCGCAGCCGGTTGCGAGCGCGAGTCGAGAGCACGTTGTACCGGCCCCACGCGCGTGGCAGTCTCCGAGAGTGAACGCCTATCGCGCCTGGGCCGAGATCGATCTCGATGCGTTGACCACGAACCTCGCCGTGATCCGCCAGCGCGCCGGACTGAGCGCGCGCGTCATGCTGGTCGTCAAGGCCGACGCGTACGGTCACGGTGCCGTGCCGATCGCGCACCACGCGGTGCGGTGCGGCGTCGCCGGTTTCGGCGTCGGGTCGTCGGCGGAGGCGCTCGAGCTGCGCAAAGCGGGCATCCGGCTGCCGATCCTCGTCCTCGGCACGATCATCGACGACGAAGCCGACGAGTGCTTGCGCAACGACGTGCACGTCGCGCTGCACTCGACCGCGCGCCGCGCGATGCTGCAGAAGCTCGCGGCGGAGATGAGCCTCACCGCGAAGGTCCACGTCAACATCGACACGGGGATGGGCAGGCTCGGTGTGCTGCCCGCGAAGGCGCTCGAGCTCCTGCGCGAGGTCAAGGCATCGCCGAACCTCGAGCTGTGCGGGATCATGACGCACATCAGCGCGCCCGACGGCGCGATGGCGGCCAGCACGACGGATCAGCAGCGTCTCTTCGAGGGCGTGCTGCGCGAAGCTCGCGCGCACGGACTCCAGCGCGGCTGGATCCACATGGCCAACTCGGCCGCGCTCTTCACCTCGCTGAAGCCGCGCTACGACACCGTGCGGCCGGGGATCAGCGCGTACGGGATCCTGCCGCACGACCTGCGCGGATCGGACGAGCTGCGGCCGGTGCTCTCCCTGCACAGCCAGGTCGTCTTTCTGAAGGACATACCGGCCGGTTATGCGGTCGGGTACGGGTCGACCTGGAAGTCGGAGCGGCCGACGCGCATCGCGACCCTGCCGGTCGGATACAACGACGGCGTGGCCTGGCGACTCGGCAACAAGGGCGAGGTTTTGGTGCGCGGCGTCCGCGCGCGCATCGTCGGGCGTGTGTCGATGGACTACACGACGGTGGACGTCGGCCACATCCGCGGCGTCGAGGTGGGCGACGTCGTGACGCTGATCGGCAGCGACGGCGCGCAGACCATCACGGCCGAAGAGGTCGCCGCGAAAGCCGACACGATCGCGTACGAGATCACGTGCTCGGTGGGCAAGCGCGTGGCGCGCGTCCCACGCGGCGGCAACGACTCGCCGGTGGGCGATCCGCACGGCCTCGCATCGCCCAGGGGCGATGCGCACAGCGTCGGGCTGGTCTCCTATTCTCTGCCCCGCAACCCCTCACCGCGCCTTCCCTCGCAACTCGACGAATCCCTGCGGACCGACGCCCCACGCGCCGATAGAGCCAGCGTGGAGGCGAGCGACGACGGCGCGCAGCGCACCTCTCCGCGCGACGAACTCCGCCCGTTCGACGCGCGCAGCGACACGTCGGCGCCCGAGCCCGCCCCCGCGCTCGGCGGTGATCGCGCGCCGCGCGTCGGGAACTGAACCATGTCCATCCTGGCCCGGATGTTCGCGGGGCTGCTCGCGGTCGCGGGCTGGCTGGTGCTCACGATCGCGACGCTCCTGTGGTTCGGAGAGGAATCCGGGCTGATCGCGCACCTCGTCCGCGGCGTCGCCGCGCGCGAACTCGGCGCACACGGCGACGACCTGAAGCTCGAGGGTGTCCGCTTCCGTTGGTTCGACCGCGCGATCGAGATCGATCGCGTCCTCCTCGGCCCCGGCGGCGAGATGGCCAACTTGCGCGACGTGCGCATCGAACTGGCCGGTGCGCAGGATCAAGGATCGCTCGTGCGGCGCATCGAGGTTCTCTCGGGGCGCCTGCGGTTCTCACCCGCGCTCGCGAACGGTCTCCAGCGTTACTCCGAGCAGATCGCGGGCACGACGGCCGGTTCCGCCGGCCAGGCCGCCATGCCGACCGTCCAAGTCGAAGCGCTCGATCTCGAGGTCGTCTCGCGCCGCTGGGGCGTGCTGCCGATCGGACGTCTCGACGTACTCGCGCGCGCCAACGCGCGCGGCGCGCCGGAGATCTTCGGGCGGATCGTCCCGGCGCTCTCGGCGCGCGTGGGCGAGCCGGGTGAGATCTACGTTTCGGGCACGATGAGCGAAGAACGCACGCTGTCGCTGCGCGCGAACGCGACGCGCTTGCCGCTCGGCGTCGATGGACTTCCGCCGGACGAGGACCTCGATGTCCTGCGTGCTTTCGAGCCCATCGGACTGCTCGAACTCCAAGTGGACGCGCGCATCCCGCTCGACGGCGGCGAACCGCGCGGAGAGCTGCGTCTCGCGCTGCAGCGCGGCTCGGCTCGTCTCCAGGCCGGCAAGCAGCGCTTCGAATCGGTGCGCGTGGATGTCGAGGCGCACTGGTCGCCGAAGGAACTGGCGGACTGGCGCGAGCTCGACACCTGGCACGGCCTCGCGCGCGCGACGGGCACGTGGAACGGCACCGCGTTCGACGCGACGGCGCTGCTCGGTGAGGAAGCCGGCGCGGAACACGCGCTCGAGCTCTGGGGGCGGCTCCTCGACCTGCCCGTGGAACCGGCGCTCTTGACCACGCTCGACGCGGGTCCGCTCGCGACGCGGATCTGGAACGGGCTCGACCCGCGCGGCCGGACGGAAGCCTGGGTCGGCGTGCACGTGCCGCGCGAGCGCGGCGAGCGCACCCTCGCGGAAGCCGCATCCGTGTTCGCGCTCGCGCGGCCGTCGGGCGCGTTGTCCCTGACCTACTGGGGCATGTCGAAGGACGAAAAGGGCGCCTTCGACGAGGGTTTTCCTTTGCCCCTCGAGAGGGTCAGCGGCGAGATCGCATTCGTGCTCGACCCCGAGCGCCGACACCGCTGGTCCATCGCGCTGCTCGACCTCGTCGGTGCGGCCGGCGACGGGTCGATTCGCGCTCACGGCGTCGTCGAAGCGCCGCCGCGCGACGTGGATCCGAACCTGCCGACGGCCGACTACGCCGAGATGGATCTCGACATCGCGACGGACAGACTCCCCGTCGACGCGCGCCTGCGCGCGGCGCTCAGCGGTCTCGCCGGCCCGGTTCCGCCGCCGACGACGTGGGGTCCGTTCCAGCCGGACGGTGGCGAGATCGGCGTGACGCTGCGTCTGTACCGCGAAGCACGCCTGTCGTGGCTCGCGACCGATCTCGAGGTCGCGCTGCGCGGCGTTTCCCTGGCCTGGGACCAGTTGCCCGTGCCGGTGCAGCGCGCCGACGGCACGCTGCTCTTCCGCTCCGACGGCAGCGCCGACCGCGCGCTGTCCGTAGCACTCGAAGGCAGCTTGCGCACGGCGCAGAAGGCACGCGTCGCGCTGCGCTCGCGCACGCTGGGCGGTGAGCACGCGAGCGCGGCCGCGCCACTCGACGAAGTCTCGGTCGCGGCGATCGACATCGACCGCGTCGCGCTGACGGGCGACGATCGGCGCATCCTGATCGAGGGCGTGCCGGGCATGGGAGAAGCGCTGGACGAGCTCTCGCCGCGCGGTTTCGCCGACATCCACTACGAGCGTGTGGGCTGGGATCCCGCGCGACCGCTCGACGTGCGCGCCGAGGTCACGCCGCTCGCGCCGGCGCAGATCGTGCCCAAGCGCTTCCCGTTGACCGCGAGCGAGGTGCGCGGTCGCGCTCTCTACACCGGTCGCGAGGGCGCGGGCGTGAGCGAAGCGGACGTGCGCCTCGCACCTCTGCTCGCGAGCCTGCCCGACGGATCCGTCGTCGCGCTCGGCGCGCGTTTGCCCGGCGGATCCGTGACGATCCTCGCCGCCGGCGTGGATCCGGCGAACAAGGCGCTGCTGGGCGCCGTCGGCGGACTCGTCGGGCCGCGCGCGAGCGACGATCCGGGCGAGGGCACGCGCGCGTTGTTCGACAGCAGCGCGCTGGCGTTCACGGGGAGGCTCGACCTCGCGGCGGAGATCCCCTTGTCGATGGGCGCGGCGGACGCGAGCACCGTCCCCGACGACGCGCCCCTGCGAGCCGCGGCCGGAGAAGGCAGTTGGCGCTTCTTCCTGCGCGGTTCGAAGCTCGCGACGACGACCGGATTCCAGCTCGACGATCTGCGCGGCGAACTCGAGCTCGAGCAGTCGGTTCTCTTCGGGACCGGGCTCGAGGCCCGGCTCGCGGGCACGCGCGTGGCGCTCGACGACGTGCGCTTCGCGGCGTCGGCGGATGGTTGGAAGCTCGAGACGGGCTTCGACGCGCGCGACGTACCGCTCGACCGCGCACACCTGGCCGGGTTCTTCGACGTGGGCACGCTCGACGCGCTGCTCGACGATTTCGCCTGGAAAGGACGCTTCGATTTCACCGACGGCCGGCTCGCGATCACGATCCCGCCTCAGGGCGAAACGCGCCTCGAGCTCTCGGGCGAGCTCGAACCGCACGCCATGTCAGTGAGCATGGGCCTGCCGCTGGAGATCGAGTCCGCGTCGGTCCACCTCGATCGCCTCGTGCGCGAGGACGGCAAGGTGCGCGCGCTCGCGACGATCGAGGGGCTCTCGGGCCGGCTCGCCAGCCGCGAGCTACGCAACGCGCGCATGGTGCTCACCTACGTCGAGCCCGCGCTCTCGATCGAGACGCTCGTGGGCGACCTCGAGGGCGGATCGCTGCGCCCGCTCGGCGCCGGCGCGGAGCGCGCGGGCACGCCGTTCTGGATCGCGCTCGAGAAACCGTTCCCGTTCCAGGTCGCGCTCGACTTGAACGACGTCGACGTCGAGGGATTGCTGCGCGGCCTCTTCCCGTCCGGCATCGCGACGCGCGGCAAGGTCGACGCCGAGTTGCGGCTCGCGGGCGACCTCGAGCAACTGCTCGACATCGAGGGCACCGGCTCCGTGCGCTTGCGCCAATCGCGCCTGTGGTCCGTGCCGGTGTTCCGCGCGCTGTTCGGCCAGCTCGGCCTCGACGACACGGCGACGTTCGACTCGATGTACACGAACGTCAAGATCCGCGACGGCGTCGTCGAGATGGACGACATCCTGCTGCGCAGCCCGCTGCTTCAGCTCGTCGGATCGGGCACGCTCGACTTCGACGGAAGGCTCGCGCACGACCTCGAGGTGCGCTACGCGCTCGTGGACAACCTCGGACCGCTGACGCGGATGATCTACTGGATCCAGAACGAGCTCTTGAGCGTGAGCATCCGCGGCGACATGGGTCGCCCGATCGTGGTGATTCAGAATCCGCTGCGCCGACTGTTCGGCGGATCCGGCGATTACCGCGCGCTGCCCACGCCGGGCTACGCGCCTCTCCCCCCCAGGTTCTGATCGCGATGAGTTCAATCGAGACGTGGGCCGTGATCATGGCCGGTGGTTCGGGCACGCGTTTCTGGCCCGCGAGCCGCAAGAAACACCCCAAGCAGTTCCTGCGCATCGCGGGCTCGAAGACGCTGATTCAGGAAGCCGCCGCGCGCCTGGGCGATCTGATCCCGCCCGAGCGACGCCTCGTGGTCGCGGGACACGAGCACGTGCAGTTGGTGCGCAAGCAGCTGCCGAAGATCCCGCCCGAGAACATCCTGGCCGAGCCGACGGGCCGCAACACGGCTCCGTGCGTCGCGTGGGCCGCGGTCGAGATCGCGCGTCGTTCGCCGAACTCCGTGCAGGTCGTGCTGCCGAGCGACTCCGTGATCCGGCCGGCCAACGAGTTCCGCAAGCTCCTACGCGCCGCGATCGACGAAGCGGCGAGCTCGGACGCGCTCGTCACGTTCGGAGTGCAACCGACATTCCCCGCGACGGGCTACGGCTACATCGAGATCGGTGACGAGGTCGCGAAGCACGGGAAGACCCCCGTGCACGCCGTGAAGCGCTTCGTCGAGAAGCCCGACCGCGAGCGCGCGGAGCAGTTCCTCGCGACGGGCAAGTACCTGTGGAACTCAGGCATGTTCGTGTGGACGACGAGCGCGATCCTCGCCGCGCTGCGCGAGCACGCGCCGACGGTGCTGGCGCCGCTCGAGCGCTGCCGCACGAGCGCGGAGGTCGTCGCGATCTATCCCACGATCCCGAGCGTCGCGATCGACGTCGCCGTGATGGAGAAAGCGCGCGACGTGCGCGTCGTGCCGTTCGGGATCTCGTGGAGCGACGTGGGCGCGTGGCCCGCGCTGCCCGACGTTCTGGAGGCGGATCCGCAGGGCAACGTGACCGGCGGCGGCGCGGTGCTCGTCGCCGAGGATTCGCTGCGCAACGTCGTGCACGCACCGAAGGGCGAGCTCGTGGCGCTGGTCGGCGTCAGCGACCTCGTCGTCGTGCGCGCCGGGAAGGCGATCCTGGTGTGCCCGAAGGACCGCGCGCAGGACGTGAAAAAGATCGTGGACCAGCTGTCACATAGAGATTCAAGCTGGATCTGAGCCACTCGAGATCGGTCGCTCGATCCGTCTGCCCAACGTCGCATCGCAGCCCCAGCCGTGACCCTGAATCGGCCGAGCGGAAAGTTTCCGCGCTTCACGCTTTCGTGTATGGCCCCGTGCCCTCAGGGCCATCGAGATCGTCTTCGGGACACCCGCCAGCGTGAATCTCAGACCCTGGAGCGTCGTCGCCACAAGCGTCGGTCGTGCACAACCTCGATAGAGACCGACGCTTACGGCAATCGGGATCAAGGGCGCTCCTTTGGAGCGCCCCAGGGAGCAAACAGGTTGAGTCGGTTCCCCGGAAGGGCCGAAGCCTTATGTCGGCCAGCTCGGGTCACCACCTGCCCACACATCTTCCTGAAGCCCCCGAAATCTCTCGCGAGCGGTCTCTGCCAGAGATGACCTCGAATGCCTACTTGGCTGCGAGAGGGGGCGGAAATGCACCGGTACGCGCTCGAAGCCACTTCAGCTCACGCTCTATAGCGGCAAACTCCGGATACTCCTCGGGATGAAGAATCGCGGTCTTGACGATGGTCCCGCCAGCGACAGATTCGGTCTTGAATCCGTAGCTCGGGAAAGAACCATCAGCAGCACGCGGTGATGGTAACTTCGCGTTTGACTCCCCGTCCTGGACGAATTGCTGTTCGTAGAGCCCGAGCTCCCAGCGTTGATCGATCAAGCGCTTCCTATCCTCACCATGGATAGCCATCACGGCCTGAAGCGCCAGCATTAATTTCCCCACATCCATTCCCGCATATTTCTCTTCGAGATCAGTTGAAGCGACCGCGTTTTCCTGGGGCGCCGGTGTGGTACTCGACGGGAGGCTTTGATCGGAGGCCGACGAAGAATCTGCGACTTGCCTGGACGACTCCACCACGGAAGCCACACCGGAGTCTTCAGTGGCGGGAGCGGCGGAGAGGTGAATCTCGGGGTACTCCACGATCGAACGAACGGGAACGGGCTCGCGGGCCAGCAGCACGACGGCGACTGAGACCAAGGCACTGAGGACGGCCAACTTGACTACTTGGATGAACTTCATGGAGTTTGCCCGCTCACATCGGGCACGGGCTACAGTCAAATGCGAAGGGGAAGAACCGCACCTGTGTGCAAGGACAAATCATGCCGCAGGTCGTGCTTCCTCCACAGGCGACTTCGAGAGCGCAGCTGAGCGGGATGCTCACGCCCGTGTTGCAGTCGACGCTTCCAGAAACGAGCCACCAGCAGCCGCCGCAGTTGGGATCGGCCCCCGGGGCGACGAGTCCCTGCGACGTACAGATGCAGCCAGTGAGCGCCTTGATACAACCAACCGAGAGGTCGGGTCCACCGCTCGGGGTGCAGATCTGAGGTCGACTAGAAGCGACATCCACCGTAGCGAGCAGTACGAGACCAGCAAGGAGCGTCCGGAACGACGCGCCAGAGAAGGCAAGCATGGAACGAACTCCGTAACGGGGAAGCGAAGGGGAGCGATCTATTCAAGAGGCTAGCCCCCCCCCTCAATCGGGGCAAGAGAATACAATTCGGGCTTCGGGAAGCTGTGTGGGTTGGTGACTTCCAGTGCGGGCCAACGGGCACCGGGACCCGCTAACCGAACGAAAGTCTGCAGCGCCAAGAACAGCACCCCAACTAGGCTTTTCGCGCCTTCCCCTGCGACGCCACCGCGTGCTGTGCGGCTGCCACCTCGGCCTCGCTCGCGAGGTACTTGCTCGAGATCGGCGACAGGTCGCGGTCGAGCTCGTACACGAGCGGAATGCCCGTCGGCACGTTCACCCCGACGATCTTGTCGTCGGCCACGCGATCGAGATGCTTGATCAGCGCGCGCAGCGAGTTCCCGTGCGCCGCGATCACGACCCGCTCGCCGGCTTGGATGCGCGGCGCAATGCGCTCGTTCCAATAAGGCACGACGCGCGCGACCGTGTCCTTCAGCGACTCGGCGCGCGGCCGCGCCACGGGCGAGAGGTTCGCGTAGCGCCGATCCGACGACGGATTGTCCGCGTCACCCTCGGCATAGGGCGGCGGCGGGATGTCGTAGCTGCGACGCCACACGAGCACTTGCTCTTCACCGTGCTTCGCCGCGGTCTCGGCCTTGTCGAGCCCCGTCAACGCGCCATAGTGTCGTTCATTGAGGCGCCAATCGCGCTCGACGTCGATCCACAGGAGATCCATCTCCTCCTGGAGGATGTTCAGAGTGTGGATCGCGCGCTTCAGCCGGCTCGTGTACGCGAAGTCGAACGTGAAGCCGGCCGCGACGAGCTTCTGGCCGGCCGCGCGCGCCTCGGCGAGGCCCTTCTCCGACAGCGGCACGTCGCGCCAGCCGGTGAAGCGGTTCTCGCGGTTCCACTGGCTCTCGCCGTGGCGGATCAGGACGACTCGGTGCATGGCGGAACCCTTGGTCAGCTCGTGTGGTCGGCGGTCAGCTCGTGCGATCAGCTCGAAATTCGCCGCGCGACGATCTCGTTCGCACGCGCGAGCAGGTTGCGCGCTGCGTGACACTGGCGTTCGGCGCGCGCGAGTTGCTCGCCGCCCCAGGTCTTGTCGGCGATCGACGCGGCGTTGATCTTGACGTTGAGCAGCGCCGCTTCGCACGCGCTCGCGAGACAGTGCGCGCCGCTGGCCGCGTCCGAGATCAGGTTCGGGTTGACGTTCGGCAGCCCTTCGACCGCGATCGCGAGCGCGGCCAGTGCGCGGTCGATCGTCTCGGCCGGGACCTCGAGAGCTACGCGCAGTCCGGCCTGGATCGCGGCCGTGCGCGCGGACTTCTCCGCGTCGCTCGCCTTGGGCAGCTTGTACGCGCTCGTCACCGCCTCGTAGGAGCGCGAGTCGAGGTCGACGAGCTCGAGCCCGCGCGCGCGCAAGCGATCGAGGTCGTCGAGCCGATCGGTCAGAGCAACCTCGACCGCGGCGTACTTCTCCCCCGTCGTGAAGCGGAACGCCATCGCGACGAGCGCGCTGCCCGATGCGACGAGCGCCGCCGCCATGCTGCCGCCGCCCGGCGTCGACGTGCGCGCGGCGAGGCTCGCCACGAAGTCGCGCAGCGTGAGCTCGACGAGGGATTCGGTGTGGGTCATCGGAGGAGAATCGGTGTGGAGAACGCGCGGGCGCGGCAGTCTAGCCAGCGTGCCGCGCGCAAGTCCGCCGATCGCGGACTCCCTCGCGGCGCTGTTTCAGCGTCCCGCGCCGCTCGGCACTCCCAAGCCCGGGACGCCTGGCCGGAGACAGCTAGTGCTCGGGAGGGTAGGGCGGGCGCACCAGACCGTCAGCGGGCTCCAGATGCAACCCTTGAGTTTCTGGGGACTTACGAAACTCCTCGCCTTCAGAGTGTGCCCCTGGGGGGTGCCTCGACTAGCCTGCGGTTCCTCGGATCCGTGGCCCGCCTGCGCCTCGGAACCACCCTTCCTTCCCTGATCCCCGCACACGACCGAACACGACTGCGCCTGTCGGGGCCGCCGCCCTCGGAATCGTCCGGCACGCCGCCGGACCCGAGGACCCTGCCCCGGACGCGACCGCGGACGCCGAAGCGGAATTGAGAATCGCCTTCGCAACCCCCGAGCTTGGGAGCTTGGTCCGGCGCACGAGCCTGGCCGAGATCGCCGAGTCTTTGCCCAGGACCTTGCGCCAGGAGGGGGCGGATGTCCGCGTGTTCATGCCGTGGACGATGGGGCTCGACACCTCCGCGCTGCAGAGCTTGCGCGAAGTCGGCCCGATCCGCGTCAAGGACGGCACGACGAAGCTCGAGCTGACCGTCCACACGGGGAACCTGGGCGATCTGCCGATCTATCTGATCGACCACCCGACGCTCTACCGCTCGCGTCAGCCTTACGGCGACGAGGATGGGCCGTACGCGGACAACTGGCGGCGCTATGCGATCTTCGCGCGCAGCGTGCTCGAAGCGCTCCCGCTCGTGCAGTTCGCGCCCGACGTCATCCACGGGCTCGACTGGACGACCGGCCTGATCCCGGTGATCCGCGAGCTCGAGTACGCCACGAAGCAACCCGGACACCCGGCCGCCAACGCGGGCACGTTCTTCGGTATCCACAACTTGGCGATGCAGGGCGCGTTCGAGCGCGAGATCCTGCCACAGATCGGGCTCCCCCACCGGATCTTCACCGCGGTGCACGGCGTCGAGCTGGGCGGCAAGGTCAACTTCCTCAAGGCCGGCGCCGAGTTCGCCACGATCGTCGGCACCTCTTCGCCCGGCCACGCGTTGCGCGTGCAGCAGTCGGATCGTTCGGCGGGTCTGTCGGAGACCTTCCGCCGCCGCGCGAAAGAGCTGGTCGGGATCTCGAACGGCATCGACTACAAGGCCTGGGATCCGGGCAACGACCCGCTCCTTCCGCAGCCGTTCTCGGTCAAGGACAAGGAGCTCCTCGGCAAGAAGAAGTGCAAGGCTTCCCTGCAGGAGAAGCTCGGGCTCGACAACGGCGCGCGCGTCATGGTCGCGGCCGTCATCGGGCGCCTCGACGCCGACAGCGGTTTCGACGTACTGGCTGGAGTGCTGACGTCGATCCTCGAGCGCAATATCGAGGTCGTGCTGCTCGGCAACGGCAAGATGGAAGTGCTCGAGCGCGTGCGCACCGTCGAGCAGACGTTCCCCGGTCGCTGCCGCTTGATCGACGCGCTGCATCCTAGCGCCGCGCACACGCTGCTCGGCGGCGCGGACATCATCATCAGCCCGTCGCACTACCACGCGTCGAACCAGTTGTGTGCGATCGCGCTGCGCTATGGCGTCGTTCCGATCGTCTACGCGGCGGCGGGCTTGGACGACACCGTCACCGACTACGAGAAGGATCCCAAGAAGGGCACCGGCTACACGTTCAAGCAGTACACCGGCGACAGCCTGCTCGACGGCATCGACGCCGCGCGCAAGGCGTACAAGGATCCGGTCGAGTGGCGCACGCTCGCGCTGCGCTGCATGAAGCAGGACTTTTCTTGGCAGGCGACGGCCGAGAACTACATCAAGGCGTACCGCCGCGTGACGCGGCGCGCCAAGAGCTCCTCGGTCGACGACTGATCCGCCGCGGCCCCGAATCGCACGCGGACATCCCATGCGCCTGATCGGCATCGACCTCGGCGGCACGGCGATCAAGGCCGGTGCGGTGGACGAGCAGGGAAACATCCTCGAGCGGCGCTCGATCCCGACCGGCCTGCAGGACGGCGCGGCGGCAGTGCTCGATCGCATGGCGGCGATGGCGCGCGAACTGGGCGCCGAATCGAGCGTCGGCGTCGGATCG
>Ga0105049_10000911_pt1 | contig 34035 bp, 31 predicted proteins | sample MAT06_FD_78087 | JGI IMG/M metagenome (GOLD analysis project Ga0105049, IMG submission 78087) | Freshwater microbial communities from Lake Fryxell liftoff mats and glacier meltwater in Antarctica - MAT-06 | ecosystem: Environmental > Aquatic > Freshwater > Ice > Liftoff microbial mat | place...
CATGCAGGAAGATTCGCTGCGTCAAAGGTTGGCTCGGTTTTACATGGCACTCGCTGAAACGCAGGACAGAATGCCAAGTCGGTCGCTACGCCTGATTGAGGAGGCCGCACCTGATGGAAAAAGCAACCCAGTCGTAACGGAGGCGGTGCTCGAGGGGGACCAGGGCCAAATTACACAGGAACAAGCGGCTGAAATCCTGCGCCTGCTGCCACACGCTGAACAATCCCCGCGCGCAGACTACTTGCGGGGACTTGCCTTAGCGGCGCGTGGGAAGTTGAGTGAGGCAGCGACTGCCTTTCTCTACGCAGCCCGAGATGGCGGACTTGCCGAGGTCGCCCTCTTCAATGCTTCGCTCGCCGAGTTGCCGACTCGCTCAGGATCTGAGGGTGCCTTCCACGTTCTGCAGAACAAGTTTCCTTCGAGCGATTGGATTCCCATTTATCGCCTGCAAGCGGCCTTTCAAGACGCTCGTCGGGCAAATGTCAACGGGAGCAATGCCCTGCGCCAACTTGCACAGAGCAATTCATCCGCTGTGTCCCAATCCGCTCGTATTGCGCTTGCGGAGTTGAGGTATGAGCAGGGCGACCTAGCGGGGGCTAGCCAAGAGTTGCAGCGAATTTCTACGAATGCCACCGATCCTGCGAGACACGCTGCGCTCGAAGTTTTTCTTTCGGATACCGGAGAGACAAGTGCGCAAGCCGGCACCATTGCGGCAGCACGAACATTTCTCTCGACATATCCGAGTTCGGAATCCGAGGCAGATGTCCGAATGAAACTCGGTGAAATTCTTTATCGAAAAGGTGACTACGCCGCTGCGCGCGTGGAGCTGGAGTCTCTAGCCCGCAAGTTCCCGAAGTCCGGCCTCCATGAAATCGCTCTCTTCCTTGCAGGCCAAGCCACAGCACGGTTACTCATTTCGGACGCCCCGTCGCAGGCCATGGCGCTCTTCGAGGAAGTCGCTTCCCTCAAAGGCACGCTCGCGCAAAAAGCTCGGTTCGAGCAGGCCGTGTTGCAAAGTGCGCAAGGCTATCGCAAGGAAGCAATTCTGATTTTGGATGGCATCCTCGCGTCAAAACCCGACACCGAAATGCAAATCCTCTCGCGGATCGAGAAAGGCAAGACGTTGTATGCTGAGAACAATCCAGCAACCTATAAAGCGGCTATTGCTGAGTGGGAATCCGTAGTTGAAGATCCCTCGACATTCGCGCCGTGGAGAAATGAGGCTCTTACGCGCATGGGTGCTGCCTATGAAAAGCTTGGAAACGTGGAGGCTGCTATCGCAACATACTACGATGTCTTGAAAAATCCTCAGGTTAAGGAACCCGAGTATTTCTGGTTCTATAAAGCGGGCTTCTCCGCGGCACGTGTGCTCGAAGCGCAGAGCAGTTGGAGTGAAGCAATCGGAATCTATGAACAGATCGCAGCAGTGAAGGGGCCTCGGGCTGAGGAGGCTCGGGCTCGCGTGAATAAAATCCGTTTGGAGAATTTCCTCTGGGACGAGGCCTCTTGATCAGTCGAGTGCCTGAGTGAGCCGCTCGCAAAGCGTCTTGACGACCTGCACGCGTGCATACCACTTGAAGTTGCCGGGAATCACCGTCCAAGGAGCATGGTCGGTATGCGTCTTCTCAAACATTTCCTCGGCTGCCGCATTGTGTTCATTCCAATGGCGGCGGTTGCGCCAATCTTCCTCGCTGATTTTCCAGTGCTTGTAGGGATCAGCTTCTCGTCGCTTGAAGCGCTCGAGTTGTTCATCTTTCGAAATGTGGATGTAAAATTTCTGAATGATCGTTCCGGCATCGCTGAGAAGGCGTTCGAGCTCTGTGATTTCACGATAAGCACGCTTCCACTCCGTTTCGGTGCAAAACTCTTCTACCCGCTCCACAAGCACGCGGCCATACCATGAGCGATCGAAGACGGCTATCTCGCCGAACGCTGGTAGCTTGTTCCAGAACCTCCAGAGGTAATGGCGTTGGTTTTCTTCGGGAGTCGGTTTGACAATAGAATAGACACGCAAAATCCGTGGGTCCAGACGCTCGACCACGCGCCGAATTGCGCCGCCCTTGCCGGCTGCATCGGGACCCTCGAAGACAAGAACGACACTCTTTTTCCGCCCGCGGAGAGCGAGCTGCATATTCAGAAGTTGCAACTGATATTGCTTGAGTTGCTTCTTGTATTCGTCTTGCTCAAGTGCGTTGTCTTGAGCCAGTTCCTCGAGTTTTATCAGATCCTTAGTCATGGTGTGTGTGGCGTGGCGATGGATTTCCTAGAGTGGTCGGGGCGACTTGTCACGACCCGGCTTGCACCGTGCGGAGAGAAACTTCGCCAATGTCGAGATCGAGCGCTTTTTCCGCCGTGCGAAGGAAGCCTTCCGTGGAATCAGTAAGCGCGACGTGGAGACGCCCCAACTGGGTTGGAGGCGCTGCTAGGGAGAACTTTTTCAGGAGGCTCTGCACAGCAAGCGCGCAGTTCTGGGCACTATCCACAAGCACCACCCCTGGCCCTGCGGCTTGTGCGATTGCCTCGTGCAGAAGGGGATAATGCGTGCAGCCCAGAACAAGAGTATCCACACCGCGGGCGAGCAGTGGCTTAAGATATCTCGTGAGAATCTGGTCTGTGATGTCGTCGTGGAACAGGCCTTCCTCAATGAAGGGAACCAGCAGCGGGCACGCAAGGCTCTCGACATGGACATCCGGCCGCATCGCATGGATCGCGTGTTCGTAGGCACCACTTGCGATTGTGGCGCGCGTGCCGATGACGCCAATAATGCCCGCCCGTGTGGCAGCAATGGCCGCGGTGGCCCCCGGCACCACGACACCCTGCACGGGAACCTTAAAAATTTCCTGCATGCGGGGCACGGCCAGCGCGGAAGCGGTATTGCATGCGACCACAATTATCTTGGCGCGCTCTGCAAGCAACAATCCACCAATTTCCACGCTATAGCGCTCGACCGTCTTCCGGCTCTTGCCGCCATACGGCACACGGGCGGTGTCTCCAATATAAAAAATGGTCTCCGAGGGCAGGGCTTGTTGCAAAGCCGCCACGACGGTGAGCCCACCGATGCCTGAATCAAAGACGCCGATGGGGTCGGATTCGAGGGAAGGTATCATTCTCCGTGGAACTGGCTAATTCTGCGAAGGCGGCACGATCGCAGCAGCCGCCGCGGTGACCGATGCGTCGAGGGGAGTCTTCGAGCCCGGACGTAAGGCAGGTTCGAGCTTTGCCGGAACGGGCTTGAGGAGAGGGGCGCTCGTGGCATCCGTCGCCGCCACGACCACCGAGGGCCGGAAATACTGCATCTCGCCCGAGACAGCCCCCCGGTAGCGATTGGCTCCTTCAAGAATAGCGCGCGCAAAGGCATCGCGGTATTCCGTGGATGCGATGCGGCGGGCATCGTTTGGGTGGTTCATGAATCCGCCTTCGAGTAGGACTCCTGGAATCTGGAGATCCCGTATCACGACAAAGCGCGCCCTTTTGATGCCGCGATCGTAGAGCTGTAAGTGGCGAAGGAGCGAGGAATGCATGGATGTGGCGAGGGCGATATTCTCGGGGTCGCGGGCGTGGCCAGAATAGAGCTTAAAGTCGCTGTAGCTCAAGCTTGCTTCATCCATGGATGGAACTCCGCGTGGGGCTAGCGCGAAGGTCTCGATACCCGTTCCACCGACGAATTTGCTTTTGTTAAAGTGGACGCTGATAAAGACGGCATTCGGGTATTTGTTGGCCAAAGCTGCACGCTTTTCGAGAGGGATAAACACATCCGAACCCCGTGTGAGACGCACGTTGTAGCCGGCTCCTTCGAGCAATTTCTTGGCACGAAGCACGACATCCAGTGCGGCATCCTTCTCGCGGCCCAAAGGCCCAACAGCACCGCTATCGTGCCCACCATGGCCGGCATCAAGGATGACCGTGCGCACGGCTGTGGCATTCTGGATCTTGCCCGGTCGCATGACAGGTTCGATAATTTTCGTCACATCCATCGCGGAAATCAGAGGGCGACCGCCCTGCGAAATGATGTTGAAGCAGAGGACGTATTTGACATTATTGATCAGGATTTCGCGTCCGCCGAGGCGGCCTGTGATCGTACGCCCTTGGCCAGCGAGGGTAAACGTATTGCTCTTCACAACTGGCGTGTTGAGCTTGTAGAAGGTCGCGACGTCCGCGATTGGCACGTAGCGTCGTCCCTCGTGCAGGGCCACATTCCACTGCGCGGACAAAGATTGCGCGACGGCAAACAATAAAAATATAATCGCACTTCGGCTTCCCACTGCGCGCAAATTGCGGGGGAGAAGTTTCCAGCGCAAGTTTTTTTCTCTGGTGGCTTATTGCGCTAGGGGCGTTGATACGGGATAATCGGAAGATGAATGGACGGCGAACGACATACGCGGGTCGCGTGCAAGGCGTAGGATTTCGCTGGAAAATTAGGGCGTTGGCGGCGGGATATGAAGTGCGGGGTTCCGTGAGAAATACAGACGAAGGGAGCGTTGAGCTGCTCGTTCACGGCGACCACCCTGAGGTGGAAGCCTTTCTCGAGGCAATCCGAACGAGCGACCTCGCCGGCCTCATTTCCAGTGAATCCAGCGAAGAAGCGTGCTTGCCTCCAGGCTCCAGAGGGTTTCATATCGTGGTATGAGTTCAGACGCGATCCGGATCCAAGGCCTCACGAAAGTCTTTCCTGTCCCCTTGCGCCGCGAGCGTGTCGTCGCGGTGAAGGATTTAAGTCTTCAGGTGCGGGAGGGCGAGGTCTATGGACTTCTAGGTCCCAATGGTTGCGGCAAGAGCACCACACTCAAGGTTATCCTTGGGCTCGTGACCCCGACGCGTGGCCGGGCAGAAATTTTCGGCCGAGATAGCCGCGACTATGCGAGTCGCGTGGATGTGGGATTTTTGCCGGAAAATCCCTATTTTTACAAATTCCTCACCGCCCGAGAAACGGTGGAGTTTTATGGGAAGATCTGTGGACTTGGAGGAAAGGTTTTGAAGGATCGTGTGGGAGAATTGATTTCGCTCGTCGGCCTGGAAGATGCCATGCACCGTCGAGTCGGCGGTTTTTCAAAAGGCATGTTGCAACGCATCGGCCTCGCTCAGGCGCTCGTCCAAGAGCCGAAAGTCATTATTCTTGATGAGCCTACCGCCGGGGTAGATCCGGTGGGATCGCGTCAAATTCGCGACCTGATTTTAGACCTAAAAAAACGCGGCAAGACCGTTCTCCTCACTTCTCATCTCCTGAGCCAAGTGCAGGAAGTATGTGATCGCATCGGCATAATGGCCCGCGGTGAGATGGTGCGCGAGGGAAGTCTTGATGAACTCCTCAGCATCGAGCGTCGGACAGAATATGTCGTGGAGGACGCTCCAGCGGGATTGCAGGGCAAGATCGAGGCCCTCGTGCGAGCGGAAGGCGGGACCTTTCTCAAAGCACGCCATGCGCAGCGGACGTTGGAAGGCTTTTTCTTAGAAGCCACGGCCAACACGCCATGAAGGCCTTCGTGACCGGCACGGATACCGGCGTAGGAAAGACCTACGCCACGGCTTTGCTCACCAGAGCGTTGCGTAAGGCGGGGTTGGATACGATTGCACTGAAGCCAATTTGCTGTGGAGACCGGTCGGATGTCGTAGAGCTGGCTGAGGCGGCCGATGGCGAACTATCCCACGATGAGATCAATCCCCTATGGCTCCAAGCACCGGTCGCGCCACTCGTCGCACTCGGCATGGAACAGCGAGAGTTTTCGATGGCTGCCGTGAAGGAGTGGTTCGGTGCGGTGACGGTCGGTCGCCAATCTGTATTGGTCGAGGGCGCGGGTGGGTGGTTGGTGCCAATTGCCGATCGCGTTTCTATCGCCGATCTCGCAAGCGCGTTGGGATTGCCGGTCATCGTCGTCGTCGCGAATCGTCTAGGCTGCCTCAACCACACTCTGCTCACATTGGAGAGTATTCGTTCTCGTTCTCTCACGTGCAGCGGAATCATTCTTAATACCATGCAGACTGTGCCAGATGAGGCGACGCGCACAAACAAAGCTGTGCTGGAAAAGCTCGCAGGCGTGCCGATTATTCTTGAGGTCACTGCCGGGCAGCGCGAAATCGTGTTGGCGGTGGCTTGATTGCCGGCAAGGCCACCCTCGCCCATTCCGGAAAATCGGGAGGTAGAGGCGCTGTGAAGCTGACCTTCGCGTTCGTAGCCGGATGGCTGAACGCTAGCTTCCAAGCGTGCAGAAAGTGGCGAGAGAACGCGCCGCGACGTCCATAGACAGGATCGCCGACTACGGGGTGGCCGAGGTGCTTAAGATGCACCCGTATTTGGTGCGTGCGACCCGTCTTGGGATGGCACTCCACAAGGGCCTGAGTGCCCTCCGAGGCCAGCACGCGATAGGTGGTCAAGGAGGCTCGACCTCGCTCGACCACGGCCATTTTTTGACGGTGTATCGGATGCCGCCCGATCGCGCCATCAATCGTGCCATGCGGCATTCGCGGAACACCAACGACGAGGGCAAGGTAGGCTTTCTCGGTGAGACGGCTTGCAAACTGCGCAGCCAAGGCGGAGTGGATGGTATCGGACTTCGCGACCACGATGCATCCGCTGGTTTCTTTATCCAGACGATGCACGATGCCAGGACGTCCGGGTCCCCCAACCCCGCTGATAGACTTGCAGTGGTGTAGGAGGGCGTTGACAAGCGTTCCGTGCGAATTTCCAGCGCCCGGATGGACCACAAGGCCGGCCGGCTTATTTACGACGAGCAGAGACTCATCTTCATACAAGATATCCAGCGCCATGGCCTCAGCATCCGGGCTCTCGCCGCCCACGATAGGATCAGGAATTCTGACAGTGATTTGATCCCCGGCATGCAGCTGTTGAGAAGGCTTCGTCGCGTGCCCGTTGAGCATAACGAGGCCTTCGTGAATGGCGACTTGGAGCTTTACACGAGACAAGCCGACAAGCTTCGGCATGAGAAATTTGTCCAGCCTCTCGCCAACGTCTCGGCCCTCACAGATCCAATCATTCTCATGTAACATGCATCGTTTTAGCATTGCCGGGCTGCTTTGAAAGGAGTAATCAAAAAGAGCAGTAAGGTCCCCCGGCCCTATGTCGGCAAAAAAATCTTCCACCCCATCCCAATCTTCCTCACTCGACGGTTCTCGCTCGACATTCGACGAAGACCGCGTTGTTGAAGCGTGTTCAGCCTGTGGAACGAAAATGGACGTGACGGAAATTGCACCGTTCTCGGAAATCCATTGTCCTGCCTGTGGGCATGGTATGAGAGCCCGCACGAAGTTTAATAACTTCAGTTTACTTGCGAAGGTCGGTGAGGGTGGCCTTGGCACGGTTTATCGCGCTTTGGATGTGAATCTCAATCGGGAAGTCGCACTGAAAGTGCTTCGCAAGGCAGTTAGCTCAAGCACCGCAGAACAAGAAAAACTCGGTGTAGAAGCGCGGATGACGGCTTCGATCAATCATCCTCATGTGGTAAAAGTTTTCCAATTTGGACAAGATCAAGGGCAATTTTATATTGCGATGGAACTCGTGTCCAATGGCTCACTGGATGACCTCATGAATATCCAGACACGCGTTGCCGAGGTTCAGATGCTAGGCGTGGCAATCCAAATTGCTCAAGGCCTTGATGCTGCGTTAAACGTCGGCCTCATCCACCGCGACATCAAGCCGGGGAACATCCTTTTTGCTGATTCTCATACAGCAAAGCTCGTGGATTTTGGACTCGCTATCTTGATGGACGAAGAGGCACAGACGCGTGGTGAAATCTGGGGCACGCCTTACTACATCGCGCCTGAGAAGTTGGATAATCAGCCAGAAGACTTTCGCAGCGACATTTATAGCCTCGGGGGCACGATATTCCACGCCCTTGCCGGACGACCTCCGTACGAAGCAGAATCCGCGTCCATGGTGGCTCTTAAACAACTCAAGAGCCAACCCGTAAGCCTTCAAGCTTTCGCTCCGGACATCTCGAGCGAAACGACCTATGTCATCAACCGCATGATGGCAAAATCGCCCGACGAGCGTTACCAAAGCTACGAGGAGCTTATCGGACACCTGACCTACGCGCGCGATAAGACAGTCGAGCGCGCGCAAGGGCCCAGGGTGGCTAAACAACGCGTGGTCATGGAGACCGAGCAGACAAAACACCTTCGAGCCTACCTTTCCTTGGGGTTATTGGTCCTCATGTTAGTAATCGGAATCGGTGGCTTTCTCATGCGGGATCGGCTTTTTCCAGCGAGCCAGGCGCAAGTTGGCGTTTCCAAGCTGTCCGCTGAGGAAGCGAATGAGCTCATCGCCAGCGGTGCCAATACGGCATCATCTGGCGACATAGAAGGTGCCCGCACGGAATTCCGAGCGATCGGCGATCGAACCGACGTTCCTGAACCCGCGCTCAGTTATGCCCTTTTAAACGAAGCGATTATGTCGTCATTCTTAAGCGATAAAGAATCCACGCTCGAGACGCTCAAGCGACTCAACGCTCTGCCTATGTTCTCTCAACAATCTGAGGACGCGCCCGTGGCCAACTTTTTCCCCGAGGCGAGTCGTGTGGTGCTTCAAGGGAAGAAAATTGATGCCTCGATCTCGGATATCTACCCGAACAACGAAGACACGCTAGGGCTCTTGCTTTTTGCCGCATGGAATTGGGAAGTGCTTGGAGAAATCGAAGCGGGGGGGCCGCTTTTTCAAATATTCGACCGCCGCAAGTCTACGCCAGAATGGGTGGTTACCTATCGTGCGCTCTCGGAGAAATACATTGCCGATTGGAAGCTGCTCAGGCCGATCGTGGCTGAAGCGCGTAGAGCCGATACCGCGGAGAAAGCCAAGTTGCTGATCACAAACATTGAAGCTGCGCGCGACCAACTTCAAAGCGGCACGAAAGCAGTGGAATATCTCGATGCCCTGAAAGAAAAGCTCGCGGCGCAGTTTCCAAATTCGTGACTCGCGGACAAGGCCATTGCAGAAAAAGGCATGATAGCCGATAGCACTTGCCAATGAGTGACCCGATGTTTCCAAGCCCAGAGCAATTGCACCAAAGATTCCAAGATCTGGTTCGCGGCACGATGGCATCTCCAGCGCCGGATGCCGAGCCTGAGCCATCTTCTGTGGACGATGGCCTTGACGTTGTGCGAGATTTTGCCCTCCTGCCACGCGATATCACGCACCACCTCGATCGCTTTGTAATCCGCCAAGCGGAAGCCAAAAAGGTTCTCGCGATCGCTGTCTGCGACCACTACAACCACGCTCGCCTAGCTCAAGCGCGAGGACATGCCGACGGCCCATTAGAGTATGCGAAGCAAAATGTCATCATGGTCGGTCCTACCGGCGTCGGTAAGACCTACTTGGTTCGTCACGTTGCCGAATTGATCGGAGTGCCGTTCGTGAAAGCCGACGCGACAAAGTTCAGCGAGACGGGCTATGTCGGCGGGGATGTTGACGACCTTGTGCGCGAGCTGGTGGCTAAGGCAAATGGCAACGTGGCCCTCGCACAATACGGGATCATTTACATTGACGAAGTGGACAAGATTGCCAGTGCCGGGGACCACATGGGTCGCGATGTGAGTGGCCGTGGCGTGCAAACAACCCTGCTCAAGCTCATGGAAGACACCGATGTGCCGCTCCGGAGCCCGAATGACATTCAGGCACAATTGCAAGCCGCCATGGATTTTCAGAAGCGGGGATCTGTGAAGCGGGAATCCATCAACACGCGCCACATCCTCTTCATCGTCTCCGGTGCCTTTGACAAGCTAGCTGACCGTATTTCAAGGCGCCTGCGTAGTGCCGGCATGGGTTTTGGTGCTGAGCCCTCACCACCGGCTTCCGAGGCGGCTTCGCTGCTCTTGCTTGCGACAACCCGAGACTTCGTAGATTTCGGCCTTGAGCCAGAATTCATCGGCAGACTTCCCGTGCGCGTCGCTTGCGAGGCTCTTGACGAGGACGATCTCTTCGAAGTGCTGAAACAATCTGAAGGCAGCTTCATCCGTCAATACGAGCGCGCCTTTCGCGCCTATGGTATCGAAGCGGTCTTCAGCGACGAGGCACTACGCGCGATTGCTACGGCTGCGGCGACTGAGCAGACAGGAGCCCGTGGGCTTCTCACCGTCTGCGAGCGCTTCTTGCGTGAGTTTAAGTATGAACTTCCAGGATCCGGCGTAACAACTTTCGAGATTACTCCACAGGTTTTAGCAAATCCCGCAGAGGCGATCGCGGGACTTTTGCAGGCAGGACATCGTGAGGTCGAGGGTGCCCAGCGATTAGTCATTTCTCAATTTGCCCAGCGCTTCAGCGAGCAGCATAACCTCACATTTCAGTTCGATGACGCTGCCGTCTCGCGCCTCTTGGAATGTGCTGCGGAAAAAAAGATTCCTGCTCGTGACTTGTGCAGCAGCCTGTTTAAAGATTATCAATTCGGGCTTGGCCTGATCCGTCGCAATAGCGGACGATCCGAATTCGTCATACCGCCTGAGGCGGTTGACGCTCCGGATCGTATCCTAAGTGCGTGGGTCGTGGCCTCCTACCGTGATTCTGAACCTGTATGAGATATTTTAAAGCAACACTCCTGATTGGCACGATTTCAACCGTTTTGGTTCTCGTGCTCTTCGCGGCTGGCTGGATTGTGAATACGCCCGACCTCGTGCTGCTAGGGCTCTATAAGCTCAAGAAGCCAGCGATCACGCCTCAAGGTGTGCACATCTTCCTCATGATGCTCCTCGCCTTTGCCGCAGCCTGGACGACCGTTGATATCACGAGGCCGGTGCTAAAAGCGATCGTGGCTGTGGCAGCCATTATCTTGCTCATTACGGGTTCGATGGTGCTGGCGCTCTACAACGTCTTTTTCTCCCCATTTCCCTCAGCATTTGCGGTTCTATTTAGTTTCCTCATCGGGTCTGCCTACGGACGCACGGATAGCGGGTCACGCAAGCGGGTGATGGAAAGACTTTTTGGGCTGCGTCTTTCACGCAGTGCCTTCGGGCAACTCGTGAATTCCGATGCCGCTCTAGATTTTCCAGGTGAGCGTGTGGAAGGTACTGTCCTTGTAGTGACGGTGCACAATCACTCTGAACTTATGGAATTGCTCACGCCGCCTGACTATGCGGCCATGACAAATCTCTACCTGAAGCATGCCTCTGACTATCTCGTCGAGATCGGTGGATACCTTGATGAATGCGGCGGCGAAAGTGTGCGCGTTATTTTTGGTGCTCCGCTCCTCGATGAACGTCATGCCATTAAAGCCTGTCGGGCTGCACTCGATCTGGCATCGCGATTAGACGAGCTCAATAAAGAATGCGATGCAATATGGCAGCGGCGTCTCGATTTCCGCATTGGCATTAATTCGGGACAAATGATCGCAGCCGCCTACGGCAGCTCGCGGCTGGGAAGTTTTAGTGCCGCAGGCCCCACCGTGGAATTTGCCAGACGCCTCTCTGCCGCGTGTGGGACTTATGGCACTCGTATTCTTGTAGGCCCGGAGACCTACGAACCAGCGGCAGATTTTCTGGAAGTGCGACCGATCGAGATTCTTCGCTCTTCCGGCGATCGGCGCCGGGTGGAACTCTATGAAATCATGTCTGCCAAGCGAGGCCTTTCCCCTGAGCGCGAAAAGAGCCGCGATTGTTTCTGGAGTGGTGTTTTACATTACCGTGAGAAACAATGGGACAAAGCGATGGAGGAATTTGGCAAAGCCCGAATTAATGGCATTCCCGACCCCGTGTTAGACTATTACATCCGGCGCGTGGAACGCAGCCGCCGGGGTGAGGAAGATGTCCTCAAAAACCAAATGATGCTGTTTCCGACTTCCTAATTTCCACCTTCCGCGCCCGCAGCCCCCACGCGGGTCGGCCTTCGTGCCTTACCGATGCTGACCCTATCTCAAGTTTCTAAATCCTTCGGCGGACGTATTCTCTTTCAGAATGCTTCGCTTCAAATCAACGCTGGCGACCGCATCGGCCTGATCGGCCCAAATGGTGCTGGCAAGACGACGCTCTTCTCGTTGCTCCTCGGTCAGGATGAGCCGGATGATGGTATCGTGAGTATCCAACGCGGCATTCGTTGTGGATTTTTGCCTCAAGAAACCGCTGCTGCCGGAGATGAAACGGTGATGGAATTGGCAGCAGGCGTTGATGCTGACGGTCGCTCCGAAGCCGCCGCCAAGCGTATTCTTTCGGGATTGGCTTTTCGGGAAAGTGACTTCCCCCGTCTGGCCCGCGACCTGAGCGGGGGCTGGATCATGAGGGCGCACTTGGCCCGTTTGCTGGTGGCGCAGCCCGATTTGCTTCTGCTCGACGAACCCACAAACCACCTCGACCTCGAAACGCTCGGGTGGTTTCAGACCCATCTCCTCGGCTACCCAGGCGCGATTTTGTCCATTTCCCACGACCGCGAATTTCTCAACACCATTTGTCGTGGTATCGTGGAAATACGCCATCGCAAATTGGTTCGCTACAACGGCAACTACGATGCTTGCCTCGTTCAGAAAAAGGCCCGCGAGGAGCAACACCTTGCGGCGTATCGCAACCAACAAAAGGAAATCGAACACCTACAAGATTTCATCAATCGCTTTCGCGCGAAGGCGAGCAAGGCAGCCCAAGCGCAAGACCGCGTGAAGCAACTCGCCCGCATGGAGCGCATCGAAATGCCGGAATCTGAGGAGCCAACTGTCCATTTCCGCTTTCCGCAGCCGCCTCGTAGTGGGCACCGCGTGATTGCCCTGGATAGCGTTTCTCAAGCTTATGGGGCAATGACGATCTATGAAGACCTGAACCTCGAAATCGAGCGTGGTGAACGTATCGTTCTTGTGGGGCCGAACGGAGCGGGCAAATCCACGCTCCTCAAAATCCTAGCGGGCCTACTGCCTCTTCAAGCCGGCAAGTGCACGCCAGGGCACAATGCCAGCATTGGTTACTTTGCTCAGCAACGCTCCGAGTCTCTCAACCTCAAGCGCTCGGTGCTCGAGGAGGTGCAATCCATCCCGAAGCCCGTAGGCGAACAAGCTGCCCGCAACGTGCTCGGCGCTTTTCTCTTCCGTGGGGACGACGTCTTTAAGCCAGTAAGCGTGCTGAGTGGAGGCGAAAAAAGTCGTCTTGCGCTTGTGAAGTTGCTCTTGGATCCTCCAAATCTTTTGCTACTGGACGAGCCCACTACGCACTTGGACATGCCGAGTATTGACGCCTTGGTTCGCGCACTCGAGCCCTACGAAGGGTCTATCGTTTTTGTCAGCCACGACGTCCATTTTATCCGGGCTGTGGCCAAGAAAGTCATTCATGTGCAAGCGGGAAACCTCACTCCCTATGCCGGCGATTTCACCTATTACCTCGATAAATCACGAGCGGTGGGTGCGAGAGCGGGCACTGTGGCCTCACTTGGGAACCACCAACCGCTTGCGCCTGTTATTGAGGCCCGCGCCGCGGGGCCCGGCCTTAAGGAAGTGCGGGCACAGCGCAAAGCCGAAGCAGAAATTCGCAAGGCAGAGGCCCGAGAGCGTCGGGAGCGTGAGCAGCGTGTAGCCGTGCTGGAGCAAGAAATCTCCGAGCTTGAAGCCTCACAGCGAGAACTCAGCGAACAACTCGAAAGCGGCGATACTTCGCCTTCGCTGGCCATGGCACTTAATCGTAAGCTACTCGGCGTCTCCGAGGCGCTCGACAAAGCGAACACCGAGTGGAGCCGCCTCGCGGAAGATTGCCTGGCAACGTCGGAAGACTAGGGAATCTGAGCCGCGGCAGCCGGGGTGACGCTGACAGTCTTATTCAGCTTTCCAAGATTGATGAGATCTTGAGTCACGCGGAGCGTCTCATTCCGGACGGGATCGGGCTCCGGGGCCTTTTTCACAGCCTTCTGCTCGTCGTCGGCCTCGGGGTCGTCCATTGACAATTGCTTTTCGCGATGGCGTTCGTAGGCCACTTCTTCGAGCTTCTCACGATTGGAACGAACGTCGTCGAGTGTTACCTGCCAGACTTGAGCGTTGATAATTGGTCCCCTGCTGGAGCGCTCCACAATGCGTTCTTCACGGAGCTTTTTCTCGTCGCTGATTTCTTTTTGCCGTGTGTCTTTATTCAGGGAGAGGCGATTGCTTGCTAGGCGCTCGGTAAGGCGTGTCATGTCTTGCGAGATATAGCGGAATTCCGGATCACTCGCGATGCGGGCGGAAGACCGTTGACGTAGGTCATCGAGAAAAAGATTGTGCGACGATGCGACGATTTTTTGTGGAGCAACCTCGTCATACTCGAGCCGGTTACGCAGGGACCCTTCGCCGAGTTCGGGATTGTCGGTGCGCGAGGGCAGCACGAGATCTGAGGCCACGCCTTGCAATTGCGTCGAGCCGCCGCGCACGCGGTAGAACTTTTGGATGGTTAATTTCAGCGATCCCGCGTCAGCAGCTCCCAAGCTGAAAAATGGCATAACTTTGCCAATATCTAGCACGGTCTGCACGGTGCCCTTGCCGAAGCTTTGCTTGTCGCCCACGATCACGGCGCGTCCATAATCTTGTAAAGCCGCTGCAAAAATCTCGCTTGCGGAGGCACTGAGACGATTCATTACCACGATAACCGGCCCAGTATAGGCGACGCTGGGATTTGAATCACTAGAGACGGTGATTTTTCCGTTCGGATCTTTCGACTGAACCACGGGGCCTTTGGGAATAAAGAGCCCGGTCAAGTTAATCGCCTCTTCGAGCGAACCACCTCCGTCCTTGCGCAAGTCAATGACAAGGCCTTCGATTCCTTCCTGCTTCAGGCGTCCGAGCAGTGCGGCTACGTCCTCGGTCGTGCTCTTCTCAGGTCCGCCGCTGCCCATATTATTGTAAAATGAGGGTAGCGTGATCCATCCGATACGATTTGTTGCTCCGTCCTCGCCCTTCACATCCAAGACTTCTGCCTTGGCCTCTTGATCCTTGAGTTTCACCTGGTCTCGCGTGATCTCGATGATCTGCCGCTTGGCACCATCTGGCGAATCACTTGGAATGACTTGCAGGCGCACGACGGTGCCCTTCTTGCCGCGAATTTTTTCCACGACTTTATCGAGCTTCATGTCCACCACGTCTTCAAATTCCCCATTTCCTTGGGCGACCGCGGCGACGCGATCGTTGACCTTTAGGCGACCATCGCGATCTGCTGGACCACCCGGAACCAGTTCCATAATGCGGGCAAAGCCATCATCCGTGCGCAAAACGGCACCGACGCCAACAAGCGAGAGACGCATGGCAATATTAAAATTCTCCATGTCACTTGGGCTAAAATATTCGGAATGTGGGTCGTATGTTTGGGCGAGTGCATTGAGGAATGATTTCATCACACCGTCGTCCTGCATTTCTTTCACGCTTCGAAGCATTTGGTCGTAGCGCTTGGCCACGCGCTCGGCTGGCGGTCGCGTTTTGACTTCGCTGAGGGTTTCTTGGAGGAGTTCAGCTTCGACACGATCACGCCATAGGCGATCAGCTTCGGCATTGTCCTTCGGCCATGGTGCTTTCTGGCGGTTGAGTTCCACGGTGCGATCCGTGTTGAAGTCATAAGTCTTCTTGGCCAGTTCTTGATTCTTGGCGGCACGCTCTTCGACACGGCTTTTAAATCGCTCGAAAATCACGTGCGCAGGACTCAGGTCACCGCTCATTACAAGATCGTCTAGTGTGGAATCATACTTACTTTGGAATTCGGCAATGTCTTTTTGCGTGAAGTAGAGCCGGTTGTAGTCGAGAAGCTCTAGGTAGGTTTGCAATAGCTTTGCAGCCATTTTGTCGTCGAGTTTTTTCCGTGTAAAATGAGCCTGCTCAAGCCATCGCGCTACGGCGATTGAGACTTGACCTTCGTCAGGCGCGGCGGTTGCCGCTGAAGGAATAAACGGAACCAAAAGACTCGCAGCAAAAAGAGCGAGGGGCGTAATTTTAAAAAATTTCATGCGTGAAGGTGCGAAAACCTTGCAGAGGACGGGCAGAAAATCAAACAGTGACATGCACAATCTGACCACATTATGACAAAAGAGTTCAAAACCTTTACAGGAGGCTCGCTGGATACGAACGCGTTTCTTCTCAAGAGCCCCACGGGAAACATCCTTTTTGATGCGCCGGAAGGTGCGGATGCTGAGTTCGCTGGGGAGAAAATTGACTGGCTCCTTCTGACCCACGGGCACTTCGACCATGTGGCGGATGCCGCCAAGATCCAACGTCGCCACCAGTGCAAAATTGCCTACCATGCCGATACGGCGGCGATGGTGACCGACCCGAACTTCTTTCTCAGCAAGGGGTTCGCCTTGGAGATCGAAACCTTTGTCGGCGACCGTCTGCTTGAGGAGGGAGCAGGGTGCGAGGTGGCGGGCACCAAGATGACCATCCTGCATGTGCCAGGTCATTGTCCGGGAAGCCTCTGTTTCTATTTAGAAGACCGTGCTGTGCTCGTGGGGGGCGACGTCCTTTTTAGAGGAGGCGTGGGCCGGTGGGACTTGCCGGGTGGCGATGGGGAATTGCTTTTTCGGGGAATTCGCGAAAAGATTCTAACCCTCCCGCCAGACACCGTCGTGATGCCGGGTCATGGCCCTGAGACAACGATCCGTCACGAGGCAACGACAAATCCGTACGGTCGGATTTGAAACAATCTTTCCTCGACAGAACACGCCTTCACTACTAACTCTTAGGCCTTCCTTTTCTCCCACCTCACAGAACATATATGCCGCGCTACAACTATATCGCCCTTGACGCTAGAGGTCAGGAAACAACTGGCGTCATTGATGCAGAATCTCAGAACGATGCGGTGGGCCAGTTGCGCCAATGCGGTTACTTTCCTAAGAGCATCTCAGAGGAAGGCAAGGGGCCGAAATTAAAGGCTAAAGCAGTTGCAAAAGCCAAACCAGCCGCCGGCAAAAACCTGAGTGTCAATATTCCGTTTTTGCAGAAGAAAACCATCAAGCCAAAGACGCTAATGATTTTTACGCGGCAACTCGCGACGCTCATTGATGCCGGGTTACCACTTCTTCGGGGGCTTACAGTGCTCGGGAAGCAAGAGCCAGATCCTGTGTTGAAGGGCGTCATCGCCAGTCTCTCGGAGTCCGTGCAAGGTGGTGGGACTTTCTCCGAAAGCCTCGGAGGGCATCCGAAAATTTTTAACAAACTCTACGTCAACATGGTCAAGGCTGGAGAACTGGGCGGTGTTCTCGAGCTGGTGCTTCTCCGACTTGCAGAGTTTCAAGAAAAAGCGCAGAAAATCAAAAACAAGGTCGTCGCGGCCATGTTCTATCCGATCATCGTGCTGGTGATTGCGATTGTTATCTTGGCTTTTCTGCTCGTCTTCATCGTTCCAAAGTTCGAAGCCATCTTCGCCGACATGCTCAGCGGCAAGCCACTCCCCGGCCTCACACAATTTGTCATTGGTGCCAGCCGAATGGTGCAGAATAATGCACTTATCATCATCGTTGGCATCGTCCTCCTCATTATCGCCTACAGAGTGATCGCGAGCACCAAGCAGGGAATTGTTATTCTCGACAATATTAAGCTCAAAGCGCCGCTCTTCGGTGACTTGACCCGTAAGAGCTCGATCTCACGGTTCAGTCGCACGCTGGGCACACTAGTAACCAGCGGCGTGCCAATTTTGCAGGCCCTCAATATCACCCGTGAGACTGCGGGCAATAGTGTCATCGCCAATGCGATTTCGCGCGTGCATGATAGCGTGAAAGAAGGTGACTCCATTGTCTCACCTCTCGAAGCCAGTGGCGTCTTTCCGCCCATGGTCATCAGCATGATTGATGTCGGAGAGGAAACCGGCCAACTCCCAGAGATGCTCCTCAAGGTGGCGGAAGTTTATGACGACGAGGTGGACAACGCCGTAACCGGCCTTACTTCGCTGCTTGAGCCGATCATGATCGTTTTTCTGGCAGTCATCGTAGGAACCATCGTCATCGCCCTTTTCCTTCCGCTCATTAGCATCATCAGCGGCATGCAAGCACAGACCTAGTTATGAAATCGCAAAGCTTTTCCCCCAACCGACGCAGCGGGTTCACGCTCATCGAGCTGCTGGTCGTCATCGCGATCATCGCCATCCTCGCTGCACTCGTTCTCAGCACCGCTGGGTACATCCAGAAAAAAGGGGCCACGTCACGGGCCGAAGCAGAGATCGCAGCCCTCTCGGCGGCGTTGGAAAACTACAAGATTGATCTCGGGGATTATCCTACTTCAACCAATTTTCCCAACACAGGTATCGCCGTCAACTCCCTCTTTGGAGCGCTTTCGCCAGCGACCGGAAAAGTTTACTTTGAATTCAGCAAGGGAATGACGAATACCTCCGGGATCATTGATCCGTTTGGAACGATCTACTATTACGCTTATCCAGGCCTCACCAACCGAAGCGGCACAAACTTCTACGACCTCTTCTCGACGGCCGGTTCGACGACGAATCAGGCGAATGAGGTCAAGTGGATTAAGAATTGGTAGATTATCGCGGCAGCTTGGGCTGACTGTGATTTTGCATGAGCCCACAGATTGACGAATTTCTCATGTATCTGGCCACAGAGCGGGGCCTCTCCACGAATTACCAGCTCACGATTCAACGTTCGCTAGATGCATTTGCAAAGATGCTGGGAACACTCAGTCCCCCACCCGAGCTCCGCGAGGTCTCTCCCCAACTGCTCACAGAATTTCTCGCACATCGCAAACGCTCTGGCTTGAGTGCTGCGTCTGTGCGACTCGATGCGGTTGCGATTCGTGTCTTCTTTCGCTTCCTCTCGGCACGGCACGCATGGCCCACAAATCCTGCTGAGACACTTGGCTTACCGCGCCCAGATCGAACGCTTCCGGAGATTCTCAATGCTAACGATGTGCGCCGTCTCCTTGAAAGCATCACGACTTCCGACCCACTCGGCCTACGTGATCGTGCGATGATCGAGCTCCTCTATTCCAGCGGCCTACGCGTCTCGGAACTCTGCGATGCGCGCTTGGAGAATCTGGATTTGGACGCGCAGTTCGTTCGGGTCACTGGGAAGGGAGCCAAGACACGGCTTGTACCCGTCGGCGATCCGGCATGCCGTGCCATCGAACAATACCTCGCTACAGAACGCCCTACCCTCGTATCACGCAGGACGGGGGCGGAGATATTTCTTTCCATTCGCGGGAAAAAACTCACTCCCCAGCGCATCTGGCAATTGTTAAAAATCTACGCAAAGCGCGTGGGCCTCGAAGTCAACGTGTATCCGCACCTAATGCGCCACAGCTTCGCCACCCATCTCCTCGCCGGGGGGGCCGACCTACGTATCATTCAAGAACTTCTCGGCCATGCCGATATCGCTACAACTCAGATCTACACGCACGTGGAGAAAAACGGACTGCGTGCTGTTGTGAAAAAGTTCCACCCAAGGGCGTAAGTTTGACAACCGCATCATGCGCGAATTACCCTTCAATCTATGCTCGACCGTAACGACCCTGAAGACCGCCAGATTTTCGCCATCCTTCTCACAGCAGCGTGCGTGACTGTGGTTGGCTTACTGACTTTTGCAGTGATCATTTCGGTGATGATATCGCTGAATTTTAATTTGTTAAACTGGATGGAGTAATCGGCGGCTTCTCGTCGCCTGCGACAGCGCAGACGCACGCTCCGAAGAAAATGACCACGCCGCTCACATACACCCACATGAGCAAAAGCATGACGATGCCCACCGTGCCGTAGATCGCATTGTAGTCCACGAACTGCGGCAGAATATTGACAAAAACATTTTGGCACACTTGCAATGCAATCGTCACACCTAGGGCCGGCATCCATACTCGTTGAAACGCCACCCGGCGCGCTGGTACGAGCATATATAAAAGTGTGAAGCAGTAGAACAGAACGGCTCCTGCAAATAAGAAGCGACCCCAGTCGAAGAGACTCAGGACTAGTTGGAGGTCAATCCACGGAAACGTTTTTTCCACAAGATCAGCGAATGCCATGACAACCTTCTTTATCGCTTGCAGCAAAGCCGGCGCCACAAGCCCAATGAGCAACGCACTCACTAGGACGGCGATCATCATCAGATTTTTCAGCGGCAACTGCCACCATGGCAAGTCCTCCGTATGCCATGCCCGATTGACACCTCGCACGAGCGCCTGAAAAAATTTGAGGGAAGACCATACTAAAACCAAAAAGGAAATAACCGTAACGCCCCCTCGCGACCGCTCCAACGAATCCACCGTGTTCCAAATGAAAACCTGCTGTGCCTCAGCCAGCGGAAAATAGTCCTGCACCGTCTTGATCACCGCATGCGAATCAAACAGCACCGAGCCAAGGCTGAGTATCAGCGCAAAGAGGGGAAATAAGGAAAACAGCGCGTAGTAGGCAAACGCAGCCGCGCGTTGCTCTCCATCAATCTCGATAAACGATTGTACCGCCCGCCATAGCGTTCGAAGAATCCTCATTGAAGCAGCACGAAAAGATGTTTTCAAAATCTGGCGAACTCTAGCCACAATCCGGGCGCCATTGCAATGAACCTACGGTTTATAACGATATTGTGAGGGCTTTTGCCCGTGCTCCATCGTATCGTTGTCAATGATGCGATTTTGCGCGGTAGGCTTTATTTTTCTATGGTGTTGTCTGATTGCGCGGGCAGAAGAACCTGCTTGGAAGGTGTCCTTACCAGGTTGGGAATACGCGTTCCCGCGGGATCACGGCAGCCACCCGGACTTTCAAACAGAGTGGTGGTATTTCACGGGAAACGTCACCGCCGACGATGGCTCCGAGTTTGGTTATCAGCTCACGTTTTTTCGTCAGGGTGTGATTCCCCCATCGGTCACAATCCCCCAGTCGGAGTTCGTCGTTCGTGACGTGAAGTTTGCACACTTTGCGGTTTCGGAGATTTCTCGATCAAAGTTCCACCACTTCCAGCGTCTCTCCCGCGGGAGTTTCGGAGAGGCGGGATTTGATGACGCGACCCGCCTCACATGGATTCGCGATTGGACGTGCGAGCTGGCTGGCGACAATGGCTTCCTTTTGAAAGCCGCGGAAAAGGGTGTGCAAATCGAGCTGCTGCTTGAGGGTGAGAAACCTCCGGTGTTCCACGGCAAGGACGGCATAAGCCAGAAGGCCGCCGGGGAGGGACGAGCCTCGCATTACTACTCACTCACGCGACTAAAGACGAAAGGCACGATTGCTATCGAGGGTAAGACATATCGTGTCCACGGCCTAAGTTGGTTTGACCATGAGTGGGCTACCAATCAACTCACCGCAGATCAAGTAGGCTGGGATTGGTTTAGCATTCAGCTCAATGACGGCAGCGAGCTCATGCTCTTCCAGATAAGAACCAAAGCAGGGGAACGCGATGCCTTTTCCTCTGGCACTTTTGTGTATCCCGATGGTTCTGCGCGGGCCATTCCGAACACAGATTTCACCGCTTTGCCCACAGCATGGTGGAAGAGCGAGAAATCCGGCGGCAACTATCCTATTGAGTGGAAGCTCTTTGTTCCGTCTCTCGACCTTGCCTTGACACTCCGCGCACGCTTTAACGAACAGGAACTTGACGCTGCGCCTTTTGCATACTGGGAGGGCGCAATCGGGGTTACCGGATCTCGCGGTGCGGCTCAGGTGGCAGGCAAAGGATATTTGGAGATGACTGGCTATGCGGGACGTATCGTGGGACTTCAGGCAAAGTGACTACTCTCAAGTTCCGAAATACCGATCTCCCGCATCGCCCAGGCCAGGCACAATGTAGGCCTTTTCGTTTAGTTCCGAATCGAGCGCGGTCAAAAAAATCGGCACGTCGGGATGTCGCGTTCGGAGCAGGGTTACGCCTTGCCTAGATCCAATCAGCGCCACGATACGCAAACGTTTCGCTCCACATGTCTTCAGTTTATCGAGGGTATCTACCGCGCTTTGCCCGGTGGCCAGCATGGGATCGGCAACAAAGACATCCGCGTGTTCAAGGGGAGGAGTTTTGAAGTAATAGCTATGAGGTTCAAAAGTCACCTCGTCGCGGGCGAGCCCGGCATGTCCCATGCGGGCTCCAGGCGCAAGACTCAAGAGTGCCTCGGCCATACCAAGACCCGCTCGCAAGATGGGAATAACGACGAGCGGATGCTTCAAGGTGTGGCCCTCGCATGCGGCAATAGGGCTCTCGATAGGAACGGTTTCTGTCTCTAAATCCCGCATGGCCTCGCAACCAACGAGGACGGTGAGTTCACGAAGCGCCTGACGAAAGGCTGTGAGCGACGTCTGCCGATTGCGAAGCGTGGCTACTCCCACTCGCGCGAGCGGGTGATTCACAAGGTGACATCCTTCAGGAACCGGCATGCCACCAGTCATCGCGTGAAAGACCGCGGCCGACAAGTGCAAAGGACTTTTTCGAAGTGTTCGATACGCGTCATCAAGCGTAGTGTATTTACCACAATGCCAGAAACCCTTCACGCCCTACGTCGCGACTATGAACGCCCACCAATCGTCTCCTCCGAACTTGCAAGCGACCCCTTCCTGCAATTCCAGATTTGGTTTGAGGAAGCTCGCAGTGCAGAGATCTTGGAACCGAATGCCATGACGCTCGGTACCTCGGATGCTGATGGGCACGTGGCCTGCCGCACGGTTTTGCTCAAGGCTGCGGACGAGCGGGGGTTTGTTTTTTTCACAAACTACGGAAGCCGCAAAGCACACCACCTCAGTAGCAATCCGAACGCCGCCCTGCTCTTCACATGGCTTCCTTTGACACGCCAGATCGAGATTGCCGGGGCTGTTGAAAAAATTTCCGAAGCCGAATCGCTGGAGTATTTTATGAGTCGTCCGCGCGGCAGCCAATTGGGGGCATGGGTCTCGGAACAGAGTCGCGTTATTGCTTCGCGCGAGGTTTTGACCAAACGATTTGAAGAACTTACGGAACACTTCGCCAAGTCCCCCATCACGAAGCCGGAGGATTGGGGTGGCTATCGCGTGGTGCCGCGCACCATCGAATTCTGGCAAGGTGGGCATGATCGGCTCCATGATCGCTTTCGTTACTCCCGCCACGAATCAAGCTGGATCATCGAGCGTCTCTCCCCGTAGGATACCTTCTCATGCAGAAAAAAACCGCCGTCCTCTTTTCCGGTCAAGGCGCGCAAGTGGTGGGAATGGGCAAAGATCTTTGTGCCGCATATCCCGCCGCGGCGCGCTTGTTTGAACAAGCCGACAATATCCTTGGCTATTCGCTCTCCAACATTGCCTTCGAGGGACCGATTGAGGAACTCACCCAGACCTCGGTCTGCCAGCCTGCGCTCTATGTGCACGGGCTTGCATGCCTAGCGGTGCTTCGTGAGAGGCTCCCAAGTTTCACCTTCGATGCTGCCGCTGGCCTATCACTGGGCGAGTTCACAGCACACGCTGCGGCAGGCACATTCGGATTCGAGGCAGGATTGCGACTTGTGGATAAACGGGCGAAAGCCATGCAGTGGGCCTGCGAAAAGACCCAAGGCGCAATGGCAGCAATCATTGGAGGAGATGAATCGCGCGTAAGAGACCTCGCGGCTGCGGCAGATGTGGATGTCGCGAACCTCAATTCACCAGGGCAGATCGTGCTCTCAGGCGATTCGGCAAGAATCGCGCTTGCCGTCTCGCTTGCGAAAGATTTCGGCGCACGGAAGGCCATCCAACTTCCGGTCGCCGGGGCTTTTCACTCTCGTCTCATGGAATCGGCCTACATCGAAGTCCAAGCCGCCCTCGAGACAACGCCCATTCAAGTGCCGACTGTGCCCGTCGTGTGCAATGTGGACGCGATGAGTGTGACGGATGCCGCCACCATTCGTCGTTCACTTGCCGATCAAGTGACAGGCAGTGTCTGCTGGTCTCAAAGTGTGGACTATCTTCTCGACCACCTCCACATTACTGACTTTGTGGAGTTCGGCCCCGGCGGTGTCCTCGCGGGGTTCGTGGGACGTATTCGGAAAGGCACTCCGATTGTTTCCATCGCCGACTGCGCTTCTCTAGAGGACGCCATCAACTTTCTTGCTGGGACTTGAAGGCAGAGTCAACCACAGCGATAGTCGTTCAATGCAGACCGTGGTATCAACAGACCTAGTGGAGGAAATTCGCGAGCTCAAACGCACGCGCAATGCCGTCATTCTCGCTCACAATTATCAAACTGCGGACATTCAGGAAATTGCTGATTTCGTGGGAGATTCTCTCGGCCTTAGCTACATGGCTGCGGAGACAGATGCGGATGTGATCGCCTTCTGCGGTGTCCATTTTATGGGCGAAACGGCGAAAATCGTAAGTCCAAACAAAACCGTCGTCATCCCCGATATGGCTGCCGGCTGCTCGCTCTCCGACTCGTGTCCCGCAGAGGCTCTTGCTGACTACCTCGCCGAGCATCACGAAAAACATTATTTCGTGATCGCCTACATCAATTGCAGCGCCGGTGTGAAGGCACTCGCTGACGTCATTTGCACCAGTGGGAACGCGATGAAAATTGTGGAAGCGACCCCCGCCGACCGCAACATTCTTTTCGTCCCCGATCAGAATCTTGGCGCATGGGTCATGGAAAAAACGGGAAGACACATGGATTTGTGGCGAGGCAATTGTTACGTCCACATGGAATTTACTCGGGATAGCATCGGTCGCATCCGCGCGCAATTTCCCGACGCCATGGTCGTGGCTCACCCTGAGTGCACGCACGCTGTGCGACTCTTAGCCGATGAAGTTTGCTCGACGGAAAAGATGATTTCCTACTGTCGCGACTCACCCGCACGGGAATTTATCATTGTTACGGAAAGCGGAATGCTCCACCGCTTGCGTCGAGAAATTCCAAGTAAGACTTTTGTGCCAGGTCCGACGGAACTCTGTTCCTGTGGCGATTGTCGCTACATGAAGTTAAATACTTTGGAAAAGCTGCGGAATTGTCTTGCTGACCTGCAGCCCGAGATTCTGATTCCCGAGGACATTCGCCTCCGGGCGGAGAGGTCGGTGCGCAGAATGCTGGAGCTTTCTCGTTGAGGGTCCCCTCCCCCGTTGTCTAGGCAGCCTGCTTGAGTGCGCGGATGGAGGATTCTAGATCGGGGATGCTAAGTTGTGGCCCGATGAAGAGCGCGAGGGGCGTTTTCACGCGGGGATTTGAACCAACAGGAAAAAACTGCGGATCTTCCGAAGCGTCCACTTTTTGAAAAACGTAAAACTCATTTGGTTCATCATCGAAACGAACGAGTCCCTTTGCGCGAAGAACGTCGTGTGGAAGTTGCCGTAGCATGTCTCGAAAGGCCCCGCGCGAGACGACTTCTGGCAATAAAAACTCACACGATGCGAAGTGGTGTGCCGCGTGGGTATGCACCGGATGCTCATCGTGATTATGATCATGGTTATCACAGCCATGTTCGCAGACCGGCGAAAATTCGCGCTCCGCGCGGGTGTCTTCGGTCAAGGCGGCAAGCTCGTTCGCAAAGGTTTCTGGATCGGTAAATGTGCCGCTACATCCTCGCTCGTGAAGTGACGTCACGACATCTTCCAACCGCTCAGGCGCAATCACTTCCTGCCGCGAGATGTAGAGGTGCGAGGCCGGACGGCATTGCTCGCGTTCCAGCGTGTTGTGCCAAAAGCGTTTTTGCCAGCGCTGTCCGTCCACAATAGACAACTGAATCGGCAAGGTAAATTTCCGAAGCGTAGGATCGAGCCCGAGGCTTTCGACGATTTGCTCGGCATCGGTCGTGCCGTTCGTCTCAACAAGCATAACACGCTGGGGCCCATGTTCGAAGCTCTGCAATTCGCTAAGCAACTGCTCCCGTGACCCGCAACACACGCAATCGCCGCTCAGGGCCTTGACACCTTCCACAAGCGATCGGAATTGCTCGGCATCCACCGTCGCGTTTTGGTAGTCGTTGATGAGGAGTCCGGGCCGTATCCCTCGGGCAGCCAATGCGGGCACGAGACTCTTAAGAAACGTCGTTTTTCCAGAACCAAGAAATCCCACCACAAGCACAAGAGGAGTCATAGTTCCGAAAGTGCCAGATCCCCAGAAAAACGCAACGCGATCTCTCGGGCGAAATTCTAAAGAAAGAATCCATCGCCCAGAACCCCGAAGCGAGATCGTTCATCGAGACTCCGAATAAACGCCGTCGTCAGTTGTGCCACTGCTTGGACATCATCCAGCGACACGATTTCCACAGGAGAGTGCATGTAGCGCAGGGGAATGGAAATGAGAGCCGTCGGAATGCCATCACGTGAGGTGAAAACGACGTCTGCATCTGTGCTGGTCGTCCGGGAAATCCCCTCGTGTTGCACCGCAATACTTTCTCGCGCAGCTACGTCCAACAGGCGCTGCACGATAAGCGGATGATTGGCTGCTCCGTGGGAAAGAACGGGGCCTTTGCCGAGTCCGATAAAGCCGTGTTGCTTGGGGTCAATACCCGGAGTGTCAGTGGCGTGGGTGACATCAAAAATGATTGCAGCATTTGGCCGGATGCGATGCGTCGCCATGAGTGCCCCATGGCTACCGAGTTCTTCCTGCACCGCATTGAGAGCCACGGTGGTTGCAATCGGGCGGTCGGCGTGGATCGCCGCAAGAATCAAAGCCAGCACGTAGCCTCCGATCCGATTGTCGAGGGCGCGACCCATTATGCGATTGCCCTCGAAAGCCACGGCGCTTTCCTCGAAGATGGCTGGCGTTCCGACCCGAATCCCCCGCTCCGCCGCGCCTGCCGCAGTGCTGGCGCCGATGTCCACAAACAGTTCTTTCCACTCCGGTGGCTTGTCTTTGTCCCGTTCTCGAAGATGAATTGCCGTATTGCCGATGACCCCCGTCACAGGCCCTTTGGATCCGAACAACACCACGCGCCGCGCGGGGCTCAGCGTGCGATCCGATCCGCCAATCGGCCCGATGGAAAGAAACCCCTTCTCATCAACATAGCGGACGATAAAGCCGATCTCGTCCGCATGGGCTCCGAGCATGACCCTCGGCGCCTCGGGCTGAGTTCCGTCCACCACCGCCCATGCGTTGCCGTAGTCATCGTGCTCGACACGGTCCGACACCTTGGCCGCGTGGCTCATCCAAATCAATTGCCCCTCGCGCTCCCAACCCGAGGGACTAGGGGTTGCGAGCAGCGCTAGGAGGTCGAGAGTTGTCATTATAGTTAGAAAGGCTTGTGAACAGACCGGACCAGCTTTTGCACAGACCGGGGTAGCTCGGCGAGATGCTCTGGAATCATGCGGTCTAAGAAGAGGTGACCTTGCAGATGATCGTATTCGTGCTGGACGGCACGGGCCAAAAGTCCTTCTGCTTCGAAGGCGATGGATTCGCCTTCCAAGCCTTGACCCGCCACACGCACAGAGCGGGGCCGAGTGACGTCGCCATGAAGGCCAGGAAAACTCAGGCACCCTTCATTCTCAGTGGCTAGTTCACCGAATGTCTCGATCTTTGGATTAAGGATAACAAGCGGCATGAAGTCCTCAAAGTCTACCGCTTTGCCATCCATGGTCATCGTACTCGGACGGTCTTGCATTTTTGGCACATCGAGCACGAACATCTGGAGTGGACGTCCGACCTGCTGGGCAGCAAGGCCTATGCCGTCAGCATTCTGCATGGTTTCGATCATGTCCTCGACGAGGTCGAGCAGCTTCTCATCTACTTTGAGTATAGGACGTCCCATCGTGCGAAGTGCAGGATGATCGAGCTCTGCGATTTGAAGAATCATGGGGCTTCTGGTTGGGTAAAGGCGGGCACATTGCGCACGCCGGCTTGTTTCAACGCGTCGAGGACTTTCACGACAACGCCGAAGGGCGCCTCTCGATCAGCCTGCATGGCGATGGGGCGATCCGGCGCGCTCGCACGTTCGGATTTGAGGCTTTCTGCCAATGCTTCGAGCGATATCGGTTTATCACCAAGAGTAATGTCTTCTGCCGACTTTACTCGGAGCACGAGGGGTTGCTTATCGGAGGCCGCTGCGGGCTCTGCAGTTTTTGATTCCGGGAGATTGATCTGAAGTTGCGGTTGATCCTTGCGGAAGGTTGTGGTGACGATGAAGAAGATGAGAAGGATCGCAAGGATGTCTATGAGCGAGACAATGATGACCGGTGGGGTGCGGCGCTTCTTGGTGTAGAATCTCATACTAACGATTCACGATTTCCTTCTGCACTTGGGGAAGCTCGCCGTGAGGATAGCACTTGGCCAGGAGATCGGCGCTGAGGGATTCCATCTCGATCGCCATGACTTCGATTTTTCGCTGAAAATAGTTGTAAGCAATGAGGCTTGGCACGGCGACAGCGAGACCAACGATCGTCGTATTGAGGGCCTCTGAGATTCCCCGTGCGACGACGACGGGATCTCCACTTCCGCCGAGAGTGGCAAAAATTCCCACAAGTCCAGAGAGCGTGCCAAGAAGCCCAAGGAGGGGAGCGACGCCGGTCGTAATTTCCAAAATCACGAGCCCTTGTTCAAGTCGAGCGACTTCGTGTCGGGCACGGGTCTGCACGGCTTCGAGGTTCTCAGCTCTCGGCCAATCGAGGTGGAGAATCAACGTGGCAATGATCCGTGAGAGCGCAGAAGGATTGGCCCGCATGGTGGTTTGCAGGAGGTCGAGGTCATTGCCGGGTTGGAGCTTTTCCACGGCTGCGGCCACATCGCTTGGCACCACGACAAGTTCTCTGAGAGCCCGAGCGCGGAGCAAAATCACGGTCACGGAAATGACTGAGAGAATGACCAAGAAGACCATGAAGGGTCCACCCTTGGCAAAGAAGTCGAAAGTTTGGGTGAAGAAGGCGAGTGGCATCATATTAGTTCGTCAAAATGGTGAATGAGTAATCAATCTCAAGGCGGGAATTGTCGAGGAGCTTCGACACATCCTCCGGAATCGGCGGAATGTCGGCCTGCATAATGGCGTTGACGCTCACGGAGGCAAAGCTTTCGTTCGACGTATTAGACAATACGCGCAGATTTTTCACGTTCCCACCCGCATCCACCGTGAATCGGACCCCCACCGTCCCGATATTGAGAAGGCCGATTTGATCGTTCACGTAGTAATACCATCGTGAGCCAATCGCATCGCTCACCTGTTTTTTATAGCGTCCGAGGGGCGTGCCTACAGAAGTGACCGAGGCGCGGCCACGATTCGAGATATTGCCTTGGATGCGGGTTACTCGCGTCTGGGGCTGGAATCCCGGTGCCGAAGGCGGTCGCGGTGTGGATGACGAGGGTGGCGTGGCGGGCTTCTGCTCTGCTGCGGATTGCGGCGTGGGTCGGGGCATATCGAGCAGGGCGAGCTGGGTCGTCACGGGAGTAGGTGCGGGTTGTGGCTTGCGCGCTTCCTCAGGCTTCGCTTCCTGCGCAGGGCTCGGCGGCGTGGCGGCTTGCGCCTCTTTGCCTGCCGTGTATTCGCGATTCTGAAATTCCATTGTCGGCGACTCGACACCTTCAGCCGATGGCAGATCTTGTGTCCCGGTGGGTGCCGATTCGCTGGCAGCGAGCGTGTCTCGATCCGACTCGAAGGGCGCGTTTTTAGGAGGCTCCGTGGCGGGCTCCATGCCTTCCGCGCGGATGAATTGAGGAGCAACAGGCGGTGACGGCTCCGACATAATGGTGATTTCCAGTGGTTCGGGTGTTTCCACCGGCGCAGGTGCTCGATGCAGAAACGGGATCGCCAGCAATGCACCCGCACCGATTACCACCAAGGCATGAATCAAAACTGATGCCACGACAGCAACAGTCGTCTCGCGTCGTGAGGTGCGGGGCGGAAGCGTTGTTGCAATCATCAAGTTGCGATTTTTGGCGAAACTCGCGCCACATGGAAGAGGTATTGTTGCACGTAGCCAGCGTAGGGCCCCAGGCGACGATGGGCGTAGCGTGCGAGTTGCGAGGCGGTGCCCCGGCGCCCACCGCGCATTCGGAGTAGCACTCGACCAATCCAGACATCAATGGGAACGGCATCAAGGCGCTCGTAAGCAAAAAGCAGCACGCAATTTGCCACCTTCACTCCCACGCCGGGAAGTCCGACCAAAGCACACCGCAAGTCCGCCGTGTTCAGAGTGCGCCAGCCCTCAAGATCGAAGCACCCTTCTTCAACACCCCGTGCCACAGCCAGCAGGTGCTTCGCACGATACCCAAGGCCACAGGCGCGCAGAGAAAGTTCGTCGCTCCGCGCCAACACGTGCGGCTGCGGATAGCCCTGCACTGGCGTGCCAAATTTTGCCCGAAGCGCAAGCGACATCGCGCGAATATGCGCCACTTGCTTCATGGATGATGTGATAAAGGTGGCAAGGCACTCCCAAAGTGGCTGCCGAAGGATACGAAGCCCCCGGCATGCGTGGAGTGCTTGCCGACTCTGACTATCGTTCGGAAAAGCGGCGTAGATTTCCTCCAGAGGGTGATCTAGCGCGAAATAGTGAGCGGCGATTTTCTCTGCGCCGGGATTGACAAATAGACGACCGCCATCCTCACGAGCGCGCACGGGAATCTCGCCAATGAGCCCAACCCAGTATCCTTGTGGCGTCTTTTCCCAATGAAAAGCCTGCCCACTCTGCAGCGTCAAATCCAAAGCCAAATCACCACCCGGAACCAATTCCCACTTCATTCGAAAATCACGGGATCGCCGTAAAGTGTCGAGGCGCTTGCGCGGGTGATTCGCACCGGAAAAAGCTCTCCCACATGGCGTGGCGCCCCTTCAAAAATCACGATCTTGTTCGTGCGGGTGCGTCCGCTCAATCGCTCTGCGTTCCTGCGACTCGAACCCTCGCAAAGAATTTCCACCTGTGACCCGACTAGAGCTTGCAGTTTCTCCGCGACGTGGCGATTGACGACGGTCAGTAGGTCTTTATTTCGTGCCTCACGGACGGACTCAGGAACCTGGTCTGGCATGAGGGCAGCGGGCGTGTTTTGCCGAGGAGAATAGCGAAACACAAACGCGTTATCAAAGCCCACGCGATCCACAAGCTCGCGCGTGTCGGCATAGTCCTCATCGGTTTCTCCAGGAAATCCCACAATGATGTCGGTCGTGATCGCAATGCCCGGGCGAGCCGAGCGCAAGGCCTGCACGAGGTCGAAAAAAGCTTCCGCCGTATAGCCACGACGCATGATTTTAAGGATGCGATTTGATCCACTCTGCAAGGGGAGGTGCACGTGCTCGGCGAGCTCTGGCAGGCGCGAAAAGGCATCAACCAAATCCGCTCGATAGCCGATCGGATGTGGCGACGTGAAGCGCACCCGCTCAATTCCCTCAATCGCACAAACCGCCTCCAGCAATTGAACAAATGGAGTTAGTCCGTCGCGCTTGGCGATCTCATGACGTCCGTAAAGATTAACGATTTGTCCGAGCAGCGTGACCTCCCGCACTCCGCGCAGGGCCAGTGAGCAGACTTCTGTCACGATTTCCTCGATCGTTCTGCCTCTTTCCGCCCCACGCGTTTGTGGCACGATACAGAAGGCGCAGTGCATATTGCACCCCTGCATGATAGAAACAAAGGCCGTGCACTGTTTGTCAGCAAGGTCCTGATCCCGGATCGTAGATTGCGAGCCTTCCTCCTCCTCCACATCCACGATGGCACGCCGCTCGTCATCCATGAGCACGTCTTGCCGCTGACGTAGAAGGTCGTCCACGTAGTCTGCCACGCGGTGGAATTTCTGCGTTCCCACCACAAGATCAACGTGCGGAGATGCCTCCAACAGCGATGCACCGCGGGCTTGAGCCATACAGCCGAGGTAACCCAGCACGAGATGCGGACGGTGTTTTCTCAGCTTTCGAAGGAAACCCATTTTCCCAATCGCTTTCTGTTCGGCCATGTCGCGAACACTGCACGTGTTCAGCAAGATCACATCGGCCTCGGCCTCGTCTGCCGTAATCCGGTATCCGCGGGCACTGAGCATCTTCGCGACTTGGTCAGAATCGCGCTCGTTCATTTGGCAACCGTAAGTTTTTATGTGGACACTAGGCATCGTGGCAGCAGTCAATATGCGCGCTCTGGGCAAGTTTTTCCAGCACTCATGCCTCCTGTATCCGCTTTTGCGCCTCGGCAGCGCTCATTGCTCCGAAATCCTCCACAAGCTGTAAGAGGCCTTGTTGATGCCGAGCAGTGCGGAAAAGTGATGGCTCAACGTGGCCCACAAGCCATTCGCACGCTCGGAGAACTCGGCTACTTGGCGTCGGACCTGGAAGTTGGCCCATCGCCTGCTTCGCTTGCTCGAAGGGCAGTGTGACAAAAAATGCATTGATCAGCAAGTCACGGGCACGATCTGGTCCCACTAGCGCGGCTGGTTTGGTAAGCCGTTCGCTCGCAAGATTCCAATGAAGACTCCAAAAAGGATCTGTCAGCTGCTCAAAAAACTTCTCCACCCCACGCTGCCCACCCTGCTCAAAGGCTTTCTGCAATTTGGGAAATTGCACCATCAGCGCGGCAAGGGCACCGAGGCGCCGATGCGGATGATTAGCAGGTCGGAGGCCAGACATTCGCCACGCACTACGCGGCAGGCCAAGCCGGGATTCTTTATCGCGGACTTTCCACCACTCGTCCCACAGCGGCTTTAGGTAAAAACGCGTCACCTCATCCGCGTCATCAAACGAGCGCGGCTCCAGGAACCCCGCAAGGCCGAACATGATAGCTGCCCCTTGCAAACTCGTGTCGCGGCGAAGTCCCAGGCGTTGAGCGATGAGGAGAAACGGGAGTGAGTTATTTTTGTAGCCGAGCCCTCTTGCGATGGCATGAAAAAGGGCGGTGCTTGGCCCGTGGAGTTGGGCGGAGCGAGCCGCGCGCGCACATTTTTCGCGAAGGCGATGATCTGCCGCTTCACTAATCATCGCGATGGCCGTTTCTTTGTCCACCGGACACCCCCCACCTGCAAGCGTGGCAGGACGCACCTCGGGCACCACCAAGAGACCCTGAAGAACTGAGCGGTGGTCCACCGTCCGCGCGAAGGCTGCGGTGGCTGGTTGGAGGACAACGAGGTGAAGCAATACACCAGCATAGTTAGGATTCGTGGCGTGCCCATGGCGTTCCCAATCGCGCGCGTCGTTGTCCACTTCCAAGTCCCCATGGCATTCCGTGCCGTCGGCCATACGAAAGTGAACGTTCTTAAAATCTGGTCCCGCTTCGTGATTCCAATCGCCAAAATGCAACACCTCCATGTCCCCCAGAGGCGTCTTCCATATCGTTCCGAGTTCACCAGCAAAAAGCCGCGCTTGAATTTCCATCTCGGAAAGCACGGCAGGCGTCGCATCCCGGATAACGAGCCTCTGCCTCGCAAGCGAATACGGCGTGTCTCCACTCATGGGCTAAGCGTCGGTGCAGGAGGCAAAGGCGGAGGGGGAGCTGCCTCTGTGGGCAAGGGCGTTACAGAGGGCGTCGGTGCAGGCTCCGCAGGCACTGCGACGGGCAGGACGATTTGCGCCAACTGGAGCTCGATACGGGCGCGAGTGGTAGGATTCTCGGCAAGGGCCAGTGCGGCCTTGAAGCTCGCGAGCGCGGAATTGGGAAAACCCGCGTCGCTTTGCCCGGCGCCCAGAGCCTCAAGAAAGAGGCTGTCCTTTCGTAATTTTGCCGTTGCCGCGAGTTCGTTAGACGCACTGGTGAGGTCGCCACCAGCCGAGAGCACGATTCGGCGATAGGCTTCCCAGCGCGTCACAGGCGAATTGCCCCCGGGCCGTTTCCACGCCGCGTAGGGCCGATACAGCGGATCGCCGACGACGACTCCCATCCATGACAGAGCCCGCTGGGCCATGTAGGCACTCTCGACCACGGTCATTCCAGACATAAGCCGATCTTGGAAAATGGCAAGGTTGGCTGTGAGGCTGAGATACGGTTCATAGACATTCCCAAGAGTTGCCGCAGCTCCCCTCACAAGCAGGGGCCCGCACCAATTGGCCGTCGTCGAGCGCAGCGTCGCGGCACTAAAGGAATGGATGTGAACGGCCACAGATCCAGGCCGAAGGCGGAAGGCTGGATCGGCAAATGGCCCATCCGCATTGCCAGTATACCATCCATAATAAATGGCCGCATCCCCCATAGGATAACCGGAGGGAAATGTCGGAGGCAGGTTATCAAAAATTACGGGCAGACCCTTTGCCCGCATGGCATCGCGCGCAGCGCGCAACCACGCATCACCCTCGGCATACCCCCCTTCCGCAATGCCCCGCGCATCCACATAGCTAAAGCCCTCGAGCCCCTCCCTTTCAACCTGCAATGCATCGTCAA
>Ga0105049_10000913_pt1 | contig 33963 bp, 30 predicted proteins | sample MAT06_FD_78087 | JGI IMG/M metagenome (GOLD analysis project Ga0105049, IMG submission 78087) | Freshwater microbial communities from Lake Fryxell liftoff mats and glacier meltwater in Antarctica - MAT-06 | ecosystem: Environmental > Aquatic > Freshwater > Ice > Liftoff microbial mat | place...
AAAAGCGGAAAGCTAATTGCCCAACCCGTGCAAGCTCCTGTTATGGCAAACAAGGTGGCGCAAATCATTAATAGCTTTTTTCTACCGATCGTATTACTCAGTTTACCCGCCATAACAGCACCAATTGCTGCCCCCAGGTTTATACAGCCAACTGCCCAGCCGGTTTCAAATTCATTCAATTTAAAATGGCTGGTAAAAGAAGAAACCGTACCTGAGATAATCACCAGATCAAAACCAAATAATAGACCGCCCAATGCGGCAATTGCACTAATGAGGTAAACATATTTTTTATTGAAGTTAAAATTTCCTTTAACCACCTCACCGGTAACGCTTTGAAAACCTGCAGCCATACTATTGTTTAGTTGATCAGTAAAAAAGAATACCCTGTTTTTGTTACTTTAGCGATACATCCGCTTCTTTAGCCAGAAAATCTGCAGCATCTTCTGACAGCCCTGCAGCATTCCATGTTAATAAGGCTTCATCCGGCACCACTTCTATTGGGGTAGTACTTGAGGAAGAAGATGCAGAATCATTGTACCCAATATTAGATGCCCGGTTATAACACGAAATCATCGACCACCGTGGCTTGTCGGATAAATTGGCTTCGGAACGGTGTAATAAATTGCTGTGAAAAAGTAATACATCACCGGCTTCCAGCTCTACATAAATCAACTCCATGGTTTTCAAACTTAAATCCACAAACCGTTGAACAGCCCCTACCTGTTCGCCGGAAAAGCCATGTTCTACCCTTCCCATTTTATGTGAACCCTTGATTACCTGCAAACAACCATTCTCTTTGTTGGCTGCCGTAATAGCTACCATTACAGACATCATTTGATCGGGCAATAAAAATTCATTTTTATACCAATAACCATAATCCTGGTGCCACTCCCAGGCGCCACCAACTCTTGGTTCTTTTTGCATCAGCTTACTATGGAAATGGCAAACCGCGGTATCACCATCCAGTATTTCATCTACTGCATCTACCAGACCCTCACTTCTTGTAAGTAACCCATAAATATCGTTGCCGGGTTTATACCACAGTGAAAGTTTGCTTCTTTTACCTGAACTATCATTCACATCAATGGCATTTTTACTTACCGCCGCATCATCAATGGCTACTGTATATAATTTTTCAGCAGCTTCTTTTGAAAAAAAGTTTTTTAAAATTAAATAGCCATCCTGCTGGTACTGTGCGATTTGCCCTGGTGTTAATGGTTGCTTTGCCATGATGATTCAGTTTTAAAGATAGTGTTATTGAATATCAAAATGAAACTTTTAGCACATACAAATGGATGCAGATACACAGGTATAGTACTTTGTGCAATAGCAAGCATAGTTAATATGGCAATCGTTTCAGTTTTGAGACTACTGAAAGCCTGTTTTTTTAGAGTATAAAGTTGAACTATTACCTCAAGCTTAAAATGAACTATTTTATTTAAAACATGGATTATTTTACCTTTGCTTTTTTAATTGAACTTAATAAGCGAAAATGGCAGATACGATTCAAAAGTCCAGGGGGTTTGAAGGGGAACTCATTATTGCAGTTCCCGAGATAGCCCTCTCCCAATGTAAGACGCTGCCAATAATTAGCTCCCTTTTTATTGCGAGAATGGGATTTTTCCCAAAAGCCCTGCATCACTATTACAAACGTCCATTTGGGATTTTGCAGGTTATATTGTTGTACTGCACGCATGGGAAGGGTTGGATACAATTGAAGAACAATAAGCTGGTGATAGAAGCAGGCGATCTATGTCTAATTCCTGAGAAAACGCCCCACTCCTATGGAGCAGATGCGGATAATCCATGGACAATTTACTGGTTTCACCTTACAGGCAAACACTGCAATGATACGATTCAGGCAATTGCAGGCGCAAAAGAAAAAACAGCAACCGTTATTAAGGTAGGTTTTTCTGAAAAAAGAGATACCATTTTCAGGCAAATGGCTACTACCTTTCTAAAAGGATACAGTGCTTCCAATTTGATTTTCGCCAACCTGTTATTAAATTACTACCTGGCATCCTATATATCGCCTGAAGAATTTCAGCAGGAGACAGCCTCTGTTCATGCAGATAGTCCAACCGATAAAGCGATCCAGTTCATGCAACAAAATCTATCACGGCAAATTACACTAGACAGTATTGCCAGGTCTGCTCATTTATCAGTTTCCTTTTTTTCGAGAAAATTTAAAGCGGATACCGGCTATGCTCCTATCGAATATTTCAACCACTTACGCATACAGAAAGCATGTCAGTTAATGCACTTTAGTAAACTTCGTATCAACGAAGTGGCTTCGCAAATTGGTATCGACGACCCGTTTTATTTCTCCCGGCTATTTAAACAGCAGATGGGGATTTCTCCTTTGGCGTACAGAAAAAATGAATGTGGAAATTTAGTGACGGAATAGGCAGATGGTCGGGAACTCATTGAAAAGCCACCCGCTTTTTTAGACCGTTTTTTCTACCAGTTACACGAAGCGTTTTTCAGATGGGAATAACAAGGTGACATAAATTTTATCCTTTTCGGATTGTTGTCTGCCCAAAGAATTTGAGCACTTCTTGATTACTAAAATCCAGCTATAGCACTCTTCTCCCTTTTCTATTGTTGATCCGGAATGAAAATGCTTTAAAGATTTAGTTCCATGGGCGTGGTATACACTCCGATATTCTCCCTGTATCTTTTGTAGAATTTAAATTTTAAAATATAAGTAACTTTTGCCAATTGGAATATGTATGTGTATACAGCATTTCTCATACCTATTTACGTACTTGCGGGAAATTAATATTACTCCAATATTTGGCTAACATCACATCCATTTACCAAAGTGAATCCAAGGATATCAAACTGCTTCCAAAAATGAAAAACCCACACCATTATTGAATTGAGTGTGGGTTAATAATTTAAAGTCTTACTGACTTTTACTTAGTGGCCTCGTCAGGAATCGAACCTGAATCTGGGGCTTCGGAGGCCCTTATACTATCCATTGTACTACGAGGCCGGTAGGCTATTTTCCGAAATGGCTAATGTTACTGCCGAATATTTTTACGGCTATAGCCAGCAATATTACGCCGAAAAATTTTCTTGTGATCGTCATTCCATTAGGACCTAAAAATTTCTCTATCCATTTAAGTGATTTTAGCACAATATAAATTACTACACAGTTAATCAGAATACCAAAAAATATGTTGGCATCGTAGTAGTTAGCTTTTAAACTCATGATGGTGGTAAGCGTACCCGATCCGGCTATCAGCGGAAAAGCGATGGGCACCACACTCCCACTTTTGGGATTATTATCCGGTTTAAAAAATTCATGTCCCAATACCATTTCCAGCCCAATAATAAATATCACTATGCTACCAGCAATCGCAAACGATTGCACATTCAGGCCAAGCAAATCAAGGAACTGCTTACCGATAAATAAAAACAGAATCATCAGCGCACCCGACGCCAATGTGGCCTGGGTAGAGCGGATTTCGCCACCCATCTTCAACCGCAACGATGCAAGCACAGGAATATTACCCACCATATCAATTACCGCAAAAAGCGTAAAAGTTACGGTCAATATTTCCTTGATTGCTATTTTACTGAAATCCAATTTTTAATAATTTTTGCAAATATACATTTTCAAATACAGGAAACGGCGAGACGTCATATTTCAGATTTTGGCTGAGTGGTGCCAGCTTTTCAAACAGACAGTGGTAAGAAGTAGCAAACTTCTTCAAATTTGGTAATCCTGCAACTCCGCTACACCAACGATTTAAAATGCTAATAGCTAAATATTGGTAGGCTTATGGGTTTCTTTTTCATGCGCAATATTGGATAGCACCTCATGCTGCAAGCCATTATTTTTTTGTACAATCTTAATAACACAACCATAATGCAGCGTAAATACCTTGAACGAATCTACAAGCGGTGTGTTGGTGATATGAGATAAAATACTTCGAATAACGCCACCATGGGCCACAATTACTGTCCGGCTAAATTCCGTCGAGTCCGCTGGAACCTGCCCGCTGTAATTTCCAGACTGATGCAACTCAACAATTTCATTAAAGCATTCCTTTACCCTTTCATATACATCGGTGTAGCTTTCACCAGCCGGTATCCGCACATTTAAAAGGTCATTCATCCAAGGGTCAATTTCATGCTTTGGTATTTCGTCCCACACTTTTAACTCCCAGTTACCGCAATTGATTTCCATCAGCTCGTCTTTCAGTTGAATGCTTTGACCGGAATATAAATGCTCTGCCAATAGTTTGCAACGTAGCAACGGGCTTGAGTAAACGGCGGTTACTATTTCCGGTAAATGCTGCCGAATGATGGCTGCTTCGCTATGAAAAGACTCTGTAACATCCAGGTTTGCCTGGCCGTAACAAATACCTTTTTCAACAGCGGGTGTAGTATGTCTTACCAAATAAATTTCCATATTTCAGATTAAAATAAAACAAGGATGTTTCGAGATTACGTAACATTATAAATTGAATTGAATTTTTACTCCGCCCAGAAAATTTTGCGGAGCCGATGGGTTGAAGTACCGGTTAGCCGCTGCATTCAAATCGTTTCCTAACCCATAGGGTGTATTAAATGACTGATCATAGGAACAATAAATTTCTCCCTTTGCCTTTTTACCAAATTGTTTTTTGTAACCTATCTTTGCAAAAAATAAGTTGTATTGCGTACCAAAGAAACTATTCGCATCATTCAGCGGAATCATATCCGTATAACTGTATGTTAGATTGGCATAAAGACCAATTTTTGTAATTGCATCCGCTCCGGCAACAAACACATTGGGTGGAGTACCTGTCAACTTATTGCCCGAAAAGTCGTTGGTGCCTCGCTGATAGGTTTTAAATTTTGCATTGATGTAGGTGTAATTGCTCCACAACTTTAATTCCTGCAAAAAATAAATAGTATTTAGTACCGGATAATAGCTTAGCGATAGTTCAATGCCTTTTTGATTTGTTTTACCGGTGTTTACAAAAAAATCAGCCCCGGCAGCATCCCTTCGGGTAACGATGGTATTGTCTAACTGAAAAAGATAGGCTGCAACATCTGCAAATAATTTATGCGGTACCAATTCTCCCCGAAAGCCCAACTCATAATTGGTAGCACCCTCTGCCCTTAACGTGCCATTAAAAACTCCAGTGGAAGGAACAATTTCATCGATGGTTGGCGGGGAGTACCCTTTACTAACGGTGGCATACAGGCTGTAATAAATACCCAACTTTTTAAGCAATGATAAACGTGGGATTATTACCGGTTTAAAGATTTTATTGGCTTCTTTTATCGGCCTGTTATTCAACCGTGTAAATCCATACCCATAATTATTATAACTCAGTCCTGCATTGATGATGAAATTTTTATACAGCGTAATGTCTGACTGTAGAAATACATTGTATTGCTTCGCAGCGATCTCATCATCAAATTGCAGGGTATCCGATACTCCCGATTGGTTACCGAAAGTACGGGTAGATGTAAATCCATATTGATATTCGCCACCCAGATGGAAACGCATACTTTTATACTGATACGCAGTAAGTGTTCGTCCTCCTATCCCCTGTTCTGTTTTGCGCTGGTAATTTAAAATACTTGGATTGCGGAAACGGGTGTTGGAGGTGTAAATACTGGTATTGTTGGTCCAGTTTTCATTCAATCGGTATTCATGTGAAAAGCCGGCATAAAAGGTTTTTAAGGAGATTGCAGCCTGCTGTTGTTCGGCACTTCGGAATGGTCCACCTGCAGGTCTTGACTGACGTGGATTTGCGTCAAGCTGGGCCTGCGTTAATCCACCCGGAGTTTGATAATACAAATCGCTGTAAAAAATATTGGTGCTGATGGATTGCTTTGGACTAATGGTAAAGGTTCCGGTATAATTGGCCACATCCCGCCGGGTATTGGTATGATTGCGCCAGCCATCTGCTTGCTGGTGACCATATTGCAGCGAATAATTGGCATTGCCGGTTTCATTGCGGAAAGCAAGATTTGTTTCGGCCAAACCGTAACTGCCCGCCATGGTATTGAGCGAAATACTCTTTTCCTGGTTGTCTGCATTCCGGCTGCTCAATAATACCACGCCTCCGGTTCCGGCGCCATACATACTGCCACCGGGTCCTTTAATGATTTCAATTTTGCCTACATTATCAAAACCAAGCTGGTTTAAGTAGGTATTCCCATTGGCATCCGTAAATGGAATACCGTTCCAGTAAACTTTTACATTTCGAACGCCAAATGGGGAACGCAATAAATTGCCACGAATAGATAAGCGCAAACTGCCCGGACTGCGTTCATCCATTTTTACACCGGGCACGGTATTTACCGCAGGCAGGATGGATGTATTGCCATAACGCTCCAGGTCGATCCGCTTTAAAACGCTTATAGTAACGGGCATATTTTTGAGGTCTGTGTTTCGCTCAAAAGCTCTCACTACCATTTCAGACAATAAACTCCCCGATTGAATTAATTGAATGAGCAGGTTTTGACTGGCAGTATAATTTGCTGAAACCGGAAGGTAACCGATATGAGAAAAAGAAATGATCTCCCTTTGATTGGCAGTATTGAACTGAAAAAGACCATTGGAATCCGTAACAGCCACCGACTGTTCTCTAATAGAAAGCGTTACACCCGATAAGGGCTTTGCCGACTCCTTACTAATAACCACACCTTTAAAAAAAGCTTGTGCTGTTAACTGCAAATTACAAGCAAGGCTTAAAAAGAAGCAACTTAACACAATGAAGATTCGCATGTTACAAGATAAAATTTGAGTAAATCTCATCAAAAGTACTTGCAATTAACAGGGATTGTTACAGATTGAATTTTATTTTATCTGTTTAAAAGCGCAGGCAATTAATGATTCGTTGAAGATTCAATGGCCCATTACAGTCTTAAAACATCAATTGAACTTCATCACTTTTATTTTTTAAAGAGAATAAGAGTGGTTAATAAAAAACTATGCAGCGATCTCCTGCTCGTAGGCAATGAAATTTACCAGTTTTGAATTAATATTGAAAACTGGTTTTATTATAATCTTACAAAGATAAATTTCGCCGTTCTTGCGATAGTTTTCCAGTATTATTTCGGTGGTTTCGTTATGGGTCAATTGCTCTTTTACCACGCTCGTTTTTAATCTATTGGTTGCGGCACCCTGCAAAAACTTAGGGTTTCTACCTTTTGCTTCCTCAAAGGTATAGCCAGTCATTTCCTCAAATCCCTTGCCCGCAAAAGCTATTTTTTGCAAATGATCGGTAATTACAATTACATATTGCTGAATATTATCGATCGCTTCCTGGGTTTGCTGTCTACTCCACTTGTTTGCTCTTGAAATTTGCCGGATTGCCAACACTGATTCCTGATGCTTTGTTGCATCTTCCATCAATGAATTGTATGTATCACAAAATATATCCCAGGATTGTAATGGTGCTCGGGTGTTTGTATCGAATTGAAATGACATAATTTTTATTTTCTGAACTTTTATAGACACGAAAATACTCAATTTTATGAATAATTTATATGTGTTTTAAGAGAAAACACCCGGCTTACTCAAATTGTTCAGTATTTGAATATTCTTTTTGAATCAAAAAATGATTTTATTGACAGATGATATCAAAATGGCAATTTGAATACTCATAATTTGAATCCAATTGCTGTTGATCATCCAGCGCCTTGAAAATTTTATAATCCAGTCCAATTAAATATTTGATTAAAAGCAATGCGCTGCTATGCTGTTCTTTTAAGTTATTATCATCTAGTTCTATAAAAAGTATTGGCTTACATTTTTCTAAAAAAGTGGTTGCGCTTTTTAAAACCTCCATTTCAAAACCTTCCACGTCTATCTTGATGGCATGTACCCCATCTATATCTAATTGCTCCAACTGGCTTTCCAGTGTATCCACTACAATAGTTTCAGTTTCGAAATTTCCCATTTCAGCATCATTCAAAATGCGTTTCATACCGGGATTGCTTTCAACTACATTGAACAGTCTAAATTGTCCTGCAACACTACCGATGCCAGTGTTGGAAGTAATGATATTCTTAAAATCATTCAAATCAATATTTTCACTTAGCCGGTTAAAATTTGAGGGGGATGGCTCAAAACAAACCACCCGGCCCGTTGGCACTTTCTTTGCAAATTCAAGCGCTGTCATGCCAATATTGGCACCAATATCCAATACTGTAAAATGGGGCTGCACCAGTTTTAAGAAATTTTCAAACCCTGTATCATCAAACAAAAAATATTTTAGGTGATCAACCACATTCGAAATATTCAATTTAAGTTGAATTCCATTCCGCTCACAATACCGCCAACTACTGGTGGGATATAAATACTCAGGAGGAATAACTTTTATCCAAAATCCGTTAACGCCCGATTTAGCAATTCTGTTTAAAAGAAACTTTTCAGGGTAGCCATCTATAAAAACTTTCCTTATTTGATTTAGAATTTTTGTCTTTAATGACGTTTGATGATGGTATGAATAATTTTTCACCTGAGATCAGTTTTAATAAAAATGTGTGTCTGTAAAAATAGCTGATAGAACTTTATGGATATATTAAAATTAATGCAGCATTCCCCATCAACAATTGGCAACCTGCTATCGTAATCGAATTGTGATTTAAAATATTGTATCAACTTTTTACTATTTTTAAATATTCATTATAAAATAAATCATTTAATTTCAAACAATTCAGGTTTGTTTAACCCCATTCCTTTCCATCAATTAAAATAAAATTCAGACGGTTCTATTTTTAACTGTGCTGCTAAACCGCATGATTTTATAAACCCGCCACCAATTAATTGTTACAAAAAATCAGGTCCATATTATTAAAAAAATCTTTTCAGCAGGTAGGTGTTTACACCGTTACCGGTTCACTTTGCAAAGCGATCTCTTTTGCAGCGTTACCCTTTTTTGTAAATATGCTGAGTGAAGGTGACATTGGCATTTTAAATATTTATAGCAATTGTATTGTTTTTCTTACACCCATTGTTTCGATGGGTGTTTTATATAGTATATCGATCGACTATTTCAAATTGCCCAAAGCTGAATATGCCCGGGTTTTCTCAACAGGGTTGTTGATTCCTGTGATGCTCAGCATACTGTTGATTCCTGTTTTATACCTGCTAAGAGTTCCACTGGAAAAAGCATTTAATTTTCAGCCTGCATTCCTATGGCTGATTCCGATGGGTCTTATTTTAAATTTCAGCTTCGAAGCTTTTATTATATTGATCCGCAATCAAAATAAAGTAAAGTTATTTGCCACTGTTTCTTTATTGAAAGTAGTGATAGAAATAACTTTATCTGTTTTATTGATTATGTGGCTGTGGCATAGCTGGTATAGCAGGGCATTGTCCTTTGTAGTGGCAGGTATTGTGGTAAGTGGCATGTTCATTTTTCACATTCAAAAACAAGGTTTTTTAGTACCCCGGATAGATAAACAGGTATTACGCAATGAGCTGTTTTTTGGACTATCTGGTATGGCCTTACAAACAGCTATTTTTTTTATCAACACATCTGATAAATTTTTTGTGATGTCATTTTTTGGTAAGAACCAGGCCGGCTATTATGCCGTTGCATCTACCTTTGCCACCATTCAGCAAATTGTGTGCATGTCGCTGATGCAGTACCTGCAACCAATACTTTTTAGCCGCTTTGCCGATGAAAAAAAGTGGAAAGATGTAAAAGAAATGTTTTATAAATATATGCTCGCAATGGTCGCAACTTTATTGGCTGTAACCGTATTCACAATAATAGTTTATACTTACTTGCTTAGGCCGGCCTACAAGCCCTATTTACATTATTTTTATATATTAAGTATTGGCTCCCTTATATGGTCCATTACCTGGCTATTTCTTCAATACATTTTGTTTCAAAAAAATAAAAGAATTCTTTTTACATTGGCTGCCATTAGTATTACCATTGCTGTTGCTATCAATTATATTGGTTCCGCTAAGTTTACAATGAACTGGCTGGCGGGTGGTCAAATCGCAACCAATATTTTAGTGATAGCCATCATATTGCTTTTTAATAAAAAACTGGGCTTCTTTGCATAAAATGAAATCAATTCAATGAAAAAAGTTTTGTTTATTATCAATGATCTGGGAGGTGGAGGTGCGGAGAGAGTTTTTGTCAACATCGCCAACGGTTTTCGTGAAAATGGTTTCGACGTAGAAATCCTGCTTGGAAAAAAAACAGGTGTGTACCTGACCCTGGTGCATCCTGACATGGGCATTGCTGAAATAGGAGGAACCAGCTTCTATAAATACCTGGTGGCACTGCCTGCCATTTTTAAAAAGAAACAGTATTCCCATATTTTTACAGCGAGTGATTACATAAGTGCAGCAGCAATCATTGCTAAGAAAGTTACTAGTGTTAGCTCAAAAATATATGTTACTCATCATTGCAGTTTACCCAGAAAAAGACAACTTAAACACTGGAAAGGCGACCAGGTGATGAAATCAATTCACCGTTTTATATTTCCGTTGGCTGATAAAATAATTGCTGTGAGCAACGGAAGTTTAGCATGGTTAAGGGAAAGCAGTAAACATACGTTAAGCCAGGGGATCACGATTTATAATCCTGTTTTTGACGATTCGATTTATACACTTGCAAAGATTCCCGTCTCCTTTCCGGCTTCCATTTTGGATAAGATCATTCTTGTAAATGTAGGAAGACTGGAAGAACAAAAAGACCAGTTTACCTTACTAAAAGCCTTTGCTATTTTGTATCAACTGAACCCGCAATTTGTATTGTTTATTTTAGGCCAAGGTAGCCTGAGACAGTCGATGCAAAGTTTTATTGAAACAAATAACCTGCAGCAGGTCGTTTATCTTTTGGGGTTTGATACCAACCCATTTAAATGGATGTCTAATTGCCATGTATTCGTTTTATCTTCTATTAACGAAGGTTTTGGCAATGTGCTGGTAGAAGCAATGGCATTGGGTAAAACAATAGTAAGCACTGATTGCCCATCAGGACCAGCAGAAATTTTGCAAAATGGTGCTTTGGGTTATTTATGTCCGGTGCAAGATCCGGCAGCCCTGGCCGCAACGATTTTGAAAGCCGTAAATTCACCAAAGGATCCTTCGCTTTTAATAGCAGCCAGTCAGCAGTACACCATTGATGAAATTGTAAAACAGTATATAGAGATTCTTTAAAAGCTAAATGCATTTAGAATTATTAAAATAAAATAACATCCATCAAGCAATCATTATGAGCGATTCACTAAAATACTTTGTACATGAAAGCTCCTATATCGACGAGGGGTGCGAGATAGGAGCCGGTACAAAAATCTGGCATTTTTCTCACCTGATGTCCCATTGCAAAATCGGTAATAATTGTTCCCTCGGACAAAATGTAATAGTAGGCTCCAATGTAATATTGGGTCAAAATGTAAAAGTGCAAAACAATGTTTCCATTTACGAAGGGGTGATTTGCGAAGACGACGTTTTTCTGGGGCCTTCCATGGTATTTACCAATGTAATAAACCCAAGAAGCGCCATTGTTCGCAAACATGAATACAGACAAACATTGGTGAAAAAGGGTGCCAGTATTGGAGCAAACGCAACCATAGTATGCGGCCATACCATTGGTGAATTTGCTTTTATTGGTGCCGGGGCGGTGGTTACAAAAGATGTGGCTGCGTATACTTTAATAGTAGGTAATCCCGGCAAGCAAAAGGGCTGGGTAAGTGAATATGGCCACCCATTAATTTTTAGCAGCAGCAATATTGCCATCTGCAAAGAAAGTGGTCAGCAATACTTGCTGGAGAATGACGCTGTAAAAAGAATAACCTGATTTCAGCTATGTTATAAGGGCAAATTTCAGGAACCATTACGTCTTCTTTTGAACGTTCTTTTAATCGCATACAGACCAATAATAATGTACTATTTTCGTTCTTACTCAAAATGTCATGTATGTGTGGTATAGCAGGGTATATTTCTATCAATAATACAATTTCACCCAAACAACTACAGCAGGCCAGCCTGTTGATGAAGCATCGTGGCCCCAATGCAGAGGGCTTCTATTTTGCGGAAAATGACACAGTAGGACTTGCCCACAGACGTTTATCCATTTTAGATTTATCAACTGCCGCCAACCAACCGATGTTCTCTGCGGATGACCGGTATTGCATTGTATTCAACGGTGAAATTTATAATTTTAAAGAGCTTCAATTGCAGTTGGCAGATAAGGGTGCTACACTAAAAACCTCATCAGACACAGAAGTAATTTTAGAATTATTTATTCAGCAAGGCACCCGTTGTTTTGCGCAAATAAATGGCATGTTTGCATTGGCTATTTATGATACCAGGGAAAAAATACTAACGTTATGCAGAGATCATGTTGGTATAAAACCATTATTTATTTATCAGGATGAATCCACCATTGCATTTGCATCTGAATTAAAAGTGATCAAATCAATGCTGGGCGAAAGATTGAGCATTAAACAGGAAGCCATCCCCTATTTTTTACATTTCGGATTTATTCCGCAGCCATTGACCATCTTTAATGATACAGCAAAATTTCCTGCTGCACATTTTACCCAGGTGGATGTAGGGCAGCAAAATTTTAATGAATCATCCATTCAATACATTCCTTTCTGGAAGCTGGATCAGGTGATTGAATCCAGTACAATTACCGATGAATCCAAAGCAAAAAAACAACTGACGGCTTTATTATTTGAGGCGGTAGAAAAACAACTGGTTAGTGATGTGCCGATCGGCACTTTTTTAAGTGGTGGAGTAGATAGCAGTTTGGTTACGGCCATTGCTTCAAAAATATCAGGCAGCAATCAACTCAATACGTTTAGCATTGGCATTGATGACGGGAAATTCAATGAATCAAAATATGCCCGGCAGGTGGCGGCGCATTTGCAAACAACGCATCACGAATTTAAGGTAAAAGAAAACGAGGTGCTGGAGATGGTAGATCAACTGATTCCAGCATTTGATGAACCTTTTGCTGATTCATCTGCCTTTCCAACAATGATGGTTAGCCGCCTGGCAAAACAGCATGTAACCGTAGCCCTTAGTGGTGATGGTGGCGATGAATTGTTTCAGGGATATGGCAGTTATCAATGGGCAAAGCGATTGGCTGTTCCTTATTGGCAGTTGCTGAAAGGGCCTGTTTATGCCGGTTCCAGAATATTGAACAGCAAGTACCAGCGGATAGGCAATATGTTTGCTTACCCGGATAAGCGGAATATCATCAGTCATATTTTTTCGCAGGAGCAATATTATTTCAGCGAGCAGGAGTTACAAAAATTACTGGTGAATCCATTATTTAATTTCAGCCAAATCAATGCCGTACCAACGTTTGCAAGAACTTTAAGCGCAGCGGAACAACAGTCTTTTTGGGATTTTAATCATTACTTAAAAGACGACTTACTGGTAAAAGTTGATCGTGCAAGCATGCAGTATTCATTGGAAACAAGAGTTCCATTATTGGATTACCGTCTGGTAACATTTGCCTATAATTTGGATGAGCAACTAAAGATTAAAAACGGTTGTATGAAATATTTGCTAAAGCAGGTATTGTACGATTACGTGCCCGCTAAAATTTTTGAACGACCTAAGTGGGGATTTAGTATTCCGTTGGCAAAATGGCTTAAAAATGACTTGAAATATTTACTGGAGCGTTACACTTCGGCCGAAGTAATCAATCAGTACAATCTCGTAAACGCCGATTATGTGAGTAATCTCAAAAAACAATATCTAAACGGAACTGATTATTTATACAACCGGCTTTGGCTCATCATCGTTTTGCATTGGTGGCTGGAAGAAAACACCTCCATTAAAATAAAAAACGGAAATGGATAAACGCATACTTTTTATTTCCTATGATGGAATGACAGATCCATTGGGCCAGAGCCAGGTGATTCCTTATTTAAAAGGGCTAACAAAGTTTGGCTATAGCTTTACCATTTTAAGCTGTGACAAACCAACCAGGTACACAATCAATAAAGCCTATGTTGAGCAATTGATTGCCGGATTCCCCATTACCTGGGTATCGCTGCCTTATCATAAAAATCCTCCGGTATTATCTGCTGTATATGATTATTATGCTTTAAAAAGAAAGGCGGAAGCAATTCATTTGGCACACCCGTTTGATATGGTTCATTCAAGACCGGGGCTCCCTTCGCTGGTAGCCTTGCATTTAAAAAACAAATTTGGAATAAAGTTCATAAACGATATCCGTGGTTTTTGGGCCGATGAGAGAGTAGATGGTGGTATCTGGAATTTGAATAATCCAGTTTTTAAAAAAGTGTACGAATTTTTTAAGCGACACGAGTATAACTGCCTGTTGCAGGCCGATTACAATGTTTCGCTCACCTACAAAGGACGGGATCTGCTACATAGCCAAAAAAACATACCCAATCAACCGATCCCAATTGAAGTGATTCCCTGTAGTGTTGATATGGATTTGTTTAATTCCGAACACATAGATCCAGTGACGAAAGAAAAGTTCCAGGCCGAATTAAATATAAATAAGGGTGACTTCGTAATCAGTTACCTCGGTTCAATTGGCGGCTGGTACTTAACAGACGAGATGCTACGATTTTGCAAGGCTGTGGCCGAAAAAATTCCAAATGCAAAATTCCTATTTATTTCGCCTGATAGCCGGGAGCAGATTACTTTAGCCGCCACCAAATGCGGACTTTCAGCAGACAAGATTGTTGTTAAACGAGGTAAAAGACATGAGGTACCGGTTTTATTATCGCTCAGCACTTACTCTCTTTTTTTTATAAAACCATGCCGTTCCAAACTCGCCTCTTCGCCTACCAAACATGGAGAAATAATGGCCATGGGCATACCGGTAATTACAAATAGCGGTGTTGGAGATGTGGCGGATATTGTAACCAAATACAATGCAGGTTATATCTTAAACGACTTTTCAGAAAAATCTTTTAACGAAGTGATTGAAATGATCCTGGCAGGAAATACATTTGATTCAACTGCTATCAGAAACGGCGCCAGCAAATTTTATGCTTTGAAAAATGCCGTGGACCAATATCGGAAAGTGTATGATCGTATATTTTCCTGTGATGATAACCGATGATCATACCATGCGTAAATTAATCCTGGTAATGGAGAAAAATAAATGAATAATGAGAACTTAATAAAATGCAGCTTAAAAAAAAATGGCTAAAATGAATGATAAAGATCGGTTGTAGGTGCTCCAACGTAACTTTCAGATTGAGCGAATCTTTGCCATTTTAAAATTTGCCCAAATAAAATTTGGAATTGAATAATATGCAGTTATTTTGCTCAATTCAGAAAATGTACCAGATGTTAGTTTTTAACTGTTGAATATGTTAATTGGCGCTCATCAGGTTCTACCGAAAAATCTGCCAAAATTTGTAGTGACTAACCTTAAAGGTTTTCAACTCACTGGTTATATAAATGAAAAATAAGAAGAACGAAATTTTAATAGTGGTTCAGTATCCTGAAAAAGTTTCTCCAGGCCAAAGATTTCGCTTCGAGCTCTATAAAGATGTGCTCAAAAAAAATGGATTTTCCGTTACTACTAAACCTTTTCTTGATCAAAAGGGCTACGAGGTCATCCATCAATACGGTTTCTTTTTTACAAAATTTTTAGCCCTTCTAAGAGGATTTCTAAATCGATTCCTATTACTTTTCAGCATCAATCAATATGATTTTATTTTTTTGCAAAGAGAAGCTACTCCAATCGGTCCGCCAATATTTGAGTGGCTTTGTACTAAATTGTTTAAGAAGAAAATGATTTACGATTTTGATGATGCCATTTGGATAAAATCGGTATCGGATCAAAATAGCCTTGCCGCCATTTTTAAAAATACCGGCAAAATTAAAATGATTTGTAAATGGGCTTTCAAGGTTAGTTGCGGCAACCAGTTTTTATGTGACTATGCGCTTCAAAACAACTCAAATGTTGTTTACAATCCCACTTGCGTAGATACCGATCTTAAACACAACGTTTTAGCCAATCACAACGTTGAAAGAATAACGGTGGTTTGGACAGGTAGTTTTTCTACTATGACTTATCTGGAGATTGTATTACCGGCATTGAGGATGTTGCAGGAAAAATATGATTTTGATGTAAAGATTATTTCAAACCAACCACCATCTTTTGATCTTAAAAATCTTAAATATATAGCGTGGACGGAGGAGAATGAAGTGGCAGAACTGGCCACTAGTCAAATAGGCCTGATGCCGCTTGCCGACGATGAATGGAGCCGGGGTAAATGTGGCTTTAAATTAATACAATACATGGCGTTGGAGATACCTGCAATTTCATCGCCGGTGGGTGTAAATAATACTATAATTGAAGATGGCATCAATGGTTACTTTGCCAATTCAACAATCGAATGGTACAATGCAATTGAAAAACTGATGCTTGATAAAGCGTTGAGAAAAAAAATGGGTGGCGCAGGCCGGAAAAAAATAATTGAACATTACAGCCTGGTTTCCAATGAAGCTAATTTCATCCGTCTTTTCAGCTAGTTTACTGCTGCGATCAAAACTTTGATCAGCTTTAAATATTTACTGGTTGCAGATTTTAGCGATCTTATGATAGGCCCTTGTTAAAAAATTCGATATCAACTCAGATTTTTCCACTTCAATTAAACTGCCATTTTGTTGCCAATCAAAGTCGGAATAACTTATTTTTCTCCGCTTAAAGGCAACAGGGATAACGCTACAGCTTTTTCGCTTTTTTGTTTTTTACTCCTTTCATTTATCAAAACCAATGCAATGATGAAAAAGGGCATACAAGGAATTTTATACCTTACCAATGTGCCAAAATTGAGCGTGGTAGTTCCTACAAAGAGGGCAAATACAAGGGCGAATAAAAAGCAATACAAAATCATCGGATCCTTCAAAAGAAACTTGATGAAATTAAAAGGGCCGGCTTTAATAAAAACCAGTAAGGTGAATGCCATCAGGAGCAGACTTTCAAGTGAAGACAATAAAGTGGAGAGTTTTTTTGACTCCCATAAATAAGGCCGAAAAAAGGTAGCGATGATGCCTGCCGGAGCCATTTTTATCAGGCTAAGATTGCTGCCATCAAACTCTACACCCAATGAAAAAGAGGATTCCGCCGCATCTGCCATATTTATAAATGCTGCTTGTTGCATCTTAACCGACTCAGTCAATTTGCTCAATGCAAAAGCGCCCAATTCCTTTTCCAGCTTGTCGGAAACAATATAAAAACCAACCGGAATTACAATTAATAGACCGGCAAATGCCAATATCTTTATGCCGGTGGTTTCAATTCGCTTAAAATTAATGAGTACCAAAAACGAGAAGAAAAATGGCAGATAAGCAAATAGAATATATGATTTAACAATGGCCAGGATGTAGCCGGAAGCAATTGCAATCAATCCATTCTTTAAGATTGATTGCCTTTTACAAAAGACATTGTAAAGCGAGTAGGTCATCCATCCCAGCATTCCCGTGCATAAAGGATCTTTTAAAATACCTGAACTCCAAAAAACAAACGTTGGAAAATAAATGATAGCAATGGCCAATTTTTTATGCAACTGCGGATATTGTTCATAAAAGAACTTATACAACTGCCACACCCCGGTAAAAGAAATCATTGAAAAAACAAGGTTCATTACCGTGTAATTTCTAAAACAGACAAAAGAAAAAATGGCAACCAATCTTACAACAAAATAATTGCTTTCGCTGCTAAAATAACCTTTGTTATAAGGATTGAACAAAAGCGACTGGTCAAAATCTGCACCGGGCGAAAAAATTAATTGAATATTGGATACATCTTCTAATATCAACTTAGTTATGTGAATACCTTCATCATAATACAAAGAGATCGAATCATTTCCCGGAGAAATAATGCCATGAAAAATAGAAAAGCAGAGTGCTCCAAAAACTTTGATCCAAAAACCTTGCTTATGATATTTCTTCAATAGTGGGTCTTTAATGCGTTTTCGTTGCCACGAAAAAATCAGATGGAATAATAAAACGTACAGCGGAAATAATATAACATCAATTAACTCCATCCTTTTTAATATCAGAAAAATTGTGATTGGTGAAATATCATCCCGGCAAATTTATCCTAAAATATTATTTGCGATTGGATAATAAACAGTTATTTTGTTCAAACCAAAGATAGTATTATATGTGTGGTATTGCAGGCGCTGTAAATTTAAAATTATCTCACCAGCAGATCAATCAAAGCATGTTGCATAGGGGGCCTGATGAACAAAACGGTTTTACGGTTGATAACGTAGACCTTTATCATTTGCGTTTATCCATTCTTGATATTGAAGGTGGCAAACAGCCCATGCGCCTTGATGACCGATACACCATCATTTTCAATGGCGAAATTTACAACCACAATGAAATAAGAAGCCAGCTTGGGATAACCGGCAAAACATCTTCTGACACAGAAACACTTTTATTGTTATACCGTGTTTATGGTGTGGAATTTTTGAACTATCTGGATGGCATGTTTGCCTTTGCCATTTACGACCAGCAGGAGAAAACCATTTTTATGGCCCGTGACCGTGCAGGAAAAAAACCACTGTACTATTATGCTGATGGTGAAAAAATAGTATTTGCCAGTGAGTTAAACTGCATCAAGGGCCTGCTGCCATTGCAAATGAACCACGATAACTTTTACCACTACCTGCGGCTGGGTACATTTTACAAGCGACTCACCCCATATAAAAACGTTCACGAACTGGCAGCGGGTAGCTTTATGCTAATCGACTGCTCTACGCTCAGCATTCAGGAAAAAAGCTGGTGGAATATCAATGATTTTTATAATCAATCCAACAAAGATAGTTTTGAAAAAAGTCTTCAAAAAGTGGATACCTTATTGCATATGGGTATAAAAAGAAGGGTTGAGTCATCTGACCTGGAAGTAGGAAGCTTTTTAAGTGGAGGTATCGACAGCGGCTTAATTACTGCAATTGCGAGCCAATACACGAACTCCATAAAAACCTTTACCGTATCATTTACCGGAGAATATGATGAGGCACCGTTAGCCAAATTAGTAGCAGATCGTTATCAAACCAACCATACCGAAATAAAAATAAATTTTGATACACTTAAGGATGACCTTGAGGATATCATTGCAAATTATGGTGAGCCGTTTTTCGACAGTTCAGCCATCCCCAGTTATTATGTGAGTGCTGCGGCCAGAAAGCATTTGACTGTAATTTTAAACGGCGATGGCGCTGATGAGCTATTTGGCGGATACCGGCGTTATGTTCCATTTGCCCAATATGATTTTTTTAAATCAAACCGGGCTGTTAAATCTTTGGCTGGTGTGCTAAAAAATATACTTCCGCAATCCAATAATAAAAAATCAAGATACAACTATCTATACAGGTTAGCTACCCTGGCATCAAAAGAAAACCTGGAAATATATTTATCAGCCGGCGTAGACATAATGGAAGGCTATGAGCAATATATAAATTCTCCCGGCTATGATTACCTGCAACTAATGCGGAATGATTTTAATAAAATCGTAAATACTGATATCAGCGGTTTAAAAAAGTTGATGAATATGGATTTTAATGCCACCCTGTTTAGCCAGCTTTTAGTAAAAATGGATATTGCCAACATGGTGAATTCGCTTGAAGGAAGAAGCCCTTTTTTATGCAAGGAATTGCTGGAATATGCGCCCTCAATGAACGATGCATATAAAATAAAAGGTACTTCTACCAAGCATTTATTGAGAACCCTTGCTAAAAAATATTTACCAGGCGAGTTGATCAATCAACCTAAACGTGGTTTTGAAATTCCTTTAAAGAATTGGGTAGCGCACGAATTGAAAGAAATGGTGTACGACTACGTAAGCAGTCCTTCTGCTCTTTCTCCGCAATTTGTTGATAAAGGCTTTATCAACGATTTACTAGACCATACCGCCAAAATATCGGATGAAAAAAGAGCAAAAATATTGTGGACCTTGCTGAGTATGGAAATATGGTACAAAAGAAATTATCAGTCTTGAAAACGGCTTGACCAGCTGAGTTTACATATCCTCCTATTATTGTGTACCTTTTATTTTCCAAAGGTATTGAGTCCAAATTGTATCAATTTCAACGGCAAACTTTAGCATTTTGGAGCAACAATATTTCAATTGGCATCTTTCTCGCCTGTTTAGGTAATGATTTATTTATAAAGCCAATACATAAATTCATTTGTAAAAAAATTTCTGTTAACCTTTTAAGGCATATTTTTAAACAAACATTGTTGAAAATTGTAATAGACAATACAAATTAATTTAATGGACTCATTCACAATTAAGGACCTCGAGAATTTATCTGGCATTAAGGCGCACACTATCAGAATATGGGAACAACGTTACCAGTTTCTAAAACCAAGTCGTACAGGTACCAATATCCGATATTATAGCAATGAAGAATTGAAGAAGGTTCTGAACATTGCTTTATTGAATAAATATGGTTTTAAAATATCCCATATTGATAAAATGAATGAGGGCGAAGTAAGAGAAAAAATACTCTCACTTTCGCAAATGGAAGCACAACAGGAAAGGATCGTAAATGAATTGATACAATGCATGGTTGATCTTGAAGTTGAAAGGCTGGAGGAGATTTTGGATAGCTTTATCAGATCAAGAGGCATTGAAAGAACCATCACGCAAATCATTTTTCCCTATATGGAAAAAATTGGAATCCTTTGGGTTACCAATCACATCAATCCTGCACAGGAGCATATTGTAAGCAACATCATACGACAAAAACTGATTGTAGGCATCGAAAGCGTATCTACTTCAATAAAAGTAAATAAAACAATCTTGCTATTCTTACCCGAGGGAGAATATCATGAATTGGGCATGTTGTTCATGTATTATTTGCTAAAAAGTCGTGGCGTGTCTACCATTTACCTGGGTGCGAATGTTCCGCTTAACGATGTAGAATATGTTGTAAACCTAAAAAAACCAAACTTCCTCTACTCCCATCTCACTTCCGTAGGGCATAATTTCAACTTCGATAAATTCATTTTATCGATTACAAAACGATTTGCTGGTACGCCGATTATTATATCTGGCTTGCTTACTCAATCGTATGAAAGAAAAATTCCTCCTCACATTAATTTTAAAAAGTCATTTTCTGAAGTAATGGAATTTGTATCCGCACTTTAACCTGTTCGCAATATTAAATTTGGAATCGACTTCCTAAGTCGAAAGTTTCCATTAGCCACATTATTTGCACTGTATCCAAACTATTTCTGGATCTGTGAATGCCGTATATCAACCACGCCCACTAATTTTTTTGTGGCGCTAAATCTCTGTGCCGTTTAGATAAAATAATGAATGTAGGCCTTGCTGCATAACCAGAGCATTTTCAACAACTCAATGATAAAAATTGCTTGAATTTCAATGCGTTTAATTATTTTCAAAAAAACTTAAACATTTATTTGCAAATACAAAACTGTTTGTTTAGTTTTACACCATAATTAATTAAACAAGTTATTATGGCAACGATAGATTTTAATCAGCTTTTATTGAACAACACTGAGTTTTTAAAACCTTTTGCGGTAACCCTAACCAGGGATAACGAAGTAGCTAAAGATTTGCTACAGGAAACCATGTACAGGGCATTGGCTAATAAAGAGAAATACAATGTAGGTACAAATATTAAGGCATGGTTATATACTATCATGCGTAATATTTTCATCAATAATTACCGTCGCAAGTCGAAACAAAGCACCATTTTTGATAGCACGCCTAATGAGTTTTTAATAAACTATAACCAGGTTACCACTTCCAATGCGGCTGAAGGTGCTTTAAAAATGAAAGATATTCAGTATGCAATCCACAAGCTGCCAGAAATATTCCGCAATCCATTTATGCTTTATTTCGAAGGTTATAAATATCATGAAATTGCAGACATGCTTTCTGAGCCTTTAGGCACTATCAAAAGCAGAATACACTTTGCCAGGAAATTGTTGAAAGAGCAGCTTACCCGTTTTTAAATATTACGTTTAAATATCTTTGTCTTTTAAACGACAATCAACTTACTTTAGATTCTTGAAAAAAATAGTAATTATCGGAAGCGGATTTGCTGGTCTGTCCGCTGCAGCCTTTATGGCAAAAGCTGGTTGGGATGTGTCTGTTGTGGAGAAAAACAGTACTTCCGGTGGAAGAGCAAGACAATTGATAGCCGAAGGATTTACGTTTGACATGGGGCCAAGCTGGTATTGGATGCCTGCCGTTTTTGAAAGGTTCTTTAATTGCTTCGGAAAGAAAGTTTCAGACTATTATCATTTAGAAAGATTAGATCCATCCTATAGAATTTATTGGCCGGATGAGGCGATGGATATTCCTGCAAACTACAATGAATTGAAGAAACTGTTTGAAAAGACAGAACCTGGCAGCAGTGCCATGCTGGATAAATTCATCAATGAAGCCGCTTATAAATACGATGTAGGAATTAATAAACTGGTACATAAGCCAGGCCAATCATTACTTGAATTTGCAGATTGGGAATTGGTAAAAGGAGTTTTAAAACTGGATGTATTCAATTCAATTAAAACCCATGTGGGTAAGCATTTTAAGAACTCAAAACTTCGTGAGTTACTAGAGTTTCCCGTCTTATTTTTGGGCGCTTTGCCCCAGGACACTCCGGCGCTTTACAGCCTAATGAATTATGCAGATATAAAATTGGGCACCTGGTATCCACAGGGCGGGATGTTCAAAATAGTTGAAGGAATGACCAGTGTAGCCAAAGAACTCGGGGTGAAATTCTATTTTAATAACGACGTTACCGAAATAAAGGTTGAGAATGGGGTGGCAACGAAGGTTTTGACAAAAACGATTCAAGCAACTTCAGGTTACGATGGCATTTCGGGTCATAGCCAACCTCTTTACACGGTTAATGCATTTGACGCAGATGTAGTAATCGGTGGTGCAGATTATAATTTTATTGAAACAAATCTTTTAGAAAAAAAGTACAGAAGCTACACGGATAAATATTGGGACAAACGGGTAATGGCGCCGAGTTGTCTTTTATATTATGTAGGACTCAATAAAAAATTATCAAACGTATTGCATCATACGCTTTTTTTTGACGTAAGTTTTGATCTGCATGGAAAAGAGATTTATACGGAGCCAAAATGGCCTGAAGCGCCATTGTTTTATGTTTGTGCAGCCTCTGTTTCAGACAATACAATAGCACCCGAAGGATGTGAGAATTTGTTTTTTCTGATACCCGTTGCTACCGGGTTGGAAGGCGATACGGAAGATTTAAGAGACAAATATTTTGAACAGATACTTGAAAGATTTGAAAATAGAATTGGTGAATCTGTAAAAGATTCTATAATTTACAGAAAGTCTTATTCAGTAAGCAACTTTAAAGAAGATTATAATTCATTTAAAGGAAATGCCTACGGTTTAGCGAACACTTTACTACAAACTGCTGTTTTAAAACCGGGATTGCGTAGTAAAAAAGTTAGTAACTTGTTTTATACCGGGCAGTTGACAGTGCCCGGTCCAGGTGTACCACCAAGTTTAATAAGTGGCGAAGTTGTTTCTAAAGAAGTAATTAAGCACTTTGGATAATTAAAACGGGGTATACAAAATAAAATTTATCTCTTTTTGTTACGAGTACATAAGAAAAAAAGCAAACGGAATGATGAATCTTTTCCATGAATTAAGTCAGCAGTGTAGCAAGGCTACTACAATAAAGTATAGCACCTCATTTAGCAGTGCTATTAAACTATTGCATGGTGAACTACGAATGCCTATATTTAATATTTATGGCTTTGTACGTTTTGCTGATGAAATCGTTGATACTTTTCACCAATATAATAAAGAAGAATTACTGGCAGAGTTTAAAGTTGAAACTTACACTGCCATTGAAAGAGGTATTAGCTTGAATCCAATCTTACATAGCTTTCAACTAACTGTTAACAAGTATAAAATTGCACCTGATTTGATTGAAGCTTTTTTTAAAAGCATGGAAATGGATCTGGGTAAAACTTCTTACAACAGCATTGGATACAAAGAATATATTTATGGCAGTGCTGAAGTAGTTGGTCTTATGTGTTTATATGTATTTTGTGAGGGCAATAAAGAGATGTATGAAAATTTACGGCCTTCTGCTCAATCGTTGGGTGCTGCATTTCAAAAAGTGAACTTTTTAAGAGATGTAAAAGCCGACTACGAACAATTAAACAGAACTTATTTTCCAGAAGTGGATTTCAGGAACTTTACGCCCTCAATGAAAAAAGAAATAGAGGCAGACATTGCCCGTGATTTTGCTGAAGCTTACGAAGGAATTATACGCCTTCCCGTGAAAGCCAGGTTTGGTGTATATGTAGCATACAAATATTATCTTTCACTTTTTAGAAAAATCAGAAAAACAAAGCCTGCTAATATTTTTGAACAGCGAATTCGTATCCCTAACTACGGAAAAATGTTTATTGTTGCAAAAGCGGGCCTCCGAAGCCAGTTAAATTATTTATAAAGACAAGTATTTATGGATGTTATTTTAGTAGATGAAACAGATTTAGAGATAGGAAGGATGGAGAAAATGGAAGTTCATCAAAAAGCCCTGCTACACAGGGCTTTCAGCGTTTTTATTTTTAATGAAAAAGGCGAAATGCTGATACAAAAAAGAGCCTTGAATAAATACCACAGCGCAGGTTTGTGGACCAATGCCTGCTGTAGTCATCCCCAACCCGGTGATGAAACATTGGAAGCCGCATCAAAAAGATTGCAGGAAGAAATGGGCTTTACCACTGGCATTGAAAAAGTATTCGATTTTATTTACAAAGCTCCATTTGATAACGGATTAACGGAATACGAATTTGATCATGTTTTTATTGGCACTTACCACGGCCAGATCATTCCCAACCCAGACGAAGTTGCCGATTTTTGCTATATGTCGTTAGAGCAAATAAAAAACTCAATGGAGTCGCATGCCGATAAATATACTGTGTGGTTTCAAATCGCTTTTCCTAAAATTCAGCAATATATAGCTGTAGTCCCAGTCATTTCGTAATAACTTACTTGTTGTAAATCACTTCGCAATTTCATTTGTTGTAACTTAAATTATGCAGGCTTCAAAAGCAATTATTATTGGGAGTGGGGTTGCAGGTATGGCTATTGCAATACGCCTTGCTTTAAAGGGGTATAATGTAAAAGTATTCGAAAAAAACAATTTCCCCGGCGGTAAATTGTCTGCCTTTAAAAAAGATGGTTATTTGTTTGATGCTGGGCCCTCACTTTTCACACAGCCGCAAAATATCGAAGAACTGTTTGCACTCGCCGGAGTGCCGATTGGGAAATATTTCAGCTATCAGGGGGTTCCAATCGCCAATAAATATTTTTATGAAAATGGAAAGCAGGTAAACGCCTACACCGATTCAAAACTGTTTGCGCAGGAAATGAAAGACCAGTTAGGTGAAGATCCCCAAACAATACTCAACTATTTAAAGCGAGCTGAAATATTATATAAAAATATTGGTGTGCTGTTTTTAGACCATTCTCTCCACCTCAGAAAAACATGGTTTCAAAAAAATATTGGCAAAGCTCTGGCAGCGTTTAAATTTCCCTACCTTTTTCAATCGCTTCATCAATACAATAAAAATAAATTTGCTTCGCCTGAAGCAGTACAACTTTTCAACCGCTTTGCTACCTACAATGGCAGCAGTCCATATAAAACTCCTGCCATGCTGAGTTTGATTCCACACCTGGAACAGAACGAGGGTACTTTTTATCCTAACGGCGGCATGATTAGTATTACCAATGCATTGTATAAACTGGCAAAAGACAAGGGTGTTGAATTCTATTTTGATGCACCTGTTCAACAGATTGTTGAAAAAAACGGCAGCGTGAAAGGCGTTGTAGTTAATAACCAAACGATTGAAGCAACTATTGTGGTAAGCAATTCGGATGTTTATTACACCTACAAAAACTTATTGCAAAACCCGGATAAAGCAAAGCAGGTTTTAAAACAGGAACGAAGCAGCAGTGCTGTAATTTTTTATTGGGGAATCAAAAAAGAATTCAAACAATTGGAATTACACAATATCTTTTTTAGTAAAGATTATAAAAACGAGTTTGACTGCATCTTTAATACCGGGCAACTAACCAGCGATCCAACTGTGTACATCAACATCACTTCAAAGATGGACCCGGCGCAGGCTCCTGAAGGAAAAGAGAATTGGTTTGTGATGGTAAATGCACCAGCCAATACAGGACAAAATTGGAACGAAATGAAGGACGTATTGCGTAAGAATGTAATCCATAAATTAAGCCGGATGCTTGGTGAAAGCCTCGAAGACTTCATTGAAACGGAACATACGCTGGATCCGATTATGATACAGGAACAAACCGCTTCGTATATGGGCTCTTTGTACGGAACCAGCTCCAACTCAAAACTCGCAGCTTTCTTCCGCCACGCTAATTTTACAGATTCCATTAAAGGCTTGTACTTTTGTGGCGGCAGTGTGCATCCGGGTGGAGGTATTCCGCTTTGTTTAAAAAGTGAAAAAATTGTAAGCGAGTTGGTTACAGACAATCATAAATAGATTCTGCAAGAAGATTTTTTTAACCCTGCATAGCAGTAGAATTCATAATACAATTGAATATCAAAATATCAAAATTGGAGATAAAAAATATTTCAAAATATCAAATAGCAACAGCAGTTGCTATTTTTTTCCATACTATTGGGCTTCTCGGTATACTTTTCTTTAAAACCGGTTTTTTCATACAGTCAACGCCATTCAATTTATTGCTATCGTTTTCGCTATTAGTTTGGACGCAGAATAGTAAAAACCCTGCCTTTTTATTATTTATTGCTGCGGCCTTTTTTATTGGCTTTTTTTCAGAAGTGGTGGGTGTTAATACTGGCTTGCTCTTTGGCGACTACAGCTATGGCAAAGTGCTGGGATTTCAATTTTTTAACGTGCCAATAATAATCGGTGTTAACTGGTTCATTATTATGTATTGTAGTGGTATAAGCACGCACACTTTGCTATTAAGGGTTATCAATAAAGTGGCTACCGACACAAAAGAACCGCCAATGATCCTAAAAGCCATGTCTATAATAGTAGATGGGGCTTCGCTGGCGGTTTTATTCGATTGGTTGATGGAGCCGGTTGCCGTAAAACTTGGCTTTTGGACCTGGCATGGCGATGGAACCATACCACTATACAATTACATTTGCTGGTTTATCATCAGTATATTATTACTCACCATTTTTCATTTTAGCAAGTTTGACAAAAAAAACAAATTCGCTATAAATTTGTTACTTATTCAAAGTTTATTCTTTTTAATTTTACGAACATTTTTAGATTAATTTTTCGTCAATCATCCCCAAAATTGTATGAGCTTACTTCTTTTTATATCCATCACTTTACTTACTTTCCTTTTAATGGAAGGGATTACATGGTTAACCCATCGTTTTGTAATGCATGGGTTTCTATGGTACCTGCACGAAGATCATCATAGAAAGGGACCAGGCTTTTTTGAAAAGAATGATGCTTTCTTCCTGATTTTTGCCATTCCATCCTGGTTGTGCATTATGTTGGGTTTACAAAACGAGGTGTATTGGGTGGCAGCGATTGGTGCCGGTATTGCGCTTTATGGATTTGCGTATTTTGTGGTTCATGAAGTGATCATTCACCAGCGGTTTAAATTTTTCTCCCGGAGCAATAATACCTACATCCGTACCATTCGCTGGGCACATAAGATGCATCACAAACACCTTGACAAACATGAAGGAGAAAGTTTTGGAATGTTGCTGGTGGCTAAAAAATATTGGGTGAAGGTGAAAGCTGAAAAAAGGGCAAACAACCGCTAGTAATTGTTGGCTGTCATGCTTGTGCGTAGTGCTAAATTGAAACATTTATATATTTAGGCAACAGTTTTTAGGCAACGTTTTCGTACCTTAAAAGAGTGAAAAAAGCAAAGAAAATATTGGTCGATATTGAGATTGACAAACTAACTAATTCAATTGAAAATATTGTCGCAGGCGACATATTTGACACTGATATTTTTCAACTTTTCAGCAAGGACAATAAACAAATTGCTAATGCGGACTGGCAATTTAAGTGGCAAGAGCAATTAAAACTTACTGACCGAGAAACTTACAAACTGGTAATCAAGGACAATCCGAAAATTATTCAAGGACTAATTAGTTTAACTTGAACTAGGTGACCACATTTACATGCACTTAATTGAAAGCGCAAAGTTCAATAAAGGCAAGACAAAAATTTACGCACGTGTACCAGGCAATTTAGTTGCTTTTGCCATCATAAACTTTCTTTTGACAAAGTTTATGATGGCTATCTTGCTTTTGACGCTAAGACAGTTTTGGTAAAACACTATCAACATATACTTTTTGCAACCCATTTTCGTGGAACAAAAATGATGATTGAAACTCCAGCAGCAAACAGATTAATTAAGCAATATTTTAAATCATAAATAAAATGGGACTAATCAGAGAACCAAAAAATGTAAACTTCACTAGTCTCGACAAACCATGGACGGAAGAAGAACGAAAAGAATTCAGTGCCTTTATAAAGTTGCGTAAAGAACAGCAGAAGAAAAGGCAATCTCGAATTCAGAAAGTGACTCGTAAGAATGGGTCTGCTTAATTTCAACTACAATTCTTTACAGATAGAGTAGCACGAACGCACAACTAAGGTATTGCTTCAAGCAGGGAAGGACGTTGTTATATTCGGCTACAGGTCACTATTAGCTTCAGTTTCGGCAGGACAAGCTTCTTTAGACTTTTGTTTGTTATCTTTTACTTTTATATCTTTATTCATCAGCGGTTGGGGGCGGACACTGCAATGAATCCGATAGCTATCGGATCCCTGCCTGTAGCAATACCCAATCGTTGACTGAATATGTGCTAAATCAAAATTTTACTCAACCCATTCCATTGCCTTTTACAAAATAGTTTATTTGAAGCGCTCTTAATATGAATCTGCACTACACATATTTTCTTATTTTGGCCGCTTCTGTAGCAGGTCCGCTAGGGCTTAGCTTTGATAAAAAAGTTGGGTTTTATAAAAAATGGAAATGGCTTTTTCCTGCCATGATTATTCCTGCTTTGCTATATATTGCCTGGGATATTTTTTTTACATCAAAAGGTGTTTGGAGCTTCAACGAGGAGTACATTTCCGGCATTAAGCTGGTAAATCTTCCAATAGAAGAAGTGCTGTTTTTTTTTATTGTGCCCTATTGCTGCATCTTTATTTATGAATGTATCCGATGCTATTTTCCAAACCTTAAAAATAAAAAAACAGCCGACCGGATTTTACAGGCATTGGCTATTGTATTGCTGATTAGCGGCTTATTTTTTTATGCAAAATATTACACCTCATGGACCTTTGTATTGTGTGCACTTTTTATAGCTGTAATTTATTTATTCAAAAGCTATTTTAAAGATTTTGATGCCACTTCATTCCTGGTTTCTTATGCCATCATTTTAATTCCTTTTTTAATTGTAAATGGATTTCTCACTGCCATTCCGGTGGTGTTGTACAACGATGCTGAAAATTTGGGAATCAGAATTTATACCATTCCATTTGAAGACAGTTTTTACGGGATGCTGCTAGTGATGATGGATATTGCCATTTATGAAAAATTGCGTAACAAGATAAAAGCCTGATAAAGATTATTGAGAGTCCCCGTAATTCAATTAATAAAAAGAGCTGCACTAATTTTACTCTAAAGTCCCTTTAGGGTTTGGGGCTCCTCTTGTTTTACTTCACTTCACCTCAAACAATTCTTCCCACCTGGTAGTATATCTCGGGCTTCGTAGCTCCTGCCTCATTTTCCAATTACGGGTGGTGCCGGACGCTGCAAATTTTAGCATATCATCTCTCATGGCAAAATTTACATTATCTACCATGTCCATCAACTGTCTTTTAGTACCACGTTTTTCTTCAACAAATAAATTGGCCTGTATACATTCAGCAGGAACTAGTCCACTAAGCATTACACCAGCCTTTTTGTAACGCCTTCCCTTTTCATATAATCTGTCTACCAATTGCAGCGCAGGCTTTATCAATTCGTGCGTGGCGGAAGTTGCAAAGGGCAAGGTTGTATAACTGCCAATACTTGGTCCGTGCCGAAAGCGTTGCCCTTCAACCACCTGCTCTTTAGGTACCACAAAAACGCTTATGATATTGGCTGCACTTTTTTGCCGCCTTAACTTTTCTGCCGCTCTTGAAGTGTAGGTCGCAATGGCCTCTTTAATATCGCCGATATTACTTACTGCGTTGCCAAACATTCTGGTAGTAGCAATCATTTTCTTCACTGTCAATGCCTCTTTCATTTCGCTAGACGGAATGCCTTGCAATTCTTTGAGCAGCCTTACACCAACTACACCGCCTAAATGTGTCTTCGCCCAGGGTTCCTTTCGTTTACTTAAATCCAGCGCCGTAAAAATAGCGTGCATGTCACGCAGTTTTTCTGCATACTTTCTACCAACGCCCCATACATCGCTAACTGGTGTGTTATACAACGCATCCATAATTTTCTCGGGTGTATCCAGCACCAATACACACTTCACCGATTTGTCTTTTTTAGATAACCGATTGGCCACTTTTGCCAGCACCTTGGTGGGCGCAACACCGATTGAGACTTTAATGCCCGTCCACATTTCAACAGTATCTAAAATATTTTCCGCAATCTTCTGCAAGTCGTCTGTATCCGATTCACCCAGGTCTAAAAAAGCTTCATCAACAGAATACACTTCTACATTTTCTTCGCCTAATAAAATACGCAGGGTTTCCATCACCCGCCAGCTAAGGTCGCCATACAAATTATAATTCGATGAAAAGGTTGCAACATTGTATTGTTCAATAATAGGCTTCGCTAAAAAGTAAGGCCCTGCCATTGCCACGCCCAACTTCTTTGCTTCGTCGGTTCGGGAAATGATGCAGCCGTCATTGTTGCTCAACACCACAACGGGTTTGTTATCCAGGTGTGGTTTAAACAACCGCTCGCAGGAGCAATAAAAGCTATTGCAATCTACAATAGCTTTGAAGCCCTTTCGCCCACTGAACGATGATCCGAAATTATGTATTTCTTCAAAACCATTTTCTACATACATTATTAAAATTTTGAAGTTACCAGGACAAAATCCAGTCAAATAAATTTTATTATTAAATTCTAAAAGTGCACGTTCAAGCTTAAGAAGCGGAAGGGACTATCATACATTTCTAATTATACAACTCACCACGCCCCAAATTTTAAAATCGCTAAACTCACCCACATCTATCGCAGCAAGCTTGGGTGTTTCAGGCACAAGCCGCATTTTATTCATCGTCAATTCAAGCCGGCGAATTAGCATTTCACCGTCAATAACGGCAATTACAATTTTACCATTTTGTGGCTTCAGGCTCCGGTCTACAATCACAATATCACCATCAAAAATACCAGCATTGATCATACTGATACCTGTTACCCGCATAAAAAAAGTAGCGGGCTTATTCCTAATGAGTTGCTCATTTAAATCGATGCCCCTTTCGCTATAATCATCTGCAGCAGCGCCAAAACCGGTGGCATTGGCGGTAACTACATGCTGCTGCGTAAAGCGTTTAGTACCGGTGTAACTGCTGCCAAAAAAGTTTTCCACTTCCATATAATAAATTTTATTGTTAGCTAAATTATTTAGTAAATTTACACTAAATATATTGGCATTTCCAAATTTTTAAATTAACATTTATGGAAAAACAATCACCGACTACATCTCGTAAAATAAAACAAAGGGATCCTGGTAATACAACACCCGGTTATAAAATCTATGAATACTCGCTGGTGCTAAATCCGCATGAGGCTTTAAGAGATAAAATCATGCAGGTGAAGAAGCAATTCTTTGACACCTATAGAAGTGCATCTGCAGTTTACAGTAAACCACATATCACGTTGGTAAATTTTGCGCAATATCAAATGCTGGAAGACCGATTGCTAGATCGCTTGCAAATAGTGGCGATGGGTTGCCCACCTGTAAAAATTGAATTGAAAGATTATGGTGGTTTTCCATCACATACCATCTATATCAATATTACCAGTAAGCTACCTATTCAAAACCTGGTAAAAAATATTCGTACAGAAGCACAGCGTTTGATGAAATTGAATGATGAAAATAAGCCTCATTTTGTAATGGAACCGTATATCACCATTGCCCGTAAACTGCAGCCCTGGCAATACGAAAAAGGTTGGTTGGAGTTTAGTAACCGCCACTTCTCCGGAAGGTTTATTGCTGATGCTATGTTGCTATTGCGGCGCCCCGCAGGAGAAATAAACTACCAGATTGTGAAGCGGTTTGAATTTCAAAATTTGCCTGTTTCTACGGTACAGGGCAGTTTGTTTGCCCCTGTTGCCTGAAGGGGAACTTTGGACTTATAAGTATGGAAAATTCAAAACTCCTATATGTTAGTTACACTAATACTTTTAGAACTAATCATTTCAAAAAAAGTAAGAAAATTTAAGATTCTTTATTCGACCTTGATAATTGATATGTATAATAGTAAAACTCTTGTGCTAAATTATTTCCGAATGATTAACTAACATTATCAACAACCATTCGTGCCATCCGTGTAATTAGTGGCCAAAATAAATATGAATAACAATCCATTGAAGCAGGATCATTATAAAGTGAAGCCAATCATTCACGATGGACCAAAAGCAATTTCGCCAGGGGATGAAGATTTGGAGAAGCCAGCTTCGGATAATGATGGTAACTATCTACATGGTCGTGGCGCACAGTTCAATACAAAAAATCGTTTTTCAAAAGATGAAAATACAAGGGAACATATTGAATCGATTGATGATTGGAGCGATGAAAATATTCCCACGCAATACCTTGAACAGGAAAGTAAAACCATTGTAAATAAAGTGGAAAGCAAAGATGTAGGCATGAGTTATAGCATGAATCCTTATGCCGGTTGTGAGCATGGTTGCATTTATTGCTATGCCCGCAATGTGCATGAATACTGGGGTTATAGCGCCGGTCTTGATTTTGAACGTAAAATCATCATCAAAAAAAATGCACCTCAGTTGCTACGGAAATTTCTATTGCATCCAAAATGGGATGCCACGCCCATCATGTTAAGCGGCAATACCGATTGTTATCAACCTGCCGAACAAAGCTACCGTCTTACAAGAAAAATGCTGGAAGTATGTAACGAGTTTAATCAGCCAGTTGGCATCCTTACAAAAAACGCCTCCATACTAAAAGATAAAGATGTGTTGCAGGAAATGGCGAAGAAACAAATTGTATCCGCCATGGTTTCCATCACATCTTTCAATGAAGATTTAAGAAGGGTGATGGAACCCAGAACCGCAAGTGCCAAACAAAAATTAAAAGTAATCAACGAACTCAGCAGCGCCGGTGTAAGAATGGGTATCATGATGGGTCCCATGATTCCAGGCCTGAACGAACATGAAATGCAACGTATCATGCAGGCGGCAGCAGATAACGGTGCCACATTTACTGCGTATACCTTCATCCGGCTAAATGGTGCCATCAAATTTTTATTCCATGATTGGCTGTATAAAAACTTCCCTGACCGTGCAGATAAAGTTTGGCACCTGGTAGAGCAAAGTCATGATGGAAAAGTAAATGATAGTCGTCCGGGCCTGCGCATGCGTGGCGAAGGACCTATTGCCGCCATGGTAGCACAGCAATACAAAAAATATGGCAAATTATATGGGATGAATGCAGAAGAATGGAGCTTGAATAGGTCTTTATTTAAACGTCCGGGAGTACAGGGAACACTTTTTTAAAATACAAACATTTATATTTTATGAACTCAATTACCAAAGACTATTTAACTGAAATTATTTTTAAAAAAATCAGTGAAAACATTGACAAGTACCGGGAATCCAAACAACAGCAGTTTGACAATGAACCATACCCTGGCGCAACCGATGAAGAACTATTGGATTTCATCATCACCATTCCCTACTTCGATATTAAATTAAAAGACTTTCTGCTGGGAAATTTGTTGGAAGAAACCATCATCATAAGCCAGAC
>Ga0105049_10000916_pt1 | contig 33955 bp, 23 predicted proteins | sample MAT06_FD_78087 | JGI IMG/M metagenome (GOLD analysis project Ga0105049, IMG submission 78087) | Freshwater microbial communities from Lake Fryxell liftoff mats and glacier meltwater in Antarctica - MAT-06 | ecosystem: Environmental > Aquatic > Freshwater > Ice > Liftoff microbial mat | place...
GATTCAGCTTCAAGGCTTAAAAAAACTAATTTGAGCTCAACGCTCAAAAGGGTTAAGGGAAAAAAATTACAACAATTTTAGATTCAAAGTAAACAAAAACAGCGTACGCACACAGAAGCCCTCCATTCGTAAAAAGCCAAATAAAGCAACTTACGAATTCATATTGCAATAATGATGCATTGTAAGATATTTTGCAAGTATTTGGCAAAAAATTTTATAAAATTAATGTTGAACCAATTTATTGATAATTGATTGCGAGCTGGAAAGGACAAAAAGTCTCGTTTAAATGGCTTGAATCAACTGCTATTATTGCAGATTAGTTAATTTAAACCAATTTGATTTTTAAAAGTATTTCTGCAATTTTATAAGAACATAGCCGCTTCAGCGCACAACAAGTTCCAACTTGTTTGGATCTTACATTGGAAATAACTAATTTCATGCGCTCAAACCAATCAATATGAAACAACTGATACTTTTGTTTCTCTTTCTAAGCTCTTGCTATGTGTTGTCAGCACAGTCGAATGACTGTCAAGGTGCAATAGTAGTATGTGATGATCCATCACCATCAGGAAACCCAAGCGGAAATGGAGAAAATGATTTTGCAGATCCAGACAATGATCCAGGATGTTTGCAAACTGAAAACAATACCATTTGGCTATACTTCGAGGTGGATGAAAATGCACCATCAGGACTTACCCTTGGCTTTATTCTTGATCCACTTGGTGGTGCTGGTGAAGATTATGATTGGGCATTGTATGGCCCGAATGTTCCTTGCGGAGATTTGGGTTCGCCAATTCGTTGTTCATCATCATCTGGCATGTGCGCATTTTGCCCCCAAACTGGAATGGGAATGGGGACCACGGATTTTTCGGAAGGTCCCGGCACAGGAGATGGATTTGTAAGTACCTTAAATGTTGATCCGGGCCAAGGCTTTTTCTTAGTGATCGACAATTTCAATAATTCGGGATCAGGCTTTAATTTAGACTTTACTGGTGATGCTGCAGAATACCTCGATTGTAATGCAGAACCTCCATGTGCAATGGAAGTAAACGCATCCGCCAATGTCATAAAATGTCAAGGTGACCCACCTTTCAGCATCAATGCTAACGTCAATAGTGGTATTCCTCCGTTGAGCTTTTTTTGGGAAGGAGATGGGAATGCTACTGATTACCTTGACAACAACAGCGTAAATAGTCCTCAAGTTACGCTTCCAGAAGATTTTTTTGGGACCATTCAATATATCATCACAGTTACTTCTCCTATTTGCGAAGTGATGGATACTATGTTTATAACCGTTAATCCAAAACCGGATGTGATATTGGATCCAATACCCCTGACATGCAATAACACTGGAATTGTTACTGCTGTGGGTACACCAATCAATGGTACTTGGGGCGGTGTTGCCGGGCCTTTGGGAAAAATTGACCCTTCAAAATTATCACCGGGCATCTATCCTGTAACACTCTCATTTACCAATTCCTTTGGCTGTATGGACGAAGAAATGGTTACCATCGAGATTGCAGCACCCGAAAAAATAACCATTGAACCCATTGAATCATTGTGCAAGGGAGGACCACCATATTTGGTAAATGTTGATCCTACTGGAGGAGTTTGGACTGGTGACATTGAACAAACTGGGATCATAGATCCCTCAAATTACTCTCCTGGCGCTTATGCGGGTACCTACACTTACACAACACCTGAAGGATGTATCAGTAAGGAGGATGTATTATTTAATATTATCGCAACTCCCCTGGTTGAAATCATTGATCCATTGACAGGTTGCACCGATCAAATCCAATTGCAACTTCAAGCAAATCCACTTAATGTTGACTGGGGTGGCCAAGCGGACGCCCAAGGTTTCTTGTATCCAAGTTCAAGTGGTAAAGGCAACTTTCAAGTTATTGCAATCTTTACAACAATTGAAGGTTGTGTTGGAGCTGATACTGCAATTATTGTCATCAATGAACCACCAAGTGCAACCATCACCAATGATGTTACCGTTTGTAACAGCACGTTACAAGGATTGCCTGTTACCATGAATTTTACTGGATTGATTACTTCTGGTGACAATGGAGGAAGCTGGATAGATCTTGACAATTCTGGGGCAAGCGGCACCTTTCCAGTACTTGATTTCACGGGAATAAATCCTGGAAATTATAAATTTGAATACACGACCAACTCGGCAACGCCTCCTTGTTTGGAATTAAAACAAGTTATTTCGGTCAATGTCTTGAATTGCAATTGTCCTTTTGCCGTAATCACTTCATTACCTGATTTATGTACCACTTCCGCCGTACAAGATTTGTTGCCATTTTTGAACTCTACACAAGCTGGAAGTTGGACTGTAACCAACGGGCCTGGGGGAACAAATCCTACCATTCTTAACAGTACTATTTTTAATGGAACAGGTGCCACACCTGGTGTTTATACCATAAATTTTACACTGAACAATACACCTCCTGCTGGTTGTACCTCAGTTTTTACCAATACCATAACCTTGGTCAGTCCACCTATAGCTACAATAATAAGTGACGTTACGGTTTGCAACAATGCCGCTGCTGGTTCATATCCTGCTTCTCTTGATTTTTTTGCATTAATTTCAAGTGGAAACACGACAGGATTTTGGGCAGATATTAATTCCTCAGGAGCCTCGGGGCCATTCACAAACTTATCTTTCAATACCCTTGCTCCAGGCACCTACTTATTTGAATACAATTTGATTGGCAATACTCCGTGTCCTGATGTGAAATATGCCACAAATGTTCATGTTGTTGATTGCAATTGTCCGGATCCAAGTTTTGCTGCAATACCTGATTTGTGCAGCCAAAATTTGAATTTTGATTTGAATCCTTTGATCGTATCAGGGAATACTGGGGTATGGAATATTATTGCTTCTCCAGGAACAGGAACTCCTGCAACAATTTCGAACAATAAGTTGGTTGGCAACAACGCCAGCCCTGGCAGCTACACCATACAATTTACAGTCAATGGCAATGTACCTCAAGGTTGTCCAGCGAGTACTAGCCAAACTCTGGATATTATAGCTCCCGAATCAGTCCAATTAACCAATACCGTTTCGGTATGCAACAACTCTGGAAATCCAGGCAGTTTGCTCAACCTATCAGGACTCATTATCAGTGGAAATCCTTCCGGAACATGGAAGGATGTCAATAATTCAGGTGCAACGGGCACTTTTCCTAATTTGAACTTTACTGGTGTTGCATCAGGCTCTTATTCCTTCAGCTATACAGTTAATTCAGTGGGAAATCCATGTCCTGACCAAGTTTTTACTGCTAATATAGTTGTTAAAGATTGCAACTGCCCTGATGTGACCATAATTCCTGCATTGGATATTTGTAACTCGACTGCTTCTCTAGATTTGAACACCTTAAAGCTGACAACTGAATCTGGAACTTGGCAATTAGAGAATTTGCCTGCCGGGACTCAACCGATGACCATAATGGGCAATACTTTAAATTCCTTGAATGCTGATCCTGGTATTTATACGCTTCGATTCATTCTTGGAGCTACCCCGCCAGCTGGATGCCCAGCCTCAGCAGTTTGTCTCGTCGAAGTGTTCAAGTCTCCTAAGATAGGAACAGTAAATGCAACGGCAGCTTTTTGTGCTGGAGATCTAACACTCTATGGATTGGAAACTTCTATCCAAGGAGAAGATTTGGGAGGAGCTTGGTCTTATGCTGGCACTGATCCTAAAGTTGCCGCCCTGTTTTCTGCTTCAAATGGAACAATTGATGTATCAGGTCTTTCTACTGGAACTTATGGATTCAATTACCTATTGACTGCCTCTGCTCCTTGTGTAGACGCGGATTTGGATTTCACGATAATAATAAATGCATTGCCATTGGTTGATTTGGGAGCGGATCAAAATATCGACTGCAATATTCAAAATGCTTTGCTGAAAAATCTGTCTGCCTCGACGGGAATTTCGAATTGGCAAGGTCCTGGCATCACCATCCCTAATCAGCTGTCACAAAATATCAGCCAAGCAGGTACATATATTCTCCAAATTACTGCAAGCGCCACTGGTTGTAGTGCTTCAGATACCATTGTAGTCAATCAACTGGGTGACTTAATAACTGAATTCCTAGTCGATGCAGTTCCAGCATCATGCCCTGGTAGCGATGACGGTCAATTGGTCATAGATCAAATTACTGGAGGAATAGAACCTTATTCTTTCGAATTGAACGGTGTATTTGTCACAGAACCATTCGATAATTTGATGCCAGGCAATTACACGCTTTTGGTTACAGACGCATCAGGTTGCAGTTCGGAAAAAACACTCATTGTTACAGAAGGAAAAGGATTTACCGTAGATCTGGGTCCAGATAAAACCGTTTTAGATGATACTCCTGTCGTTTTGACAGCGGCCCTCAATATTCCTAGTTCACAAATTATTTCTTATCAGTGGAGCCCCAATTTATGCCCTAATTGTGGGCAGGTTTTCAATTCACTGATTGATGCCACCACAAGGTTCTACGTATTTGTGACGGATGTCAATGGTTGTACTGCCAAAGATTCGGTGCTGGTTAAGTTAAGACAAAATCGAAACATTTACATTCCGGATGCCTTCTCTCCAAACGCTGATGGCACCAATGATAATTTCTTTATTAGTGCTGGTAAAGGCGTGAAATCAATTCGCAAGATGGCAATTTACGATCGTTGGGGAGGAGAAATATTCGTGGCTGCAGATATTCAACCCAATGACCCTGGTCAAGGTTGGAATGGCTTGGTACGCGGCAAACCTACTGATCCAGGCGTGTTTGTCTACTGGGCTGAAATCGAATTCGATGATGGTTTTGTCCAAACTTACAAAGGCGATATTACGGTTATTTTTGCTCGGGCTGGTAAGTAGATTCCTACATTAAATCATGTCATGAAATAAATTATTTTATGATAAATCTATCAAGGGATATTTTTCCCTATTGAGGATATCTGCTTATATTGTGGCTTTCTCTGACTAAAAATTAACAAATATGAGTGATCACTTACATACCAGCCACATGGCTGAACATCTTATTGGTTCAGAGATTATTAAACTTGCAGGTGAAATCAATGCACGTATCCGTGAAGGACAAAAAATTTATAATTTAACAATAGGAGATTTCAACTCCAATTTATTCCCAATACCTGATTTATTAAAAGAAGGTATCAAGACTGCCTATGACAACAACGAAACCAATTATCCTCCCGGTGAAGGAATATTGGAGTTGCGCCAAGAAATTTCAAGATATATTTCAACCAGAGGAAACTTGGAATATCATGCTGATGAGGTAATTGTGGCAGGAGGTTCAAGGCCATTGATTTATGCCATTTACAAAAGCTTATTGGATCATAAAGACACCGTGCTTTATCCAGTGCCATCATGGAATAACAACCATTATGTTCATTTGACCGGTTGCAAGGGCATAGAAATTGAAACGAGCCCTGAAAACAACTTCCTTCCAGTGGCAAAGGATTTGAAAAAACACCTTTCAAAAGCCACCTTGTTGGCTTTGTGTTCGCCATTGAATCCCACGGGCACTTGCTTTTCCAAAAAAGACCTGACCGCAATATGTAAAGCCGTGGTCAAAGAAAATGAAAAACGTAAGAAAAAGGATAAAAAAGCTCTTTATATCATGTACGATCAAATATATTGGGGTCTGAATTATAAAGGTGTCAAACATGTTGATCCTGTGAGCCTTTGTCCAGAACTGAGAGAATACACAATCTATATTCATGGTATCTCAAAGGTTTTCTCAGCTACTGGTGTTCGGGTTGGTTGGGCATGGGGCCCATCGAAAATTATAAATAAGATGAAATCAGTGTTGGGCCATGTTGGGGCTTGGGCACCAAAAGCCGAACAAAAAGCCACTGCCCAATTTCTAGCTAACGATAAAGCTATCAGCGCTTACCTGAAATGGGAAAACACTGAAATTAACAAAAGACTTGAGGGTTTCTACAATGGATTTCAATCTCTTAAGTCAAAAGGCTTAGCCATTGATGCGCTTCAACCACAAGGTGCAATTTACTTAACTGTACTCATTGATATTCTGGACAAAAAGACCCCCGAAGGACATTCACTCAAATCAATATCAGATGTAACTGAATACTTGTTGAACCGAGCGCATTTGGCCATGGTGCCATTTAGTGCATTCGGTAGTCATACCGATAAGCCTTGGTATAGACTTTCGGTTGGAACTTGCAGCATGGATGATGTTCATGAAATAATCAAGCATTTGGATAAAGCATTGACAAATTTAAAATAAGCAGCAAAGTCTATGGATTTGAATGAAATGCGTGTGCATTATGCCTCGGAATTATTTGATATGGAGCATTGTATTGAAGACCCAATCCTGCAATTTAATTCATGGTTTGGAGAAGCAGTAAATGCCAAAGTTATCGAACCCAACGCACTAATACTTGCAACTGTTGATTCAAATGCCAAGCCAAGTGCCCGGGTTGTTTTATTGAAAGATGTGGATGCTGACGGCTTTGTGTTTTATACAAATTACCAAAGCAAGAAAGCAGAGGAACTTGCATTGAACCCCAATGTGGCGCTAGTGTTTAATTGGCTCGAATTGATTCGACAGGTTCGAATAGAAGGTTCGGTGGAAAAAGTGAGCTCTGAAAGATCGGAAGCTTATTTTCAGTCAAGACCTTTGGGCAGTCAAATTGGTGCTTGGGCTTCACCACAAAGTAAAAAAGTGAATAGTAGAGAAGAATTGGAAAGTTTAGAGCTAGAGATCACGAAAAAATTTCATGACAAAGAGGTGTTACCAAAACCTCCTCATTGGGGTGGTTATAAGGTAAAACCCAGCTACATTGAATTTTGGCAAGGAAGACCCAATAGGCTTCATGACCGAATAGCATACGAACTTAATGAAACGGGCAATTGGACCAGAGCTCGACTGGCCCCTTGACAAACAAACTGCACTATATGTCTTTCATGGATAATTGTATCCGTTTACGTGCCACATCTACTTCTATGACTTTAACTGTGACCTTTTGAGTCAAGTGTACTACTTCCATAGGATCTTTGATAAACTTATTGGCCATCATAGAAATATGTACCAAGCCATCTTGTTTGACGCCAATATCTACAAAAGCACCAAATTTGGTAATATTGGTAACGGTTCCTTGCAAAACCATATCGGTATGCAAGTCCGATATATCATTCACTCCGCTGTTTCCCTCATAGGGTTGTGCATGTCCCCGAGGATCTAAACCTGGTTTGTCCAGTTCCTTCGCGATATCTGCCAACGTGAATTTGCCAACTTTATCCGACACATAGCTGTCCCAGTTAATACTTGCCCTCAATTCCTCGTTGGACATCAAGGTAGCGACATTCACTTTTAAACTTTTGGATATTGATTCAATAATTGGGTAGGATTCCGGGTGAATACCTGAACCATCCAAAGGATTATCAGCATCATCAATTCTCAAAAATCCTGCGCATTGTTGATATGCAATTTTTCCTAGACCCGCTACTTCCAACAACTGTTTTCTATTGGTAAATCGACCTATCTGACTGCGGTGTGCCACAATTTTTTGAGCCATAACCGGACCAATACCGGATACATACGCCAATAAATGTTTGCTTGCTGTGTTCAGGCGAACACCTACCTGGTTGACACAACGAATTACTGTTGCGTCCAATGACTCTTTTAGGTCAGACTGATCCACATCATGCTGATATTGTCCAACTCCAATTGACTTTGCATCTATTTTGATAAGTTCCGCCAAAGGATCCATCAAGCGCCTGCCAATTGAAATGGCGCCGCGCACTGTTAAGTCAAGATCAGGAAATTCTTCACGAGCAATACTCGTTGCGGAATAAATCGAAGCACCACTTTCACTAACAAAATAGAGTTCTACATGTTTGGTACAGTCCAAGGATTGCAGCCATTGAATAGTTTCTTTGCCAGCAGTTCCATTGCCAATAGAAATTACTTCAATCTGATAAAAATCTATCCAATGACGGATCTTGGCTTCTGCCTCCTGTGGTTTAGACTGGGGTGGATGGGGATAGATCACATCATTGGCAATGCAATCTCCCTTGTCATCCAATGCGACTATTTTACAACCCGACTTAAAGCCCGGATCGATACCTAAGACGGTTTTTCGTCCCAAAGGGGCTTCCATCAGCAAAGCATATAAGTTATTGCAGAACACCTGAATGGCTTCTTTGTCCGCTTTTTCTTTAGAGCGTTTTCTGAATTCGTTTTCCAGCGAAGGCGCAATCAATCGGCTATAAGCATCTTCGGCAGCAAGCTTAACTTGTTCGCTACAGTCATTGCCATCGGTTATGTATTGACGCCCCAGTATCTGTATTGCCTTTTCATTTGGTGGAGCTATGCTTAACTTCAGAAATCCTTCATCTTCCGCTCTGCGCAATGCGAGCATACGGTGTGATGGGCATTTTTGAAGCGGCTCGCTAACATTAAAATAATCACGATATTTGGAAGCTTCTTCTTCCTTACCTTTTACGAGTTTTGAGGAGATTACGGCATAATGATCATAAAGTCTGCGTAGGGATTGACGGGTTTCTTCATTGTCACTGATCCATTCTGCGATGATATCTCTTGCTCCTGACAATGCCGACTTTGTGTTGCGAATCACATCATTCAGATATTTTGCAGCTTCTTTTTCTAGCTGTATGAATCTTTGCTGAGCAATAATTTTGGCGAGAGGTTCTAAACCACTTTCAATTGCAATTTGAGCTTTTGTTTTTCGTTTGCGTTTGAAAGGAGCATAAATATCTTCCAGCACATGGACATCAAAAGTTCCTAGTACCAAGTTCTTAAGGTTAGCGGTTAGTTTACCTTGTTCTTCAATTGTTTTTATAATGTAGCCTTGCCTTTGAACTATTTCATGAAATTTCTTCAAAGATGTTGCAATATCAGCAATCTCAATTTCATCCAAATCATTGGTTGCTTCTTTGCGATAACGAGCTATAAAGGGTATAGAATTGCCAGTTTGGAGCAATTCGACTACAGATTTGATTTGCCTGTTGGATAAATGCGTGACACCATTAATATAAGAAATCAATGATTCTATCGATACGATACTTTCCATAGCTCAAAGGTACAAGTTCCTCAATTAACCGAAGATCCGTTAAAGAGGATTTTGGGTATAATCACTGGTTCAATAAGCTATACCCTGAAAAGTATTTGCTGCTTATCATTTTACTTCACGTGAAGAAGTATTAGTCATCAAGGTCCTGCGGGTAAAGGCTAAAAAAATTTAACAAAAATCCTGAAATGCCTTTGCAAGATTTTGCGCTATGATCTGAGCACTGCGGCCTTCGATGTGATGACGCTCCAACATGTGCACAACCTTTCCGTCTTTGAATAGGGCAATAGAAGGGGAAGATGGAGGAAAAGGCAACAAATGTTGTCTTGCTTGGGCAGTTGCTGCAGCATCCACTCCCGCAAATACTGTTACCAAATTATCTGGCTTTTTATCTAAAGTCAAGGCCATGCGCACTCCAGGTCGGGCATTGGCAGCTGCACAACCGCATACACTATTTACAACCAAAAGGGTTGTTCCTTCTGTTTGATTGAGGATCTGATCTACTTCTTCAGGTGTTTTTAGTGATTGAAATCCTGATTGTGTCAATTCTCCTGCCATAGGAGATGTCAATTCTATTGGGTACATCATAGTATTGTTAAATTTATTGGTATTCTAACCGTTAATTAATTCAATTGTTTACAACTGCAGGTCTTTTGAAAAAAACAAATCCATTCTTTTCGTACAATCGTGTTGCAAAGTTAATATTCTTCATGTCTTTCAGTTGATAGTTTCGCACGACAAAATATAAATCTTTGTCTAAAGTATTGGAAACCAGCAATGAGTCAAAATTAGCCTTAGTATCGTAGTCCTCCTGTCGGTTTGTATAAAAGTATTGTCCGTATGACTTAAATCCTGCTGCGTGTACGTAATCCTTTTTACTTGCTCTTTCCTTGTAAAATTCTACCAAACTATTCTGACTGTATGCTTCAATGCGACCAACAAAAAGGGACAATACCAACTGCAAAATGACAATCATTCCTCCGCTAAGGAATAAAATGCGCTTTGGTCTTGACTTTGAAAGCGTATAAATCATCAATCCAAGCAAAATAAACCCTGGCAATAAAGTGTACCACGGCCAGATGACATCAGCACCCAAATTGGCTCTTGCAAATTTATCTTGTACATAAGGCATAATGCCATCCACATTCATGCCCACTATTGGCAACAATAGGAACAACAAAGTCCAGATACTTCCGATAGCTAAAAATGCAATATTAATGCTTTTTGGGACAGATTTTTGTTCTTGAAATAATTGCCACAGGTACTTGGCAGCCAAAAAACTCATGGGTAAATAACACAAGGAAGAGTAGTGAACAATTTTGGTTTTTACGATGGTGAACAAGATCAAATGAACCCAAAAAAGTCCTTGCATCCATACTTCCATATTGGTAGATCCCTTCTTAACTTTGGCAAACAACAAAGGAAGGGCCAAAATTGATAATGGAAAACATCCCAATAACAGGACAAGTGGGTGATAGAACCACGGACCTCCATGTCCAGCATCTTCTGTCCTGAACAATCGGATTTGGTAGGTAATGAATTCCTCCACAAACCAAAAACCATGAACAAATATTTCATAGGCAAACCAAGCACCCGCTATCAAAAACACGCCCAAAAAATAAGCCAATAATATTTTCCAATTCCACCATTTTGCACTTCGTGTCAATATTGACACAACCAACCAAGTTAAACCCAATACCAAAATTGCTACCGGCCCTTTTGTCAACACAGCCAATCCGCAAAAAATCCCTCCAGCAAAGAATTTCATGATGGTCGGACGAGCTCTAAATACGTCAAATTGTGCTAGTGGAATGACCGATAAGAATATAAATAAATTGAACAAAGGATCAATAATACCAGACCTAAAGTAAAAATGTGGCAGTATAGATCCAGCATACAAAAAAATCCAAATTAAGGAAAATTGGCGTGAAATAGAACCTTTTCCTATTTTATAAAAAACACATAATGTAAAGCAACCAACAAGCACATTAGGAAATCTTGCAGCCCATTCATTGATTCCAAATATTTTAAAACTTAAAGCTTGAAGCCAAATGAATAGGGGCGGTTTCTCCCAGAAAGCTTTGAAGTTGATCTGTACTTGGCTATAGTCACCTGTCAAAATCATTTCACGTGCAGATTCTGCAAAGTTTATTTCATCCCAATCAAATAAATGCACATTGCCAATGAAAGGCAGATATATCAACAGTCCGAAAAAAATCAACGAGGCGTAAGTCAGACGTTGATCTTTCCAGATTCCCTCAGCTTTGATAAAATTATTGAAATGATTCTCAATGCGCATCTAGGTGTTCATCTTTCTAACCAACTCAGGCAAATATTGCATTGCAGCTATTTCCTTCATTTTGGTTCGGACTTCGCCCGCCGGAGTTCCGAAATAAGTGCCTAAGGCATCTAGACTTTTACCTACTCCTGATTTGGCCAATACCGTTGCACCCGCTCCAATATGCAGATTCTGTGCCAAACCTACCTGGCCATATAAAGTAACCCCGTCACCTAGGATGGTTTTTCCGCTAATGCCCACTTGGGCGGCCAAAAGACAATTCTTGCCGATTATTACCCCATGCCCTATATGCACCAAACAGTCCAATTTGGAGCCAGCTCCTATAATAGTATCACCTGATACACCTTTGTTGATCGTACAATTGGCTCCAATATATACATCATCCTCAATTATTACTCTGCCACAAGAGTGCCACTTGGCAAACACTTCATTTTCCTTCTTGAAATAAAATGCATCTGTTCCAATAACAGCTCCTGATTGAATGATGACACGTTCTCCAATAGTCACATGATTAGACAAAACCACATTGGCCTGAATATGACTGTGGGCTCCTATTTCTACGTCAGGTCCTATTATTGCCCCTGGTTCAATTATGGCAGTTGGATGAATTTTTGTTGAATTATCTCTTTCGCTTTTGATAAACTGAAATGGCCTGTAATGCAACACCAGGGCATTGTACGCTTCAAAGGGCTTATCTAAAATGAGCAAAGTCTTGCCTTCTGGACATGGCACCTCTTGATTTAGAATAATAACTGTGGCCGCTGAATTCAAAGTTTTATCAAAATACTTTGCGACATCCACAAAGGCTATGTCACCAGCAGTCACCTTGTGAATTTCATTGATACCAGTAGCAAATTGATCAATATCGCCAGTAATATTGGCGTTGATCATCTTCGCAATTTCAGTCACTTTTATCGGGTGTGTAAATTTCATTTGATGCAGTTTTACGTGCCTCAAAGGTACGTTACGAAAGGTGGAATGAAGAGAAGTATTTGAAAGAATCACTTTTCTACACCACAAGAATACATTCCCGCCCTAAACTTGAAGGAATACACTTTAATACTTTATAAAGTTTAATCAAAATAGCTTAACAATTCACACCTTTAAAATACACAGTTTACACCCAAATGCCCTCATTTTGTCTAAAATTGTTTAGCTTTCTTGAACAATACTTAAACAAAATGTTTCTTATCAATGTTCATTAAAGTATATAAAAATCAAAAATTATGAAGAAATTATTACCTCTATTTGCTTTTGGAATTTTGAGCCTTTTTGGCTTCAATGTTGCGAAATCACAATCACTGTTGCAGGTGATTCACAACTCAGCCGATCCCGGTACAGCTGTAGTTGACATTTATATTAATGGCGTAAATACCCTAGACGACCTTGGCTTCCGAACTGCCACTGGTTTTCTTCCCGTTCCTTCAGGAATACCAATAAGCGTTGGAGTTGCCCCAGGCAATAGCACCGATGAAAGTGACATTATTGCTACTTTTACTGTAACACTTGAAAGTGGAAAGAGATATGTTGCCATTGCAACAGGAGTGCTTGCCATAAATGATTTTGCCCCAAATCCTGACAACAAGTCAACTGGATTCGACCTCTACATTGCAGATTTTCTTAAACCTTCAGCGCCTGTAGGAAATACTGATTTTATCGTATTTCATGGTGCAACTGATGCCCCTTCGGTAGATGTAATAGCACGCAAAGTCGCTAAATTGGTGGATGGAGCAAGTTATGGCGACATAACTGATTATATATCTGTCCCTTCTGCAGCCTACACATTGGATGTAACTCCTGCAGGCCTACCTAATACCATAGTAGCTTCATACGCTGCTGATTTGAGTGGTTTGTCTGGTGGAACTGCTGTAGTATTTGCATCAGGATTTCTTGATCCTGCTTCGAATCAAAATGGCGCAGCATTTGGACTGTTTGTAGCATTGGGTGACGGTACAGTAATACAATTACCATCTGTTTCTCTTGGAGACGTTCAAATTATACACAACTCACCTGATCCTGCAGCCCAAGCCGTGGACATTTATATAAACGGTGACTTGGCAATTCCTGATTTTGCTTTTCGCACTGCTACTCCATTCCTTGAATTACCAGCTGGAGTGGAATTAGCTATCGGAATCGCACCAGGTAACAGCACTTCAAACGCTGATATCATCGCAACAATACCTGTTACGCTTGAAAACGGTAAATCATATTCTGCCATTGCATCTGGTGTTTTGAATCCCGCTGCTTTTTCGGCAAATCCTGATGGCATAGCCACTGGCTTTCAATTGCTTCTTTCAGACAAAGCAAAACAATCCGCTGATGATGTCAATTCAGTTAGTTTTAATGTGCTTCATGGCTCAACAGATGCACCAGGTGTAGATGTAGTAGCGAGAGGTGTTGGAACTTTGGTACCAAATGCAAAATACACTGATTTAACTGCCTATTTGACTGTTCCTGCTGACAGATACATTGTAGATATAACGCTTCCTGGAGGAGCTCCAATTGTAGCCAGCTATGAGACAGATTTAACTTCCCTCAAAGGTGGTAGCGCTACAGTTTTTGCATCAGGATTTCTGGATCCAAGTGCTAACCAAAATGGCGAAGCATTCGGCTTGTTTGCTGCCCTAGCAGACGGTTCAGTTATTGAATTGCCTACCATTAGCGCAGCAAGACTTCAAGTGGTTCACAACGCTGCTGACCCTGCGATTGAGGTGGTTGATGTTTATATCAACGGTAGTCTTGCCCTTGATGACTTCACATTCCGCACAGCCACACCATACTTGGAAGTTCCAGCTGGAGTAGAATTAGCAATAGGTGTAGCTCCAGGTAACAGCAATTCCTCAGCTGATATTATTGCCACAATACCAGTAACACTAGAAAATGGTAAAACATATATTGCAGTTGCAAATGGTGTATTGAATCCTGCGAATTTTGAATCTAATCCTGATGGGAAAAACATTGCATTTCAGTTGATTACAGTAGCAAACGCTCGTGAAAAATCACTTAACGTTGACAATGTTGATTTTGTGGTTTTGCACGGTGCAACCGATGCCCCTGGTATTGATGTAGCTGTTCAAGGCGGTGGTGTTATTGTAAATGATGCAGAATATGGAGACGTAAGCGATTATATTTCTGTTCCAGCTGCACAGTATATTTTAGAAATATTATTGGCTGATGGAACTCCAGTTGACATTGGTTTCTTGGCTGATTTAAGTGGTTTGGCTGGTCAATCAGCCTTGGTTATGGCTTCAGGATTTGGAGATCCAGATGATGGACAAGCTGAATTTGGTTTATTTGCTGTATTGGCTAATGGTGATGTAGTCCAACTGCCTTTGATTGGAGAAGTGCGTGTACAGTTCATTCACAATTCAGCTGACCCTGCTGCTGCAGTAGTGGATGTATACATAAACGGAGCATTGGCTTTGGATAATTTTGCGTTTCGTACAGCAACTCCTTATCTGACGGTAATTGGTGGAATTCCACTGGAGTTTGGTGTTGCCCCAGGTAACAGTATCTCAAGTGCAGATATCATTGCAACTATTCCTGTTGTGTTTGATGCCTTTGAAACTTATACAGTCATTGCACAAGGTGTATTGAATCCAGTGAATTTTGCTCCTAACCCAAATGGTAAAGCAACTGGATTTGAACTATTGCAAATAGCAGGTTCAAGAGAAAATGCATCCAGCGGTAATGTTGAATTTCGTGCTTATCACGGTTCAACTGACGCACCGGCAGTTGATATTATAGCAAGAAATGTTGCAACATTGGTACAAGATGCTGCCTATTCTGATGTTACAGATTACATTGATGTTCCTGCATCCAAATACATTATTGACATCGCACCGGCAGCAGGCAGTCCTATTCTATTTTCTTATGATGTTGATTTGACTGGGCTTAATGGTTCTTCGGCTGTAGTCTTTGCAAGTGGATTCTTGGATCCAGCTTCCAATCAAAATGGCGAAGGTTTCGGTTTGTTTGCTGCGCTTGTAGACGGAACGGTGGTTGAATTTGGATTAAACACTTCAACAAGCACCTTGTTGGATGAAAATTCATTCAGCGTGTTTCCTAATCCGGCTACCGATGCCGTGAATTTGAAAGTAAATATTGATGGAATGGAAACTGTAAGCATAACTAATACTCTAGGCCAACAAGTAAAAATAATTCAATTGAACGGTCAAAATCAGCTTCCGATCAATATTTCTGAACTTGCAACAGGCATGTACAATATACAGCTTAGTGGTAAATCTGGACTAGCAGTTCAGCAATTAATCGTAAAATAGAAATCTCATTTAGATAGATTTTGAACTTTATTCAAATGAAATCTACCCCGCTTCACTTTATGAAGCGGGGTTTTTTTTAACTCAAAATCTGCTGCTTTGGATTTTGCCTCCGAGCAAGGTCTCACAAGTCACCGAAAATCTTAAAAATTGTCGAGTCATCAGACCCTATAATTTTATGATTTAATGCATAAAACTCCTCGATTCAGTCCTTTCACATATTTTGAAATTCTTGAAATATCAATACACTTCAATCTCGTCAATGAACAACCAGGCATCCTGCCCGGATCCTTGTTCTCCAGCAGGTATTTTGCCTTGAGCGGTCAATTTGAGTTTTAGGTAGCGGGCATTTATTTTGTTGAATTTCATTTCAGCCTTTTTGCCTTGAAAATCCATTGGATTCGTGATAAGCTTAAGAAATTCAATGCCATTAGTTGAACATTCAATACTGGCTGATTTGGGTAAATATATCCAAGCACCTTTGTTTAAAAGTGAACCGATGAGCATACTTGATATTTCCTTAGGATATTTCATGTCAATTACCAACTCAATATCCTTCCCTTGCCATGCACACCAATCTTGTCCATTGAATCTCCTGCCGCCTTTTAAGCCATCGGTTAAACTCATCGTACCATTGCTCCCAGGATATCTTTTGTCAGGGAGAATAGAACTTGTTGTAAGACTTCCTGTTGAAAGGCTTTTGATAAAATCAAGACGCGAAGTATTGGATCCGGGCATACTGTTCTTAAAACTCAAAGATCCAGTGGATGTTAGGCTAATGGGCTTACTGTACGGGGCAAAATTCTTTCCATCCATACTTATTACCAATTGGTCTCCACTGCTTGAGGGTGTCAATTCAACAGATAAATTACCATCTGACGAGGTATTTGTTTTGAAATCAGGGTCGTAGATGTGTTTGGCATAATTGACTTGCATTGCTTGCAATCGCTTGGTATGTATTTTAAGTCTTGAAATGAATCCTTGTTCGTTCCGATTTATTTTTTCACTCCACAAAACTTCACTTAATGCGCACATTCGCGGCATTGCCATATACTCTACCTGCTCAGGACTCTCAATGTATTCCGTCCAAACATTGCCTTGGGCACCTAAAATATGCTTTGCTTTTTCCTTGCTTAATTCCTCTGGAACAGGTTCATAATTATACACTTTCTTGACGGAAGTAAAACCACCTATGGCATTGGGTTCCTGCTGACTCAAGGATTGGTAATGGTCAAAATAACAGTGGCTTCCTGGAGTCATGACCACATCGTGTCCTTGTTCTGCTGCCTCTATTCCGCCTTTTATTCCTCTCCAAGACATGACTGCGGCATTGTCAGCGAGTCCACCTTCCAGTATTTCATCCCATCCAATAACCCGCTTTCCTTTTGACTCTATGAATGTTGCTATCCGCTTTATGAAATAACTTTGCAACTCTTCTTCGTTTTTCAAGCCTTTTTCTTTCATTAGGTCTTGGCAGAAGCTCGATTTTTTCCAAGATTCCTTGGGGCACTCATCTCCCCCGATATGAATCAATTGGCCCGGAAACAACTCCATAACTTCTGTTAAAACGCCTTCTAAAAATTGAAATGTTTTTTCATAAGGGCAATAAACGTCTTCAAATACGCCCCAAGTAGTAGCCACTTCATAAGGTCCACCCGTACAACCCAACTCCGGGTATGCTGCCAAGGCAGCCAATGAATGACCTGGGAGTTCTATTTCAGGTACAATGGTAACAAAGCGATTGGCAGCGTATTTTACAATTTCCTTAATTTGTGCTTGGGTGTAATATCCTCCATAAGCTTGACCATCATATTTGTGTGGCACATCAGCATAATTGCCAATCAGGGTTTCTTTTCTGATAGAGCCAACTTCAGTGAGTTTAGGATATTTTTTTATTTCAATCCTCCACCCTTGATCTTCGGTAAGGTGCCAGTGAAATCGATTCATTTTGTGCATAGCAATTAGATCAATATACTTCTTAATGAATTCGACTGGAAAAAAATGTCGGCACACATCGAGATGCATCCCTCTATACGAAAACCGAGGGTTGTCCTCAATGTACAGACAAGGCAAAACCAATGGTAGTCTCAAATTGGCTGGGCTTGAATAGACGCCTTCGGGTAGTAGTTGCAATAATGTTTGAGTGGCATAAAATACACCTGCCGCATCCTTGGCTCTGATAATAATTTCTTTAGGTGTAATAGACAATTGGTATCCCTCATCAGGTACTACGTAAGATTCCAAAATTCTAATGTTTACTGCAGAGCTGGCTTTTCTACAATTGATTTTTAGATCCTTGATCAGCTTGTTTTGGAATACCTCAAATCCTTTCTCCAGATCGGTGTTGATACAATTATAAACCACTTCTTTGCCCAAGGTCAAGCTGCCAGGCTGCTTTACCAAAGTGCCTGGAACAGGAATCAAGGATATGGTAGCATCCTTACCAGGTAGCTGTGCAAATACAGGCGCCAAGTAAAAACAGCACAGCACCAAAATAGATTTGATCAATTTCATGTTTTTCTTTATTCGGGAACTTCAGCGTTTATTCCGAGGGCCTTAATAGCATATTCGGAGGCTTGCTGTTCCGCCGACTTCTTGTTATAATCATCAGCGGTGGCCATTTTCTCGCCATCGACGAAAACGCCTACTTTGAATCTGTCTCGCTTTTCTTGTTTGTAGCGCTGAATGACTTTATAAGCTACTTCCTTACCGTTCTTTTGACACCATTCCAATAGCTGACTTTTGTAATTGTCATCATAAAGTTCCAATTCGTGGATATCCACATATTTTCTCAAAATATGGTTGATGATGTATTTTTTGGTGTAGGGATAACCACATTCAATATAAACAGCTCCAACTAAAGCTTCAAATGCATTACCCAACATGGATTTGCTCAATCGCGTATTGTTGTATTCGCTGAGCAACATTTCCAATCCCATGCTGTCTGCCAAATCATTGAGTGAGCTTCGCTTTACAATCTTTGACCGCATTTTGGTTAAAAACCCTTCATCTGCATTGGGATACTTGCGGAATAAGTATTCTGCTACAATAGTACCCAACACAGCATCACCCAAGTATTCAAGTCGCTCATTGTTCTGCAAGGCATATTCCTTCTCGCTGTAACTTGACTTGTGTGCAAAAGCCAGCTTGAATGTAGATAAATCGCTCGGAATAAATCCAGAGATTGCATACAACTTACGTGCCAGCATCCTCTCGGGTGATAGAAAATAATTGTAAAATTTTTTGAAAAGCCTGATCACGTTGACGCTTTATATTTTACGAAAAATCACTGAAGAATTATGTCCTCCAAATCCAAAGGTATTACTAATAAAAGTATCGAATTTTTTATGCTGCGCTTCATTAAGAGTCAGATTCAATCTTGAATCAATTTCAGGATCAGCATTTACGTGGTTAATAGTAGGGGGAATAAAGTCATTATTCATCCCCAATATACCACTTATTGCTTCAATGGCGCCAGCAGCTCCCAACAAATGTCCAGTCATCGACTTGGTACTGCTTATATTCAATCGGTAACTATCATCCCCAAAAACACCAAGTATCGCTTTGATTTCAGCGATATCACCCAATGGTGTTGATGTGCCGTGAACGTTGATATAGTTGATGTCACTCGGATTCATTCCAGCATCTTGCAATGCCAATTTCATAACAGCAATAACAGATAGTCCTTCAGGATGAGGAGCTGTAATGTGATAAGCGTCAGCCGTCATAGCAGAACCCATCACTTCGGCAAGAATTGGCGCGCCTCTGCGTTTGGCATGTTCATATTCTTCTAATATCAAAGCGCCTGCGCCTTCACCCAAAACAAAACCATCTCTTTCTTTGTCAAATGGTCTGGAGGCTGTCATGAAATTATCATTGTTTTCACTCAAAGCCTTCATGGCATTGAATCCTCCCATACCTGCGGCAACTACTGCTGCCTCTGAGCCACCTGTAATGATTACATCAGCCTTTCCCAAACGGATATAATCCAGTGAATTACCTATTGCGTGCGACGCTGATGCACAAGCTGAGGTGGTACAATAATTGATCCCTTTGAATCCATATTTGATACTGATGTGACCTGCAGCTATGTCCGATATCATTTTGGGAATCATAAAGGGATTGAATCTCGGAATTCCATTTCCTTTTACATATTCCTGAATTTCAACTTCCAGTGAACGTAATCCACCAATACCGCTTCCCCAGATTACTCCTGCCTTAAATGGGTCTAAATCTTCAATTTTAAGTCCAGATTGGGCGATGGCTTCATGAGCTGCAACCATTGCATATTGCGTGAACAAATCCATTCGTCGAGCTTCCTTAGCATCCAAACCTTCTCCAAATTCAAAATTCTTTATCTCGCAAGCGAATTTTGTTTTGAACAATGAGGCATCAAAATGGGTAATCAGATTGGCACCACTGATACCATTCTCCAATCCTTTTTGATAATCTTTGATGTTATTCCCTATTGGAGTAACTGCTCCAATTCCCGTGACAACTACTCGTCGCATAATTATTTGATTGATGAAACAATGTTGAGAACAAACAAAAAATCCACAAACACTGTATTTTACAGATGTTTGTGGATGTTGATATTCAGAAGATTACTGCCCCATTTGGCAGCAAATTATTCTTGTATCTGAGACTCAATGTAGCTTACAGCTTGACCCACAGTTTGAATTCCTTCAGCTTGCTCATCAGGAATGCTCAAGTTGAATTCTTTTTCAAATTCCATGATTAATTCTACTGTATCCAGTGAATCAGCACCAAGATCCGTAGTGAAGCTGGCTTCAGCAACTACTTGTGATGGATCAACGCCTAATTTCTCTACAACAATTTTTGTTACTTTTTCGGCAATGTTTGACATGTCGTTATAAATGATTTTATGAACAAAATTAAGCTGCAAAGTACGTTTAATCTATTGGCATGAACAAAATCTTACCTTCTTTTTTTTTCAAAAAACAATAATAAATTAAAATACCTGCTAAATTAAATAATCCTTAAGTATAACTTTGAGTGTAACACTGAGGCAAAAAGGGTGTTTAAGTAGGTGTAAATCGTTCAATGACAACATTCTCAACAACAAGATGATTCCTAAACAAAACCGTAATAGTAAAATCGTAGCAACAATAGGCCCTGCCTCTAATTCCTATGAAAAACTCCGCGATCTGGCAAAAGCAGGTGTAAATATCTTTCGTCTAAATTTTTCGCACGGCAGCCACGATGATCATTTAGCCGTAATTGAACACCTGGTTCAATTGAATAAAGAATACGATTTCCATTTAGGGATCTTGGCTGACCTTCAAGGGCCAAAGCTGAGAGTTGGCAAGATCGAAAATGACGAATTGCATTTGAGTGCAGGAGATATTGTCACTTTCGTTAATGAGCATTGTTTGGGTACCATGGAACGCATATATATGAGTTACCAACGATTTGCAGCAGATGTAAAGCCTGGCGAAAAGATACTATTGGATGATGGTAAGTTGGTCATGCAGGTACTTGAGACCAATGGTGTTGATGCTGTAAAATTAAAAGTAATATTTGGAGGTGTCCTTAGCAGCAACAAAGGGGTGAATCTGCCGGAAACCAATGTTTCATTGCCCTCCTTAACTGAAAAAGATCTTGCTGATTTGAAATTCATTCTGACTCAACCAGTCAATTGGATTGCACTTTCATTTGTCCGCAGTGCTGAAGATCTTAAAGATTTGCAAAAGCACATTGATGCTGCCGGGCATGAAGCCAAGATTTTGGCTAAAATCGAAAAACCAGAAGCTGTCACTAAAATTAAGAAAATCATAAAGGCTTGTAATGCCATTATGATAGCACGCGGTGATCTGGCTGTCGAAGTTCCAATGGAAAAACTCCCAGGAATCCAAAAGAAAATCATCCGTTTGTGTATGCAGTATGCGCGTCCCGTAATAGTGGCAACACAGATGATGGAAAGTATGATTCACAATCCATCTCCTTCAAGAGCTGAAATAACTGACGTAGCCAACGCAGTATTGGATGGCGCAGATGCACTCATGTTAAGTGGCGAAACCTCTGTAGGTGATCATCCCGTTGCCGTTATTGAAGCAATGAATAAAATCATCATTGAGGCCGAAAAAACTTATGATGTTCGTTCATACAGACCCGTGCCCAACAAGAAATCTTCTACATTTATATCAGATGTTGTCTGCTTCAATGCGGCTAAAACCGCGGAGGATGTCAAAGCAAAAGGCATATTGGGAATGACAACATCAGGCTACACCGCTTTCAAAGTATCAAGCTTCAGACCTGCTTGCAAAATTTATGTGTTCTCTGAAAAAGAAGGTATGCTGGGAACAATGAATTTATTATGGGGAGTACAATGTTTCTTATACAATAAGTTCAGTTCAACCGATGAAACTTTTAATGATATAACCAATATCTTGAAAGAAGAAAAAATGGTACAAGCAGGTGAACTTCTGGTTTACACTGCAAGTATGCCTATGGACAAAAGGCACCGTACCAACATGCTCAAAGTTGGATACGTGGAGTAAAGAGAAATATTAAACGTGTCTGGCTTATTATTTATTAAATCTCCAATAATTTGATCTGTTATAATTTTAGCATTAAGATCTAAACTATTGATGGAACAACCGATAATGTTGAAAACAAGATTAGATAATTTCCAAGGCGTATTTTGGGTTAAACTTTTCATTAGCTTCATCTCTGCAACTAAACAAGCGCTATTCGTTTATAAGCCTTAATTTTGCAGCTTTAATCGAAAACCTAGAAAACATTCATCAATGCGCATCATCATACCAATGGCAGGCCGTGGCACACGCTTACGTCCTCATACCCTTACTGTTCCCAAGCCTTTGCTTTCCATAGCTGGCAAGTCAATAGTTGAGAGAATAGCTGAGGATCTTACTTTGGCTTATCCTGGCGAAATTGAAGAAATCGCTTTTATTATTGGAGATTTTGGGGCAGATGTTGAGGCAGAATTATTAGATGTTGCTAAGCGACTTGGAGCCAAAGGAAGTATTTACCATCAAGAAAAGGCTTTGGGCACTGGTCATGCCATCCTATGCGCCGCTAACAGTCTGGATGGCCCTTTAATAGTTGCCTTTGCCGATACTCTATTCAGGGCAAAATTCACTTTTGATCCTTCCAAAGATGGTTTCATTTGGGCAATGAAAGTGGAAGACCCTAGCGCTTATGGCGTTCTTAAATTGCATGCTGATGGGCATATCAATGAATTTGTTGAAAAACCGGACACTTTTGTCTCGGATTTGGCTGTTGTTGGTATCTATTATTTCAAAGATGGTGCACGACTGCGTCAGGAGCTTCAATATCTCATTGACAATGATATCAAGGACAAAGGAGAATATCAACTTACCACGGCACTCGAAAATCTCAAAAATTCAGGCCTAAAATTCTACCCCGCTCAAATTGATGAATGGCTAGATTGTGGCAATGCTGCTGCTCTAGTAAATGCCAACACTCGAATTTTAGAATTTCACGCCAAAGCAGCCGGGACTCACCCATCTGCAATTATCAATAACAGCACGATTATTGAACCGTGTTTTATTGCAGAAGGAGTCACCATCAACAATTCAGTTATAGGTCCCGGCGTTAGTATTGGTAAAGGATCAAGCATTTCGAATTCAGTTATCTCTAACAGTATTTTGCAAGGCCAAACACAAGTCGTAAATACAGTTATGCAATATTCAATATTGGGCCAATTGGCTCGTCACAGCCAAGAACCAAAACAGGTAAACATCGGCGACTATTCAAGTGTAAACGCATGAAATGGATAATTCTGGTTTTGTTTTTCACATCTTTTCATGAAATAATTAACGCTCAAGCGGTAAAAATTTCTGAACAAGAGGCCCAACTGCAAGGACGCTTCATCGATGCCAACAAAGAAATGCTGATGTCGCGGTTCGATAAGGCTGAGGAGATTCTGAATGGAATCGTCAAAGAGAACGAAACCATTGGAGCCGTTTGGTATGAGCTAGCAAGGGTCAATGCAGGTATAGGTAAAGACGATAAAGCACTCAGCATGATCAACCGAGCAATTACCTTGGAACCCAAAAACAAATGGTATCTAATATACAAAGGAGATCTGGTTGAAAGGATGAATGATCACCGCGAAGCTGCCAACGTATGTGCACAATTAAACAAACTGGAACCTAAAAATCCGCAACATTACGAAAACTGGGCATACCATTTAATCCAAGTGCAGGAACCTGCTAAAGCCATAGAGGTATATGATAATCAAGCAGCTTTAATGGGTATCACACCAGAGCTTGCACTCAAAAAAATGCAAGTTCTAGAGGCCATGAACAAAAAAGAAGAAGCATACAATTATCTCAAAGAGCTGGCAAACACAAAGCCTGACATCACTTATCTCAAAATATTTGCTGCTTACCTCGTTCGATCCAATCGTATCGATGAAGCAACTTCAGTATACGAAAGAATCCTCAAATTAGATCCTAAAGACACCGATGCTCGTCTGGCTGCCGCAGCTGGCTTGCGCAAAAGTGGAAAGGACATTGAATTCGTTCAAACCCTCAGGGAACTGTTTTATCGAACTGATGTGCCCTATGACAGAAAGATGAAAGAACTTATCCCTCTGATTCAAAAAGTGGCTGACACAGGTGATACTTCCCTGGCAAATGCACTGGTTGATGCAGTAAATGTGCTCAACTCCACAAGTCCCGATAACGCCAAGACTTACTCTGCACTAGGTGATTTGTACCACCACTCAAATAAACTAAAATCTGCCATTGAAGCCTATCAGAAATCAATTCAATTGGACAAAAGTACTTGGGCCGTTTGGGAACAATTGATGACGCTTCAATGGGATATACGGGACGTGAAATCTCTGTTGAAAACTTCCAATGAAACCTATGACCTGTTCCCTAATTTGGGCACAGCAGCTTATTGGAATGCCTTCGCCAACTACGGCAACGCAAATTACAATGATGCATTATCTGCAATTCAAATGGCATTGGGCATGACCAGACGGGTACCAGCAATCCAATACCGTTGTAAAATATTAGAAGCTCAAATTCATTACCGATCTAATAACTTGGAATTGGGAAAAGCTGCAATTGAAAGTGCAATTGCCATGAACACAAATGCAGCATGGGCCTATTATGAAAATGCTCGAATTTTAGCTGAAATCAATGACATGAAATCCGCCGCCAACAACGCCCAAAAGGCATTGACCCTTGAACCTAATAATTCTGATGCTTTAGCTGCTTTTGCTTTTGTTGCAATGAAATCTGGCAGCCTGCAATCCGCTGATGAAAACTATCAAAAATCCTTCGCTTTAGGTGGAAATTCTCTGCCTCAATATCTGGAAGAATACGGAGACCTAATGGCTCTCAAAGGCGATAAAATAAAAGCTAAAGATTATTGGCTGAAATCATCAAGTCTGGGCGTAGAAACACCTTCCTTAAAACAAAAAATCCAAGATGCTGGTCAGTAAATTTAAAGTGTTCTTGTTTGTTTTTGTAGCGCTATTGGGACTCAGTTCTTGTCAGTGGATGGACCAATTTACTGGAAAAAAAGCATCCATCAAGGACAGTCAAATTGTCAATACAAAAGCTCCCGTCAAAAAGGAAACTGTTGTGCCCAAGTCCAACGGAACAGCTCCTTTGCTGGCCTTGCAGAATGATTTTCTCCCAATGAACCGACTGAATGCAAAAGCAGATGTTGATGTCAACTTTGCCGGATTGAACCAAGATGTCAATGCTCAGATACGATGGATCAGAGACTCAATAATTTGGATGAATTTTTCTATGTTTGGTATAGAGGGCGCTCGACTTCTGATTACAAAGGATTCTTTTTTTCTAGTGGATCGAATCAATTCCAATTTGATGATAAGAACGCACAGCCAAATGAGTCAAAAGCTTGGAATACCGCTTAATTTTCAAAGTTACCAACACATGATACTTGGAGAGCCATTTATCATCACAGATACTTTGATGACTGTGGTAAAAGAACCCACGAAACATACCTGGCAGCAATCAGATAGCAAATGGCTTTCACAATTTGTTACTGATCCACAATTGAATAGATTGGTATCATTATTTCACGCTTCAAGTGATAAAAACACCAAAGTTCAAGCTGCAATGTCAAACTTTAGAACTTGGAAAAACTATCCCGGATTATCCTGTCAACGCAATATAAAGATCAATACTAAGTCTGCAGGTAATGGTACTATTGACATTGATATCAAAGAATTTACTGTCAATACTGTCAAAGAAATCAGATTTTCATTACCTTCAAGCTATGATCGGATCTGAATTCAAAAGCTTTCTGTTCATTCTGCTGTTGTTGCCCCTTACCAATACCATTGCGCAATCGAAAGATGAGCTAGAAGGGAAGAAGAAACAACTGCTGGAAGAGATCAGACAGGCTGAACAAGAAGTTCAAGCAGTTAATTCCAAACTTGAAAAAACGCAAGTGAGGATTGACAAATTGGATTTGCTTATTTCACGCCGACAGGAACTGATCAGTGACATGTGTTTGTCCATTGATCATCTCGACCATGAAACACTTGCTACACAATCCAACGCTGGTGAATTACAAAAAGAACTCGACAGGGTCAGGAGTGATTATAAAAACATCATGCAAAGTGCTTACAGAAGACATTTGCAGAATCGAAGCTCATTGGCTTGGTTTTCGTATAAGTCCATGAATATTGCGTTGCGGTGGTGGATGTATTTGAAGCAATTCGATCAATACGTTTGCAATAGAATCCATAATATAGCCTCTAATCATAATGGCTTGATGGACAAAATCTACAAACTTGAAACCTCTAGAACCAGCAAGTTGCAGTTGGTAAAGGATCAAGAGAATCAACAATCCTCATTGGAAAAAGAGATGCAGGTCAAAAACTCATTGTTGGATGAGATTCAAGATTCACAAAAGGATCTGCTGGCTGAAATAAGCCGAAAAGAAGCACAAAGACAAAAACTTGATAAACAACTTGATGACGCAATCAAACGTGAGATAGAGGCTGCTAAGAAAAAAACAATCAAAACCTCCAAAACAACCAAAAATACCAAAACGGACAATAAGAAAACGGATACCAATGCAGTATTGAAAACTTCTCCAGCCACAGATCCGATTTCAAAATCATTTGCCGCAAATAAAGGAAAATATGGCTGGCCAGTTGACAAAGCTTCCCTTTTATCTGGATATGGACGACAATCTCACCCACTCGATAAAAACGTTAAAGTCAACAATAAAGGCATTTACTTAGCAACAAGCCCCAATACAAAGGTCAAGACCATCTTTGAAGGGACGGTTATCTTTGTGGTACAAATGCCCTCTTTTCAAAATTGTGTTTTGGTCAAACACGGGGACTATTTTACATTTTATGCCAACTTGGCAACGGTGAATGTGGAAAAAGGACAAAAACTTAAAAGCAAAGACATATTGGGTACTGCAGGAGTTGAAACCTCTTACAAACAGACTGCTGTGCTTTTCGGTGTCTATAAAGGTACCGAAGAATTGAATCCTGAATCTTGGCTATCAGGTCTATAATTTTACTAAATCAATTACATGGCGCAAGAATGGAACATTAACCCCATGCGGGTCAACCAACTCAAACAAGAAGACGAAAAAGCAATTTTAGTTGGGGTTGTACACGGCGAACAAACAGAAGCAAAACTGAATGAATACTTGGATGAACTGGAATTTCTGGCCATGACAGCCGGTGCCGTTTGCCTCAAAAGATATATTCAAAAACTTCCTCATCCTGATAACAAAACATTTGTAGGAAAAGGTAAGCTTGAAGAAATTCTACAATATGTCGAAACCCACAAAATAGATCTCGTTATTTTTGACGACGATCTGAGCGGCAAACAACAACACAATATTGAAGAAGCACTTCAAGTAAAAATAGTAGATAGAAGTACCTTAATTCTTGATATTTTTGCAGCAAGAGCACAAACAGCACAAGCAAAAACCCAAGTTGAACTAGCACAATTGCAGTACCTACTGCCTCGGCTTCGCGGTCTGTGGACGCACCTTGAAAGGCAACGTGGTGGTATAGGTATGAGAGGTCCTGGTGAAAAAGAAATTGAAACTGACCGTCGTATCGTCCGTGATATCATTTCCACTCTCAAACAAGATTTAGAAAAAATTGACAGACAAGCGCAAACTCAACGAAAAAGCAGAGGAGAAATGGTTCGTGTGGCACTTGTTGGGTATACGAATGTTGGCAAGTCAACACTCATGAACATATTGAGTAAGTCGGATGTATTTGCCGAGAATAAGTTGTTTGCTACCCTAGACACTACTGTTCGCAAAGTCGTGTTGGACACCATGCCGTTCCTGCTGTCTGATACAGTAGGGTTCATACGAAAATTGCCCCATCACCTCGTGGAAAGCTTCAAATCCACCCTAGATGAAGTTCGGGAAAGTGACCTGTTGCTGCATGTGGTAGATATCTCACATCCTCAGTACGAAAATCAAATTGCCACTGTCAACCAAACCCTTCACGATCTGAAAACTGATGACAAGCCTATGATCATCATTTTCAATAAAATTGACCAGTATAGGGAGATCAATTATGACGAGCTTTTGAGTGATGAAAACAAGGCGGAAATAGAAGCAGAATTTTATGACAATCTGATTAATAATTATGGTGAAAACATCATACTTGTCAGTGCCATTACAGGTGAAAACATACCGGAACTAAAAGAGCTGCTTGAAAAGAAAGTGCAAGAATTGAATGCATCAAGATATCCTTATCGGAAGGGGTATTAGCAAAAGACTTCAAGCAATAAAGTGTTAATTTTTATTGTTAATTTGGTTGATAAGATTACCTAACAATAAAAATATTTTTTATAAAAAAGCACTTAATCTATTTTACGGCCTTTGTGGTACTATCAATCAACACAAAATTAAATGCCTCAGGAAATCATATTGCTTTAAACTCCAATTCCGAAGTTTATTGCTTTAAATCTCTGGATTCAATTCAAAGTGTTGAGTTTGTTCTGAGAACTTCAATTGAAGCTGCAAAGATGTTCAATAATACCTCGCCGCCAACCAAGCTAAGCCCAGAGCAATGGAATCTACTGGCAACAAATATGGGGTTTGCTTCATTAGGTGAGTTTAATTTACAGTTCAATCAGCACTATGTTATAGCAAAACAATATTTCCAGTATCGTTCATGTTACCAATAACCCTAATAAACCTCTGCCTCAAACACCTTGCTATAACCAATTAATGGCCGATCTAAATTCATGTATTGGAGATGCCGCACCTTGTGGTGAATTTTATGCGGGTTGCGCAATTGGGTGCTTGATGGGTGCTGCTATTATCTACACCAGCCGCATGCTTAATACTTATTAATTGTAATTTAAACCCAACACAAATGAAAAGAATAATAATGTTGTTAGCCTTTGTGGCATTTTTTTTTCTCGTGCAGTGAAAACAACAAGCTTAACGAGAATACTGATTATAACGAGATAAAAATTGCCCTTGCAAATGAACCGCTCATTGCCCAACACTCTAAAGCGTTGATTGAATTTGTCAGCTTTGATATTCTGCGTTATGAAAAAGAAGCTGGAATTTTAGTAAATTTTATTGCCATTGGTCAAAAATTGTTACCCAACAATAATCAACCCTCATCATCAATTGAATCAGCTTCTCTTCAATATGCCAAATTAATCGCCCAAGAAAATCAAATACGAAACGCGATTTATCAAAAGTATCCAGAACTAAAAGGGAATGGCGATTTCCAAAAGTACCTATCTGAAGGCCTCATGCCAGTCCATCAAAGCAAGTTAAAAGCATACTCTCAAGATAAAACCAATTAAAATAAGAACTAAACTGTCAATATTTATTCTTGTATTATTGCCAATTATGGCCTTTGCAAAAGATTGTTTTGGAGATTATAACAACGCTATGGCTGATGCTGATTTGGAACTTGCAAATGATCTTGCAAATTGCGGTGGGAGTGGTGTGTGTGCAAGTGAAGCCCACAAATGGTGGCTGAAATCAGAATCAGCAGCAGGTTATGCCTTTGATTGTTGCATGAATGGATGTTGAGTTAATCAAGCTATTATTCAGTAAAGGATTTGCAATTTTTGTAAATCCTTTTTTATTTTTTAATTTTGATGAATCAACAACACCAACTTGAAAAATCTAGAATCCATTTACGAACGTTACGCCAAATTGTTAACTGGCTACTGCCTAGAACTCAAAGAAGGAGATCGGCTTTTGATTAAAACCTCCACCTTGGCAGAACCCTTGCTCAAAGAGGTTTACAAATACGCACTTGAGGCAGGTGCTATCATTGAAGTTGATCTTGACTTTGCTGAAAAATTTCGAACTCTGATGCTTCATGGCAAAGATACGCAATGGAAGTATGTTTCTCCTTGGTACAGCAATGCTATGAAGACATTTGATGCTTATTTGAACATTAGGGCACCATATAATCTGCGTGAAGATTCAGGATTGCCAAAGGAAGCTTTGCAATCCCGTAGTAAAGCATTGGATGCCGTTAATAAGTCCTATTTTACGAGAATTGCAGACAGAAGCCTCAAACGTTGTCTTTGTCAATATCCAACCCAAGCCTCAGCACAAGAAGCAGGATTGTCTTTGAGCGAATATGAGAACTTCGTTTATACTGCCTGCAAGCTACATTTGGCTGATCCTGAAGCAGGTTGGTTGGCCTTGGGAAAAGAACAACAAGGAATAGTTGACTACCTCAATAAAAGTAATGTGATTAGGTATTCAGGACCCAATATGGATATTCAGTTTAGGGTAAAAGACAGAACATGGATTAATAGTGATGGCAAAAGCAATATGCCAAGTGGTGAAGTTTTTACAGCACCAATTGAAAATTCTGTCAATGGCGTCGTGAAATTCTCATTTCCTGCTATTCATGGAGGAAATGATGTTCTGGGAGCAAGACTCTGGGTAAAGAATGGACTTATCGTGAAATGGGAAGCAGAAAAAGGCAAAGAATATTTGGATCACATATTTCAAATACCAGGAACTCGTAGATTCGGTGAAGTTGCCATTGGCACCAATTATGAAATTCAAAAAATAACCAGAAATATTCTTTTCGATGAAAAGATAGGCGGATCAATTCATATGGCAATTGGACAAAGTTACCTGCAATGTGGCGGTAAAAATAAAAGTTCAGTCCATTGGGACATGATTTCAGATATGAAAGATGGAGGAGAAATTCATGCAGACGGAGAATTGATCTACCAGAATGGAAAGTTTTTGATCTAAGTCAGATTATCCAGCGTAAGCTTCCTCAACCGTCAAGATCTTTAATGTATGGGTGTTCAGATCATAAACATCGGTATTGGCCATCACATGCAATACCATATTCCCTATGGATATGGGTGTTCCTTCATCCAAGTTCGAGACATTGTTGTAATTCAAAAACTTGCCATCAAACACCAACACCATACCTGATCCAATGGTTGAACATAAATGCCCATCTCTAACAATAACACCTGTGTCTTCAGCAAGTCCAAAACCTGTTAATTCTGGAAAACGCGCTACGGACTCCGTCAATCTACCAAATCGACCTCTGTTGATAAAGTGGGTATCAAATATTACTGTAGGCAAAAACCCAAAACCTTTCATCATCATTACCGAGCCCTTCAGCATTGCGTTTTCGCTGCTCCCGCCACTGATCATTTCATGCGACATTGCCATTGCCCCGGCACTGGTCCCTGCTATGACAAAATATTCGTTGAAATATCTATCTATAAGTATTTTGTGCATTTCGCTACCACCTATGATATTGATCAATCTTCGCTGATCGCCACCCGAAAATAAAACACATGATGCCTTTCGAATAAATTCTAGATTATCTAAATTCTTGACATCAAATTTGGTGCGAATATCCAAAATCTTAACATCGGTGCATCCAAGTTTTTTGAATGCTTGCATGTAGTTTTTACCAACTTGAAGAGGTATACTGCTTGCTGTAGTGACAACTATTATTGTTTTATCAGATCCTCCAGCTTCCTTAACTATTCTTGACAGTATGCTAGCCTCAACAAACTCTTCAGTGAACTGCTCTGATTTATCAGTTCCTTTGTCTTCATTGCCACCTACTGCTATAAGTAGCCCTTTAGGTATTAGATTCATACGTATGTTCCAATTAGAGGCGCAAAGGTATGCCAAAAATAAGAAATCAAAAAACCAGATCTCAAGATCCGTTCCAAACCACGGTTATAATTGCTTATCTCACCACCTGAATAGTTTGGGAACTTTGAGAATTGGATGTTTGAAGCTGTACTAAATATTGACCCGATGGAACATTCTGAATCGAAGCTGTAACAATATGTTCACCAGGCATTTGGTTCTTTTCGTTGATCAGCTCCATTATTTCGCGTCCATTCATATCCAAGAGACTGATTCTTACCTCGCTATTCGAATACAGCCGGTAAGCCAACCGAATTGGGTCATTCTTTATAGGATTGGGTGATATCGGAAATAGTTTATCCGATGCTTTGACGAATTTGGGGCCATTGGTTGCAACTGTATTGTCGTTGAAAATGACATTTTCATCACCTGGCTGATACAACACAAAAGACAGTGGCAAATAATACATCTCATCAGTTGTCTTCTCGCCCCAAGTTACTGTTTTAGGTGGATTATTGGGGTTTAAAGGGTTGTTAGAGGTATTGTCATAGGTAGCATAGGCATGTATGACTGTACCCGGGTCTAAAATTTGATACTTTTTGAAGGAATAGCCACCTTGCCAGTTGAAATCCCAATCTTGAACTTGTATCAAATTGGTTGTATCGCCATTGGGATGTATTGCAAATACTTTCCATTCCTTACCCAATAAGTGACAATGAGGCCATATACTCAACAAACTTACTTTAAACGGCACTTCAAACTCTCCATGAAAAGTTTTTACCTGCTTGGCGGGAATTACAAACGGTCCGTTTACAATGTCAAATGGCAACATAGTATATTGATAGACATACCTTTGCACCGGCTTTTTGGAATAAAAGAAATTGACCGTACTGCTGTCAATGCCTCCTATAGGTGTAGGAGCATAATGCACCTGAACCAAAACATCCGCTTTCTTAAACATGGGTTGAGCAACACCATCGGGGTAGAATCTTGGGTTTGTGCCTGGCACATATCCCGGAAACATATTCTCATCAGCAGAATTCACTCCAAATCCCCCAAAATTCAAATATCCGTACTCTGGATCTTTTGCATCCAGTATTTTTGCCTGACCAGTTGTATCCTGACTAATCAATGCATGGTGGACCAAACTCAAATTGCCAGGTCGAAATTCTACTGCTGCGATATCCTTGTTTTGAGTCAATCCTGATGGAAGAACAAAAACACGATATTCATCCTTATTGTTGCTTTTGACTTTATATCCTTGTGAGAAGTTGACTACCAAATCTGGTGTACCCAACTGAGAACCAATAGGGAAAAAAGGTTTTGGGGCTTCTTTGGTAGGATCTCCAGCAGGAGTGCCTGCATCGACCCAGTCAGCAATCAGTTTTATTTGTGCATCCGTGAGGTAATTCTCACCCTGAAAATTGGAGTACTCATGATTGGGCTTCCAAGGTGGCATGTACTTGATATTGGTCACATACTTTATCGTAGAAGCGTAGTTTGACACTTCGGTATAATTGGTCAAAGGAATTTCTTCCTTTATTTCGCCTGAGCGATGGCATTTTGTGCATTTATTGTAAATGAGCGGCGATATGTCTTCATAAAATTTTGGAGACTGCGCATTTGAAGTGAATGAGCCAATCATTAAAAGTAAAACTATCAGGTATTTCATGCACATATTATTCGTTGTGAACAGATTCTTTTTTTATTTTTTGAATGAAACAGCCAATCGCAGCCATTTCATGAAATTCTACATCATTTCCAGCCGACCAATCCTTTAAAACATCCTCAAGTTCGGATGAACTGACCACGGTGCGTCGCTTACCAATTGAAGCATATCGATTATCAATTCGCCCTCGATAGATGATTTCATTCTTTTCATGATCAAACACAACAACCTCGGGTGTAATGCTTGCACCGAGCTTTTGCGTCATTTTCTGATAATGATCTGTTTTCATTGGAAATAGAATCCCATAGGTTTTGCCGAAAGTTTGAATGGTGTTTTCCCGACTTTGAGCATTTGGAAACAAGCCTAAGAATCCGATTTTTTTGTCGTGAAATGTCGTATACAGCTCCTTTAGTTTGTCCGTATAGTTTTTGCTGATGACACACTCTTCCAATAAGAAAACATAGACAGTCAAAGAATCTTTTTCATGCAATACGGGATTTATTCTCGCTTGTACAGGAAGCTGAATCA
>Ga0105049_10000917_pt1 | contig 33943 bp, 25 predicted proteins | sample MAT06_FD_78087 | JGI IMG/M metagenome (GOLD analysis project Ga0105049, IMG submission 78087) | Freshwater microbial communities from Lake Fryxell liftoff mats and glacier meltwater in Antarctica - MAT-06 | ecosystem: Environmental > Aquatic > Freshwater > Ice > Liftoff microbial mat | place...
ATACCGATCAGGCGCCTGGCCATCATCGAAAACTATCCTGCGATTCTAACAACACCTGTCGCCTATTTTGACGAGTGGGCCACTTCGCGTGAAGGAGATACCCTTCCCGACCGCCACAGCCCCGGCTGGGCCGAGCCCTACGTGTACTAATCAGTCGGGGACGCCCTCCTCCTGATTTCGCGCGGACCCAATGGATACTTTGAATTGGATCCCAGATCAGACTTCGAGCCGGACGACGCCGAAGCGATGCGCCGATTTGAGGAGTTGGAGCATCAGCCAGACCCAACTTGGCCGCGGGATCGTGGAGATGTGTTCACAATTGGGCGCTACGATCCCGCGACCTCTTCCTCACTCACCCACCCATAGCACCGGCTGCCGCATCGGCATGTTTCGGACGACTTCGTCCTCGGTGGGGTCGCTGGGGAGGGTCTTCCAGTGCTCCAACCAATCCGCGCGGCCATAGGCGAGCGCGGCGAGGAAGGTGGCGACGTTGCGGATGGGGAAGTCCTCCCAGTAGGCGACGTCCTCGCCGTATGTCCACGAGGCCTTGTCTAGTATATACGGCATCACGAACTCGAAGGCGAGGCGGGTGGAGCGTCCGTCGGCGGCCTCGAAGTCCCAGAGGCTCTCTTCCGCGCTGGACGCGAGGTGGCATAGGGAGCCCATCAGCTCGATGTTGAAGAGCGAGTAATTGTAGGGGCGAGTGCGGGCAAGCTCCAGCGGGAAGCTGCCATCGGGGGCCATCTGGTCGATGAGGAGAAAGCGGAAGCGTTCGCGGCAGCCGGCGAGCACCGCCTCGTCGCCAAGAAAGAGCGCAAACGCGGCGACCTGGGCGGCCCAGCAGGTGCTGTGGTTGTTGCCGTGGTCGCGCTCCTCGATCCCCATGGGGTCGTTCATCATCCAGTCCATGAAGGCACGGAACCACGCGCGCACTCCGGCGGCGGTGGCGGGGGAGAGCGCTCCCGCGCGGTCGAGATGGCGCGCGGCGAGCGCGACCTCGATCAGGTGCACGGTATCCACCAGGCCGATGCAGCGGCCCGTGGTGATGCCGCTGATGGCCTGCCCATAGAGAAGGTGCGGCGTCATGCTCGTCCCGGGATTCACGAACCACGCGTGAAGGTGCCTCTCCGTATGCTTCGCAAATCGTTCCTCGCCGGTGATGCGATGGGCTGCCGCCAGCGCGGCGGACTGGATGCTGAGCCGCCGCATCGCGCGTCGATGGTCGGAGAAAACATCGGGATAGCTGAGCCCGTCGCGGCGGACGAAGGGACCACCGGGGTTCTCCGGATCAGGCCACCAATAGTCGCCCTCGCTGTAGTAGTCGTGGAGCCCGCCGGCGCTGCGGTCGCATCGGCTGGCGGTCACGGTCACCGGCCCCTCCGCCAGAAAGGCGGTCGCCTGCGCCACGACGCGCGCGCGCTCGTGAACGTCTATACGAAAGGGGAGGCGCAACTGGGCGTCGCGCCTCCCCGTGGTACTCGATGGCTTCAAGTCAGGCACTCCTGAGAGAGTTCCGGCATTCGCGCGTTACTGGGTCTGGTGTACTTCCTTGTAAACGCCGCGGCTCGTGCGGGCGACAAAGCCCTCGGAGATGGTGCCGTTGCTGGGGTCGTAGGGGAATCTGATGTGGCCGTTGGCGGCTGCGAGATCCTCGCCGTCCAGAGCCATCCACATCTGCTGGGTGCGCTTCTCGGGACCACCGCTGGAGATCGACCAAACATAGCCGCGATTGACGATTCTGAGAAAGCGGGAATACACGTATCCGCTCTGCCCGGCGGGGGCCCAGCCATACTGCTGATAGTCGTCATACCAGTACTCGATGCCATTGCTTCCTTTGACGCTCAATCGGTCGAATTCATAGTCACCGACGGTGAAGGGATCGATCAGGGTGGAGGTCATGTAGGCGATCGGCGTGGTGAGGTATTTCCACGCATACGGAAGCCGATCTTCGGGCTGGGTGGGGAAGTATGTCTGGGCATAGACATTCGCTCCCTGGCGAATGGTCATGTACCCCGGGTTATAGCGGTTGTTGTCGATGCGATAGGCCTCGATGGCGGTCGCCTGGCTGCGCATGTCGGCCTGGGCGCGGGAAATCTTGGACCGCGTTTGGGCCTCCAGGAAATTGGGGACGGCAATGGCGGCGAGGATGGCGATAATCGCGACCACGATCAGCAGTTCGATGAGCGTAAAGGCCTTGGCGGGTTTCATTCGTTTCTCCTCGGGGTCTCTCTCGTTTGGAGTGTGCGCTGCTGGTGAGCTGAGGCCGCCGAAGGGCGACTAACGCGCGTTAGCAGTGGGAATACGGATATCGAGCCTCCCCTGTCAACGCTTTTCTTGGACCGGTTTATTGAAATTCTTGGCGCCCGGCTACTTTCCCGCCATTGTGGGCTTGCGAGTGTGCGGGAAAGTGGCGCGTGGGCGGGGCTACGTGGTCTTTCGGTCTTCGATCCTGTGCTCCTGAATCAGCCGCTGGATCGCGGGGGCGCCTTGATTCTTAAGGAGGTGCAGGGCGATTTCCGCCGCCTGCCGCCCGAGGTCCTCCGCTGGCTCCACGACGCAGGAGAGCCCGATGCGCGCATGGCGGCAGAACGGCGCGTCGCCCAGCGCCAGAAGCGCCACGTCCTCCGGAATGCGGACCCCGTTTTCGTCGAGTGTCTCCATCGCCGAGAGCGCCTGTATCCACAGGTCCGAAAGCAGGGCATCGGGGCGGTCCTTGGCGGAGAATAGCTTGGCGACCATCCGGCCCGCGTCCTGATAGTCGGGCACGTTGATCTTCCAATTGCGGTGGAACTCCAGATCGTTTTCCTTCAAGGCCTCGCGATATCCCTCGAATCGCTCGCTGCTGGTGGGGTTTTCGTCGCCGCGGCCAATGAAGGCGATGCGGCGGCGCCCACGCGATACAAGATGGCGAACGGCCGCCGCCGCGATTCGGTGCCCATCCCACGCGACAAAGCTGGCGTCGGTGATTCCCTTCGCGCGGTGCCCAATGAACACCAGGGGGATCCCGCGGTCCATGATGCGGCGATAGTTTTCGGTCTTCACGGTGGGGCAGCAGACGATGGCCTCCACGTCGCGCTCGATCAGGAGCTTGATCTCCCGCTCCTCCCAGTCGGGATCGTCGTGCTGGCTGGCGATCAGGGGGACATAGCCATCGGACTCGAATAGGCGCGCCCGGATGCCCCGGACGACGGTTTCGCCCCAAACGGAGTTGAATCCGGGGAGGAAGACGCCGATCATGCCGGTGCGTCGGCGGCTCAGGCTGCGGGCCGTTGCGTTGGGCACAAATTTGAAGCGGTCCACGATCTCGCGGATGCGCTCCGCCGTGCGGTCCGAAATGCCGCGCTCGCGGTGTTGACCGCTCAGGACAAAGCTGACTGTGGTGCGCGCGACTCCAGCCTCTTCGGCGATATGAGCCATGGTTACTGGTTTCGCGCGGACGGGGGGCATGGGGTGGGGCCTTTGTGTTGGGGCGTTTGCTAACGCGGGTTAGTATTGACATTCGCGTAGAGCCTACTCTTGCATGGGGGAAGCAAGTCAAGTGAACCCATCGTTCCCCACCCCACACATGGAACCGATTTCCGCGATGAACACTATATCTGGCCTTCATGCTACCGGACGACTGAAGAGCGTAAAGGGCGAAGTTGTGGGGCTGCCCACCCGATCCCGCCCGATGCGCTCCACTTTTTGGAGCATCGCCGCGCTGCTTGCGGGGGGCTTCTTCGCTCCCTCCCTTGCCGGCGCAGACAACGCCGCAGTCCTCGGTTTCGAGGACATCAAGCCGTGGAAGGGCTTGGTCGCCGACCCCAACGAGGCGAAGGAAGGGATCCAGTGCGCGATCTGGGCCGATACCAAGGTCAATAGCCGCGTCCGCCTCACGGACCTGTCGCTCGATCTCTCCGGCAGCGACCGCATGTCGTTCTGGCTTCAGTCGCCGTCCGCCACCGGCGCCAAGATCGTCGTGGTTCTGGGTGCCGACAATCCCGAGACCGAGGGCGATGACTACTATCGCGATACGATCACGCTGGATTGGGAAGGTTGGCGTCAGGTCGAGATTCCCTTCGCCCGGTTGAAGCAAACCCGCGAGCCGAAGGGCTTCGGCAAGATCACCAGCATCATCTTCGCATCGTCAAGCTACGGCATTGGCGAGCCCGAGGTGACCACAACCCTCAAGCTCGACGGCATTTCCTTTCCCGCCGTCGCGCCCGCCGGGGCCGCCACCTCGCTCTCTCTCGATGCGGCCACCGCGGCGATGCTCGCCTTCGAGAACGTCGAGCCGTGGCGTGGCCTGGTGCCCGATACAGAGGAGCCGCACGGTGGGACATACTCCGGCAAGTGGATGGACACGCCGACCACCGACCGCGTCAGGAATCGCAATTTTCCGAAGGACCTTTCCGGCGTAGCCTCGGTGAACATGTGGGTTCACTCCGCCGTCGCCAATGGTGCCAAGATCGGATTCATCCTCCACTCCGACGATGCCGCGACGCCCGAAAAGGACTACTACGCCCACACCTTCGTCGTGGACTGGAGCGGATGGAAGGAACTCGGCATCCCCCTCGCGGACATGAGGGCCGTGCGCGCTCCCGCCGGATTCCAGGCCATTCAGGATGTCTATTTCGTGGCGAGCGGCTATGGCGTCGGCGAGGCCAAGGCCGATACCGTTCTGAAGTTCGACGACATGCGGCTCATCGCGAAGAAATAATCTCGAAATACCAAACTCGCAAAGGGACCCATTACCGATGAGCATCAACCAGATCGACCTGCGGCCATGCGGCGCTTCCGGTCTCGAAATTTCCGTCCTCGGCCTCGGCTGCTGGATGTTCGGCGGCGACGAAGGCGACTATTGGGGTGGATATACAGACGCCGAGGCATACGACCTGATTTCCGCGGCGCTCGACATGGGCGTGAACTATTTCGACGAGGCCGAGATGTACAACGCAGGGCGCAGCGAGGAGGCCCTTGGCCGCGCCCTCAAGGGCCGTCGAGAGAAGGCCGTGATCGGCACCAAGATCAACCCGCTCCACTGCGAACCCGCCACGCTGCGCAAGCACTGCGAGGCGAGCCTGCGCCGCCTCCAGACCGACTACGTTGATATCTACATGGTACACTGGCCCATCCGCGACATCCCCATCGAGCCCGCCTTCGAGATGCTCGGGCAGTTGCAATCCGAGGGAAAAATTCGCGTCATCGGCGTTAGCAACTTCGGCCCCATCGACTTGGCAGCGGCGCTCTCCACCGGTGTCCAGATCGGCCTCAATCAGCTTCACTACAACCTGTTCTCGCGCGCCATCGAAGTGGAACTCCTCCCACTCTGCCAGAAGAACGGCGTTGGCGTGATGAGCTACATGTCGCTGCTTCAGGGAATCCTTTCCGGCAAGTATGCCACCATCGACGAGATTCCCGAGATTCGCCTGAGGACGCGCCACTTCCGCGGAGACCGCCCGCAATCCCGCCACGGCGGGCCTGGTGCCGAGCCCGAAGTGAACAAGGCACTGGCCGAGATTCGCGAGCTTGCCCAAGAGACGGGGCTCGCCATGGAACAACTCGCCCTCGGCTGGGTCGCCGCCAAGCCCGGTGTTAGCTGCGTCCTCGTTGGCGCGCGGAATGCGGAGCAATTGCGCTCGAACTACGAGGGCGTCACGCGCGCGCTCCCCGACGACGTGGTGAAGCGACTCGACGAGATCACGGATCCGCTGCTGCGAATCCTCGGCTCCAGCCCCGACTACTGGCAGTCGGGCGCCGAATGCCGGATTCGATAGGGGATCACGGCGATCGCGACGATGGAACTCGGCCTCGGACTCTACGCGCGGATGCTCACCCGCGATAACTTGGCGTTTGCGCGCCAGGCGGGCGCCACGGCCATCGTGGTGCACATGGCCGACTACACGACCGACGGGCCGAGACATTCCCACTTCGACGCGGATGCGAAGGGGTGGGATGTCTCAGGCGCACGTGGAAAGCTCTGGACGGTGGAGGAACTCGTCGCGCTGCGCGAACTCGTCGAGAGCGAAGGCCTGCGCCTCGCCGCACTGGAGAACCTCAACCCCGCGCTATGGTATGATGTCCTTCTCGACGGGGCGGAAAAGCAGTCTCAGCTGGAGGGCATCCGCACGATCATCCGACGCATGGGCCAGGCCGGCATTCTGTGCCTTGGCTACAACTTCACCCTCGCCGGGGTCTGGGGCCCGCGGCGCCTGCCCAGCGGGCGCGGCGGCGCCGGCGCGTCCAGCTTCGACGCCGCCGATCCGGTCGTGCAGAAGCCGATCCGCAATGGAGAGGTCTGGAACCGGGTGTACGATCCCACTGCGCCGGAGGGCGTCCTTGCGCCAGTCTCGCGCGAAGCGCTCCTGCGTCGCCACCGCGACTTTCTGGCGGCCGTCCTTCCCGTTGCAGAGGAGTCAGGCGTCGTTCTCGCCGCGCATCCCGACGATCCGCCGCTGGAGACCGTCCGGGGGCAGGCCCGCTTCATGCACCGCCCGCTTCATTTCCGCGAGATGGTGGATTCCTACCCGAGCCCCAGCAACCGCATCGAACTCTGCATCGGCACCGTGGCCGAGATGCCCGGGGCCGATGTCTATACGCTGGCGGAGGACCTTGCGCGCGGCGGCCACATTGGCTATGTCCACTTCCGCAATGTCCGCGGTCAGGTCCCTACCTACACAGAGTCCTTCGTGGACGACGGCGACGTGGACATGCCGCGGGTGCTGGCGGCGCTATGTCGCGGTGGATTTTCCGGAGTGCTGATTCCCGACCACACGCCGCTGATGACCTGCGGCGCGCCGTGGCACGCGGGGATGGCGTTTGCGCTCGGGTATATGCGGGCCGCACTGCGGGCCGCCGAGACTGATTCGAATCGCGAATTCCAATTGGAGGCTTCCCCATGCCGCTGAACCGCTGGATCCTCGCCACATTGGTTGCCTTCCCCGGCGCCGCCATGTCGGCCACCCCCGTGTGGGAGCAGTTCGTCGAGGCGCGCAAGACCGGGGCGGAACCGGTTCTGCCCGACTATTCCTGGGCGGGCTACATGGACAGCGAGGTTCCGATTCCCGACGTGGCGGGCCCCATCTTCGACGTGACGAAGTACGGAGCCGTCGGCGATGACAATGTCTCCGACCAGAAGGCGATCCGCGACGCGATCGCCGCCGCCCAGGAAGCTGGCGGGGGAGTGGTCTTCTTTCCCCCCGGCAAGTTCCTGATGAACACCTTCGACGACGACGGCAAGCCCACCTTTATCACGACGGGGAATATCGTCCTCCGCGGCAGCGGCATGGCCGAGGGCGGCACCATCGTCCAGATGGTGAACTGCTTCCCTCCCGACGACCCCGACAAGATGTACAGCACGCCATTCCTGATCACGTTCCTTCCCAAGTTCGAGAATCCGGAGCAGGGCACCTTTGCGAAAGTCACTGACGACGCGCGGCGCGAAACCTTCTCGGTGACGGTTGATAGCACGGCGCGGCTCCGCGTGGGCCAGCGGGTGACGCTCGCCATGCAAAGCACCGACGCGATTCCCGAGTTCCTCGCGCCCCACTCGCCCGATGCCACGATGACTCGCCTCGTCAAGGGTGGAATTCAGGTAACGGAGCGCCACCGCATCGCCGCCATCGAAGGGAACACGGTCACTTTTCGCGAGCCACTCCACACCAACGTGACCTCCAGCTATGGATGGACGCTGGAGCCATACAACGTCGCCGAAAACGTGGGCGTGGAAGACATCTGCTTCATGGGCAATTGGCGCCAGCGCTTCGTTCACCACCGCACGGCGCTCGACGACGGCGGTTGGAGTATCCTCGAACTCGATAGCTTGGCCAACTCGTGGGTCAGGCGCTGCTCGTTCATTAATACCAACCACGCCATCAACGTCCGGAGTTGCTCCCAGACATCCATCCTTCAGGTGATCTTCGCGGGGAGTCCCGGGCACTTCGCGATACATGCGCGCGCGGGCTACGGGTTTCTGGGCGGCCTGCTGGAGGATCGCGCCCTCATGTGGCACGGGCCCAGCATGGGGTACCAAGGGGTCGGTACGATTTATTGGCGATGCGAGATGGGCCCCGAGCAGCGCATGGATTCGCACTCGGGACAACCCTACGTCACGCTGTATGACGCGATCAACGGCGGCATCCTCAAGGGCATGGGTGGGCCGTTGGCGGGGATGCCGCATCATCTGCGATACTTCACCTTCTGGAATTTCAACCACCGATCCAAGGTGGAGAAGGCATACCAATTCTGGAATCCGGGGAAGAAGGAGCGTTTCGTAATGCCGATCTTCGTCGGCCTGCATGGAACGCCGGTTGAGCTGGATGCGGAGAACCTGCAATTGTTGGAATCTCAGGGCAGACCGGTAGAGCCCGAGTCGCTCTTCGAGGCTCAGCTCGCGCTCAGGCTTGGAGGGCTCCCGGAATGGGTGGACAAGGAACGCAACCGGTGGGATGAAATCCGCGCAATGAAATTGCCGTCTCATCCACGATATCCCTGACATTCGAATGATGGAGGCTTGACCATGACCCCTCACTCACTCAGGCGGATTGCAGCCATGCTCCTCGCGGTTGGAGCGCTCCTATTTTTGCCCGCGACTCTGACCCCGGCTGACGAGCCCCTCTCGGGCGCGCTCGGCTTCGAGGACGTCACCTCGTGGCAGGGTCTGCTTCCAGATACCACCGAAGTCAGGTTCGGCGCGCAGTCGGGCCGGTGGGAGAACTTGCCCGCCACGCCCCGCGTATCCACGCGTGCCTTTCCCGCAAATATCTCCGATGCCGAAGCCATCTCGGTGTGGATTCACTCCAGCAAGGCCGCCGGCGGATGCATCGCGGTCATCCTCGTTTCGGAGAATCCAGCGAGCGAGGGAGCCGACTATTATTACGACAACGTGATCCTTGACTGGACGGGATGGAAGGAAGTCCAGGTGCCGGTAAGCACGATGCGAATCAAGCGCGATCCCCTCGGCTTCGACAAGATCACCCAGTTCCGCTTCGCCGCGACGGAGTATGGCTGCGGAGAGTTCGCGGACCCCGAGCTTGTCTTGCGCTTCGATGATCTGAAGGTGATTCGCGGTGGCGCAGACGAAGGGGAAGATTCCACATCGGCCTGGTCCTTTGGTTTCGAGGACGTGAACTTCTGGAAGGGCTTCGTGCGCGACACGGAGATATTCCGCGCGGGAACCGCCAGCGCCCGATGGGAAGAAACGGTGACCAACAACCGGATCATCGGCCGCAATTTTCCCACAGACGTTTCTCGGTACGAGTCGATGAAGATATGGGTCCACTCGGCCAAAGCCACCAACGCCCAGTTCGCCTTTGTCCTAATGTCCGAGAATGAGAAGTCCGACGGCGTGGACTACTACTCCGCTGTCTATTCCGTGAACTGGACTGGGTGGCAGGAGATTGTCATGCCGTTCGCAACGCTCAAGGCGGTGCGCGAGCCGCGGGGCCTTCACCGCATCAACGAGCTGCGCATCGCCTCCTCGGGATACGGAGTGGGCGAGGCCAACCCTGAGACACTGCTCCATTTCGACGATCTGCGCCTGATCCCCTCCACCGCAACGCCCGTCGCCGCCGAAGGCGTGCCCATAGGCGCCATGAAGTGGCGCGATACGGTGGTGGGTGCCATCGCGTCGGCTAAGGAGCGTAAGCAGCTCGTCTTCATTTACGCCTTCACGCCGGAGTCCGAGGAGTGCCGCCGACTGGAGGCAGAGGTCTTGGGCCAGGCCGCGGTGGCCTCCACGCTGGAGAACTTCTCGATGTACCGCTTCAATGCCCAAACAGACTCCAAGAACGCTTCGTTCTTCAAGGTCGTACGTACTCCCACTCTGCTCGTCTATACGCCCGCTGGCAGTGAAGTGCTCCGCCTCGTGCAGATGCCAACGGCCCAGGAACTGCCGGTTGTGCTTGAATCAATCAGGACTAACAACAAGGTCTATTGATGCCTTCCTCCTCCGCTCTCGAGCAAATTACCCGCCGCGTCGCCGCCGTTAGAAGGGCGGGTGGTCGCATTGCCCTGGTGGATGGGGATGTTCCTCCCGTCAAACCCGGCATGGTCCTCGTGGAAGTCCATCGCTCTCTCGTGAGCCCCGGCTCCGAGCTGGGCGGCTGGGAGGCATTCCGCGACGGCTTCCGCAAGGACGCATCCGAGGCCCCCTTCGGCTACTCCAACGCGGGCATCGTGCTCGCCGTTGGCGATGGCGTCGCGCTCCCGCCCGGCACGCGCGTTGCCGCCATCGGCGCGGGCTATGCCCTGCACGCCGACTATGCCGTGGTCCCCGCGAACCTTTGCTTTGCGCTTCCCGACAATGTGGATTTCGAGGAAGGCGCCTATGCGATGCTACTCGGCACGGCGATGCACGCCGTCCGCCGCGCGGAGGTTGCCATCGGAGACTTCACGGCGGTCATGGGGTTGGGGCTTTTGGGCGCGCTGACGGCGCGGCTTCTGACAATCGCTGGCTGCCGCGTGATTGGGTGGGACACGCGCCCGGAGCGCTGTGAAATTGCTCATCGCCTGGGTGTGGAAGCGACGGTTGCTCTCTCCACCGAGAATGCGGTCGAACGCACCAACGCCTTCACGCGCCGCGAGGGACTCGACGTCGCCGTGTGGGCGATGAGCGGCAACGCCGACGCCACATGGGAAGCGACGCTGGATTGCATGAAGCTCTCCGCCGATGGCCACCGCATGGGTCGCATCGTAGTGGCGGGTCATCCCGAGTTTACCTTCCGCACGCGCCCCATGACCAACATCGATGTCGTGCAGGCCGCGCGCACAGGCCCCGGCTATCATGATCCCGCGTGGGAGATGGGCGCCGCGTACCCCGCCGGAATCGTGCGCTGGACCACGCGGCGCAATATCGAGCTGTGCCTCGATCTGGTTTCGCGCGGCGTCCTGCCAGTAAGGAAGCTCACAACACATCGTGTCCCTTTCACGGATGTCGAAGAAGCGATTCCCAGAATCCTGTCCGGGGAAGCCGAAGTGCTCGGAGTCGTATTCCAAATGAGGGGGGACTCGCGCGGGTGCTGACCAACTATGACTGGATCGTGATCGTCTTCTATTTCGTCTTCATGTTTGGGATGGGTTTTGTCTTTACGGGATTCAACAAGAGCGCCAGCGACTACTTTCGCGGCGGCGGCAGCATGGTATGGTGGCTGGTGGGAGCCACGGCATTCATGACGCAGTTCAGCGCGTGGACCTTCACCGGCGCCGCGGGAAAGGCCTATCGTGACGGGTGGATTGTCGCGGTGATCTTTATCGGCAATGGCTTCGGCTATCTCGTCAACTATGCCTGGTCGGCGGCCCGATTTCGAAACCTCCGCCTGACCACGGCGATCGAGGCGGTGCGTGATCGATTCGGGGCGGGCAACGAGCAGGTATTCACCTGGCTTCAGGTTCCTATCAGCTTCATCTATGCGGGAATTTGGCTCAACGGCCTCGCGCTCTTCGCCTCCGCGGCGTTCGATATCGATATGTCCTACACGATCTGGATCGTTGGCGCTGTGGTGGTGGTCATGTCGGTAACCGGCGGCTCGTGGGCGGTTGTGGCCAGCGATTTCATTCAGATGCTGCTGCTGATGTCGGTCGCGGTGGTTACGATGGTGATGGCTCTCAACCATCCGGCGGTCGGCGGGATAAGCGGCTTTGTGCATCGTATCCCCTCCAGCCACTGGAACTGGAGCGAGAACGCGCGGTGGGATATTGTGTGGCTGTGGGTGATCGCCACGTTCATCGGCCAGATCGTGAAGAACAACAGCCTGCTGGAATCCTATCGCTACATGTGCGCCAAGGATGGACGTCACGCGCGTCGGGGGGCGTTACTCGCCGCCGTGCTGATGTTCATCGGCCCGATCGTTTGGTTCGTGCCTCCGATGGCGGCGGCCATCATCGAGCCTGATCTTGCCTCCGTGTTTCCCAAGTTGAAGAATGCCAGCGAGGCCGCCTATATCTACATCGGCGCCTACGCCATGCCGACGGGGATGCTCGGCCTTCTGCTTTGCGGAATTTTTGCCGCCACGATGTCCTCCATGGATAGCGGACTGAACCGCAACGCTGGCATTTTCGTCAAGAACTTCTACAAACCATTCTTCGCGAAGGAAGCTTCCGACCTGCACTTGCTCACTGTGGGGAAGGTGTCCTCGCTCGTCTTTGGAGGCGTCATCATCCTCGTGGCATTCTTCATCAAGAGGATGGAGGGATACGACCTCTTCAACTTGATGACCCACTTCGGCGCGCTCGTCACAATCCCCTACACGGTGCCGCTCATTCTCGGCATGATCGTCAAGCGAGTGCCCGCATGGTCGGCGTGGTCCACGGTGCTCGTGGGATTCATTTTCTCGCTCAATCTGGCGGGCCTCTCGCTGGGTGGCCGCGCCGTCGTAGAGAAGTTCGATGTCTCGATCATCGGCTTCGATGGCCTCACCGATCGCGAGGCGCTCGACCTCACCTTCAGCATCAGTACCTTCGGCAACATCATCGTGTGCAGCCTGTGGTTCCTTGCCACCGCGGCCTTCCATCGCTACGCCTCGCCGGCTTACAACGCCCGGGTTGACGATTTCTTTGCGCGCATGACTTCGCCGGTGGACTATGAGAAGGAGGAAGGCCGGAGCACCGACGGACGCCAGGGCATGGTGCTGGCCAGCATGTGCTATATCTACGGTGGATTCGTGGCGCTGTTGGGCTTGGTGTTTCCCAACACCATCGGCGGGCGCCTTTGCTTCTTCTTCTGCGGAGGCATCATGCTGACGGTGGGATACCTCCTCCACCGATCTGCCAAGTCCTACAACAAGAAGCAGAATGTGGACGACGAGGAGAAGAAGAATGCCGAAGCTGTATAAGGTCGCCCAAATGGACGACATTGCGTCAGTGCCTTGCCCCTGCGGCATGTCGCGCCGCGCCTTTGTGGAGCCCGACAATCCTGTGGCGACGATCCATATGGTGGACATCTCCATCGATGCCCGCACACACTATCACAAGAGGCTGACGGAGATATACCTCGTCCTGGAGGGCAAGGGCCACATGGAGCTCGATGGAGATCTGATTCCCGTGAAGCCGATGACGGCGATCTTCATCAAGCCCGGATGCCGCCACAGAGCCGTCGGGAAAATGCGCATCGTGAACATCCCAGTACCCGCGTTCGACCCCACCGACGAGTGGTTCGACGAGGCGCCATCGCAGACACCATGAGGATTGAGATGAAGAAGGCCCTAATTGCTATTTCAGTTCTGACGACTCTGATCGCGCCCGTCATGCTTCCCGCTCAGGAGAAGAATGGCTATGGCGGCTTTTCAGTTTCGGAGGAGCCCATCCTTCCCGCCAAGGAAGTCCATCCATCGCTGTGGTTCCGCGCCGATGGGATCGAGGCCCTCCGCGCGAAGCGAAACGCCGACACTCATGCCGCGGGGCTCTGGCGGAAACTCGCCGCCAGCCCCTACGTCTCGATGCCGATTCCCGCCCTTCCCGCACAGGATGCCAATAAGGAAGCTGTGCACAAGTACTACGGCGCCATGCCCCAGATCGCCGCGGTCTGCGCGTTGATGTCGATCCTCGCCGACGACGAAGCCGACCGGGGTCGATTCGCCCAGCGCGCGAAGCAGGCGCTGCTCCGCTCCTACGATGGACCTCTCTATGAGATCGATCCCAAGAATCAGAGCACCGCCGCCGACGAGATCTATCGCGGCACCTGGGCACAGCACTACTGCGCCGCCTATGACTTCCTGCACGGCAGCCTAACCCCCGAGGAGGACAAGGCCATCCGCGCTTCATTCGTAAAGGAGGCCACGTATATGCACGAGAACCTCATGGGATGGGCCGACCGCCCCCACAACCACCTGTCCAAGCCGGCATGGGGCCTCGGCACCTTCGCCATCACGCTTTCCGACCTGCCGGAGGCGAAGGACTGGCTGCGCCGCGCGCTGACCGCCACCAACATGAACACGCGGGACTACTTCAGTGCCGATGGCCTATATCGCGAAGGATCGATGTACTACCTCTTCTCCCTCATCAATTTCGTCCCTTTCCTCTATCACTACCGCAACGCTGCCGGGGTGGACCAGTTTCCCGAGTGGCAGCCCGCCTTCGAGTGGCCGATCCTGACGCGAAACGGGCGTGGGTGGATGCCCAACATCGAGGATTCGTATATACGACCGTTTCCCTCAGAAATGGTCGCTGGCGCCTATCGCGGTGCCAAGACGCGACTCTCCGCCGATGGCGACCTTGCAGGCGTGCTCCAGTGGAATCACCGCAATACCGACTATGCCCCCTTTGACGAGTCGGAGCGCGTCGAGGGATTCAACTACACCGGAGCAAGCTGGGACTATAACCGCGAATTTCACGAATTCCTGTGCTACGATCCCACCATCCGCCCTGCGCCGCCCACGGGATCCTCCACGATGTTTATGGAGAGCGGCCAAACGGTGTTCCGCAATGACTGGTCGTTCAACGATCCCGCTCACCGATATCTGCTGTTTCACGGTGTCGCCGAGGCCGAGAACCACCAGCACTATGAGCACCTGAGCTTCATCGTGCAGGCCCAGAACCAGATGATGGCTTCCGATTCCGGCTACGTGCGTAAGAGCTATGGCGAGGTCATTCGCAAGACATGGTATCTCACCTCGGAGGCCCACAACGTCGTGACCGTCGATGGCTCCGCGCCGATTGATCCCAAGAAGAACGTCACGCCGATCTCGCGCCAACGGCTTGATACTGAGTGGTTCGACTTCGAGGAGAAGGAGGCTCCCTACGAGAAGGGAGGCCGCCTGAGGCGCGCCATTGCATTCGCTGGTCAAGACCACTGGATCGTGCTGGACCGCGTCGAGCTTCCCGAGGAGCGCGAGATCGCGGTGCTCCTCCACGGAGGACGCGGCTCCCACGCAGCGGATGGTCCACGCCACACCTGGACTTACGGCAAAGACACCTACGGTCCGGCGGCGGCGATGGACGCCTTCGTGCTCGTGCCGGGGGCTGCGAATGAAATTCGCAGCGGCGAGATCACGTATATCAAGGGCGACTACAAGGAGTTCCCCTATTTGCGCGCGGCGCTTCGCGGCAACGCGGCTGGCGCGATGCAGATTGTCGTTCCGCGTGCCGTCGACGCACCCGTTCCCTTGTTTGAGGACCTCACCGATGGTGAGTTCTATGGCGGGCGACTCATCTGGGCCGACGGCACCACCGAGGAACACGCCGCCCGAAATCAGTCGGGCGTCTATTCGGGCGGCAACTTGAGAAGCGATGCGACCTATTCGGGCGCCCGATTCAGCAAGGATGGGCTGGCGTGGTTCGCGATGCGGGAAGGCACCTTTCTCGAAATTGGCGGAGCGCCGATTGTTCGCTCAGAGACCCCAATCACGCTTCTTGCCGGCCGCATTCTGGAAGGCAACCGGATGGAGATCGTGTTGTCTGAGGACGATGGCGCCACACTCACGATCGGAGCTCCGAATGCGATGCCCGTGAAGCGGGCGTTGCTCCGCGGCAACGAACTGCCGATAAAGCCAGACGACAAGGGGCTCCTCACGCTATCGGTCTCCGCCGGATCGCGCATCACGCTGGAATTCTAGAAAGAACGGCCCCATGTCCAACTACAAGTTCTCCGTATTCGTCAAGCCGTGGAAGGGAAAGCCGCTTCCCGAGATCGCGGCACATATCAAGTCGCTCGGATTCGACGGCATCGAACTGCCGGTTCGTGCCGGGTTCGACGTGACTCCCGAGAACTGCGCGGCGGAGCTTCCCCGCGTGGCGGCTTTGCTCGCTGATCATGGTCTTCGTATATACAGCGTGGCGGCGGAACCAACGGATAGCCTCATTCGCACGCTGGGATCGCTTGCCAATAAGCCGCTCATCCGCGACATGGCGAAGATCGAAGCGACCTAGACCTACCTGGAGGGCGAGGCCCGCTACAGGGCCCGCTATCGCGCGCTGCTCCCGGTCCTCGCCGGAGAGGGCGTCGCGATCGGCGTTCAGCACCACGCCAGCCGCTTCGTCACCAACGCCTCCGGCCTCCGCCGTCTCGTTGAGGACTTCGATCCGAGTCTGATCGGAGCCGTGTGGGATCCCGCGCACTGCGCGTTGGCGGGAGAGATCCCCGATCTCGCCGCGGACCTGCTCTGGTCCCACCTCAAGATGATCAACCTCAAGAACGCGATCTGGCGGATGGTAACGGGGCCAGAGGCGGAGGAAGTTCGATGGAACCGCTACTGGACCTCCGGACGCATGGGCATCGCGTCGTGGTCCGATGTGGCAACCGTGCTCCGCCAGCGCGGCTATCGCGGCGTTCTGACGATCTGCGCGGAGTACGCCGACGAGCTTTCGGTCGACCGGCTAATCGCCGAGGATATCGTCTTCGCGCGCCGCGTTTTTCAGTTCTGACCGCACATCGCCAGAAATCACGAAACCGCTGAAGGACACACCGGACTTCATCCAGTCGGGGCCCACGTCCTGCGGCGTCAGCGGCGTGAACTCGATGGGACCGCTTCCTGCCTGGTCCGCTCCCGCGTCCTTGGGATCCGCTCGCGGCTGACCGTCCATGTCCTCTATGACAGTGGGATAGGAGCCAGCGGCTCCGCCGATTGCGGGGCTACCAGTGTGGGGGCGCATCAACCCATCCGCCGCTCGGGCGAGTAGCGGGCTCGCCTGGGTGATTCCCGTCGTCGTGCTGATCCCAAGCGTGCCGCCGAACCAGAGGTTCCCCTCGTAGGCGGTACTGAGGGGAGCCGTGACGTACTTGTAGGCCCTCTGGCTCCCGGAGAGCTGCATCACATTGTTGGCAATGGTATTGTCGAGCGGCGCCAGCGTGGCATCGCCCCTGCTGCTTACGTTGCCGATGACTATTGCCTCCTGGCAGTCCACAAACGTGTTGAACGCAATCAAGGCTCGTTCCACCCGCTGGTAGCGGTTCAGTGGCGAACTCGGGACGCCATTCATCAGCGCCACCGTGGCGCGAAGGTTTGTGCCGCGCATCCCCTCGAAATAGTTGTTTGTGACCACGTGGTCCGGCCCCACGATGCGGACGCCGCTGGTATCCGGCTTCCCGGCGCCGAAGAAGAAGTTCTGGTCCACGATGCAGGCGGAGCCGTGGCGCAGCGTGAGCTGCCCCAGCGTCTCGCGGAAGGTATTGCCGCGGTAGACGTTGCCGACAGACTTATTTGAGATCGTCTCGATCTCGCCGTCGCAGCGCAGGAAGAGGTTCCGCTCCACCACGGCCTCCGATGGCCGATTGGAGACATCGCTCGTTCCGATTCGGATGGTCTCGTAGCCATTGTCCGTCCCGAGGGTTCGGTCGCCGAAGTAGTTGTTGTCGATGCGCGTCCGATTCGCCGGGCCGCTGGTGGCCGGCCACACGACGAGCTGGACGCCGATGTGATTCATGCCGGAGAACCAACAGTGATCGATGCGATTGTTAAGGCCATAGACGCTCACCCAATCGTAGTCGGTGCTTGCCGACGATGGATTGTAGTCGATGATCGCCGTCTGTGTTAGGCGACAGTTGTTGGCAAGCCGGCTGGAGCCATCGCGGAACTCGACAATCGGGTAGCCGCCCGGCAGGGTGCCGTCCTCGAACTTCAGCCCGGTCACCACCATGTAGTCGCCGGCGATCTTGAGTGAGGATGCACACGTCAGGATCGTCTTGCCAGGCTGCTCCCCGCGGAGCGTGATCGGGAGGGCGTCGCTTGTGCCACCCGTGCCATTGCGCGAGCGGTGGCCGGTGAAGACCAGCGTCGCATCCTGCCAGAATCCCGACCGCATGACGATCGTATCGCCGGGATCGGCGATCATCAGGGCGGCATCGAATTCCGCGACCGTGGAAACCACGCCCGGCGGGGGAGTCCCCGTCGGAGTGGGAAGCGGCGTCGGCGTCGCTATGGCACCGCCATTGAGCAGTTGGTTCAGCTCGGCGGCGCCAAGGCCCGTATCCGTGGACATGATCAGTGCGTCGATGCGGGCGTCGTTCTCTCGGACGCCGATGCGGACTTCCAGCGCGTTCCCGAGATCGCCCGCCGCAACGGCAAAGCTCGTCGAAATGCCTGTGATCCAGGCAAAGCCGCCGCCATTTCCGGTGGACGCGCTGCTCGTTGGATTGGCGGCGCCGAATGCAGTGGCCACCCAGACCGAATCGCTCGATCCATTCCCAGCGGTGCCGTTGTTGGAAGCCAGTATATACAATTTGTAGGTGCCGGCGGTGGCGAAGCGCAGCCGATAAACGGCGATGCTTTCCTGCAAGGCTGAATCGGTCTGTGCGCGATGGGGCGAGGGTGGCGCCACTAGCACTGTCCCGCCACTGGTGCCCGCCACGGCGACAGGGGCCCAAACGCGGGCCGGGTTCTCCGGCGATCCGGTCTGGACGCTGTTCTGCACGTCGTTTGCGGCGTCGGGATTCAGGATCTCGTCGGCGGCCTCGGCCTCGAACACGATGTAGTCCTTCCCCGACTCCTGATCGATCACCAGTGCGCTTGCGGTACTGGCAAGTGCCAGGAATGCCAGTGCCAACATACCGCCCATGCGGCGGATGTTCCTATTCATGCGGTCCATCGATCAAGCTCCTCTCGGGTGTTCCTGAAAGTGCCGCCGGGCAGTCCAAACTGGGGCCGCACCGGCGGCGCGATGATGGTCATTTGGCTGTGCGTCTGGCAATCAGCCAATCAGTAGTACAACTGCCACTGTCTGGCGTCGCTGTAGGTTCCAAACTGATATGCGCCCGCGTCGGGCTTCAATACGCCGTTGTTGGGTCGGATATTGCCTTCGATGTCAACGGCGCCGATCGCCGTGGCGATGGCGGCGTTGGCGGTGCCCTGGGCAATGACGGGCGAGCCCGCCGACTGCTTGCCGTTGGAGTCCAGGAGCAAGTCCCCGATCGTCGCGGTATAGAAGCGATCCGCGCCCAGCACGGTGGAGTCGGTCGGTCCTCCGGTCGCGTTTCCCTCGCGTGGATCCAGCCCGCCTCCGCCCACGATCTGGCTGGTGGATCCAAGGAAGTTCACGAAGACGCAGTTGGCCCAGCTTGTGACGGAGCTATTCGCCGAATTGATGGCGCGCTCTCCGCCTGTTCCCGCGGCGATGAACGTCGTATGGTAGGCACGGCCAGTGGAGCCCTCCGTGTAGAAGCCACGCGCAGCGGAGCCGGTCCCTTGCTGCGACTTGATAACGGAATTGAAGACATTGACCTCGTTCGACGCGGTCGCATCGGCGAAGCGAATATCGAGAGTGCGATCGCTGCGTGTGCCTGCCGAGTTGTCGAGCACGCACCGGTTGAACGTGATCTCCGCGCCGGTGATTGCGGCCAAATCCGGTGCGCGAAAGACTTCCTCGAAGCACGTGATGCTCGTATCCACAAACGTGAACTTGGAGTTCCCTCCGGGGAAACCGGTGAACTCGATACCGCGCCCATAGTTTACCTGGGTGATGTTCGTATTCGTCATCGTGCATCCGTCGAAGGTCCAGTCGTGGTTGTTCCCGCCGGAGGCCACGTTGACGAGGCTGCGCCCAGCGGTGTTGATATTCACGTTTGTGAAGCTCGCCGTCAGGCCGTCGATAGGGATAGTTCCCTGCTGGCGGATCGTGGCCTTGTTGTTGGACTGCGTTGCCGTGGTGGAGACGACGCCACCCGTCATCGAGAATGTGATAGGCGCACCGGCAACCACGCCGAGGTTGAACTTGATCGCCTCGCCCGCATCGATGGAAACGGGGGGACTCACAAGGCCGGGGCCGGAGTGGATTACGCTTGAGTTGTTGATGAGGGTGATCGTCACCGGGAACGAGGCCGACTGATCGATGTTCATCGCCGCGCCGGTGTTGGACCCCACGGTGGGGATTAGTCCGGTCCCGTCGGCGGATTGATTGCGGTCAATCGTCACATTGTCGAAGGTAACGTTCACCGCGCCAGTCGGCGGCGCCTCCGTGGCCACCAGGGCCTCGCCGTTGGAGTTCGCGACAATCACTCCGGGAACCGTCCCGCGGATCGTATAGGTCTTTCCGCCAATCAGAACGACAGTCCCGCGGTAGGTGCCCGCCTCGACGATCTGGATTTCGCCATTGTCGCTCACGGCGGCGATGGCGCTCGCAAGGGTCGAGTGCCCCGCGCTCCCTGAGATGTTGACCTGCTCAACCGGGGCGCCGTAGGCGGCCCCAGCGGCGCAAAGCAATAGGGTCGTCGTCCAAGTCATTTTCGATCTCCGCATAGTTGTTTATCCCAAGGAGGAGTTGAACACCGGTGGCGAATCCGGATGGATCGTGCGGGGCCAGACTAACGCGCGTTAGATTAGCGTTCAATCACGATCACGCTCCCGTCAACCACAAATTGGACCGGTTTGATCGTTCGATCGGCGATGGCTCCACGACTCCGCCAGAAACGAGTGGGCGCTTCATGCATAGGCAGCGGTTGGGTTCGCAGTCTGGTCGCGGGAATGCCATCCTCGCGAGCACTAACGCGCGTTACCGTCTTGACAATCCGCCGGGACCGGCAAAGCGTCTTGCCGATCCATCGGAATTGAGCCCGCTTCCATGCGCCTTGCCATTTCGCTCCAGTCGCCCGTTCCCCCAGTCCTGATGGCACTGGCCCTTGCGCTCGCCGCCACCGCGGGCCGGTCAGGTGCGGTACCGTCTCCCACATGGGAGGATTTTGCCGCCAATTCCGGTACGGCGACCCAGCCAATTCTCCCCGATTTCTCGTACTCGGGCTACCGCCAGGGGGAGGTGGGCATCCCCACCGTTGCCCACACCGTCTTCGATGTGACATCCTATGGCGCGATTCCCAACGACGGCCAGATGGACGGACCAGCAATTCAGGCGGCGATTGTCGCGGCGGAGGCAAATGGCTCGGGCATCGTCTTCTTTCCTCCCGGCCGGTTTCACCTCAACACCGCCTCCGACGTGGGCACCTCGATCATGATCCACGGCAGCAACATCGTCCTGCGCGGCAGCGGCCAGGGCCCCGGCGGCACCGAACTTTTCATGGAGAGGAATTTCGAGCCGGCCTCGCCGACGGATTTGGCATCCACACCCTTCATGTTCATCGCCGTTCCCACTTTGGTTGGCGACCCCACGCGCGCCACCATCACCGCCAACGCCGCGCGGGGAACGCGTATCCTGCAAGTCAGCACGATTTCGGGCCTGGTCGCCGGCGACTGGGTCAGCCTCTATCTCACCGACATCGACGCCGTGCCGGACTTCCTCGCGCCCTACTCCGCCGATCCCGCATGGACGGACCTCTCCACTTCTGGAATCCTCGTGAGGGAGCGCCACCGCATCGAGTCCATCGGCGTGGGAACCGTTACCCTGCGCGAGCCGCTCCTGACCGACATCGACGCGACGCACGACTGGACGTTGCGCGGCTACCGCCGCATGGAGGAACTCGGCTTCGAGGACATCGCCTTCATCGGCAACTGGCAGGGCCCCTTCGTCCACCATCGCAGCGCGCTCGACGACGGCGGCTGGAGTGCCCTCGACATCACGCGCGCCGTCAACTCGTGGATACGCCGCTGCACCTTCACCAACTGGAACTATGGCGTCTTCCTCGATACTTGCTCCGCGTTCTCGATTCTTCAGGTGACGCTCGATGGCACGCCCGGGCACCACTCGATCCACGCTAGGCGCGGCACAGGGGTGCTTGTCGGGCTCTCCCGTGATTTCTCGTCCCACTGGCACGGCCCCAGCATGGGCTACCAAAGCGCCTCCACCGTTTACTGGCGCTATGGCTACAACAGCGATTCGTCCTTCGATTCCCACGGATCCCAGCCCTACTCCACGCTGCTCGATGTTGTTTCCGGAGGCCTCAAATATGGCCGCTGCGGCGGATCGATCGCTGACATGCCGAATCACCTGCGGCACTTCGTCATGTGGAACTACAATGGCACGGGCTCGCCAGTTTCCAACTTCAACTTCTGGCAGACCAGCGGCTCGCGGCAGATCTTCGTGAAGCCCATCATCGTTGGCTTTCACGGAGCCTCCACCACGTTCAATGCCTCGGCGCTTCAGTTGCTTGAGTCCTATGGCACCCCAGTGGAACCCGAGTCGCTCTACGAGGCGCAACTCGCGCTCCGACTCGGCGCGTTGCCCCCTTGGATCCAGGACGCCAAGGGAGAGTGGGAGGCTATCAAGGCGGGCATCCCGATCCCCACACTCACGACTCCGGCCACCAACACGGTCATCATGCCTGGCGACTCGCTCGCAATGGCCGCCAGCATTCCCGCCGAGCAGCTCGCCGCCACGGCGCGCGTCGAGTTCCTCGAAGGTGACAACGTCCTCGGCAACGATACCTCCTCGCCCTTTGGCTTCATCTGGCCTTCAGCGCCCTATGGCACCTACGCGCTGCGCGCGCGCGCCCTATCCACGGGCGGTGACGAGGGATTCTCTGGCACCGTCATCGTGTATGCGGGGCTGCTGCCCCAACCCGAGGCGATCCCCACTGGCCTTACCGTCAGCGACGCGCAGGATCCTAATCTGGGTCCGAATGCCATCGATGACGATTTCGGCACGCGGTGGTCGGCCGAGGGCGATGGCCAGTGGATTTCCTTCGACCTCGGCGGTGTGATCCCGGTGAATCGCATCGACTTGGCATGGCACCAGGGAGACCTTCGTCGCGCCAGCTTTTCGCTGGAGCTTTCGGACAACGGCACCGACTGGAGTCGCATGCTGGACACGGAATCGAATGGTACCACGACCGGATTCGAGACGCACTACTTCGTCGGCGGTCCCGCGCGATACGTCCGTATCGTCGGCCACGGAAACACGGTGAACGATTGGAACAGCATCACGGAGGCCGCGATCTTCAGTCCCACCGACGGTGCCGCCCAGGTGCAGGAATGGTGGATGGTCCAGTGACTGCGGCACCACGCGGGACGCCATGAGAAAGACAAGAATCCTCCACATCGCGCAGGACCAACCCGATCCCCGAATCTGGAGCGCTGTCTTCGTCCAGGCGCTGAAGGAGTTCGGCGAAATCGAGCTCGTCGCAGGCGGGCAGTCGATCCCCGATGCCGAACGCGCGCGCATGATCCGCGACTGCGAGATCCTTCTGACGTGCTGGGGCGCGCAACGCTGCCCCGAGGAACTCGCGAGCGATCCCGGCCAGCTTAAGTATATCTGCAACATCACGGGCGAACTGGCGCGGTTCCTACCCGTCGAGTTCATTGACGCGGGAATTCGCGTCAGCAACTGGGGGGACTATCCCGCCATCGGCGTGGCAGAGGGCGCAATGTCGCTCCTGTTGGCGACACTCAAGGACACCCACTACCAGATCCAAAACGTCCGAAACGATGGCTGGAAGATGGACATGCACTATCGCGGCGGCTCCCTCTACGATGCCGAGGTCGCCATCTACGGCCTGGGCGTCATCGGCCAGCGCTTCCTCGAACTCATCCGCCCCTTCGGAGCGAAGCTCCGGCTGTACGACCCCTATCTTGGCCAAACGCCCGATGGCTGCGTCCGCTGCCACTCGCTCGAAGAAATGATGGAGGGCGCGCAGATCCTCGTGATTCACGCAGCCCTCACCGAGGAGACCCGCGGATCCATCACGGCGGATCTTCTCGCGAAACTACCGCGCCACGGCGTCGTCATCAATACAGCCCGCGGCGGCATCATCGATCAGACCGCGCTGTTCCACGAGCTGGAGAGCGGTCGCCTTCGTGCCGGCCTGGACGTGCTGGAGCCCGACCATCTGGCGGAGGACCACCCCGCCCGCCGCTGGGAAAACCTGATCCTGACCGCCCACCGTGTTGACCACGGATGGCCAGACTTCAACGAGCCACCCACCCGACTGAATCGAATGCAGGAAATCTGCATCGACAATCTCGGACGCCACCTCTCGGGAGAGAAGCCTCGCTTCCTCTACGACCGCGCGCGCTACCTTAGGAGCACTTGAGCGTGACCATCCGCCCGCTGATCGCCGCCATGTCACTTACATTGTCATCCGCCGCACTCCCCGCCGCAGAGCCCTTCCCTGATGGCGCCCGCGTGGTGCTCTTTGGCGACAGCATCACGCACAATGGCTTCTATGGAACCTACATCGCGCACTTCTATGAGACGCGCTTTCCAGACCGGAAGGTGGAGTTCATCAACGCCGGAACCAGCGGCGGCAATACCACCGACGGATTCGACCGCATCGAGTGGGACGTGCTTTCCCACAACCCCACCGACGTCGTCATCAACTTCGGCATGAACGATGTGGGAACCTCCCAATACACCGGCCCGGAGCCCGCGCGCACGCGCACCACCGACGGCATGGTTTCGCGCTTTGAGGAGCGGATGACCGAGATTCTCGATAGGCTGAAGGGCGCTGGCATCAAGAGGATCATCCTCACGATTCCCACACCTTATGACCAGACAGGCAATCACGAGCGCGAGAGCGCGGTCGGCAAGAACGACGCGATCATCCGATGCGGAGAGGCGCTGAAGCGCTTCGCCGCCGAGCGCCAGCTCCCACTCGTGGATTTCAATTCAACCCTCCTGGCCCTGAACGCAAAGTATCAACCCGCTGATCCCAGCTTCACCACCATCAGCCCCGACCGCGTGCATCCCGGCAAGCCTGGTCACCTCGTGATGACGTCGGAGTTCCTAAAAGCTCAGGGGCTTGCCACTTCCGTTTGGGAGGCGCGCATCGACCTCGCCAAGCAAGGCGACGCTACCGCCGAAACAACCCGCGCCAAGATTTCCGCCATTCAGCAGTCGGCGGATTCCGTCACTTGGACAATGGAGTTGGAGGCGATTCCCTTCGCCGTGGATGCGGAGCCCGAAGCCTCGACCAAGCCATCCGCCCTTCCCGCGCTGGAGTGGATTCCCTTCGAGTCGCAATTCAACCGGGAGATCCTTCGCATCGATGGCCTTTCCGCCGGACGCTGGGAACTCCGCATGAACGACAGGGACGTGGGCACCTACTCGGCGGATGCGCTGGCGATGGGCATCGATTTGCGGCGCGCGGAGGGGACTCCCCAGAAGGAACTCTCCCTCAAGATGCTGAACCTCGCGCTCGACCGGCGCGAGGAGGAGCGTAAGCTCCGCGCGGAATCCTGGATTCGCACGCGCGTCCTCGAACCCGCCGGCGTGGACGTCACCGATTTCGCGGCCTGCGACGCGGCCATTGCGGAATGGAGAAAGGCCGATGACTTTCAGGATGGATGGAATCGCTACGCCGAGCAGTATGTCGAGTTTCGTTCCGCCGAGAGCATTGCCAAGGTCCAGGCGCGCATCGACGCCTTGAAGGCCCAAATCCGGGCGGAGGCCCAGCTGGCGCCGGTTGCCTGTATCCTGCGCCGTGTCACCTGATCGTCCTTTCGAATGCAGGAGGCCATTGACCCGCCGCCGGGAATGGCGCCCGATGACGCATCCGAATGTCCGGGGATAGTGCCATCGTGCCGAGTCTTTGCCGCCGTGCCTCGCTGCCTGCTGGTTTCCGACTATTTTGCGGGACGCTTATCGCCGCGCCACTCCTTCTTTCCTGTGGGGGAGAGGAGAAACGGAACGGTGGAGGAGATTCCGACACCGTCCTGCGGATGAAAGTCGATCGCGTGGGCATGTCGGGAAAGCTCCTCGGCCAGATCAGCCAGGAATACTTCGAGGAATCAGGTGTGCGCGTCGAGTTCGAGGCCACCGAGATGGATACCTCCGTACGCCTAACAAAAACTCAGCAGTACCTTAACAGCCGATCGACGGGGATCGATGTCTTCGAGATCGACGTAATATGGCCGGGACTAATTGGGGACCAACTTCTCGACCTCACCCCCTCGATGAAGGGCAGCTTCGCCGATTTCCTTCCCTCGCTGATCCAGAACAACACCTACACCGGCCGCCTGGTGGCGATTCCCTACTACGTGGACTTCGGGCTTCTGTACTACCGGACGGATCTTCTGGCGAAGTATGGCTATGAGGCGCCCCCGGCCACGTGGGCCGAGCTGGAGGAGATGGCGGCACGCATCCAGGCGGGGGAGCGCGAAGCGGGCGTCGCCGATTTCCACGGCTTCGTGTTCCACGGCGCCGCGAGAGAGGGGCTTACCTGCGCCTTTCTCGAATGGTCCGCCAGCGACGGGGGAGGCACCATGGTCGAGCCCGACGGCACCATCAGCATCAACAATCCCAAGGCTGCCGCCGCCATCGACCGCGCGGCCCGGTGGATGGGCACGATCACTTCCAGCGATGCCCTGTCGATGGACGAGGAGGGCGCCCGCATTGCCTTTCAGGGTGGTCACGCGGCCTTTATGCGCAACTGGACCTATGCCTACGCCTACATGAATCAGGGCGATTCCGGCGTGCGCGGCAAATTTGCCGTCACTCAGATCCCCGCTGGCGAGACTGGTCACCGCGCGACGCTCGGCGGATGGCAGCTCGCGGTGTCACGCTACTCCACCCACACGGCGGAGGCCACCCGCTTCGCGCTCTGGATGACCGACCGAAAGAACCAGCTCCGCCGCGCCGTGGAGGGCGGCTACGCTCCCACGCGGCCGTCCCTCTATGCCTCGCCGGAACTGCGGGAGGCGATGCCCCACTTCGCCAATGTGCTGCCGATGCTGGAGCAATCCTGCGTCCGCCCCTCCACCGTCACCGGGCCCAGCTATCCCCAGATTTCGTCGGCCACCTATAGCACCGTGCATCGCGCCCTTAAGGGCGAGATGACCGGGGCCGAAGCCGTCGCCCACCTCGACAAAACCTATCGCGAAATCCTCGACCAGTAGCCGCGTTCAGCCGCCAGATTCCTCGCCGGCCAGCGCGCGGGTCGCGATCCGGTCGGAACTGCCGCGGCCTCGATCGTCGATTCCCGCCTCCACCACGCCCAGCGATTCCGTGCTCACATGGAGCCGGGTCGCCAGCGCCGCCAGCGCGGGAATCTGGCCTGGTCGCGGCGCTGGCGATGACGCCGCTCCACGCAGGAATGCCGGCAGCGCGCGTCCATGCACCAGCGCAAACACGATGTTCTGCGCCTCCCACAAGTCGGGTTTCGCCTTCAGCAACTCCAGCACTTCAAGCAGCGAGATCGCCACGGTGCACAGCGACTCCGTTGGCGCAACGGCCAGCTCCCGAAACACCCGCCCCAGCGCCAGCCCCAGCGGCCGCGCCACCATTTCCTCGTTCATCCTGGCGTCGTACCGCGCCGCCTCGCGGGCGGTCTCCATCATCGGAGAAGCATCCGCCGTGCGCAGGAAGTCGTCGAGCTGCGAGACAAGGCGCCCCTGAAGCACGAACTCCGCCGCCGCCAGAAAGCTCTTGGGAAGCGGCGCGCCCATCTCCAGCAGATAGTCCATGAACTTGCGATTCTCTTCGTAGATGCGATTGATCGTGTCGTCGAAGCGGCGGAACGAGTCGTCGGTGATGCGGCGCAGCAGGTCGCGGCGCCCCTCCGCAAAGAGGTGGTTGATCGAATAGTACGATCGCCCAAAGTGCTCGTCCAGCGCGCGTACGAGATCCGTCAGGGAGCGCTTGTGGTATGCGGTGAACAGGTCGTCGCGAAGCTTCTCGTAGGCCGAGAAACCCAGCGGCGCCGCGATCGAGCATCGGAAGTCGTGGCCGCCAAAGTGCAGCACAGCCGCGGTGGCCTCCAGCGATTCGCCGTCCACCAGGGAGCGTGCCGTCACGCGGGAGAGCTTAAGTCGCGAGTTTCCAAAGGACGTCGTCACCGCGTCGCGCTCGCGAATTTCGTATCGATAGACCAGGCGCGGCTCCTCCCCCACGCGGTCGAATGATGTGATTGCGTGATGGGCCACCACGCGCTGCATATCCACGATGGCCGGGCGCACCCACAGGCGATGCGCCACGGCGGCGTTGCGGATCTCCGGCAAGTTGCTCGGGCAGTTCTTCAGTAGCTCCAGGTACTCGTTCTCGATCTGCGGATGCTGCGGTTGCAGAAGCTGCATCAGGCGCCCCGCGTATTTCAGGTTCTGGACGCCCTCCAGCCCTGTCACTTCGTCGAAGAACCACGCGCAACTCGTCCACACGAGCTGCGCCATCCTCATCGTCTCCATCAGGCGCAGGATATCGACTCCCTCTTCGGGTGACGCGCCGCGGAGCGCCTCCTCCGCCAGAAAGCGGCGAAACGCCTCGGGATTCGGGTCCAGAAGGACGTGTATATACCGAAGCAGCGCACCCTCCGGATCGCGAAGGCACTGCGGCGCCAGCGCGCCATAGGTTTCATCCGCCCGCGCGGAGAGCGCCCGGAACGCTTCCCGCAACGGCTTGCGCCAACGCTGGTGCCACCCCGGCTTCGTGCCCGAGTTGCAGCCACAGTCCGCGCGCCAGCGCTCCACCCCATGCACGCAGGACCACGAGGAATTGTTCCACACCTGCGCCTCGGCGTGGGGCGCGTGGTTCTCAAGATACTCGCCGTAGTTGGTCAGTCTCGCCCACCCTTCGCGCTCGATCAGGTGAAGGGCGTATGCCAGCGCCATCTCTCCGTGGCGGTGGTGGTGGCCATAGCTCTCGCCGTCCGTCGCGATGTTCAGGAGCTGCGACCACGGGCGCTCGTCGTCGAAACCCTGCATCAGCCGCGCCGCAAACGCATTGCCGTCGTTCAGCAACCCCTCAAAGGCGATGGCCTGGCTGATGGGCCCGTCATAGAAAAATAGGACGATGCTGCGGCCCGATGGCAGCGGGCACACATACGGCCGCGTGGGATCGATGCGTGAACCTTCCGCCGATATCCATTCCCGCAAGGGAGCGGCCATCTCGCGAACGCGCCGCGCCTGCCGGGGGGCCAGCACTGTATAGACAACGCCGTTCGCCGCCAGGCACTCCAGCGTGGCGATGTCCACCGCGCACTCCGGCAGCCACATCCCCTCGGCATCGCGGCGAAAGCGGTGGCGGAAGTCCTCCAGCCCCCACACAACCTGCACCTGCTTTTCCCGCTCCGTGGCCAGCGGCAGGATCGTGTGGTTGTAGGCTTGGGCGATCGCGTTGCCGTGGCCGGAACGCTCGCCGACGGACGCCGCGTCGGCGTCGAGGATCTCCCCATAGATGTCCGGCCGGCATTCCTCCATCCAACCCAGCAGCGTGGGGCCGAAGTTGAAGCTGATCCGACGGAAGTTATTGCGGATGTCCAAAATCCGCCCCTCCCACGTGCTGATCCGCGCCGCAGCGTTTCGGCCATAGCATTCCGCCGCAATGCGTGTGTTCCAGTCGCGGTGGGGCCGCGCGGACTCCTGAGCCTCCACGGCATGGAGCCACGGATTCTCCCTCGGGGGTTGATAGAAATGACCGTGAATGCACAGGAAGCGGCGCGAGAGCATGAATTGTTTGTCGGTGGATAGGGGGATCGATGCCTCAAGAAACCACCTCGGTCTCGTTCCAGACAAGCGGAGTCCCCCCATCCTGCAAGGAACAACGCGCAACGGCTTTAGTAGCGGTCGATATTTCGATGGTCTATCGAATTTATGTTTGACATACCAAACAGATCGAGCATACACCCACCCCGCTTCCGACGGAGGCTACTGTCAACAGGGGCTGCTCCATGAAAATCACCCGATCCGGGTTCACGTTGATCGAACTGCTCATCGTCGTCGCCATCATCGCCATCCTCGCCGCAATCGCCGTCCCCAACTTTCTTGAGGCACAGACGCGCGCCAAGGTTTCGCGAGTCCTTGCCGATCACCGTTCTATGGCCACTGGCCTCGCGGCCTATCGGGTCGATCACAACAACTATCCCGAGGGGACCGATCAACCCGCCCGCTATCCAGAGGGCTTGTCGGACTTTTTCGGCCCATTGGCGCCGGGCTACTACACGTTTGCCACACGCACGCCCGATGGGCGCACCGCCGGAAACGGCAGCTTTGCCACCCTCACAACGCCGATTTCCTATGCCTCAGTTCCCTTCGAGGACCCCTTCGCGGCCCAGCATGGCGCCCGCGTCCACTATCAATACCGCAATGCCAAGGACACCAAGAACGGCTACATCATCACCAGTGTAGGTCCCGACGCCGACCTGCTGGCGGCCAATGGCAAGGGGACCACGAATACCAACCCGCTCTCCACGTTCTCCGACACAGGCAACCCATCGCGCATCGGCGACATCAACGAGCGGGGCGTGATCCACTACATCGAGAACACCAACGCGACGATCGTGAACGCGGTAGATACAGGATACGGTTCGCTGCGAGTGGCGCTGGGAGACCTGACCTACGATCCCATCAACGGCACCGTCAGCGACGGCGACCTGTATCGGCTCGACTACTGACTTCGTGTTGTGGCAAGGGGGGACTACATATCCGCACTAGGTCGCGCGCCCCTTCGGCGCGCGCGACGCGTTTTCACGGCGCCGCTTGGCCGACGCACCGTGGGGCGACGGCACCCCATCGCCCGAGGGCTCGACCGCCAGATGGTGACGGGCCGATTCGCCAGCGGGGGCAATCGCCTGGCGGCGACGATGGGCCTCGCGCTGGGCCGCTACGGCGAGCGCATAGATGGATCGCAGTTCGTCGTCGGTCAGTTGCGACAATCTGCCCATGTAAGCGGACATGCTCCCCTGACGAACAAGCCCCATAAACAGGCGTTCCTCGGGGGTCAGCGGAGACTCAACGGGATGATTCGTCATGGCACGGCACCTCGCTCAGTGGGCTGGAAGGTCCGCGGCACCGGGTCTCTAACCGGCTCGATCAAATTAGGGAGCGATTCCCGTGACACTGTCACGGGAAAAATTAGCACGACGAACTCCAAGTTTCTACATCTGGAGCAGACTCTCTGAAACGATCCGCTCGATTTCCTTCTCCGCGCTCTTATAGTCGCCGCGCTCCAGATAGAGCTGTACGATCAGCCGCCGCACGGCGCTCTTCACGTTCTGCTGGGGAACCTTCACGACGAGTTTCTCCAGCCACGTGATGGCCTTCCCCACGTCTCCCTGTGCCCGCTCCAGCTCGATGATCTGGACCGCGCAGAGGTAGATCGACTTCTCCGGCTCCGACTCGGCGCTCAGACTGCGCAGGTGCGGGTCCGTCCAGTGGGAGCTTGAAACCGTCAGCACTTCCCCCTGATTCACCGCCGCCTCCAGTTCAACCTTTTGGGGCGCCAGCTGCTCCTCCGCCTGCTGGGCCACGATCATCGTGCCCCCTGCTGCCATCGCCCCTGCCACCGTTAAAGCCAAACCCCAGTGCTTGAGCCTCATGGACGTGCCCTCCTGAACGGAATTTGATTCTTCCCACTGTACTCAAGTTCCTTGCCAACTCACCCAGCGGCAAGGGCAACGCCTCTGGTACCGACAAACCCACAGCGATTCCCAATTCCCCCCTTCAACCATTCCCCTTTCCCAGCGCCCCCCCTCCCGCATACTGCATTCACGCGAGGCCTGAATCCACACCCCATGACCACCAAGAGCCGCAAGACCCCCATCACGGCGCCCCATCGGCTGCACCAGATGCTTCATCACCTGGGGTGGTCGCTCGGGGCATTGGAGAATGCCCAGCCCCTCGCCTGGGGGCGTGGCACCACGGCTGCCCGAGGGTCTTGGCAGGCGGCGCCGCTCCCCGATGGGCAGGTGCTGCTCCTGATCCGGACCGAGAACCCCCTTCCCCAGCTCGGCGAATCGTTCAAGCGCTATGAGGATCTGGCACCCATGCACGCCGAGCTCCGTTCGGCTCTTCAGCGTGAGCGCATCGCCGGGCGCCATGTCCTTCTCTTCGATCCCGTCATGGGCGCGCAGCTGATCGACTTCGCCCAGGAGGACGTGCTTCTGGACGCCCGGGGAGAGGACGAGGTGACTGATCGACTCCTCCCGATACTGAATCTCAACGCCCTAGCCAAGGGCTCCCTTGTATCGTTCCCCCGCAAGACGCCGCACCACCGCGCGCGGGAGCTCGCGGATTGGACCAAGATTTGGTCCGCGCGCATCGGCGCCGCATCGGCCAGCTCTCCCGAGATCGCGCGACAGTTCCTCTTCTGGATGCACCTGACGAGGCTGGTGGAGCATCTGGGGCTGCTTTCCGCGAAGGGAAGCAGCTTCGCGGAGTATCCGCTCACGCCTAAGGTCGTGAACCCGGTCCGCTTCCTCACGCGGATCTTCACACCGCTCCATCGCGACTGGAACCTCCTGCAGGGCGCGCCCCTCGAGGTCCATCGCCAGATCGCCCACCGCGCCCACGAGGCGGAGCAGCTGGCGCCATGCCTCGAATCCTACAGCCGTATCTCGCGGAGCAAGTTCTCCGCAGCCATTTTCGCGGAGGCATTTGCCGACGAAGAGCTACGACTCGCGAGCTGGCGGGGATCGATCATGGAGTCCCCCGCGGCGGCGCTCGACGACCCGGCGCTGCGCCTGATCGAACCCACGATGATCGACCTGGACCAGACCGGATTCGCGGTGCTTTTCTCTCACTTCGATGCCATTGCCGAGGATCTTCGCCGCCTCGCCCGCGACCAGGCCGTGGCGGCTGAACGGGGCGCCCGCCCGGGGCTCCAAATGGATGCCTTTGCATCGGTGCCGCCCGCAATTCTGGAGGAGGAAGCTCCGCGACTAGCCCTGCAGGTCGGGCTACGCGTCAAGACCTCGCGACGCGATCGTGGAGAGGTTGCGCGGCTTGCCCTGCTCGCCCACGCGGCGGAGTGGCACGCGCGAATTGGCCGTGCCGCGCCGATCTTCCCGGCTCCGCGAATAGATACGCCAGCGGCGCCACCGCCCCCGAGGCGACCCCCAGCCGTTCCGAGTCTCAACTGACGGGGGAGCTTACTCCCTCTCGCGCGGCTTGAAGAACAGCGCCAGATAGATGAATGGCGTGTCGAGCACTGCGACGACGAGCTTGAAGAAATACGCCGTCAGGAATATCTCCGGCGCCGCGGCCAGCGGGAAAACTCCAAACATGGTGGCGATCGTCGTGAACACCGCCGTGTCGATTAGTTGGCTCAGCATGGTGGACGCGTTGTTGCGCAGCCACAGGTGGCGCCCCTTGGTCTTCCGCTTGATAACATCGTAGATGACCACGTCGTGGTACTGGCTTGCCACATAGGCCGCCAGCGACGCGAAGGCGATCCCCGGCACCAGGCCAAAGACCGCCTTGAGCGGCGCATGGGCCGTGTCGAAATCGCTCGGCGCGTAGTTGACCGCAAACGTCATGTGGACCGCCGCGAGGAACATCGCCAGAAAGCCCAGGATCACGCCGCGGCGGGCTTCCTTCTTTCCGTAGAACTCGCCCAGCATGTCCGTCGCCAGGAAGATGCTCGCATAGAGCGTATTCCCCAGCGTGGTGTTGATGCCGAAAAGGCGCACCTGCTTAAGCACCTCGATATTGCACAGCACGATGCTCAGCACGATGGAAACGTGCAGCCCCACCCGCCCAAAAAAGCGGTAGAACACCAGCACCATCCCAAGCGTCAGAAGAAGCGAGACGAACCACAGGACTTCGTTGAGCATTCTAGAAGAGGTTCCAGTTCTCCGGCGATGTCTCTGCGCGGATCAGGCGAAATCGCAGCGCGTCGGCGATCAGTGTCTCGTTGCCCGTGGTGTTCCCGTGGATCGACACGTAGACTCGCCCCTTGGCAAAACGGAAGGAGTTCTGGTCCACGACTCCATCGACATCGATGAACCACCCGCCGGTCGTTTGGCTGTCGGTTCCGGTGCGTTGGGTGACCGCGGTGTTGCGCGTCACGCCGTTGCCGTCCACGAAGCGATACTGCGCGCCGCGGGCGAAGGCTGTGTTGTTCCTCACCCATCCGTCAATGGCCCAGTTCCCCGCGCGCGGCAGGTCCACGATCCAGACCGAGACCGCGTCGAAGGGGAACGACGCGTTGGAGAAGAACCGCGCATTGCCGCCGAAGTACCCCGCCAGATTGGAAGTCTGCCAGTTCCCCGTCGTCCCGATGTCGTCGTAGTTCAGCGCCTGCGGGGTGCTGTCCACGATGACTTCGGTGACGGGGGAGCCGGGCGCCACCACGGGCGGCTTCGGCTCCTTGGGCTGGGCCGTTCTCGCCGTGCGAACAATACGCAAGGCGCTGGCGTTCATGCGCGAATCGGTGGAACCGCCGAGGTTGGTCTGCGTCGCATTGTCGAACTCGATGAAGTGCCCAGCTCCAGTCTGAAAGTCCA